>Ga0299914_10001007_pt1 | contig 17947 bp, 10 predicted proteins | sample RVTome_10_FD_201361 | JGI IMG/M metagenome (GOLD analysis project Ga0299914, IMG submission 201361) | Soil microbial communities from uranium-contaminated site in the Upper Colorado River Basin, Wyoming, United States - RVT153D57 (version 2) ...
TCAAGACGTCGCGTGGGGTCGCAATGTTCCGGCGCGAGGACTGCGTCGGCGAATTCCGGCACGACGACTGTCCGCTGACGCTCGGTCTGCCGCGGCTGGGCATGGCAGAGGCGGTCGCGGCGGGCGCGCGAACGCTGATCCTCGGTATAGCGGGAGCCGGAGGCAGGCTTGGCGCCGATCTCGTCGCCGATGCGGCGGCGGCGCTGGAGGCCGGGCTGCATGTGGCTTCGGGCCTTCACCAGCGGCTGCGCGACGAGCCTGGCCTCGCCTCGCTCGCGCAACGGCGGAACTTGTGGCTCTTCGATGTCCGCGATCCCCCTTCGGGCCTGGCGGTCGGCAAGGGCAATCCGCGGCCGGGCAACCGTTTGCTCACCATCGGCACGGATTGCTCGGTCGGCAAGATGGTCACGACCATCGCTTTGACTCGCGGGCTGCGTGAGCGGGGCATAGCCGCCGATTTCAGGGCGACGGGGCAGACCGGTGTCCTGATCGCCGGCGAGGGCGTGGCGGTCGATGCCGTCATCGCCGATTTCATCTCCGGCGCAATTGAGCAGCTTGCGCCGGCGCGCACCGATGGCGGCTGGGACCTGATCGAGGGCCAGGGCTCGCTCTTCCATCCCTCTTTCGCAGGGGTGTCGCTGGGGCTCCTTCACGGCGCGCAGCCCAAAGCGCTCGTGCTGTGCCATGAGCCCGGGCGGCCGCATATGCGCGGGATCCGCGGCCGCGCCCTCCCCGATCTCGCGGAGTGCCTTGAAGCCAATATCGCCGCGGCGCGGCTGACCAGCCCTGATGTGCAGGCGGTCGGCATTTGCCTCAACACGTCGGGCTTGGAGCCGGACGCCGGACGCCGTCTGTGCGCATCGACCGCGGACCATTTGGGCCTTCCCTGTACCGATCCCGTCGCCTTCGGGGTCAAATCCATCATCGATCAGCTATGTCCCGCACCCTCCGCGCTCAGCACGATTGCTTCTCACTGATCCGTCCGTTCCGGATCGCCCGCGGGACGAAGTCGGCGGCTGACGTGGTGACGGTGACGATATGCGAAGGCGATACGATCGGGCGGGGCGAGGCCGCTCCCTACCCGCGCTATGGAGAAACGATCGACGGGACGCTCGCCGCGATCGAGCAGGTCCGTCCGCTGATCGAGCGGGGCGGGGGGCGAATCGAGCTCCTGGACGCTTTGCCGGCCGGGGCTGCACGCAACGCGATCGATTGCGCCTTGTGGGACCTGGAAGCCAGGCGCTCGCGCCGCGACGTGGCGGCCATGATCGGCGGCCCGGCCCTGCATGCCATGCCCAGTGCGATGACCGTGGTGATCGACACGCCAGGTGCGATGGCACGGGAGGCAGCCTTGCTGGCGCGCGCGCCGGTGCTGAAGATCAAGGTGGATGCGAACGATCCGGTGGCGCAAATCCGGGCGGTGCGGGCGGCGGCGCCAAGGGCTGACCTGATCGTCGATCCCAATGAAAGCTGGGACCGCTCGCTCATGGAGGCGATGCAGCCGGTGCTCGTCGAGGCGCTGGTTGCGCTGCTCGAGCAACCGGTGCCGGCGGGGGACGACGAATGGCTGGAAGGGTTCACCTCGGCTGTCCCGATCTGCGCCGACGAATCCGTCCACGTCGCCGCCGATCTCGCGGTCGTTGCGCGCCGTTACCAGGCGGTGAACGTGAAGCTCGACAAGACCGGCGGGCTCACGGCGGCGCTGGAGCTCGCCCAGGCGGCGCGGGCGCAGGGGCTCGGCCTCATGACCGGCTGCATGGTGAGCTCGTCCCTTTCGATCGCGCCGGCGCTGCATGTCGCCATGATGTCGGACTTCGTCGACCTTGACGGCCCGGTGTGGCTCCGGGAGGATCGGCCGGGCGGGATAAGGGCGGAGGGCGGCTTCATCCATCCGCCGGCCGCAGGCTTCTGGGGAACACCGCAGGAATGAAGCGAATCGCGTTGCTGTTGGGCCTTGCGGCCCTGTGTGGAGCGTCACCGCCGGACCAGGCCGACCTGATCATCCGCGGCGGCACCATCTATACCGGATCGGATGCGCCGTTTGTCGGCGACGTGGCGGTCGCCGGCGACCGCATCCGCGCCGTGGGGCGACGGCTCCCTCATCGGGCTTCGCGCGTGGTGGATGCCCGAGGGCTGATCGTCGCTCCCGGCTTCATCGATCCGCATGCCCATATCGGCGATCAGCTCCAGGCCGAAGATGCTCAGGCGCGGCTGGTGCCCGCTTTCCTGGTGCAGGGCGTCACCACCGCCTTCATCGGCAATGACGGCGGCGGGAATCCGGATGTCGGCGCGGTGCTCGGCAGCGCCCAGGCTCGGCCCGTGGGGATCAACTACGCCGCGTTCGTCGGATTCGGTCCAGTCCGCGAAGCCGTCATCGGCGAGGCGGATCGCTCGCCCACGCCCGACGAGCTGATGCGGATGCGACAGATGGTCGCGGCGGCGATGTGCCAGGGGGCTCTCGGCCTTTCGACCGGGCTGTTCTATGCCCCGCAGAGCTTCGCCGCGACCGACGAGGTCGTCGCGTTGGCCCGCGAGGCAGGCGAGCGGGGCGGCATTTACGACAGTCACATCCGAGATGAATCGAGCTATTCGATCGGCCTGGCCGCGGCGGTGGATGAGGCGATCGCCATCGGGCGCGAAGGACGGCTGCCGGTCAACATTTCCCACATCAAGGCGCTTGGCGTCGACGTTCATGGCCAGTCCCAGGCGATCATCGACCGGATCGAGGCGGCGCGCCGGGAAGGGCAGCAGGTCACCGCCGATCAATATCCCTGGTCGGCTTCGGGCACGAGCCTCGCCGCCGCGCTCGTGCCGCGCTGGGCGCATGACGGCGGACGGGCCGCCTTGCTGCGGCGCTTCGACGATCCGACGGTGACGGCGCGCCTTCGCGCGGACATGGAAGAAAATCTGCGCCGGCGAGGCGGCGCCGAATCGCTGCTGATCACGGAAGGGCAATATCGGGGGCGCAGGCTCGCCGAGGTTGCCCGGACGCTCGGCGCCGAGCCGGTTGCGGCCGCCATCGCCGTTATCCGGGTCAGCGATCCGTCCGTGGCGTCGTTCAACCAGACCGAGGAAGATATCGCCGCCTTCATGCGCCGGCCGTGGGTGATGACCAGCTCCGACGCCTCCGGCGGGCATCCTCGCGCCTATGGCAGTTTCGCGCGGAAATATGCGGACTATGTGCGCCGGCGGAACGTGCTGAGCCTGCGCGACTTCATCGAGCGCAGCTCGGCGCTCCCGGCCGACACCTTCGGGATCGCTGATCGCGGCCGGCTGCGGCCCGGCGCCTTTGCCGATATCGTCATCTTCGATCCCGAAGCCTATGCCCCGCGCGCGACTTATGAGGCGCCGACCTTGCTCGCGGCGGGCGTGCGGACGGTGCTCGTCAACGGCGTGCCGGCGGTCGAGAATGGCGTGGTGACCGGGGCTGCCGGCGGAAGGGGATTGGCGCAGACGCCGCCGGCCGGAACCTGCCCATGACGCTGCTGCGCGGCTGGTTCGCGATTGCGCTATGGAAGCGCGTGTTTGGAGCGCTTGCGCTCGGCCTACTCCTCGGCACATTCTGGCCGCAGGCCGCTCCCGCGGTCCAGTTCCTCGGCGACCTGTTCGTCCGCGCGATCCGGATGCTGGTGGTGCCGATCGTGCTGGTGACGATCGCCGGAGGAATAACGGCGCTGGGCGATCCGAAGAGGATCGGGTCGCTCGGGGCGCGCGCGGTCGGCCTTTTCGCTGCGACCACCGCGATTGCGGTGTCGGTCGGGATGGGCGTCGGGAGCCTGATCCGTCCGGGGGAGGGTGCGCCGCTCGGCACTGCCGCGCCGCAGGCGCTGGGAGTACCGCCGACGCCCTACGAGCAGCTCATCGGCATCATACCGGTCAACATCTTCGAGGCGCTCGCCAAGGGCGACATGCTGGCGATCATCTTCGTTGCGATCCTGCTCGGAATCGGAACCCTGCTTGCGGGCGAGGCAGGGCGGCCGTTCGCGACCCTGCTCCAATCTGCCACGGCCGTGCTGCTCAAGATCGTCGGCGTCGTCATGGAGGCGACGCCGTTCGGCGTCTTCGCGCTGATCGCCAATGCGGTCGCGGCCAACGGCGCGGCGATGTTCGCCAATGTCGGATGGCTGGCGCTGGCGGTCCTGCTCGGCTCGGCGATCCAGATCCTGATTGTCCACAGCCTGCTGCTGCGCCTGTTCGCTCGCGTGCCGATCCTGGGCTTCTTCCGCGGCATCTTCGACGCGCTCGCCGTGGCCTTCTCGACGGCGTCCAGCTCGGCGACGCTGCCCGTCGCGATGCGGGTCGCGGAGAAGAATCTGGGGGTAGGGCGGCCGGTCTATTCGACCGTGCTTCCGCTGGGCGCCAGTATCGGCAAGGACGGGACCGCCATGTATGTGGGCCTGCTGAGCCTGTTCAGCCTTCAGGCGCTCGGCGTGCCGCTGACGCCGGTCGTCTACGGGCTCGTCCTGCTGACGGGCGCCCTGGCAGCGTTCGGAACGGCGCCGGTTCCGTCCGCGTCCCTGTTCATGCTGGCGGCGGTGCTTTCGGCTGTGGGCGTGTCGCCGGAGCAGACCGCCTTGGTCGTGGGCTTCGTCCTCCCGTTCGACCGCCTGCTCGACATGACCAGGACCGTGCCGAGTGCGAGCGCCAACCTGACGGTGACGACGACGGTCGCGCGTTGGGAAGGCGAGGTCGACGACGATGTCTTTCGGTCCCCGAACGAGGATTGACATGATCGATCCCGCCGCCTGGCATCGCGAGGGATATGCGATCGTCCGCGGCTTCTTTGCGCCCGAGGAAGTCGCCGCGATCGGCGCCGACATCGACCGCGTCCACGCCGAAGGCCTGGCGCACGGCCGCAGCTTCCGTCACGGCAATCTCTTCTACAAGATCGGGCAAGGCCCGCACGGCCCGCTGGTGCAGATGGTGCAATGGCCATCCTATCACCGGCCCGCGCTCGACGCGGTGCGCCTCGATCCCCGCTTCGCGGCGCTGCTCGAGCCGCTGATCGGGCGCGACGTCAGGCAGATCATCAACCAGATCCACTGGAAGGCGCCGGGGGCCGCCGCCGACTTTGCCTGGCACCAGGATTCGCGCTTCCGTCTGCCCGTCGAGTGCTATCGCAACCTCGACACGTCCTATGTCCAGACCGGCCTTGCGATCGATCCGCACGGGCCCGAATCCGGGGGCATGGCCCTCGTGCCGCGCAGCCATCTGCATGGCGATCTCGACCTCGATACCGCCAGCGAAGTGCTGGGCAATGCGATGCGGGACGCGGCGCTCGAACGGGTGGGACTCTCGGCCCTAGATGCGGTCCAGCTTGTGCTCGATCCCGGCGATCTCGCCCTGTGGAATCCCTATCTCGTCCACGGTTCGGGGCCTAACCGTGCGAACCACCAACGCCGCTTCTACATCAACGGCTATGTCCGCGCACAGGATTGCGACCGCGGCGAATGGGCGTTCCGTAGTGGCTTGCCGGTTCCGCTGGGACCCGAGCCGGCGATGGTTCACTATGAGGAACTGCATGAACGCGGCGAGCCGCATTACGTCTGAGGCCCGCTTTGCTCAGTCCGATCGATAGAAGCGGATGTTCCCCAGCTCGAGCGTCGCCTGGCCGCCGGGCTCGCCCTCGAGCCGGAAGACGAGCGCACGCAGCCGCGCGAGATCGAGCGTCGTCGTCGCCGCATCGGGACTTCGAAGCATGCTGAACGGGATGGTGATTTCGCGCAGGGTCTCGCCGGCGCTGAAGCTTGTCCGGAATGCGGCGCGCGGCTCGATGCCGTAACTTTCGAGCAGCAGCGCATAGCGGCCCGTGCCGCGCGCATCGAAGGCCAGGCCGGTGAAGCCGCGCGCATCCGCAAGCTGGATGGCTCCCGGAGTCAGCGGGAGGACGAGGTTGGCATAGGGTTGCGGCGCTGCGCCCATGCGCGCGTACAGGAACAGGCGCCCTTGCCCCTCCGGCATTCGGACGTGGTGCAGGTGACTGTGATCGACGCCGGCCTCGTTCGTCTCGACCGGCAGGGTGTCCAGGTCGGTGCGGCCGTCCGTCCGGGCGCCGGTGTCGATCGGGCCCGCCATGCGATGGCTCGGGAGCGGCGAAAGGTCGTCGGAGCCGAGCAGACGCCGAAGCGGCGGCAACCGGATCTCGCGCCCCGCGACGAAGATCTGCCGGACATCGTACAGATCCTCGATCCGCTCGTCGGGGCGGCCGCCGACGAGGGCGAGATCGGCGCGCTGCCCGGGCGCGATCCGGCCGTGATCTTCGCCCCGCCGGAGAATCCTCGCGCTGACGCTGGTCGCTGCGGCCAGCGCCTCCGCCGGGGTGAAGCCGTGCTGCGTCAGCACGCGGACCTCGCGTATCGCCGAGGAGCCCTGATAGACGCCGCCGATGCCGGCGTCGGTGCCGATGCCGACGCGGACGCCGCCCGCCTTCAGCCGGCCAAGATTTTCCTGGAGGATGGCCCAACGCCGCGCCTCATAGTCGGGGATCGGCTCGCGCGCCTGTGCCATCCGGGCTTCTTCACGCGCGCGCTCGAGCGGACGGAGCCGACGCCATTCGGCGGGCGCAAAGGCGCGGTCCTGCTGCGGTTCGTAGACCACCATCGTCGGAACATAAGCGGTGCCGTTCGCCCGCATCAGGGCGATCAGTTCGTCGTCGACGATCACATCGCCGATGCCGTGGCCGAGCGCATCGACGCCCGCCGCGGCCGCCACCTTCGCCCCCGCCAGCGTAACCGTATGGGTTATGACCGGGATGCCCGCCTCGTGCGCTCGCTGGACGATGGTCCTCAAGGTCGGCAGGTTCATGCTGTCGAGGTCCGGCGACCGGCCATAGCGCCAGCCGTCGGTGAACACCTTGATGACGTTGGGCCGATAGGCGAGCGCGCGGCGCATCGCGATCTCCGCCGCGCGCGGCGAGGTCGGCTGCAGCGTGAAGGCATCGCCCCAGCCATATTCGGTGCCGTGCCCTTGCGGGACGCCGAGGCGGATGGCGAGAATGAGGTTCGGCGCGGTGACGGCGCCCGAGGCGGTCATCTCGCGGAGCGGCGCCAGCATCTCGCCCGACACGGAGAAGTCGTTGACGGTGGTGACGCCGTGGACGAGGTGCCCCGCATAGGCCTTCCCGAGATCGTCCGGCGCCTCGAAGCCCGGCGCGCGGAGATGGGCGTGAAGATCGTGGAGGCCGGGAATGAGGGTCATGCCGCGCGCGTTCACCACGCGCGCGCCGCGGGGAGCGCGCAGGCGGGATCCGACCGCGACGATGCGTTCACCCTGAATCAGCACGTCGGCGGCAGCGGCCGGGGCTCCGGTCCCGTCAAAGACGTGGGCGCCGCGGATCAGGATGCCGCCGTTCGGGGCTGCTCCGATGCACAACAGAGCGAGCAGGGCGCAACCGAGCTTTACCCAGGTCACGGCAAACGCAGCTCCCGCATGAGGGTGGTATCGAGGAATTCCTCGGTCGCGCGCAGGCTGCGGAGCCAGCTCTCGTGGCGAAAGAAGCTGTGCCGCTCATTGGGAAAGACCAGCTCGCGATAGGGGATATTCCGGGCGGCCAATTCGTGTGCGAGGAGCAGGGACTGCGAGAAGTCGACGTTACGGTCGTCATCGCCGTGGATCAGCAGGACCGGCGATCGCCAGCGGTCGATCGCGCCGAGCGGCGAGGAGTCCCATTGAAGCTGGCGGGCCCGCGCCTGCGCCTCAGGCGACAGCGTGTTCGGCACGGCCCGAAGCAGGGTGTGCACGCCGTGGAGGTCGACGCCGGCAGCGAAGAGGTTGCTGTCGCGCGCCAGCGCGAGCGCGGTGAGATAGCCGCCCCAGCTCCCACCCCATAGGCCGATGCGGGCCGGATCCACCTCGTCCTGTGCGGCCAACCATTGGCCGGCGGCGAGGATGTCGCGATATTCCGACGCGCCCTCGCGGCCGGTCTCCGGCGCATCGCGGAAGGCGAGCCCGTAGCCGGTGCCGCCCCGATAGTTCACGGCCAGCACATGATAACCCAGCGCCGCCAGGTGCTGGTTCATGACATAGGCCTTGGAATAATAGCCGGACGGATGGAAACCGAGCAGCATCTGCCGGCGGGGGCCGCCATGGATATAGACGAGGGCCGGCCGCCGGCCCGATCCTCGGGCGCGGAAGAGCTGTCCGTGCACTTCCACGCCGTCGGCCGCCCGGAACACGACCGGCTCCGGCGCAGCGAAGCCCGAGGCAGTGGCTACCTCGGCGAGCGGGGACACGCGGTCACCGAGCAGGATCGGATGGGCCGGCGTGGACACGCCCGTCGCGATCGCCGCTACCTCGCCGCCGGCGAGGGTGGGGAAGAAGTGCATTCCCTCGCCGCCGCCCAGGCGGACCGGCGCACCATTTCGCAGCGGCCGGCGCCAGATGCGGCGGCGGTCGATATCGCCGGCGTTGGCGGCGTAGAGGAGCATGTCGCGCTCGCGGTCGATCAGGAAGGTCTCGACCTCGAAGGCGCCGCGGGTGAGAGCGCGCGGTTCGCCGCTGCGCTGCGCATCGAGCGCATAGACGTGAAGCCAGCCGGTCCGCTCCCAGGGAAAAAGGATGAGACCATCCCGGCTCCAGAAGAGGTTGCGGCTGCGCGTTCCGGCATAGCGCCCGCCCTGGCCCGAGGGCGCCGACCAGAGCGTGCGGGCGGCGCCGGTGGCAAGGTCGACGATCCGGATCGACCAATAGGGTCCGCTGTCCGGCGCGGCCGCGGCGGGCGGCGACATATAGCGGATGAAGGCGACCTGCCGACCGTCCGGCGAAAAGATCGGCTCCACCGACTGGCCGAGACCCGGATCGAGATAGCGGAGACGCTGCCCGTCGGCGCCAAGCACGGCCACATAGCTATGCTCGTCGCGATCCTCGGAGAACAGCAGCTGCGTGCCGTCCGGCGACCAGGTGAGCCGATCGACGTTGCCGCTTACCTTGGCGATGCGCTGCGCCTCGCTGCCGCGCGTCCAGAGCCACACTTCACCTCGGCGCGTGAAGGTCAGCCGCGAGCCGTCCGGCGAGAAAACCGGCGAATGGCCTTGCCCCACCATCAGTGGCGTGCCGCCCTCCACCGGGATCACGAACACCTTCTGCGGCGGCGTCAGCGGCGCGGTGCCCGTATTGGGCAAATCCTCCTGGTCGGGGAACTCCTCGTCGCCGCCGCGGACGAAGGCGAGGCTGGCCCCGCCATCGCTGAGCACGAGGCCGTAAAGCTGCTGCCCGTTATCCTCGGAGAACGCAGTGAGCCGCCGCGCCGTCTGCCCGCGCGTCGCCGCCCAGATGTTGCGCACCCCGGCGACATTCTCGACCCATGCAAAGCGGGGCACATCGCGGGCGCCGATAAGATTGCCCGCGACCGGAAGGGCGAGCGCTTCGGACAGGCGATCACGCTCTTGGGCGGCGCCCGACTGGGCGGGCCCAAGGCCGAGCACGGCCAGCCACAGGCCGAAGATCATGCGGAGCGCCATCGCATTCCCCTGAAGCCGTTGCGCGCACGTGGTGCAAGCGCCGGACGGCGGAAATGCCTCTACGTTATAGCGGCGCCAACGCTCTGAATGAGCGATGCCGTATTGCCCCGCCTGAGATGTGCCTTAGGCATTGCGCCATGCCAGCTGTCCGCTTCCGACTCCCCGTCGCCTTGTTGGCGTTCGCGATCTGCGTCGCTTCGCCGGCCCATGCCGTGCAGGAGCCGCTGCAGCAGCGGGTCGAGGCCGCATTGGCCGCCGCCGGCCCTGGTACGCGCTTCGGTCTGGTGGTCACGACGGAAGAAGAAGGCCGCGAGCTGATCGCGATCAATCCCGACGGCCGCTTCATTCCGGCCTCCAACACCAAGCTGCTGATCACCGCCGCGGTCTTCGCCAGCCTGCCCGGGCTGGACCAGCCGGACGCGGTAGGCGGCACGACGATGCGGCTCGATTGGGGCGGGCGGCAGGTTCCCGATGTGATCCTGACCGGGCATGGCGATGCGCGGCTGTCGAGTGCGCCGGACTGCGTCGCCAATTGCCTCGCGGCGCTGGCGGACGCGGTGGCGGCGCGGACGCGGCGGGTGCGCCATGTCATCGGCGACGACAGCCACTTCCCGGACCAGCGCTGGAGCCCGGGAATGAGCTGGAACAACATCCAGAGCCGCTACGGCACGGCCATCTCGGCGCTGACGCTGGACGACAACGAGCTGGCGATGCGCGTCACGCCGGGCGCTGTGGGGGAGCGCCCGACGCTCGACATGTTGCGCTATTACGAGGTGCACAATCTCGCGACGACGGTCGCGGAGGGGCCGACCGAACTGCAGTTCCATCGGCTGCCGAACAGCCGCACGCTCCGCCTCAGTGGAACGATCGCGGCCGGCGCCGAGCCTGAAACCCTGCGTCTCGGCGTGGACGATCCTGCTCATTTCGCGGCCTGGCGGTTTCGGACCCTGCTCGACGCCCGCGGCGTCTGGGTGACGGGCGGGACGGAGGCTCGCCATCGGCCGTTCACACGGGCCGACGATCCCGCGCATCGCAGCGGCCCACCGGCGCCGCGCCCGCCCGAGCCGGAGGCGCTGGCGCGTCTCACCCCGCCGCCGCTTGGCGAGGACCTCACCCACATCAACAAGGTCAGCCAGAATCTGCATGCCGAGCTGATGATCCGCCGCCTCGGCCTCATCACCGGTTCGGGCTCGATCGAGGACGGCGTCGCGGCGATCGCGGCGATGATGGAGCGCGCGGGCGCGCCGAGGACCGCCTGGGACCTGTCCGACGGCTCGGGCATGTCCACCTACAATCGCGTGGCGCCGCGTGCCGTCGCCACTCTGCTGCGCTGGGCCGCCGCGCAGCCGTGGGGCGCGGCGTGGCGCGCGACATTCCCGATTGCCGGGGTGGACGGCACGCTTGCCCGCCGCTTCCGCGGCACGCCGCTCGAGGGGCGCCTGTTCGCCAAGACGGGAACGCTCAACGCGACCAACGCTCTGTCCGGCTACCTGATCGCCGGCAGCGGCCGGACTTTGGTCTTTTCCTTCTATGCCAATGACGTGCCTGGCGACGCGAGCGCGACCGAGGTGATGGACAGGACGCTCGCGCTGATCGCGGCGGAGAATTAGGGTCCGGACTCGCTCTTTATGAGGCCGTGACAGGGCTATTCCGGGATGCATGGCAAGGAGGAGCGCGAAAAGCGGGCTGGTAGCCCGCTTGAGCGATCCGACGCCGCCAGGCGCCCGGAAGAGCCCTGCCCCGAAGGGGTCCCATCACGACCTCATAAAGTACGGTCTGGACCCTTGGCTCCGGACCTAGCCTCGTCCCAGGCTGCTATCACCGCATCGCCGGTTGCGCGGCGAAGCTCCAGGATTCCCGTTTCACGGTGGCGGGTCGGGTGGACGCGGTTGGTGAGCAACGTCCAGGCCAGGTCGCGTTCGAAGTCCACCCACAGGCCGGTGCCGGTAAAGCCGGTATGACCGATCGTCTCGCCCGAGCAGGCATCGCCGCCGTGCCAGCTGTCGAAGCGCCGTTCCCAGCCGCACGTTCGGTGCGCATGGACCGGCGCGCGGATCGCCTGAAGCATGAACGGCGAGGCGCCGGTGCCGTCGAGCAAGCCGGCGGCGAAGTCGAGCACCCCGGCCACCGTTCCGAACAGGCCGGCATGGCCTGCCGCGCCGCCGAGCGCCCAGGCATTCTCGTCATGGACCTCGCCTTTCATGACGCGGCCGCGCCACGGGCAGGCTTCGGTTGCGACGGCGGGGCCCGGCGGCGGGCCGAAGCTCAAGCCGGGGCCGAGCGGCCATTGTGATAGAGGCGCCCCGGTGATCCGCTCGATCGCAATGCCGAGCAGGATGAAGTTGATGTCGGAATAGACCGGCGGGCCGTGGCGCCACGCCCGCTGCAGCACAAAGGCGCGCAGGCGGCCGGGATCATTGCCGTAAGTGTAGATCGGTTCGACGGCCGGCAGGAAGGTGCGGTGGGCGAGGCAGTCCCGGAAGGTCAGCGTCCGCTCCGCGGCATTCTCCAGATCATACTGGCGCAGGTCCGGGATTGCGTCGGTCAGCGGTCGGTCGAGATCGATCCGGCCCTCCTCGGCCAGCGTCAGGATCATGGTTGTGGTGGCGATCAGCTTGGAAACGGAGGCGAGGTCGAACCAGTGATCTTCGGTCAGCGCTTCCGGCTCCGGCAGCAGCGCGGCCATGCCGGCAAAGCGTATCGCCCGCCGCCCGTCGGCGGACACGAAGCCGAGCGCGGCGCCGGGAATGCGCCCTGCGGCGACCGCCTCCGCCGCGGGCGCAAAGGCTCTTTCCGCCATCCCGTCGATCATGTCGGATCCTCCGCGGGCCGGGCGCGGACACGGACAATGATCGGCAGGAACAGGAGCGCAGCCAGGCTCACCACGCCCGACAGGAGGAAGAAAAGGTCGAAGCCTCGGTAGCCGGCCCGGTCGAATGCCTCGACGATCCCGCCGCCGGCGCCGGAAAGCAGCCGCGGCAGCAGGAAGGCGAATCCCGACAGGAACGCATATTGCGCGCCCGGATAGCGGGGGTTCACCAGCAACGAGAGATAGACCACGAACACAGCGCCGGCCATGCCGTTGCCGAACTGGTCGGCAGCGGTTGCGATGTAGAGCGCCGCCCCGTCGATGGGCTGGTGGGCAAGCCAGACGAAGCCGAAATTGCCGAGCGCCGCAAAGAATGCACCGATCGCGAGCGTCCACCCTTGCCGCCACCGCGCGGCCATCCAGCCGCCGAGGCCTACGCCGATGATGCTTGCGATCAGCGCGACATAGCTGTCCGCAAGACCGATCTCGGTGAGCGAGTAGCCAAGTTCCCGGATCATCGGCTTGGACAGGTTGAGGGCCAGCACGTCGCCCATGCGATAGATCGAGACGAACGCCATCAGCGCGAGCGCCATGAAGCCGTAGCGCCAGAAGAAGTCGACATAGGGGCCGATCGCCACGGAGCGTCGCGCCGGCGCCGTCGGCGGTAGGTTGCGAATTCTCGGCAGCGCCGCCGCCATGATAAGGAACGGCACCATGCAGATCACCAGCACGAAAGGCGTGACATTGGTCTGGCCGCTGATGCCGATGTCGGAGGCGATGCGGAGCAGCAGCCAGCCGATCGCCGCAACGGCTGCGGCCACGGCGCTGAGGATGACAGCGCTCGCACCGAGGCCGGTCAGAAGCGCGCTTCCGCGCCTGCCGCCGTGATCCGGGTCCGGCCGCATGAGGGCGAGCAGCGGAAACGGCAGGAAGGCGGTAGCGGCGATGGCGAGATAGGCGCCCGTCCAGCCCCAGCCGGGCTGATCGGCGACGAGCAGCGCGCCGCTGCCGGCCGCGACCATGGCGGTGCGGTAGCCCCAGAGGTTTGCGGCGGCGAGCGGTCCCTGCTCCGCCTGGGTCGGCGCAAGCTCGATGCGCCATGCATCGGCGGCGACTTCCAGCGTCGTTGTCCAGAAGGCGAGCAGGACCGCGAACAACGCGGTGATCCCGAGATTTTCGTCCGACGAGGTGAGCCCCATCGTCGCCATCGAGGCGAAGATGCCGAGTTGGGCGAGCATGATCCACCCGCGCCTCTTGCCCCAGAAGCGGCCGAAGCCCGGCACCTCGTAGCGGTCGAGCAACGGCGCCCACAGGAACTTGAAGGTCGGCAGCAATTGCACCCAGGCGAAGAAACCGATGACGACCAGCCCGACCTCATGGGCCTGCAGCCTGAGCGACAGCACGGTCGAGAACATGTAGAAGGGTAATCCGGCCGAAAAGCCGAGCAGCACGTAAAGCGCCTGCCGGCCGAAGCCCCTCGGTACGACCGGGCCGGCCGATGCGGCGTTGCTTTGTGCCTGTGACGCCATTGCCCTCCCTGTCGCCGGCCGCCCCGCCAGCCGCCTTTCGTGTGGCGCTGGTACCATGCCCGCCGGGGCTTTCCGCCGCACAATGGCGACAGGTTATGGGTTGGCCAACAGAAACTATGGCGCCCTGTCTCATTATTGCTACTTAAATGCCGGTCGGTCGCTGCCCAGGGGGACAGATCAGATGCGTGCTTCCATATCACTGAAATCATTCCTCTTTTCCGGAGGAGCCTGCGCTGCGATGGCGATGGCCGGTGCCGCATCGGCTCAGACCGCGCCGGTCGAGGGAGCCGGCACCGCGACGGCGCAGGCGGCCGAGGCATCGTCGAATGATGGGCGAAGCGAGGATAATATCCTCGTCACCGGAACCCGCGTCATACGCGACGGCTATCAGGCGCCGACGCCGCTCACCGTGCTGACCCGAGAGGAGATCGATAACTCCTCGCCGACCAACAACGTCGCCGACTTCGTCAATCAATTGCCGTCGCTTGCCGGATCGACGCGGCCGTCGAACTCGCGCCTCAATCTCAGCAGCGGCCAGGCAGGCATCAACGCGCTCAACCTGCGAAACCTCGGCGAGGTCCGCACGCTGGTGCTGCTCGACGGCCGGCGATCGGTCGCCTCCACCGTCACCGGTCTGGTCGACGTCAACACGATCCCGCAAATGCTGATCGAGCGGGTCGAGGTGGTTACCGGGGGCGCTTCGGCGACTTACGGCTCGGACGCCGTCGGCGGCGTCATCAACTTCATCCTCGACGATGACTTTGAGGGCCTGAGGTTGAGGGCAGACACCGGCGTCACCAGCCGTGGCGACGGGTTCAACTATTCGTTCGGCATTGCTGGCGGCTTGTCTTTTGCCGGCGGACGCGGTCATCTGCTGGTGAGCGGCGAGATCGCGCACAGCGACGGCATCCTCGATGTGGCCGACCGCGATTGGAACCAGACGGGCTTCGTACGAATTCAGGATCCGGCTTGGACGCCGGCCAGCACGACACCGCAATTCCTGATCCGGCGCCAGGTCGGTGCGGCGAACTCGACACCGGGCGGCCTCGTCACCGGATCCTCCGGCGGCACTGCCAATAGCCTTCGCGGCCTCTATTTCGGCCCGGGCGGGTCGGTGAACCAGTTCCAGTTCGGCGCGCTGACCTTCCCGTCGCCTACCGGGTCTGCCGCGCCGACGCTGACCCAGGGCGGCGATTGGCGAGTCAACGATTCCGGGCGTCGTATCGGCCTGGATCCGGAGGACGACCGCCGCGGTATCTTCGGCCGGCTCAGCTTCGAGGTCACCGATGGCATCGAGCTGTTCGCCGAGGCCTCGTACAATTGGCAGGAGGTCTTCTTCAATGCCGGCCCGAACCTGCGGACCGGTGTCAGGCTGACAAGTGACAATGCCTTTCTCATCAACGCGCTGGGCCCAGACCGCCTGGCCGGGATCGAATCGGTGACCTATGCGACAACGGCCGCCGATCTTCCCTTCCGCGCGTCGAACAACAAGCGCGAAGTGCAGCGCTATGTGCTTGGCGCCCAAGGCGAATTCGAACTTTTCGGCAATTCGGCGCACTGGGACGTCTTCGGCCAGTACGGCCGCGCCGACCTGCGCGAGCAGCTGCGCAACATCATGCACCTCCGGCGGATCGCAAACGCGACCGACGCGGTTTTCTCGGTGCCTGGCGATACCACCAGCCCGATCGCTTGCCGCATTAACGTCGACGCGAACCCGGACAACAACGATCCCGGCTGCGTGCCGTTGAACCAGCTCGGGATCGGCGTCGTCAATCCGGCGGCCATCCCCTACGTGCTCGGCGATCCCTTTCGCGACGAAGTCGTGGAACAGACCGTTGCAGGTGGCAACCTCGCTCTGACGCCGTTCGCGACCTGGGCGGGGGACGTCAGCGTCGCGATCGGCGCCGAATATCGCGAAGAGAAGATCAGGGGCTTTGTGCCCCAGGAGTTCCAGCCGCTCAGAAACGCAGACGGCACGACGTCGAACCTCTGGTCGGTCGGCAACTACCTGCCGACCAACGGCAGTTACGACGTGAAGGAAGCCTATCTCGAGACAGTCGTGCCGCTGGGCCTGGGCCTCGAGTTCAATGGTGCCGTGCGCGCCACCGATTACTCGACGGCGGGCTACGTCACGACCTGGCGCGCCGGCGCCACGTGGCAGCCGATCGACGACATCCGGCTGCGCGTCACGCGCTCGCGAGACATTCGTGCGCCCAACCTCAACGAGCTGTTTCAGGCCGGCACCGCGAACAGCGACTCGGTGCGCAACCCGGCCTTCACGCCCGACGGGGCGAATGGCCCGGCGAGGTTCGGCTATTCGGGGAATAACGTCGGCAATACGGACCTGCGGGCGGAAAAGGCCGATTCGTGGAACATCGGCGCGGTCGTTTCGCCGCGCTTCCTGCCGGGCTTCAGCGCCTCGGTCGATTATTTCCGCATCGACATGGAAGACGTGATCGACACCCTCAGCGCACAGGAAATCGTCAATCGCTGCGACGAGGGGATACAGGCATTCTGCGACGCGATCACGATCGACCCGATCCGATCCACACCCGATGCGCCTTACCTTCTTATCCGCACCCAGCCGTTCAACTTCGCGAGCAAGCTGGTACGCGGCGTCGACTTCGAGGCGACCTACCGCATGCCGTTGAGCGACGTGTTCGCGAGTGCCGACGGCAGCTTCACGCTGCGCGGGGTGGCGACGCGCTACATCGACAACATCAACGATACCGGCATTGCGGGGACCGTGCCGGTCAATACGGTCGGTGTGAATGGCGGCCAGTCCACCACACCGAAGTGGATCTATCGTTTCAGTGCAACCTACGACACGCCGACTTTCGCGATCACGGGAGTGGCGCGCGGGGTGAGCGCCGGCAGATACGCCGCGAACGGCATCGAGTGCCAGACCAACTGCCCGCCCTCGACCTCCCAGGCCCCGACCTACGATGACAATACCGTCTCTGGGACCTTCTACGTCGACCTCAACCTGACGTCGAAGTTCGACGCGCTCGGCCGGGGCGACGGGGAGTTCTTCATAAACGTCACCAACGTGCTGGACGCCGACCCGCTCCTGCTGCCCGAAACCGGTCTCGCGGCGAACACCACCTACAGCGATCTGCTCGGGCGGGCGTTCCGAGTGGGTATCCGCCTGCAGCTGCGCTAGCGGCGGATTCCTTGCGATGCCGCGGCCTCCGGGCCGCGGCTTTTGCTTGGCTCAGAAGCAGGGACGGGCGATGAATCAGTTCCACCTGCGCAACGGGGTGATCCATTGCGAGGACGTTCCGCTGCCGGCGATCGCGCGCACGGTCGGCACGCCTGTCTTCGTCTATTCGGCCAATGCGATGCGGAGCCAGGCGCAGGCCCTACGCGCCGCGCTGTCCTCCTTGGAGGAACCGCTCATCGCTTATGCCGTCAAGGCCAATCCCAATATCGCCGTTCTGACCACGCTGGCGGCGGAGGGGCTCGGCGCCGATGTCGTCTCCGGCGGAGAGTATCGCCGAGCGCGCGCGGCCGGGGTCGCCCCTGACAAGATCGTCTTTTCCGGCGTCGGCAAGACCGCCGACGAGATGCGGCTCGCGCTCGCGGACGGCCTTTGCCAATTCAACCTCGAATCCTTCCCCGAGGCCGAGATGCTTTCGCAGATCGCGCTGTCCATGAGCCGGACCGCGCCGGTGGCCTTTCGGGTCAATCCCGATGTCGACGCCGGCTCGCACGCGAAGATCTCGACCGGCGCGGCCCACAACAAGTTCGGTATTCCGATCGGCGAGACGCTGGCCGCCTGCACGGCCCTGCGAGGCCTGCCGGGGCTGGAGCTCAAGGGTCTGGCGGTGCACATCGGCAGCCAGCTCACCAGCCTCACGCCGCTGGAGACGGCGATCGCCAGGCTGGGGGCGATGATCGCGCAGCTGCGTTCGCACGGCCATGAGATCTCGACGGCGGACCTCGGCGGCGGCCTCGGCATCCAATATGATCCGGCGCTCCCGCCGCCGCCGAGCCCGGAAGACTATGGCGCGATGGTGGCGCGCCTGACGCGCGGCTGGAACGTGCGGCTGATCTTCGAACCGGGCCGGCTGATCGTCGGCGATGCGGGCGTGCTCCTCACCGAGGTCATTCGCATCAAGCCCGGCCACAAATGTCCGTTCGTCATCGTC
>Ga0299914_10001008_pt1 | contig 17930 bp, 14 predicted proteins | sample RVTome_10_FD_201361 | JGI IMG/M metagenome (GOLD analysis project Ga0299914, IMG submission 201361) | Soil microbial communities from uranium-contaminated site in the Upper Colorado River Basin, Wyoming, United States - RVT153D57 (version 2) ...
CCCGATGTCCCAGTTCTGTCATGTATGCGGCAAGGGGCCCCAGGTCGGCCACCGCGTCAGCAACGCGAACAACCGGACGAAGCGCCGGTTCATGCCCAACCTCCAGCGGGTCCGCATCCTCGAGGAGGGCGTGCGCCGTCGGGTACGTGTCTGCGCCCGGTGTCTGAAGGCGGGCAAGGTCCTCAAGGCGCCCTGAGGCCCGTCCCCGCGCGGTTCGCTCGCGCACGTCGCGAGGCCCGCTTCGCATATGGCGGGCGGCCCGACGACTTCGGCGGGCATCGCGCGCGCGGTAGGGGAAGATGAAGGACGAAGCTCCGCTCGCCGGTTGTCGCGTGCTCGTCACACGGCCGGCCCACCAGGCCGACGACCTGGGCGACGCCCTGGGCGCGCTGGGAGCCGCCGTGACCGCGATCCCCACGATCCGCATCGACGATCCGCCCGACCCCGCCCCGCTGGAGCGCGCCGCCGCGAGCCTCCCGTCTTACGACTGGGTCGTGCTCACGAGCGCGAACGGAGTCCGGCGCCTCGCGGCCGCAGTCGAGCGCGCGCATGGCTCGCTCGAGCCGTTCCGCCGGGCGCGCATAGCCGTGATCGGCCCCGCCACGCGCGATGCCGTGCGCGAGCTGGGTGCCGAAGCGCCCGTGATGCCGGGGTCGTTCCGCGCCGAGGACCTGGCCTCAGCGCTCCTCGACGCCGGCCGCGGGCTGGACGGGGCGCGCATCCTGCTCGCCCGGGCGCGCCAGGCACGACCGGTCCTGCCCGACCGGCTCCGTAAGGCCGGCGCCACGGTGGAGGTCGTGCCCGCCTACGTGACCCGGGTCGCGCGCGAGGGCGCGCCCGGGCTCGCGCGGCTCATCGAGGACGACGGACTGGACTGGATCACGTTCACGGCGTCCTCGACCGTGCGCGCCTGGGTCGAGCTGGTCGGTCCCCGGACCGGATCGGCGCGGGTGGCGGCGATCGGCCCGATCACGGCCGACACGGCCCGGGAGGAGGGCCTCCGGGTCGATGTCGTGGCGGAGGAGTATACGACCGCGGGGCTCGTCGACGCGCTGGTCCGGTCCGTGGCCGGGGCCCGGTCGGGAGCGGCCCGCGGATGACTCCGGGAGACGGAATGGCACGATTCCCCCGCGCGCGTCCGCGCCGGCTGCGCCGCACGGCGGCCCTCCGCGAGCTCGTGCGCGAGACCCGGGTCGAGCCCTCCGACCTCGTGTATCCGCTGTTCATCGACGACCGGGGGCCCGCCCGCGTTCCGGTCCCGTCGCTGCCAGGCGTCGATCGCCTGAGCATCGAGGCGGCCGCCGAGGAGGCCGCCGGGGCCTGGCGCGACGGGATTCGGGCCCTCCTCCTGTTCGGGATTCCCGACACGAAGGACGCGCGGGGCGCCCGGGCCGATCACCCCGGCGGGGTGATCCAGCGTGCCCTCCCCGCGCTGCGGGAGGCGGCGCCCGACATGGTCCTCATCACCGACGTGTGTCTGTGCGAGTACACGGATCACGGACACTGCGGGATCATCCGGGACGGGGAGGTGGACAACGACGCGACGCTCGAGCGGCTCGCCGCCCAGGCCGTGAGCCACGCGTGCGCGGGCGCCGACCTGGTGGCCCCCTCCGATATGATGGACGGCCGCGTGGGTGCGATCCGCGAGGCGCTGGACGAGGCGGGTCGCGCCGACGTGGGGATCCTCTCCTACGCGGCCAAGTACGCGAGCACGTTCTACGGACCGTTCCGCGATGCGGCCGACTCCGCGCCCGCGTTCGGCGACCGCAGGTCCTATCAGATGGACCCCCGGAACGCGGAGGAGGCGCTGCGCGAGGTGGCCCTGGACGTGGGGGAGGGGGCGGATCTCCTCATGGTGAAGCCGGCCCTCCCCTGCCTCGACATCGTGCGGCGGGTGAAGGAGCGCTTCGAGCGCCCGACCGCCGCGTACATGGTGAGCGGGGAGTACGCCATGATCGAGGCCGCGGCCGAGCGCGGCTGGCTGGACGCGCTGGCCGCGCACCGGGAGGCCGTCCACTCGATCCGTCGGGCGGGGGCGGATCTCGTCGTCACCTATGCCGCGAGGCGGCTCGCGCGCGATCGGGGGGACGCGTGAGGTCGCTCGTAACGGGGGGGAACGGCTTCGTGGGCCGGTACGTGGTCGAGCGCCTGGTGCAAGCCGGCGACGAGGTGCACGCGACCACGCTGGACGGGGCGGCCGGCGGCCGGACGGCGGAGGCGGAGCGCCCGGCGGACGAGCCCGCGCGGGCGGCCCTCGAGGCCGCCACCTGGCATCGGGCCGACCTGCTCGATCGGGACGCGCTGGCCCGGGCGTCGGCCGCGGCCCGGCCCGAGCGCGTATTCCACCTCGCCGGATTCTCGTCCGGGGCCAGAGCCGGTGCGCGGGCCACGGAAGCGCTCCGGGTGAACGCACAGGGGACGCTCCACCTGCTCGAGGTGCTCGGCGGGACGGCCGACCCCGGCCCCACGATCGTCGTGGCGGGGTCCGCCGACGTGTACGAGGCGCGTTCCGACGCGCCCCTCGACGAGGACATGCCGCTCGGCCCCCGGAGCGCCTACGGGGCGTCCAAGGCCGCCCAGGAGATCGTGGCGCTCGCGGTGGGGCGCTCGGGGGCGATGGACGTCCGTGTGGCGCGGCTCTTCCCGCTCGTGGGGCCCGGCCAGGCCGACACCTTCGTGGTCCCCAGCTTCTGTGACCAGGCGGCGCGCATCGCCGCGGGGAGCGCCGAGCCGGTGATGAGCGTGGGGAATCTGGACGTGGAGCGGGATTTCACCGACGTTCGGGACGGTGCGGAGGCCCTGGTCCGGCTCGCCGAGATCGACACGCCGCGGCATCGGACGTACAACGTCTGCTCGGGAGAGGCCGTGCGGATCGGCGACGTGCTGGGGTGGATCCTGGCGGAGGCCGGGATCGATCCGGCGGTCCGGACCGACCCGGAGCGGTTGCGGACCGGGGACCCCCCGCGGGTCGTAGGATCGCCGGGGCGCCTCCGGGCGGAGACCGGGTGGCGCGTGGAACGGGACGTGCGAGAGGCCGTGACCGACACCTACCGTTGGGTGGCGAGCCGGACCGGCCTGCCGGCGCGCTAGAAGCCTGTTGAAGAGCTACGGTGGGCCGCGGCGCGGACCCGCTTCGCGGGTACCCTCTCGCGCGGTTCAGACAAGAAACGACGAGGCGTCGCAGCGCTACGTCGAGGAGGAGAGACGATGGATCAACCGCGCGACCCCGCTGCGCCGATCGACACGGTCGACGCGGTCGACGGGCACGCCGGTTCCGGTCGGCACGGCCCCATCTCCGACCCGCTATCGCGGGTACCCCTTGGGGCTCCTCGGAGTAGCAACGGCTACGCCAGACCCGCCTGCGGCGGGTGCCACGCCCCGCCTTGGATCTGGGGCCGTGACGACCGGAACGCGACCCGCCGTAGCTCTTCAACAGGCTTCTTGACCGGGGAAGGGGAACGGAGGCGGCGATGGAAGTGACCGTGATCGGCACCGGCTACGTGGGTCTCGTCGTGGGGTCCTGTCTGGCCGAGGCGGGGAACCAGGTGACCTGCTCCGACATCGACGAGGCCAAGATCGCCCGGCTGAACTCGGGCGAGGTCCCGATCTACGAGCCCGGGCTCGACCGGCTCATCTCGCACAACCTGGCGGAGGGTCGGCTGCGCTTCACGACGGACTCCGCCGAGGGGATCCGAAAGGCCGACGCAATCTTCGTGGCCGTGGGGACCCCTCCGGGCGACGACGGGGCGGCCAACCTCGACTTCGTCCGCGAGGCCGCGCGCACGATCGGGGACAACCTGAAGCCCGAGACCGTGGTCATCATGAAGAGCACGGTGCCGGTGGGGACGAGCGAGATCGTGCGCCGCGAGATCGGGAACCGGACGCAGGCGCCGTTCCACGTGTGCTCGAACCCCGAGTTCCTGAAGGAGGGGGACGCGGTCGGGGACTTCATGTATCCCGACCGCGTGGTGTGCGGCGTCGATGCGGACGCCGCGCGCGACCGCATGGAGGAGCTCTACGAGCCCTTCGTGCGCTCGGGGAATCCGCTCATCTTCATGGACATTCCCTCGGCGGAGATGACCAAGTACGCGGCGAACGCGATGCTCGCCACCCGCATCAGCTTCATGAACCAGATCGCGGAGCTCTGCGAGGAGACCGGGGCGGACATCGAGCTCGTGCGGAAGGGGATCGGGTCCGACAAGCGGATCGGACCGTCCTTCCTGTACGCCGGGACGGGATATGGCGGGAGCTGCTTCCCGAAGGACGTCCAGGCCCTGATCCAGACCGGGGACGAGCGCGGGGTGGATCTCACCGTGCTGAAGGCGGTGAACGTGGCCAACGACCGGCAGAAGGGCGTGCTCGCGCGCAAGATCAGGGGGCGCTTCGGCGACGACCTCTCCGGTCTGCGGTTCGCGGTATGGGGTCTCGCGTTCAAGCCCGAGACCGACGACATGCGCGCCGCGCCGTCGCTGGCGCTGATCGGGTCGCTGCTGGACGCGGGGGCCGAGGTCGCCGCGCACGATCCCGTGGCCATCTCCACGGCGCGCGAGCACTACCTCGGGGACGCGATCGAGTACGCTCCGGACGAGTACACCGCGTGCGACGGGGCCGATGCCCTCGTCCTCGTGACGGAATGGCTCCAGTACCGGCGTCCCGACTGGGGCTCGGTCAAGGAGCGGCTGCGCCAGCAGGTCGTCTTCGACGGTCGGAACATCTTCGAGCCCGACCGCATGCGCGGCCTGGGCCTCGAGTACTATTCCATCGGCCGGGGGGCCGTCTCATGAGGATCCTCGTCACGGGGGCGGCCGGGTTCCTCGGCTCGCACCTCACGGACCGGCTGCTCGCCGAGGGGCATTCCGTGCTCGGGATGGACAACCTGATCACGGGCTCGCTCGACAACATCGCCCACCTCGAGCGCGAGCCGCGGTTCGACTTCGTGGAGCAGGACGTCAGCGAGTACCTGGACGTGCCGGGCGAGGTGGAAGGTGTCTTCCACTTCGCCTCGCCGGCCAGCCCGGTGGACTACCTCGAGCTCCCGATCCAGACGCTCAAGGTCGGCGCGCTCGGGACGCACAAGGTCCTCGGGGTGGCCAAGGCGAAGGGCGCGCGGCTGCTCCTCGCGTCGACCTCGGAGGTGTACGGGGACCCGCACGTCCACCCGCAGCCCGAGTCCTACTGGGGCAACGTGAACCCGATCGGGCCGCGGGGGGTGTACGACGAGGCGAAGCGGTTCGCCGAGGCGATCACGATGGCGTATCACCGCTATCACGGCCTCGACACCCGAATCATGCGCATCTTCAACACGTACGGACCCCGGATGCGGCCGAACGATGGGCGCGTAGTCTCGAACTTCATCGTGCAGGCGCTGCTCGGTGAGCCGCTCACCGTGTACGGAGACGGCTCGCAGTCCCGGAGCTTCTGCTTCGTGTCGGACCTCATCGAGGGCGCGTGGCGGCTGTTCCGCTCGGACGAGCACGATCCGGTGAACATCGGGAACCCCTCGGAGTTCACCGTACGGGAGCTCGCCGACATCGTCCTGGAGGCGACCGGATCGAGCTCGGAGATCCGTCACGTCCCGCTGCCCACCGACGACCCGAAGGTGCGACAGCCGGACATCGGGCGAGCCCGGAGGATTCTCGACTGGGAGCCGACGGTGGGTCTCGAGGGCGGCCTGGAGGCCACGGTCGCGTACTTCCGGGGACTCCAGGAGGCCGGGCGGCTGGCGAGCCCTCCGGTCCTGACCGAGGGCTAGGGCGAGGAGGGCTGATGGCCGTGGGATCGGGGGACGTGCGAGTCTCGGTCGTCATGCCGATCTACAACGAGGAGGAGACCCTCGAGGCGATCGTGCGGCGCGTGAAGCACGTGGCCCCCGACGTGGAGCTCGTGGCCATCGACGACGGATCGGTGGACGGCTCGCGCGAGATCCTGGCCCGGCTGGAGGGCGAGGGGCTCGTCGACCGCGTGCTGCTCCACGAGCGGAACCAGGGCAAGGGCGCCGCGCTGTCGACGGGGTTCCGGGCCGCGACGGGGGACGTCGTCATCGTGCAGGACGCCGATCTCGAGTACGACCCCGCCGAGTACCGGTGGCTGCTCGAGCCGATCCTCGCGGACAAGGCGGATGTCGTGTACGGATCGCGGTTCATGGGCGGCCGGCCTCACCGCGTACTCTACTACTGGCACTCGGTGGGGAACAAAGTCCTCACCGTCATGTCGAATATGGTCACGAATCTCAACCTGACCGACATGGAGACGTGCTATAAGTGCTTCCGAAAAGAGGTCCTCGAGCGTCTAACCGTCGAGGAGCGCGCGTTCGGCGTCGAGCCGGAGCTCACGGCGAAGATCGCGCTCGGCGGGTGGCGGGTGTACGAGGTCGGGATCTCCTACTCGGGCCGCACCTATGCGGAAGGCAAGAAGATCACATGGAGGGATGGGCTGTCCGCACTGCGCTGCATCCTTCGCTACGGGCTGATTCGACGCTGGACGGGGAAGGGGATCCCCTACGCGCCGACGGAGCGTGTCGAGGGCCGTCGTGCCGCCCGGACCCCGGAAGTCACGCGCACGAAGGCTTCCGGGGGAGCCGACGCGGCGCGGCCGGACGTGACCGGGCGGGCCCGCTCGCGCGGGCCATCGTGAGCGGACCCGCACGCACCGCCGACCGCCGTCGACCGCGCGCTCGCGCCCGGTGGGGGGCGGCCGTCGCGGCCCTCGCGCTCCTGGCCGCGACCGGGTGTCGGAACGAGGCCGAGCGCTCGATGCGTCTCGGCGATCGTCTGATGGCGGTGGGCGAGACCGACCGCGCGATCGCGGAGTACAAGCTCGCCGAGCGCCAGCGGAGCGGAGACGCCGACATCCGGCTCCGGATCGGGCACGCATACGCATCGCGGGGCGACGTGGACGAGGCGCTCGAGTACTACCGCCCGCTCGCGGAGGAGAAGCCGGAGCTCCGCCATCAGATCGCCGCCGACCTGATCGCGCTCTCCATGGCGGCGCGCGAGCGCGGCGCGGCCGAGAACATGGCCCGCTCGCTGCAGCCGCTACTCGACTGGGGGCTCGGGTACGTGCCCACCGACCTCCTCCTCGCGCTGGCGCGACACTACGGCCGCGACGGGGACTACCCGCGCTCGCTGGGTCTCTACCTGGCGGTGCTCGCCGAGGAGAGCCGCGAGCCGGGCGTCCTGTACGAGGTGGGGCGCGCCTATGAGGAGCTGGGCGGGTGTGAACGGGCGCTCCCCTACTTCCGGCGCTACGTCGAGGAGGCGCGCCGCGGCGATCCCGAGCGGGACGCGGCGCGCTGGCACTACGGCAACTGCCTGTTCGTCTCGGCCGACGAGGACCGCGCGGCGGGACGTCCCTCGGCGGCGCTCCAGAAGCTGGACGAGATGGTCTCCTTCGGCGTTCCCCGCACGCTGATCGACGACGCCCACTTCATGCGCGGCGAGATGCTCCTGTCGGTGGGGAATACCGAGTCGGCGCTGGGGGCCTACCAGCGGGTGCTCGATCTCAATCCCTCGCGCACGGGCTCGATCGTCCGGCGCGCCGAGGAGCGAATCCGCCAGATCCGCTTCGGGTTCGAGGATGAGTAGGATCCCTGCCGTCATTCCCGGCGTGCAGCGTGTCCTCTCCCGCCCCGGACGCGCGGCGCCGGCGGCGGCGCTCCTCCTGCTGGCCGCCTGCGGGGGGAACGGGCCGCCCGAGGGGCTCGCCCCGCCGGACCTGTTCGACTGGGCCCAGACGCACTTCGATGAGGGGGATTACGGATCGGCGGCCTCGGGCTTCCAGGCGTTCATGCTACGCGATCCGCTCAACCCGCTGACCGACAGCGCCCAGTACATGTTCGCCGAGGCGCGGCTCCGGAACGGCCAGGAGCTCGAGGCGGCCGAGGAGTTCTCGCGTCTCGCCACCGGCCGACCGAACAGCCCGTGGGCCGACGACGCCCAGTACGGGGTGTGTCGCGCGTACCACGAAGCGTCCCCCAGGGTGTCGCTGTCGCAGGAGTTCACGCGGCGGGCGATCGACGAGTGCGAGCGGCTGCTCCAGTTCTTCCCGGCGAGCGAGCTCGCGGACGGGGCGCGCGAGCAGCTCGCGGTGTCGCGCGCGAAGCTGGCCGAAAAGAGCTTCTCGATCGGCGAGTACTACTTCCGGAACGAGTTCTACGAATCGGCCCGGCTCTACTACGAGAAGGCCCTCTCGGAGCAGCCGTCGCCGGAGCTCGTGCCCGAACTCCTCGAACACCTCTACGAGAGCTATACGAACATGGGGTTCGACAACGAGGCCCGCTCGGTGCGGGAGCGGCTCCTGACGGAGTTCCCGGACAGCGAGGAGGCGCGACGGGTCGAGGAGGACGGAGACGGCTGAGCGCGCCGGCGCTCCCGGCGACCGGGGTGAGCGCCTCGGGGTGCTCGGCGGGACGTTCGATCCCCCGCACGTGGCACACGCGATCGTGGCCCAGGACGTCGTCGAGGGCCTCGAGCTCGACCGGCTGCTCGTGGTCCCGGCCCCGGACCCGCCGCACCGCTCCTTCGTACTCCCGGCCGGGACCCGTCTCGCGCTCGTGCGCCGGCTCTTCGAAGGCTGCCCCCGCATCGAGGTGAGCGACCTCGAGTTCCGGCGCGAAGGCCCGTCCTACACGGTGCGCACCCTCGAGACCCTGCGGGAGCGCCATCCGGGGGCGGAGCTGGTCCTGGTGATCGGGGCCGACCAGTTCGCCGTCCTCGACACGTGGCACGAGCACGAGCGGCTTCCCGACCTCGCGCGCATCGCGGTGATGCGCCGGGAAGGAGAGACCCCGGCGCCCCCCGACGGAATGGACCCGATCGAGTATATTGCGGTACACGTTACACGAATCGATCTGTCCGCGAGTCGCATCCGGGAACGTCTGGGCGCCGGGAAGTCCATCCGGTTCCTCGTCCCCGAGTCGATTCGTCCAGCCATAGAGCGCGCCTGGCGCGACCGGGCGGCAAACGAGCCAGCGAGCAGGGGATGCTGAAAGACCTCGTCACGACGGTGTTCGGAACGCGTTTCCAGCGCGAGATGAAGCGCTTGCGTCCGATCATCGATGAGATCAAGGGCCACGAAGAGATTCTCGCGGACTTCTCCGAGGAGAAGCTCAGGGCGCAGACCGAGCGCTTCAAGGAGACGATCCGCGGGCGCACGGCCGAGCTCCGCGAGCAGGTGGGATCGCTCCGGGAGGAGCGCCGCCACACCGAGGAGCCGGCGAAGCGTGCGGACCTGACCCAGCAGATCGCCGACGCCGAGGACCGGCTGCACGACACCCTCCAGGAAGTGCTCGACGAGCTTCTCCCCGAAGCGTTCGCGACCGTGCGCGAGGCGTGCCGCCGGCTTTTGGGCACGACGATCACGGTCACCGGCAACGAGATGACGTGGAACATGGTCCCGTACGATGTGCAGCTCATCGGCGGGATCGTCCTCCACCAGGGGAAGATCGCCGAGATGGCCACGGGGGAAGGGAAGACCCTCGTGGCCACGATGCCGCTCTACCTGAACGCCCTGACGGGACGCGGCGCGCATCTGGTCACCGTGAACGACTATCTCGCCCGCCGCGACTCGCAGTGGATGGGGACCGTGTTCGACTACCTCGGTCTCACGGTGGGCTGCATCGACGAAACGCAACCGGGCACCGAGGAGCGCCGCGCCGCGTACGCCGCCGACATCACGTACGGCACGAACAACGAGTTCGGGTTCGATTACCTGCGCGACAACATGGTGATCGACCTGAGACAGCGGGTACAGCCGGCGCACTCCTACGCGATCATCGACGAGATCGACTCGGTGCTGATCGACGAGGCCCGCACGCCGCTCATCATCAGCGGGCCGGCCGGCCGCGACGAGCGCGACGTGTACAAGACGCACAACGCGCAGGTCGCGGCGATGGTGCGGAAGCAGGGCCAGATCGTGAACGGGCTCATCGCGGACGCCGGCAAACTGCTCGAGGGGCTCGAGGAGGAGGAAGACGCGGAGGACCGCTTCGAGGCCGGGCTCAAGCTGCTCGCCGCGCAGCGCGGCTCGCCGAAGAACAAGCGGCTCCTGAAGCTCCTCGCCCAGACCGGCGTGAAACAGCTCGTGCAGCGCACCGAAGCCGACATGATGCGCGAGAAGCGCATACCGGAGGTCGACGAGATGCTCCTCTACTCGATGGACGAGAAGGGGCACACGATCCAGATCTCCGACCAGGGCCTCGACGTGCTGTCGCCGAACGATCCGGAGGCGTTCGTGGTCCCCGACATCTCCGAAGAGGTGAAGCACGTCGAGGACGACGAGAAGCTCTCGACCGACGAGAAGCGGGAGCGGATCGAGGCGCTCGAGCGCGAGTACGCGGAGAAGTCCGAGAAGATCCACGTCATCCACCAGCTCGTGAAGGCGCACTCGCTGTACGAGAAGGACGTCGAGTACGTCGTGGAGAGCGGGGACGTCGTGATCGTCGACGAGTTCACGGGACGCAAGATGCACGGGCGCCGGTGGAGCGACGGTCTCCATCAGGCGGTGGAGGCCAAGGAGGGCGTGAGCGTGCGGGGCGAGACGCAGACGCTCGCTACGATCACGATCCAGAACTACTTCCGCATGTACGACAAGCTGGCCGGGATGACCGGGACCGCCGAGACCGAAGAGGGCGAGTTCCACGAGATCTACGGTCTCGAAGTCGTCGTCATCCCCACGAACCGTCCCGTGCGGAGGATGGATCACGACGACGTCATCTTCCAGACGAAACGGGAGAAGTACGCAGCGCTCATCGAGGAGATCGAACGGCTGAACGAGCGCGGACTCCCCATCCTCGTGGGGACGACCAGCGTGGACGTGTCGGAGGTCATCAGCCGCATGCTCAAGCGGCGCGGTCTCCAGCACGAGGTGCTGAACGCGAAGCAGCACGAGCGGGAGGCGCAGATCGTCCAGAACGCCGGCCAGCCGGGGGCGATCACGATCGCCACGAACATGGCCGGGCGCGGAACCGACATCAAGCTGGCGGATCCGTGCGTGAAGTGCAGCGTGTGCGGGATCGAGTCCGACAAGCCGGCCTTCGGGCAGGTCGACGAGGAGCCGGACATGACGCAGGCCGAGGTGAAGGAGATGGGGTGCTACGAGGACCCCCCCTGCGGACTCCAGATCCTCGGCACCGAGCGCCACGAGTCACGCCGCATCGACCGCCAGCTCCGTGGCCGCTCCGGGCGGCAGGGCGATCCGGGCGCCAGCCTGTTCTTCCTGTCCCTCGAGGACGACCTGATGCGGCTGTTCATGCCCGAGCGGGTCGCCAAGATCATGGACAAGCTCGGGGTGGAAGAGGGCGAGGTCATCACCCACCCGTGGATCACGAAGTCGATCGAGCGCGCCCAGAAGCGCGTCGAGATGCAGAACTTCGAGGCCCGCAAGCGGCTGCTCGAGTACGACGACGTGATGAACCAGCAGCGCGAGGTCGTCTACGACCTGAGGCTGTACGCGCTCGAGGGCGGAGAGGACCTCAAGGGCGAGACGTGGGAGATGATCGCCGAGGCGCTCCGGACGGAGATGGAGGAGTACGTCCCGGGCGGGAGCCATCAGGAGGACTGGGATCTTCCCGGTCTGCGCGATCGGCTCCTGATCGAGTACTTCCTCCACAACGAGTTCCTCCCGCGCGACCGCGACGGGGCGAGCGCGGACGAGTGGGAGGACTCCGAGGCGCTCCACCAGGCGGTCCTCGAGAGCGCGAACGAACAGTACCACGAGAAGCTCGACAGCTTCGGCGAGCTGTGGGAGCAGGCGCTCCGCTTCATCGTGCTGTCGGTGCTCGACGAGAAGTGGAAGGACCACCTGTACGACCTCGACCACCTGCGTTCGTCCATCCACTACCGCTCGTGGGGTCAGCGCGACCCGCTCATCGAGTACAAGAAGGAAGCGTACGAGCTGTTCGTGAACCTGATCCGGGACATCCGGCAGACGGTGGCGAACCGCTTCTTCCGGGCCCAGATCGAGGTGCGCCGACCGGTCCGGCCGCGCGCGCCGAGAATCACGGGGATGTCAGGGCCGCGCGAGGACGAGGGGCTCGGCGGTGTCCGGGGCGCGCCGCCCCGGGAGGCGCCCTCCCCCGAGGAGTCGCGTGAGCCGGCGTTCAGCGCCGCGGGCGTAGCGGCATCGGCCCGCGTGGACGAGCTCCGGCCCGACGACAGCGGCGCGAAGGCCGCGCTCGCCACCGGAACCGTCCGGGCGCCCTCGGAGCCGATCACGGCCGAGAAGGAGCCGGGACGGAACGACCCGTGTCCGTGCGGGAGCGGCAAGAAATACAAGAAATGCCACGGCGCGCTGGGGTGATCGCCCGGGACACCGGGTCCGACGAAGTGGGGGAGACATGGCCGAGGACCGCACCACCACGCGAGAGGAGGTCATCCGCTCCCTGCGGATCTCGAAGGACGATTTCGTGGTCGAGGTCGGTGGAGGACACGAGCCGTTCTGGCGCTCCGACCTGATCTTCGACAAGTACCCGGACGAGCAGTTGCACCGCAGCCAGCCGCTCGCGCACGCCGCGCCGGTCATGATCGCCGACGCCGTGCGGCTTCCCCTTCCGGATGCCGGGTGCGACCTGATCTTCGCGTCGCACATCATCGAGCACCTGCCCGACCCGGGCCGGTTCCTCGCGGAGGTCGAGCGCTGCGCGTCGCACGTCTACCTCGAGTTCCCGGCCGCGAACCGGGAGCTGATGTTCGCGTGGTCGTTTCATCGCTGGCTCGTCGAGGTGGACGGGACCGACCTCACCTTCTATCGGAACGACGTCCCGCAGTTGTTCGGCTCGTTCTTCCACCGCAACTACGACTTCGTCCTCGACGCGTGGGCCGAGCAGCGGCACCTCGAGTTGAACTCGCACGTGCATTGCCGCAGCTCGGAGCTCGCGTGGAGGATCGCGGAGGAAGGGGCGTTCGAGCACATACAGGCGCACAGCGTGCGTGGAGAGGACCGGGTGAACGGTGCGCCACGGAGCTCCGTGCGCTACACCTGGCGCCAGCTCGCGAGCTTCGCGGCGCTCAAGACGCTCCCCGAGCCCTGGCTGGATGGGCTCGTGTCACTCTGGCGGCGACGGCGACGGGGGCGGCCCCGGGAGGTGCGGCGGGATCTGGTCGCCCGCCTCATGTGCCTAGAATGCCACGGCACGGCCCTTCGGCTCGTCGGCGAGGCCATCCTCTGCGGCGGGTGTGGGACGCGCTACGAGCAGCGGATGGGGCTGTTCGACTTCGACCGGGAGACGGCGCGTCCGCGACGGGACGATCCATCCATAGCGGTCGCAGCCCCGAGCCCCGTCGACACGTAGCGTCCGCACGAATCCGGGAGCACAGGGGCGGACGGGGGCTCGCCCGCTGCGGCGTTGCGGCCGGGGTAGACGAGCAGCCCGCTCGACGGGACGGGCCCCGGCCGCTGCCGAGTCCTCGCCTGGCGATCCCCCGACCGCCCCTGCGCGCTCTGGCAGGGAGGAACGGCTGTGTCAGGGGGCGGGCAGCGCGTACACGACGACGTGCTGGACGGCCAGATCATCCTGGACGACGGCGAGGACGCGGCCGTCCGCCACGTCGAGCACCTTCGCGGGCCGCGGCAGGGTGACCCGCCGAAACGTCTCCCCGTCGCTCGAGACGACGGTGTACGCGGTGGAGAACTCCGCGACGACTTCCGCCGCGGGGTCGGACAGCCAGTAGTCGCGTAGCCAGACGCCCTCGGGACCGTGGTCCATCACGTCCGAGTAGAGCGGCATCGGCCGATCCGGCACGGTCCGGAGTGTCCGCCGCTCGATGAACGCGTCCAGCGCATCGGATGGCATGTCCGGATTCGATCGGGCGAGCGCCTCCCGATGCCATTCGACGTACACCTCGAGGTGTCGCTCCGTCGGGACCGTCCGCTCGGGCCGCCATCGGACGATCTGCGTGACCCGGCCGGCCGGATCGCGCCACGCGAGCTCGCCGCGATCGGATCGGCCGTACACGAAGCTCGCAGGCGACGCCGACGCGTGGCCGAAGGGTGCGAACGGGTCGAAGGGTTGATCCCGGGGTCTGGAGATCGCCATGTCGTAGGTCGCGAGCGTGTCGGCCGCGCGGGTCTCCGGGTCGAGCCGGACCATGGCGCCGGGAATCCAGCCCTCGCCGGCGTCGGACCGGAAGGAAGACGTGGTCATCAGGAGCCGACCGGAGCCGTCGAGCGCGTGCGCGAGCAGCCCCTGCGTGAGCTGGAGGTCGCCGGCGAGGCTCGTCGTGCGCGTGAGGGTGTCCCCCGCGAACTCGAGGAGCCTCTGGTTCCCGTCGTCCTCGACGAGAATCCCGCGGCCGTCCAGCGAGTGGACGCTCATCGGCCCCCGTACCTGCGAGGGTCCCTCGCCGGAGCCGGCGAGGACCCGGTGGCCGGATCCGTCGGCCGCGATGAGGACGATCTCGGAGGCCCCGGCGTCGACGATCGCCACCTCCCCGCCGGGCAACAATCTACCGGCGAATACCCGCTCGAAGAGGTAGTGACCGCTCCCGCCCCCGTGCGTGTACACGGGGTCGCCCAACGCGGTGGGCTCGAGCCCCGCCGCCGGGTCCCCCGCGTGCTCCACGATGCGGATGCCCGCGCTGTCCCGGATCGAGATGCGCGTCGCCCGGTCGGAGTCGGTCGGTCGGCAACCGAGGACGAGGAGCGCCACGGCCGCCGCCGCAGATACGATTCGCATCGGACCTCCCGGAGTCGTCTGCGATCCACGGTGCCCCGCAGCCGGGCCGCGGACAACCCCGTGGAGCACCCGGCGGCGGCCGAGGGACCAACCGAACCGACCGACCCCAAGGGAGGGCGGGGCTCGCCCAGGCGAGGACCCGGCGGCGGCCGAGCGACCGCCCGAACGGTCCGACCTCAGGGGATGGGGCGAGGGCTCGCCCGGGCGAGGACTCGGCAGCGGCCGGGGAAGAACCGGTCGGGGCGGCCGGGCCCCCGGGACCCCGGCCGCAACGCCGCAGCAGGGCGAGCCCTCGCTCCTGCCCGCAGGCGACGCTCAGCCCGCGCCGCCCTCGCTCGACCAGAGCCCCGTGGACACGTAGCGCTCCCCCGTGTCCGGGAGCACCGTCGCGATCCGGCGGGCCCGTCCCGACGCCGCGAGCTCGAGCGCCGCGTGCACGTTGGCGCCGGACGACGGCCCCACGAACAGCCCGAGTCGGGCGAGCTCCGCGCAGCGGTCGGCGGCCTGTTCCGACGTGACCGGGATCCGGTCGTCGATCAGCGTCTCGTCGAGGATCTCCGGGACGTGATCGTCCGGCTGGCCGAGCGGCTTGAGCCCCTCGATGCCGGGGAAGCGCTCGGGGATCACCGCCACGATGCGCGCATCGCCCTGCTGGATCTTCAGCCGGCGACCCACGCCGGTCAGTGTCCCGCCCGTCCCGATCCCGGTCACGAACGCGTCGGGGAGCGCCCGGCCGAGGGTGTCCGTCCACTCGGCGAGGAGCTCGGCTGCCGTGCCGTAGTAGTGTGCGAGCCAGTTGTCCTCGTTCCCGTACTGGTTGGCGTACCAGTACCGGTCGGGGTGCCGGCGGGCGAGGGCGCGGGCTTTGCCGATCGTCGCGTCGTATCCCTCCATGGGGTCGGTCAGGACGAGCTCGGCCCCGTGCGCCCGGATCCGGTCAAGACGCTCGCGGGTCGCGTTCGCCGGCACGACGAGGGTCAGAGGGACGCCGAGCGCCGCGCAGCGCTGCGCGTACGCGATCCCCGCGTTCCCCGAGCTCGAGTCGAGCAGACGCCGCCCACGGACATCGCCCCGCTCGAGAGCCCGGCGCACGATGCGGGCGATCGGGCGGTCCTTGATCGAGCCGCCCGGGTGGACCGACTCGAGCTTGGCCCGCAGGACGACGCCCGCCGGGAGGTCCGGGTGCGGGACGTCGACCAGCGGCGTCCAGCGGCGCCACGCCGCGCGCCCGCTGGCGACGCCGTCGGCATCGGCCTCAGGGGCCGGCCGATCCGCGACCCGGTCGGCACCCGTCGCGGATCCCGGCCGGGCTCCGCCATCACCGGAGACCGCGCCCGGAGATCCGGCGCCGCGCGTCGCGCCGGGAGCGGTTTCCGCGGGACCGGTCATGAAGCGCGGCCGCGGGGGCGCGCTCACGCGGCGCCCACCGCGCAGAACGCCTCGTAGTCGATGAGCTCGGGCGGCGTCCCCACGGCGTCGCCGCACCACTCGCAGGCCGGATCGCGGTCCACGCGGAACGTCCTGAACTCGGAGGAGAGCGCGTCGTAGTGGAGGAGCTTTCCGACCAGGAGCTCACCGATCCCGAGGAGGAGCTTCACGGTCTCCACGGCCTCGAGCGTACCCACCACGCCGGGCAGGACCCCGAGGACGCCGGCCTCGGCGCACGAGGGCGCCAGCTCCGGCGGGGGCGGTTCGGGGTACAGGCACCGGTAGCACGGACCGGGCGATTCCTCGCGGCCGGGCCAGAACACCGACACCTGGCCTTCGAAGCGGTAGATGCTGCCGTGCACGTTCGGGATTCCGAACCGCACGGTGACGTCGTTCACGAGATAGCGCGTGGCGAAGTTGTCGCTCCCGTCCACGATCACGTCCCAGCCGGCGAGCAGCCGCTCGGCGTTCGCGCTCGAGAGCCGCTCGGGGTAGGTCCGTACCTCGATGTCGGGGTTGAGCGCCAGGAGACGCTCCCGCGCCGAGTCGACCTTGGGGGTGCCCACACCGTCGTCGGTGTGGAGGATCTGCCGCTGCAGGTTGCTGCGGTCGACCACGTCGTCGTCGATGATGCCGAGCGTGCCGACCCCGGCGGCCGCCAGATAGAGCGCGGCGGGCGAGCCGAGGCCCCCGGCTCCGATGAGGAGCACGCGCCCGTTCCGGAGCGCGAGCTGCCCGCGCTCCCCGACCTCCGGGATCAGGAGGTGCCGGCCGTACCGCTCCCGCTCGCTCGCGCCGAGGGTGGCCGGGATCTCCACAGGGAGCCCGTCGGCCTTCCAGCGGCCGAAGCCCCCGGCCATCGAGCGCACGTCACGGAAGCCGAGCCGTCGGAGGTCGTCGGCCGCGAGCAGCGAGCGCACGCCGCCGGCGCACATGAGCACGATCGGCGTGTCGAAGCTCTCGGCGTGCTCCTCGATCCGGAGCTCCAGATAGCCCCGCACGAGGTGGCGGGCGCCGACGGGCATCCCCGCGGCCACCTCGTCCGGCTCGCGCACGTCGATCAGGAGCGCCCCGCTTCGGTGGAGCTCCCGCGCCTCGCCCGGCGTGACCTCCGGGATCTCGTCCCTGAGGGTCGAGAGGCGGCGCTCCTTCGCGCCGGCCCCGCCGGCGACGGCCGGGAGGATCGCGATCACGTCGCCACCGGAGACGGGCGTGTCGAGGTCCTCCTCGGACCTGAGCGCCCGGTCCGCGAGGAAGATGTTCACGAAGCGGCGGCGGGTGCCGTCCGGGCCGAGGATGGACGGGCCGATGCCCTCGTGCGCCCGTGCCAGCCGGGCGAGGACCTCGCGAACAGTCCATCCCCGGATCTCCACCTCGGCCTCGCCCGCGGTGTGGACGCGCAGCGGCGTCGGGATCCGCACGCGGACGACGGGGCTCCCGTCCGTAGTGGTCTCGGAGTCGCGCTCGGCGCGGATCGTCATGGGATCACGCTCCCTTCCTGGAACGAGTCGTCGGCGAAGGTCCACAGGCGGACCTCCCGGGGTCGGCCACGTCGGACCGACACGATCACGTATGCGTAGCCCGGCCACGCCGCCTGCCGATCGGTCTCGGACGGCACGGCGGGCGAGTCGGGGTGCGAATGCCAGAATCCCACCACCTCGAGGTCCTCGGACCGGGCGTCACGGTCCGCGGCCAGAAACGCCGCGGGATCGAGCACGTAACGGTCGTCGGTCCGCTCCGGCTCGAGGTTTCGTGCCCGGCGGACCTCGACCACCGACCAGCCGCCGCTCCGCGGCCGGCCGATGAGCAGACCGCACGCTTCCCGGGGATA
>Ga0299914_10001009_pt1 | contig 17924 bp, 15 predicted proteins | sample RVTome_10_FD_201361 | JGI IMG/M metagenome (GOLD analysis project Ga0299914, IMG submission 201361) | Soil microbial communities from uranium-contaminated site in the Upper Colorado River Basin, Wyoming, United States - RVT153D57 (version 2) ...
CCGAAGTCGAGAAACTGGCAATCGCTGACCGTCATGCCGTCGGCGGCGCGCAGCGCTTCGCCGCCCGCATTTTCGATTCCGTCGCCGCGGGTGCCTTGAAAGGTCCGTCCCTGGATGATGGTGCCGGTCGGATCCTGGCCGAACGCGCCGGCGCCGCAAAGGCCGGCCATCCCACCGACAATCACGGCGCGCCTCGTCAGTCGCCCCGGTGCCATGTCACAGTCCCTCCACGGTGAAGCCGAGCGTCACCTGGTGACGCACGAAATCTCGTCCGAGCGCTGCACCCCGGCTGTCCTGATCGCGCGCCTCATATTCGGCATCGATTCGAAAACGCGGCGAAAGCCTGTAGTCGGCGCTCAGCCCCGCACGCCGTATCGCATAGCGGCGATCCAGGTCCTGGAACCGGTCCCGTTCCTCACTCACCGAGGCGCTCAGGATCAGGTTGCGAAACAGCTCGTAGTCGGCCTGCATCCCGATGCGTGTGGCGACAAAGGCGCCCGAGCCGAGAGTCGAGGATTCCTCCACGCCGCGGGACGCGGTGAGGCTCAAGGTGACGAGCTGGGTGACGAGGTATTCGAGCCGCCCACGGACTGCGAGACCGGAGACGGTGGAGAAGAGGGGGCTTTCGAAGTCCTGACTGAAATAGCCGGCGCCGATCCGCCCGCGAATCAGCGGGGTGAGCATGAAGCTCGCTCCCGCCTCGACGCGGTAGCCGCGCGAATCCCTGACCGGATCCAGCGCAGGGCGGTTGCGATAGTCCCGCCGGTTGGCCGAGACGAGCGCGAAGAGCGACCGGTTCGGTCCGAGGGCATATTCCATCGCGACTTCCGCCGTCAGCAGGCTTCGGTTGCGGAAACCCTGGTCGATCGGATCGCCGAACGCGTCGACGCCGTCACCGAAGCGGCGATCCTCGGCGCTCAGCCGGCCAGCGACACGAAGCCGGTTGAATCCGCGCGCCGCGCCCACGAAGCTCGACAGGATGTCGTACTGAACCGGGCGCCGGCTGTTGAGCGGCGCGGACGGATCGGCCAGGCTTTCCGTCTCGCGGCCGATCCGCGCGCCCGCGAACAGGGCAGTATTCCGGCGCGGCGCGTATCGAAGTGCCGCGCCCAGGCCGTAGTCGGTCGTGCTCTGCGCCCCATGATCCAGATACTGGCGCCGCTCGACGTCGGCATCCGCCTCGACGGCCAGACTGCCCGAGGCCCATTCCGCATCGGCGCCGGCGGCCGGCCGCAGGATGAGATCGCCGGTCGCCTCGCCGGACGCGAAGATATTGCTGTCATAGAGCGCGCGCGCCGTCGCTCTGGGCGTCAGCGCGATACGACCGAGGCGTAGGGGGACCGGATCATATTGCGGCTGCGGGCGCTCGCGAACCGTGATGAAGCCGCCCGAGTCGAATGCGGGGTCGTCGAGCCTGAAATCGGCGAGGATGTCGGCATCCTGCGCGATCGCCGCGGACGACAAAGCGACACAGGAAAGGTATGCCGCGCTTCGAAGGAGAATCAACGCGCCGGGCGAATGCAAGGCGAGGGCTCGTCGGCACGGGTCGCTGAGGCAGAGCCGGGGGAAATCGGGTCCGGCCGGGACGAGGTTCCCGGTCTGGAACCCGGCTCCAGCGCCCGTTCGATGACGTCCCAATAGCCGGCCACGGATGCGGCCACCGAGAAATCCTCGGCGCGCGCACTGGCCGCCTTGGCATAGTATCGCCTGATCATCGGGTCCTGATAGTGGCGAAGACCTGCGGCCAGAGCATCCCGGTCGTCGCATGGCACGAGCAGGCCATGCGCGGCGCATCCCAGGCCGACCAGATCGGCACGAGGGCGCCGCCCGAGAATCTCGGCGGGGCCGGAAGGGCAATCTGTCGATATGACCGCCACGCCGAGCGCCATAGCCTCGACGAGACCGTTCGGGAACCCTTCCGCATTGGAGGGAAGGACGTAGCAGCTCGCCGCGGCAATGACCGGAAACGGATTCTCCAGGAATCCGGGGAGGAGGATGCGATCGCGCAGGCCATGGGCTTCGACCTTGCGCTCGAGCGCCTCGCGTTCGGGTCCCTCGCCGAGGATGACCAGCCGACCAGGAATGCCCGCCTCAGCGAAGGCGTCGATCAGCAGAGCGAAATTCTTGTTGGGCACGAGACGGCCCATCGCCACGGCATAAGGCCCGTCCGGTGGAACGACTTCGGCATCGCGGCTGCGCTGCCGGATCAGGTCCCCATCGACGGGATTGGCGAGGACGCGAATCCGCTCCGACGGCACCGAAAAGCCGGCGCTCAGATCGTCCGCGACCCCGTGCGAAACCGCGATGACGCGCCGCGCGCGCGGATAGGTCAGCCGGACCATCGCTCGGCTCGCGCGTCCGGCCAGGCCTCTCGGCAGGTGAGCGCGGGTATTGACGCGCTCGCTAATGACGAACGGGATGCCGGTCCCGGCGACCGCGAAGCAGGCCGCCACATTGGCGCGCGTGAGGAAGCTGAAGACGAGATCGGGCCGCGTCTCCCGAACGAGCGCCCGGAGCCGGAACGCGCTTCGTGCGAGGCCGCCGCCCGACGCCAGCCGATGCAGCGGAACCCAGTCGGGCGCCGCATAGGCCGACGGCTCGTCGTCCAGAAGGGCGAGCGCCATGCGATATCGGGACCGGCGGCCTTCCGAATGCCGCAGCAGGGTGGCCATCACGCGTTCCGCGCCGCCGCCCGCAAGCGAGTTGATGACGAAGAGGATCTGGTCGGCCAAGGTGGCGGGCTCCTGTCGCTGGCGGGACCCAATGCCGCACTGCAGCATGGACGGGAAGCCGGATGCGGCAGCCCGGTCGGCGGAGTCGTCCGACGGAGCCCGTTCGCGCCACAAGGCGAAGGGAATCGGCGCGCCCGACTTCCCTCGCCAGGAGCGATCTCTTCGCGGCCCGGCTAGAGCGCCAGCGCCAGAATGGCCGCCGCGACCCCCCAAAGGAGCGCGGCGGCGCCGAACGCGATCCAGGCGCGCGCCGGTACGCTCAGGTTACGCGTCTTTCGGGATGCGGACGAGCCGGCTGCTTCGCGAGCCTCTCGAACCTGGCTTTCGATAGCCGCGTCATTGTCGGCAGGTCCCTTGAGCCTGGCCTGGGCCAGGCCCGCAAAGGCCGGCCCGCCCGGCCGGCGGATAGGAAGAAGGTCGCGAAAGGATATCGCCAGCCTCCGCCTGGTCTCAGCGCGCTCGAAACGCCCCCCCAATTTGTCGTCCTCCCCCAACGGCGCCCTGCCGATCGCGTCCTGGCCCCCGATCCGGCAGGACTTTTCGCGCATCGAGCGCACAGAACTGGGCATAACCGCATACAATCGCGAACAATATCAGCCCCTCGATCTGCCATAGCGCCATAGTGGCCAAATTCAAAAGAATGAATGAAAATTGAGCGAAAACAAGGTCGGAGCGCCTTGGCCGCAACGCGCGGGCGGCCAGCCGGTACATCGCCGCCCACCACCAAAGCAGCAGTGCCAGCCCGAACAGCCCGAGCTCGAACAGATATGCGACGAGCGTGTTGTGCGGGTAGACCCGGAACCATTCCGACCAGCTGCCGGGGCCGAAACCGAACAGGTGTTGCAGAGGAGTCGATTCGGCCCAGGCCAGCAGATAGCCCGACCAAATATAAGGCCGGCCCGAGAGCAACCGGCGCTCCTCCAGGCTGAACTCCTCCTGCGGCTTGAGGTAGGCGCCCGGATGGGAGAGGAACTCGGCCAGATCGCCGAAACGGGCCTGAGTTAGTCCGGCCAGCGCGACGAGGGCCGCCAGCACGACGACGGTCGCGACGCCCACCAGCGCGAATCGCTGCCGGGGCCGGAATTGCCGCGCGATGCGGCTGACGAAAAGATAGGCGGCAAAGGGAAGCAGCGCCGCGATTGTCGTTCGGTAATTGGCAAGCGCGATGCCCGCCAGGATGATGGCCAGGAGCGTCAACTTCAGCAGGCGGCCGAGGCCCGTTGCGAAGGCGGCGACGACGAAGAAGGTGGCGAGGGCGACCGAGAAGGCGGCCTCGTGACTATAGCCGCCGATATAGCTGCGCGATCCGTCGAGCTCCGAAGCCTTGTCCAGCCCGGTGGCGACCGAAAGAATCTGGAAGACGATGAGCGGCGCGAACGCGACAAGAAGCCGACGGAAGAAAGGCCCGGGCTCGTTGTCGCGGAGCGCCTCGAACGTCGCGATGAGGATCGTGCAGAAATAGAGATATTTGACGACGGTATCGAGCGACGTGACAACGCCGAGGCTGAGCTGCGCGCTGAACAAAGCGAGCAGGATCAGGGCGTAGACCGGCAGCAGTGCCTTCAGCAGAAGATGGCGCCGGTCGATGAGCAGGAGGCCGATGCCGGTCACAAGGATCGATCCGATCGCGTTCAGGCTGAGGCCGGCGAAGACGTCGCGATAGGTGACGACGTGGAAGACGCTCAGAATGTACCGAAGCCAGATCGCGCCGATCAGGAAGCGCGCGGCATCGCCGCGCAGGCCCCGCGCGGCAAGATAGAGGGGAACGGCAAGCAGCGCGGTGACCGCGATCAAGACGGGGAGCGGGAAGGAAGGCGCCCCGCCAACCGCATCGCCGTTCATGGGCCTACCGATCGGAACAGGTGTGGCGACCCGGCTCCGGCGGTCACGGCCGGGGTCATGCGCGCTGCCGCATCTCGTTCAGCAGCACGGCGGCTCCCGAGAGCGCACCAGCCGCGATCAGGCCCAGCAGCAGGTAAACAAGGGGGTTGGGTTCCGACGGGACGACCGGGACCTGCGCCTCCGAAATGGCTCGGGCGCCGCTCGCCTCCGTCCCCTGACGGGCCAGCGCCTGCCGATAATTGTCCAGGAAGGCCTGATAGATGGCACGGGCCGATTCGGCGTTGCGCTCGAGCTCATTGAGACGGACGCCGGCAGCATTGTCCGCCGCCAGCCGTCCCTGGAGCTGACCGATCGATCCGCCGATCGACGCGGTCCGCTGTCGCGCGACGCCGGCTTCCGTCGATATGCTGGATGCGATCCGGCCCAGCTCCGCCGCGATCTGACGATCGAGATCGGCAACCTGCTCGTTGGCCCTGGCCAGCTCCGGATGACGGGGCCCGTAGCGGGCCGCCAGATCGGCCGCGACGGCGCTCAACTGCGCGCGCTGCTGGCGCAACCCGCTGACCACGGTGGAGTTCAGGGCTTCCCCGAGGGCCTCGGCGGAACGGCCGCGCTGCGCCTGCCCGCGGGCGGCCGAGGCGCGCGCGTCGGCGGCTGCCTGCGCCGCGCGCGACTCGGCGAGCTGCGTATCCAGCACCGACAATTGCTGCTGAGTGATCGAGCTGTCTTCGGATGCGGCAAAGAGCTGGTGCTGCGCGCGATAGGTCGCGATCGCGCTTTCCGCGGCAATCACCTGCCCGCGAAGCTCCTCGAGGCGGCCACCGAGCAGCCGCGCCATCCGCTCGGTGGTCCCCGTCCTGATCTCGCGCTCCTGACCCAGATAGTCGGCCATCACGGCATTGGCGACGCGTGCCGCGGTCGCCGGATCGGGCGAGCCGTAATTGACGTCGATTGCGTAGGAGACGCCCTGACGCTGCACGTCGAGGGAAGCTGCCAGAATGCGAATGGCACGGTCGCGGGCCGCGGCGGAGCCGGAAACGGGTTCGCCCGCCGGCCGATCGCCAACGTCCGGGTTGAATTCGGGGCTTTCCGTCAGGCGCAGCCTGTCCACGACGCGTCCCAGCAAAGCGGGAGACTGGAGGACCGTCACGGCGGTGTCGACGGTGGGAGAATCGGCCGGAATGACCGGCTGATCCTCGTTGGCCGGCGCCAACACCTCGTCCGGGACGCGTTCGACCACCAGCTGGGCGGTCGCCACATAGGTCGGGGCCGTCGACATATAGAGTATCAGGGTCAGCAGCAGGGTGGCGAGAGTCACGATCGCGATGAGCAGCCAGTTGCGGCGAACGGCGAGCGAGATCCGCCGGATGTCGAGCAGCTCATCCTGCCCCGCCCGATGGGCCGCTGCTCCATCGATGCGGTCGACCGCCATCTGGTCGTTCGGCATGCTGCTCTCCTTGTCCTGAACCCTAAGGGCTTGCCGCCAGCGCCCCAGCGCGATGAGGCCTGACGAAGTCGTAGATGCGGCGGCGCAATCCGTTCGGAATGGCTTCGATAAACATCACCATCAGCCAGATGTTCCAGCCTTCGGGCATATGGAGGTTCGATCTGAGCTCCGGCGAAATACCCCCACTCCTGAAGGCGAACCGCGCATAGAGTCCAATCTGCTGATTGACGAGGCGCCTGAGCAAACGCCGCTCCTCCGGCGTTGCGGTTCCCATCAGCGCCTGTGCGCTGCGCACGACGATCGGCAGCTGCGTGGTCGCCGTCGCCTTGCTCACCTTATTGTCGGAATCGCGGTTGAACTCGGCGCTGACGCACGGCACGTGGATGAACGGCGCCAACGCCGCCGCGCGCAACCATAGATCCTTGTCCCCGCCCCGCCTGGCGAGGCCGGCCGGAAAGAGGCCGGCCTCGAGCAGCACCTGGCGCCGAAAGGCGCCGGCGCCGGTCCAAACCGGGCACTCGCCCAGCTCGAGCCAGATCCGCAGGAACTCCGCGAACGGCGCCGGCCGCTCGGCAGCGGCCGCGAGCCGGCGTGAAGTCCGTGAGGGCTTTCGGCGGTCCGCATAGACATGGGCGTAGCGGGTCGCTGCGCAGCCGGCCTCGGGATGCCGGCCGATCGCGCCGGCGAGGCCTGCCAGATGATCCTCGTCCCACAGGTCGTCGGCATCGAGGAAAGCGATCCAGTCCCCGCCGGCCCGCTCGATACCCAGGTTCCGAGCGGCATAGCCTCCCGGGCCGGGCGTGGCGCGATGCAGCCGTACGAGCCTTGGATCGTTGAGCCGGGCGAGGATTTCGGCGCTGCCGTCGGTCGAGGCATCGTCGATGAGGATAATTTCATGCGGCGGGAAGGATTGTGCGAGCGCGCTCCCGACGGCGGCGGCAACGTGCCGCGCCTTGTCGTGAACCGGGATGACGACTGAAAATCTCGGCGGCAGTGTCTTGCGCTCCTTACCCGATGACGCGTGACTTTGCGGTGCCGAACCGAGCTTCGCTGCCGTTTCCGGCGTCCGGCGAGGGCCGTATACGGCCCCGAGCAATTATTGTGCAATGCGGCAAAATGGCGTCCGTCCCCTCTGCAAAACGGTCGAGCGCGGGAATGGACGTGATCTGCGGCGATGAGGCCAAGTCATGACGAATAGCGGACCCACGACTCGAATCCTCGTCGTCAGCCTGCGCGGTGCGGAGGCGCGCCGGCATGCATTCCAGGCATCCGCCGGGGCGACCGACCTGCCCTGGGAGTATTTCGACGCTTGCGAAAGCCTTCACCCGGAGCTCGCCTATTGCGAGGACGAGGCGATCGTCGCGAAGGGGCGGCCGCTGACCAAGGGGGAGATCGGCTGCTATTCGAGCCATTTCGAGGCCTGGCGGCAGCTCCTCGCGGGCGGTCACGACCAATATGTCGTGCTCGAGGACGACGTCATCGTCGATTGGGATTATCTCGCCGCCTTCGTTCGCATGGACCACAGCGCCGCCGGTCACGATTATATCCGCCTCTATTACAAGAACCCGACTCCGGCGCGGGTGCTCGAACGGGATTTCGGCGCCCGGACACGCTGGCTGACGGAGGTCTACGGCTACTGCTTCGGCACGCAGGGATATCTGATCACGCGACGGGCGGCGGCCGTCTTCACCGAGCGCTTTCGAACGGTCCGGCGGCCGATCGACGACGAAATGGACCGCTCCTGGGCGCATGGCGTGCCGAGCCTCGCGGTCTTCCCCTTTCCAGTCATCGAGCGCGCTCAGGAGAGCGGAATCGGCGTCGGGCGTTTCCAGACATTCGGCGTTCCGCAGCGGCTTCGATTGCGACGCGCGATCGCGCGGCAGCGCGAGCGAGTCGCCTTCCATCTCCTCGGTCGCGCGCGCGCGTTCCTGGCCCGCTGATGGAAAAGCACTCCCCGACCGACGTTCCGGCATTCGACCGCGAGCTACGCGGCAAGACACGGCGGTCGATCGGCTGGACGGCGGCGCGCACGCTGAGCGACCAGTTCTTCTCCTTCGCCGTCTTCGTCGTGCTCGCCCAGCTCCTCACCCGCGAGGAGATCGGCCTCTTCGCGATCGCCTACGTTTTCGCCGAAGTCGGCCGGATCGTCGCGACCAGCGGGCTCACCCAGCTCGTCGCCCGCGCAAAGCGAATCGATGCACGATTGGTCGACACGCTCTTCTGGACAAACGTCGGCGCCGCGCTGGTCTATGCGCTGCTGCTCGCCGCCGCGGCGCCCTTCCTCGCCGACCTCCTGCGCCAGCCTTCCGCCGAACGGCCGCTGCAGGTGCTGCCGTTCGCCGCCGTGATCAATGCGATCGGGGCCTCGCACATGGCGTTGCGCCTGCGTGAGTTCGGTCATCGCACCATCGCCCTGAGGTCGCTCTTCGCCGGCGTGATCGGCGGCGGCACAGCGATCGCGGCGGCCATCGGCGGTCTTGGGATCTGGAGCCTCGTCATCCAGCGATTCGTCGCCGAGACGATCGGGGCGATACTCTCCTGGGCCGCCTACCGCTGGGTTCCGGGCACCGCCTTCGATTTCCGGCAGCTGCGGGAAAATCTGAGCTTCGGCGGCAACCTCACCGTCGCACAGCTCATTTTCCTGTTCCTGGTGAGGATCCAGGACCTGCTGATCGGCGCAAGCCTCGGGGCGGCGGCGGTCGGCGTCTATCGTGTCGCCTGGCGAACCACGGAGATCATCGGCAACGGCGCCATCCAGCCCTTCGCGTCGGTAAGCCTGCAGACCTATTCGCGGCTCCAGTCCAGCCCTGACGCGCTGCGCGAGGCCTATCGATCGACATTGCGGGCCAGCGTGACCTTGTCTTTTCCCGCGCTGGTCGGCTTCGGCATTCTCGCCCCGGACGCCGTGCCGATGATCTTCGGTGCGAAATGGCAAGATGCCGGGGCGCTCGCGCAGGTTTTCGCGTTCATCGGGATTCCCTACGCGCTCAACTACTTCGCTTCCCCGATACTCGGGGCGCTCGGGGATTCGAGCCGGCAGCGCAAGCTCGCCCTGATCCAGCTCATCGCGACTTTGGCGCTGACGCTGCTGGCCTTGCCCTACGGCTTGTTCTGGGTGGCCGTCGCCTACGTTCTTCGGGCCTATCTGACCCTGCCGATCCAGATTCGCTTCCTTCGGCAGGCCTCGCCGATCCGCTTCGCCGACACATGGATCGCGATCCGGGCGCCGTTCGTCGCCTCGCTGGCGATGGGCCTGACCGTATGGGGCGCGCGCGCTGCCTGGCACAGGATCGCGCCGGTCGACTGGTCCGCATTGTCGCTGCTCGTCGCGACGGGCGCCGCTTTCTACTTCGTTCTCCTCCTCGCCATCTCCCCGGGGCATCGAGCGCAACTGCGCTGGTGGCGGCAGCAACGGGAAAGGGCCCGCCATGCCTGACACGCAGGTCTTCACCGAATCCGGCCGCGCCTGCATCGCGCGGTTGCGAGCCCGGATAGAGGAAGGAATCGCGCCGCTGCTCGACGGCGCGCCGGTCGCGCTCGTCGATTATCCGGATCACTCCAATGTGGGCGATTCGGCGATCTGGCTCGGCGAGACCGCGTTCCTGCGCGACCATGATCTTACGCCCGCTTATGTCAGCGCGATGCGGTCGCATGATCACGACTCGCTCGCGGCAGCCCTGCCCCACGGGACGATCCTCCTCCACGGCGGCGGCAATTTCGGAACGCTGTGGCAGCCCCATCAGGACTTCCGGCTCGGCCTCCTCGAACGATTCCCGGACCACCGGGTCATTCAGCTTCCGCAATCGCTCCACTTCGACGACGAGACTTCGATCTCCCAGTGCGCGCGAGCGATCGAGCGCCACGGACGGTTCGTCCTTTGCGTGCGCGACGCGCCGTCACTGGAATTCGCCCGCCGCCACTTTTACTGCGACACCAGGCTGGTGCCCGACATGGCGTTCGCGATCGGCCCCCTCGAACGCGGGCGTCCCTCGACGGATATCTTCCGCCTCCTGCGCACCGACCTGGAAAAGGCATTGGAGCCCGGCTCCGTTGCCGAGGGGCCGGGCACCGTGACGGCCGATTGGCTGGAGGAAGGCCGGTTCGCGCTTCGCCGAGCAGCGATCACGTCGGCGGTGGTGACCTTGATGGACTCACCAGCCGCCGCACGTGTCCGGCGCTATGAGCGGCTCGCCCGGACGCGGCTCGGTCGGGGCATGAAGCTGCTCTCCACGGGCCGCGTCGTCGTCACCGACCGGCTGCATGGTCACATCCTCTCCACCCTGCTCGACATTCCCCACGTCGCGCTCGACAACAATTACCGTAAGATCGGCAACTTCATCGACGCCTGGACCCACTCGCTCGACCTGCTGCGCGTCGCAGCCAGCCTCGACGAGGCGATGACGAAAGCGACCGCGCTGCTCGACGGCGGTGCGAGGAGATCAAGCATATGAAGATCGCCGTCACCGGCCTCCGCGGCATCCCCGGCGTGATGGGCGGCGTCGAGACCCATTGCGAAGAGCTCCTCGTCCGGCTGAAGCGCCTCGCCCCGGAGGTCGCTATCACCGTCTTCGCGCGCGCGCCCTACGTCCCGGCGGGCGCGCGCGAGCATGACGGTGTCCGTGTCGTCCCCGTCGCCTCGCCGCGCTCGCGCTCGTTCGAGGCGATCGTCGCCACGTTCAACGGCGTGCTCGCCGCCAAACGCGCGGGGGCGGACATCGTCCATATCCACGCGATCGGACCTGCCCTGCTGGCACCGCTCGCGCGGGCGCTCGGCCTGCGTGTGGTCGTCACCCATCACGGGGAGGATTATCGGCGCGCCAAATGGGGCTTCTTCGCCCGCCAGCTGCTGAAGCTCGGCGAGCGGCTGGCGTGCCGCTCGGCCGACCGGCTGATCGTCGTGTCACCATCGCTGACCGAGAAGCTGCGCAAGGCCTATCCGGCCGCGGCGAAGCGCATCAGGTTCATCCCGAACGGAGTGCCGGAGCTTCCGCCCGTGCACGGCGATGCCCTGGGCCGGCTCGGCCTGACGCCGGGCGACTACATCATCGCAGCCGGCCGGCTGGTCCCGGAAAAAGGACTGCACGACCTCATCGACGCGCACGCTCTCGCCGAGGATCCGCGCACGCTCGTTATCGTCGGCGGCGCCGACCATCAAAGCCGCTACGCGAGCGAGCTGCTCAGTCGCGGCGGCGAACGCGTTCGCTTCGCCGGCTTCCAGGACCGCGCGACCCTGCACGCCTTGTTCGAGCATGCGTCGCTGTTCGTCATGCCTTCCTATCATGAGGGGCTGCCGATCGCGGCGCTCGAGGCGGCATCATGCTCCACGCCGATGCTGCTCAGCGACATCATGCCCAATCTGGACCTTGGACTAGGCCGTCATCACTATTTCCCGGTGGGAGACGTTACGGCGCTGGCCCGAGCCCTGGGGCGGCCGGCCGCTGACTATGGCGTCGAGCGGGACGCGCTCCTGAGCGCATTCGACTGGGACAGGATCTCCGAGCGGACGCTTGCGCTCTACCGCGAGATCGCCGGCTGAAATCGGCCGATCGTCAGAAAGCGTTGCGGTGGACGAGAACGCCGAAGGTGCGCAGGATGATGATGATATCGAGCCATAGCGACCAGTTGCGCATGTAATCGAGATCCGCCGCCAGCCGGTTTTCGAGGTCGCTCGAGTGATGGGTGGCGCCCCGATAGCCACGCACCTGGGCGAGGCCGGTCAGTCCCGGCGCGCAGGCATGCCGCAGCCAGTAACGCCGGTCGATGTCCCAGAACAGCTTTTCGCTCGCCGTCGAACCCAAAGCGTGCGGACGCGGGCCGACGACGCTCATGCTGCCCAGCAGGATATTGAGGAGCTGGGGCAGCTCGTCCAGACTGGTCGCCCGCAGCCACCGACCGACCCGCGTGATGCGGTCGTCGTCCCGACGGGTCGAGACGCTGCCGTTGGCATCGCATCCGTCGATCTGCATGGTTCGGAACTTGTACATCCGGAACAGCCGGTTTCCGCGTCCGATCCGCTCCTGCACGAAGAAGATCGGACCAGGACTGTCCAGCCTGATCGCGATGGCAATGGCGAGCATCAGTGGCGCAAAGAAGATCATGGCCGGCAGAACGATGGCCATGTCCATCAGCCGCTTCATCGCAAGCTGCTGCACGCTCGGCGGCTGAAACAGAGCGTAGCGTTCGTTGAAGATGTCGACCGGCTCGGTGCTGAGCGGCAGGGTGGATCCGGCGGTCCGTACTTCGCCCGAGACGCCGGCGCCCTTCAGAATCAGCGTCCAATTCTCCTCGCGCTCCGGAATGCAGGCGATCGTCACCCGATCGACATTCTTCAGCAGCTTACCCACACGATCGAGCATCAGCGGATCGGACAGGTCCGCCGAAATCCCGGCGCCGTGGGCATTCACCACCAGCTGGTGCCTCCCACTCTTCACCGTCACGCCGTCCGCTATGACGAGGTCGCTGACCGGGTGATTGGGCAGCGCCCAGGCGCTGACGAACCCCATCGTTCGTCGCGCCAGCATCAGAAGGGGCACGGCGAGGCCGATGCCGTAAGCGACGATCCAGCCACTGAAGGCCTGAAGGAGGCCGAGCTGTTGAAGCATCAGCAGCGCGATCGCATTGCCCAATATCAGGGCAAGCACGGCGCGCATCGCACCCCTGACCGGGTCGGTCAGCGAATCGAGGCTGTAGGCACGCTGATTGAGTGCCATGGCGAGGAACAACGGCACGATGATCCCCGTCAGCCTCGAGCTTTGCCAGCCGATCGGGTCCTGAAACTGAAGCAGGCTGGCCAACGCAAGCGCGGCCGCGACGGCCGTCATGTCGACCGCCGCCGTGACGAAGTAGAGGCCGATCCGTCTACGCTGCTTGTTAGGCAGGTCTATCCGGAAGCCAGGGTCGACGAGCGTCGGCTGCTGCTCGACCGTAATCGTGTCGGCATACGCGTTCATCAGTCGCTCCACCGGTAATCGGACGGCCTTCCTGCACAATTGAAGGTCTCGCCAAATCTGGGTTCATTGTGCACCGCACAACTCTCAGGCACCCCTCGGTTCGGAAGCAACGCCTGCGCTGCTCAATCTCCGTCTTTCGCCAGGCCTGCAACCGTGGCGCGCCGATCAGGTCCAATTATACGGCCAAATTCCGCCGGTCTCGGCCGGCTGCGGTCCGGCGGGCCATCATCGGTCCGGTCGAACGGGTGTTGGGAACGCACTGCCGCCCGACCCGATCCCAGATCTGCGGACGCATCGACAAGCCATGCATTTTTTGCGATGCAGCGTGGAAACGAAACGGATCGGAAACGTTCGCCAGGCCATGCAACCAGAATATAAGGGTCGGCGGTTCCGGCAGGTCCGCTCCCTCATCCAATCGGACCTTTACCGCTACGCCGGCAACGTCCGATTCGGATCCTTCATGCGGCATTATCTTTTCACGCCGGGCTTCAAATATTCGGTGGTGATGCGCCTGTGCGGCTATCTGAAGGGGCGCAGAGCCCTGAAGTGGGCCCTCTATCCGCCGCTGAAGCTCCTGCTGCTCCGCTATCGGTACAAATATGGCATCGCCATCCCCGAATATACGCGGATCGGGCCCGGCCTGTTCATCAACCGGTTCGGCGGCGTGATGGTGAACGGCGACGCGATCATCGGCGCGAACTGCAACATCACCCACGGCGCGATGCTGGGGCAGCTCAACCGTGGGCCGAATGCCGGCTCGCCGGTGCTGGGCGACGACGTCTTTCTCGCCGCCGGCTGCAAGGTGATCGGCCATATTCGGATCGGCGACCGGGCGGCCGTCGGCGCCAACGCCGTCGTCACCAAGGACGTGCCGGAGAACGGCGTGGTCGGCGGCATTCCGGCGAAGCTGATTTCGACCAAGGGCTCTGAAGGCTATATCAACAATCGCGTCGCGCCGGATTGCGCCGACGGGTTCCGGCCCCACCCGATCAGAAATAGCGCTCCCCGATCCGAACGATATCGCCAGGGAGAACCGTCAGATCACTCGTCAGCGGAATCTCCCGCTCCTCGGCCTCGTTCGCGCGCTTGACGAACACCCTCGTCTGGCGCGCGCGATAGGTGAATCCTTGTGCCTTCGCGATCGCGGCGAGCACGGTCAATCCGGGCTGATAGGGAAATTCGCCCGGCTGGTTGACCTCACCGAGCACATAGACGGGCCGATAGGCCATCACCTCCACGACGACGCTGGGGTTGAGCAAATAGCCGTTCGCGAGCGCGGTACTGAGCTCGGTCGAGAGGGCTTGCGGCGTCTTCCCGGCCGCCTGGATTGGCCCGACGAGCGGAAATGCCAGGTCCCCGGCCGCGCTGATGGTGTATTCGCCCGTCAGCGCCGGCTCGCCGAACGTGATGACATTAAGCCTTTCACCGGGTCCGAGCAGATGGTCGGCGCTCGCCGTCTCGCCGCTCGCAGTCGCGGGGAACGGGCCTTGCCGCGCGCAGCCGCCTAGGCAAACCAGCAGCATCCCGAGGAGGGAAATGGCAACTCCGCGCATAAATCCGGCTCCCCGCCTGTCCCGCTATACCCGCCAGAACGGCAATCGAAGGATTGGGTTCCTCGAAGGAACGCGCATCAACGAAAAATCGATTCGCGCGGTGCCGGGTCAGGGTGCAGACCCTAGTTGCGCGGCGGTTGACGGCGGTAGCTAAGCGCCTCGGCGATGTGGACGCGGCCGACCCCCTCGCTGCCGGCAAGGTCGGCGATCGTTCGCGCCACGCGCATGACGCGGTGATAGCCGCGCGCCGACAGGCGCATCGCTTCGGCGGCCTGGGCGAGCAGCCGCCGGCCGGGCTCGTCGGGCGTGGCCACGCGGTCGAGCAGGTCGCCGTCGGCCTCGGCATTGGTGCGGACGCCTTTCCCTTCGTAGCGGCTCGTCTGGATGGTGCGCGCACCGGCGACGCGCTTCGCCACCTCCGCTGAGCCTTCGGCGGGCGGCGGCAGCACCAGATCGACGGCGGCGACCGCCTGCACCTCGACGTGAAGGTCGATCCGGTCGAGCAGCGGCCCCGATACCCGGGCCTGATAATCGGCGGCGCAGCGCGGCGCGCGCGAGCAGGCGAGCGCGGGATCGCCGAGATGGCCGCAGCGGCACGGGTTCATCGCCGCCACCAGCTGGACGCGCGCCGGGAAGGTGACATGGGCATTGGCACGGGCGACCTGGACCGTGCCGGTCTCGAGCGGCTGGCGCAGCGAATCGAGCGCCTGGCGCTGGAATTCAGGCAGCTCGTCGAGGAACAGGATTCCGAGATGGGCGAGGCTGGCTTCGCCCGGGCGCACCTTGAGCCCCCCACCGACCAGCGCCGGCATCGAGGCGCTGTGGTGCGGCGCGCGATAGGGCCGGGTGCGGATCAGCCGCCCGTCCTTGAGCTCGCCGGCGACGCTGGCGATCATCGACACCTCGAGCGCCTCGGCCGGTGTGAGATTGGGCAGGATGCCGGGAAGGCAGGCGGCGAGCAGCGACTTGCCGGCGCCCGGAGGCCCGATCATCAGCAGATTGTGACCGCCGGCCGCCGCGATCTCGAGCGCGCGCTTGGCGCTCTCCTGACCCTTCACCTGCCTGAGGTCGGGACCGGCGGCGGCCGGCTCGGCCTCGCCCGGCCGCGGCGGCGTCAGCACCGACTTGCCGCGCAGATGATTGAGCAGAGCGATCAGGTCGGGCGCGGCGACTACCTCGACGTCCCCGGCCCAGGCCGCCTCCGGCCCCTGGGCCGCCGGGCAGATCAGGCCGAGGCCCTGTGACGAGGCGTGAAGCGCGGCGAGCAGCACGCCCGGCGACGGCGCGATCCGCCCGTCCAGGCTCAACTCGCCGATCGCGGCATAGCCAGCCAGCGTCTCGCGATCGATCGCCCCCATCGCTGCGAGCAGCCCCAAAGCGATGGGCAGATCGTAATGGGAGCCTTCCTTGGGCAGATCGGCCGGCGACAGGTTGACGGTGATCCGCTTCGGCGGGAGCGAGAGGCCGATGGCGGCGAGCGCGGCGTGGACGCGCTCGCGACTCTCGCCGACCGCCTTGTCGGGCAGTCCGACGACGAGGAACTTTGGCAGGCCGCTGGCGATCTGCACCTGCACCTCGACCGCGCGCGCCTCCAGACCCAGAAACGCCACCGTGGCGACGTGCGCAACCATTCAGACGGCTCCCCCCAAGATCGGTGATATCGTGGGGCGGCCTTCGGCAAAAGTCGAGGCGGTGGACGCAGACCGCGCGATCATCGCCGCCGCCAGCGGCAAACTCGCCGGACGATGGGGTGCGGCCCACTTATGTCGAACAGGTGGCGAAACGGCGGAGGCGTCGACAGGGTCATTCGGAACATATAACGAACATGGAGGGCGACAGGAAGCGCGGCGTACCATGACGTGACGAGGCCCGCCTGCGACCCTAAATCGCGACCCATGGCGACGATCCGCCCCGAACGGCCCGGCGACGAGGCCGCCATCGCCGGCATGGTCGAGCGCGCCTTCGGCCGCCCCGACGAGGCACGGCTGATCGAGCGGTTGCGCGCCGACGGGGACGTGGCGATCTCGCTCATCGCGGAGGCGGATGGCGCGATCGTCGCGCATGTCCTATTGTCCCGCATGGACGCGCCGTTCCGGGCGCTCGGCCTGGCGCCGGTCGCGGTTGCACCCGACCGGCAGCAGCATGGGATCGGCGGGGCGCTGATCCGTGCCGCGCTGGCATCCGCCCGGTCGGACGGATGGGAGGCGGTATTCGTCCTGGGCGAGCCCGCATATTATCGGCGGTTCGGCTTCAGCGCCGAGCTCGCCGCCGGCTTCGCCTCACCCTATGCGGGGCCTTATCTGTTGGCGCTGGCGCTCGCCGGGCCGCTGCCGGCGGCGCACGGGCGGATAGACTATGCACCGGCTTTTTCGGCTCTGTAGGCCGCCTCAGCCGGCACCGGTCGGACCTTCCCGGAAAGCAACGGTTTTGGGGTTGTGCGCGTCAGTCATTGGCCTAAGCCTCGCAACCATGGGCATATATCAGCCAGCTATCATCATTGGCCTGCTCATTCTGGCGGCGGCGATCGGGTTCGCCCTGATTCCCGAGGTGCTCGACCGAATGCCGCGCCGGCGCAGGCGCCACGAGCAACATCTGCTTAAGCCGAGCGAGGAGGAAGACGAGTCCCGGAGGCGTCCGAGGCCCAGGCTGAAGCGCGAAGCGACACGCGACACCAACGGACCTCCCGCGAGCGATCCCGGCTGACGGCGCGGCCGCGAGGGCCGGTCACTTCACATTAAGCGCCGCATCCCTATATAAAGAGGTGCCGGCTTCGGTCGGCTATGGCGATAAAGTGCGGCGTGTAATAGACGCAGCGGACCCGGGGGCAGTACCCGGCGGCTCCACCAAAAGCGGCCTTGCGAAAGGCCGGTTCTGACGGGGCCGAACCAGGATCGACGTGTGTTCAAAAGCGCAGTTTTCGCCCGGGCTGAGTAACCCGTTAAAGGCTCAAAACCACAAGTGCCAACGACAACGAGGCGCTCGCAATTGCAGCGTAACAAGGTCCTCACGGACTAGGTTACAATGACAAAAGCGCGGTTCGGGCCCAACCGGGCAACAGAATGGGACACCAGCGGTACGGGGAGCACCGGGCAACAGAAGCTCCCCACATTCCCTTTCAGCCTCGGCCACTCGCGCGACCGCGGCTCATGCTGCCACCTCCCCCCTTGCCTTCGTCCCTTCATCCGGCCGAGAACGATCCCGAAAGGGAGACGAACATGCGCCCAACCGTCCTGATCCTGGGAGCCGCCACGGCTGCCGCACTGCTCGCCGGTTGCAGCCGCGAGGAGGAGCCGATCGCCAACCGGTTCGAGCGGCAGGCCGCCGAGATCCAGAACAAGGCGCAAGAATTCGAGGCGCAGGTCGAAAAGGAGGTCAGCGCCGCCGAGGCGCGGCTGGAGGA
>Ga0299914_10001010_pt1 | contig 17922 bp, 12 predicted proteins | sample RVTome_10_FD_201361 | JGI IMG/M metagenome (GOLD analysis project Ga0299914, IMG submission 201361) | Soil microbial communities from uranium-contaminated site in the Upper Colorado River Basin, Wyoming, United States - RVT153D57 (version 2) ...
GTCGGTCGTCCTGGTGCGTGAGGTCCGCCGTGCGGAGCGTGCGCAGCTCGTCGATGGAGTACCCCACCAGCTCGCAGAACGCCTGGTTGGCGTGCAGAAACTCGCCGCTCGGGGACGCCACGCAGACGCCGACCGCCGATTGCTCGAAGGCCACACGAAATACGTCGCCCAACGGTAGCTTCGCCTGGCCGGAGACGCGTGATTTCACTGCATCGGGAGTTGCGAGACCCTCCATGATGCTCCAGTATCGGCACTCGCCGTTAGAAGCTTAATGCCGCGTCCCGCGCGGCCCGACCCCTCCCTCGCCCGTTCCCCTTCCCCCTTTTTGACCCGCCTCATGCGCCGCGCTTCACTTGCCCTGCTCCTGCTCTCCATCCCGCTGTCCGCGTTTGCCCAGCCGTCCGCGGGACGTGATTCGATTCGAGACGACAGCGGGTTCTCTTTCTACGACCGTGGGCCGTATCGCCCGGCGGTCCCGCGCCCCGATTCCCTGCTCGGCTACGGCGTGGGGGAGACGCACACGCAATATGCCTGGCAGGAGCGCGTCCTCCTGGCCATCGCCGCCGCGGCACCGGATCGCGTGCGAGTCCAGGAGATCGGCACCACGAGCGAACGGCGCACGCAGCGACTGTTCATCGTCACGGCACCAGAGAACATGGCGCGCCTCGACGCGATCCGCGCGGACCTCGACCGACTGGCCGATCCGCGCACTCTGAGCGCCGGCGACGCCAACGCGCTCGCGGCGCGCGTCCCCGTGGTCGTGTGGATCAACGAGAGCGTCCATGGCAACGAGGCGCCCGGCTTCGAGACGGCGATGCAGACGCTGTATCAGCTGGCCGCCAGCGAGGAGCCCGCGACGCTGAACGCCCTGCGCAACGCCATCGTGGTGCTCAATCCCAGCACCAACCCCGACGGACATGAGCGGTTCGCCGCCTGGTACAACTCCATCAGCGTGCGCAGCCCCGAGCCCTTCTCGCTGGAGTACTCGGAGCCGTGGAGCATTCAGGGGCGGTTCAACCACTACCGCTTCGACATGAACCGCGACGTGATGACCACCACGCAGCGCGAGGTCCGCAACCTGGTCGCCGGCGCCATGGCCTGGCATCCAATGGTCACCATCGACCAGCACGGCTACACGTACAGCTTCTTCTTCCCGCCGACCGCCAAGCCGATGAACGCGAACCTCGGCGGCGAGTTCCAGAAATGGATGGAGATCTTCGGGCGCGCCAACGCCGCGGCGTTCGATCGCTACGGCTGGATGTACTACTCGCGCGACGTCTTCGATTTCTACGGTCCGTTCTACTGGGACAGCTGGCCGTCGCTTTCGGGCGCCATCGGCATGACGTACGAGACTGACTGCCGGTACGGGATCATCAGCCGCCGCGAGGACGGCACCGTCTGCTCGTTCCGCGCCGCCATCGCCAAGCACTATGTCTCCGCGCTCGCCACCATCGAGGCGGCGGCCGCGAACCGCGAGGGCCGGGTTCGCGACTGGGTCGCGTTCCGGCGCGAGGCCGTCGAGGAAGGGCGCACGCGCGCCATGAAGCGCGTGGTGATCGTGCCGGATCGCGATCCGGCGCGCGCCGCCGCGCTTGCCGCGACGCTCACCCGGTCGGGGATCGAGGTGCGTCGGGCCAGCGCTCCCTTCACGTCGGCGCGCGCGCACTCGTACGCCAACGACGCCGTGGCGTCGCGCCGCTTCGGCGCCGGCGCCTACGTCGTGGATCTCGCGCAGCCCATGGGACGCGCCGCGCGTGCGGTGCTGGAACCCTCGCCCACGCTGGACACCGCGTTCGCGCGATCCCAGATCGAGCGCATGCTGCGCAACCAGCGGCGCGGCGCCAACGTGCGGGGCGAAGGCTACGAGTTCTACGACGTGACAGCCTGGTCACTCCCGGTCACGTTCGGCGTGGAAGCGTACTGGACGGAGGACGCGACGTCCGTCGGAGGAACCATGGTGACTCGCGCGGAAGCGCCGGCGTTCGGCGGCGTCGAGGGTGCCCGTCCGGCGCGATCGGCGTACGTCTTCACCTCGGACCGCAACGGGGCGCCGCGGCTCGCCTATCACCTGCTCGCCCGCGGCTATCGCGTTGGCGTTGCCGACCGTCCGATCGAGGCCGGTGGCCGCCAGTTTCCCCGCGGCACCTACATCGTGCGCGTCGCGCGCAACGATACATCGGTCCATTCGGCCGTCGACCGCCTGGCGCGCGAAGCGGGCGTCGATGTGGTCGGCGTGAATACGGCGTTCGCGGAACGCGCGCAGTTCGGGATCGGCTCGGAAGCCGTGTATGACCTGCGCGTCCCGACGATCGCGCTCGTCGGTGACGAGGGTGTCGGGCAGACCAGCTATGGCGCCACCTGGTACGTGCTCGAGCAGCGCTATGGCATTCCCTTCACGCCGGTCGCGACGCGCTGGCTCGCCGGCGGCGACCTGGCGCGCTTCAACGTGATCATCATACCGGACGCATCAGCCGGAGCGCTGGCGCGCGTACTGGGCGAGAGCGGGGCGAACGCAATTCGCGAGTGGGTGCGTCGCGGCGGCACGCTGGTGACGATGGGCGGGGCATCCGCGTGGGCGGCGCGGGAGAACGTCAACCTGACAAGCGCGCGCTCCGTGGGCGCCGATGCGAAGCCCGACAGCGCCGCTGGCCGCGACACCGCCGCCGCGCCCCGCTCCCGCGACGACGATCTGCTGGCCGTCACCAGCCCGTCGGCGACGTCGGAGCGGCCGGCATCGCTTCCCGGCGCGCACTTCGACGTGCTGCTCGACCGCACCCACTGGCTGACGAGCGGCTACGAGGACCAGCGTCTGACGGTCATGCTCGATGGATCCACCTTCCTCGCGCTGTCCAAGGAAGGCGCCAACGTCGCGGTCTTTCCGTCGACCGGTCCCTTGCACCGGGCCGGATTCATCTGGCCGGAAAACACCGAACGCCTGCTGCGCAATACCGCGGCGCTGATCGTGGAACCGACGGGCGGCGGACACGTGGTGCTCTTCGCCAATGAGCCGCTGTTCCGCGCCTGGTGGCACGCGCTCGACCGGCTGGTGCTCAACGCGATCGTGCTGGGCCCGAGCTTCTGACGCGATCGTGGATGTCATCCTGAGCGCAGCGAAGGATCTCTTCGCTGCGCTCGGAGTGACACGCTAGATCGTGATGCGCCGCACCGACGTCTGAATTCTCGGCGCGAAGCGCTCCAACACCCGGCCGGCGCGATCCAGCTGCGATTCCAGCCGGCGCCGCATCTCCATCGGCGGCATCGGCGTTCCCTGAATGCGCAGCGGCGACAGCGACCCACCGAAGATCATGGTGCTCCGCCCGGGAAGCTCGGATGCCGGCACCGTCTTCACGCGGACGTCGCGCATCCGGCCGCCGCCCACGTACACGCGCAACGCCACCTCGTCGCCCGGCTTCACCTTCTCCAGCTCGCGCTGGAGGCGCCGGACTTTCGCGCTGCCGATGAGCGCGTCGCCGGCGTCCTCGCGCGGCACGCGGAGATCGACGCCGTTGATGGCCGCGATGCGATTGCCTTCCTCGAGCCCGGCCTTCACTGCCGGGCCGTCGTCGTTTAGCGCCATGAGCAGCACGCCCAGGGTGTCGCGCTTGCTCCCCGTGCTTCCCAGGGACACGCCAAGCACAGCGCGGTTCTCGGCGTCGTCACGCACGCGCGACGGATAGAGACTGTCCGCGGTGACGGTCTTCACCCTGACCGCGCGCGTCTGACCGTTGCCATACACGCGCAGCTCGACTTCGTCTCCGGCCTTGACCTTGCCAACCTCGCGAGTGAGCCGGCGGCTCATGGCATTCGCCATGTCCCAATCGCCCACATCGACGGCGGCAAGCCGCAGCGACACGCCGTTGATCGCTGCGATCCGGTTGCCTTCCTCGAGCCCGGCCTTTTCCGCCGGACTGCCCGGCACGACGGAGCTGACCAGGATGCCAAGCGTGTCGCGCGCGCTCCCGGTCGATGTCGAAATGCCGATCATCGCGCGGTCCGGGTCCTCCGTCGTGTAGGAGAACGCGGCGCGGGGAGCCGAGTAGACGCGAACGTCCTGCGCGGCGGCCGCATCGGGGATCGATGCCAGCATGGCGCCGCCGAACGCAAGGAACAGAGTCCTGTGCATACGACACCTCGTTGGAGCGGTTGGGGTTTGTCTGCGGGTAGGACACGGTCGTCGTGGCGGAGGGTTTACTCAGGAAGCCGTTAGCTTTCGGCCGTGACCCCCGACCTCCAGGTATTCCGGCATCACTGGCAGGATGAAGCCGACGCGGCATACCTCTACCGTCTGCTCGCGGACGAAGAGGCGGATCCGCAGAAGAAGTCCCTCTATACGAGGTTGGCGGAGGTCGAGGACCGTCACGTGGAGGTCTGGGCAGGTCTCCTGACGACGCATGGACTGCCGGTCGAACGTCATCGCCCCAGCACGCGCACGCGTCTGCTCGCGATGCTGGGCCGTGTCCTGGGCCCGAACTTCCTCCTCCCGATGCTGCTCGCCGAGGAGGGACGCGAGGTAAAGGGGTATCTCGACATGCACCGCATGACGGCGACGGGCGCGCCGGGGAAGGCGGAGTCGCTCACGCTCGCGCGCGAGTCCGCCGAGCACGCGCAGACGCTGAACTTGATGTCCGGGCGCACGGGCGAGCCGTGGCACCGCACCGAATCCGGCGGATTCTTGCGCAATGTGGTCTACGGATTCAACGACGGACTCACCGCGAACTTCGGGCTGGTGGCGGGCGTCGTCGGGGCATCGGTCGCGGATCAGCATACGACGGTGATTGTCGCCGGCGTTGCCGGGCTCATCGCCGACGCGCTCTCCATGGGCAGCAGCGGCTATCTCGCGGCGAAGAGCGAGCAGGAGGTGTACGCGCACGAGATCGCCATGGAGCGAGACGAAATCGCTCTGATGCCGGAGATCGAGCGTGACGAGCTGGCGCTGATCTACGAGGCGAAGGGCATGGACGCCGACGCGGCACGCCGGCTCGCCACCGAGGTAATGGCGAACCCGGAACGAATGCTGGCCGAGAAGGTACAGGAGGAGCTCGGCATCGGTGAACCGCACATGTCGCCCCTGCGCGAGGGGTGGGTGACGGGCACGGCGACAGCGGTGGGCGCGTTGATTCCGGTCTTTCCGTTCCTGCTCTGGGAGGGCCAGACGGCGATCGCGGTGTCCTTTGGCGGCTCGATGCTCTCGCACTGGCTAGTGGGCGCGGCGCGCTCGGTCTTCACCGGCCGCAGCGTGTTCCGCTCCGGGCTGGATATGTTCGTGGTGGGGCTCGGGGTGGCGATCGTCGGGTACTACGTGGGCGATTGGATCAGCAGACTGCTTCTCTAAACCTTCTTCACACGCCAACGCACATGCATCGCATCGGTATTCTCGCTCTCGTCGTTTCTCTCGCCACGCCGCTGGCGGCGCAGACCACGGTTCCGCCGGCGGCCCCGACGATCGGCGCGTCCGGGGGATTCGGCGGCGGCATCGCGATCCCCGTCGGACGTCTCTCCGAGACGCACGCGGCGGGATACACGCTGGCCGGCCTCATCGACTTCTCCGCGGCCGAGCAGCCGTTCTCGTTTCGCGCGGAGCTGGTTTACCAGCGTTACGACGTGAAATCGGCCGCCGCCGCCTCCGGCATCCGGAGCATGAACATGACCTCGTTCGGCGCGTCGCTGCTCTCACGGAACCCTGCGGGCGCGTCCAGCGGATTCCTGCTCGGCGGCATTGCCGTGTACCGCCTCACGAGCGAAGGCACGAAGCCCGGGGTGAACGTCGGCGCTGGACTCGAGGTCCCGCTCACGTTCTTCATCGGCATGGCGGACGTGCGCGTCCACTACGTGCTCACCGAGGGCCGGCCCGCGATCACCATCCCGATCACGCTCGGCGCGAGATTCTGAACCGGAAGGGACGCGCGTTCGGCGCGGCGGCGCTACCTGACGACGATGTTCAGCAGGCGTCCCTTGACGAATATCACGCGCGCCGGATCGGTGGCCACGAACTTCGCGATGCCGGGATCCTGGAGGGCCAGCGTGAGCGCCACTTCCTGCCCGGCTTCCGGCGCCAGCTGGACGGTGCCGCGCGTCTTCCCGTTGACCTGAACCGCGACGGTCACCGTTTCGTCCGCCGCGAGCTCCGGATCGAACTGCGGCCATCCTGAATCGAAGATGCTCCGCGGATGCCCGATGCGCTCCCAGAGCTCTTCGGCAACGTGGGGCGCGAACGGCGCGACGAGCTGCACCAGCGGCTCCATCTCATTGATGTGCGGCACGCGTTCCCCCGCGCGCAGCACCTTCATGTACTCCATCATCGCGGCGATCGCGGTGTTGTAGCCGAGCGCGGGAATGTCTTCCGTGACCTTGCGGATGGTCTTGTGGAGCTTTCGGAGAACCGCCGCGTCGGCATCGCCGGTACGCTTCGCGTCGAGCACCGACGACCAGAGACGATCGAGAAAGCGCCGCACGCCCGAGATGCCCCGGTCCTGGAAGTCGCCCCCTTCCTCGTACGGACCGAGGAACATCAGGTACGCGCGAAACGAGTCTGCTCCCCACCGTTCGATGTACTCATCGGGATTCACCACGTTCCCGCGGCTCTTCGACATCTTGGCGCCCTCGCGGACGATCGTGCCGTGCGCGCGGAAACGCGTGAACGGCTCGTCGAAGGGCAGCAGCTTCGCGTCGTGCAGCACCATCGTGATGAATCGCGCGTAGAGCATGTGCAGCACTGCGTGCTCGTTGCCGCCAATGTAGGAGTCCACGGGCAGCCACTTGTCGGTGAGCACGGGATCGAACGCCACGTCGTCGCGATCGACGCTTGGATAACGCAGAAAATACCACGAGCTGTCCAGGAACGTGTCCGAAACGTCGGTCTCGCGCCGAGCGCTGCCGCCGCACGAGGGACACGATACGCGGTACCAGCTTTCTACTCGCGCCAGCGGGGACACGCCCGAGTCGTCGGGCTTGAAGTCCTCGACCATCGGCAGCTCCACGGGCAGATCCTTCTCGGGGACGGGGACCGTGCCGCACCCGTCGCAATAGACGATGGGAATCGGCGGTCCCCAGTAGCGCTGCCGCGAAATGCACCAGTCGTGCAACCGGAAGTTCACCACGCCGCGGCCGCGCTTGTGCTCCTCCAGCCACTTCACGATCGCGCGCTTGCCATCCGACACGGTCATGCCGCTGAAGCGGCCGGAGCTCACGAGACGCGCGGGATCCACAGAATCGGTGTACGCCTCCGCGAGCGGCGTCTGCTCGGTCTCGCCCTGAGCGGCAACGACGCGCGCGATGGGCAGACCGAACATCTGCGCGAACTCGAAGTCGCGTTGGTCATGGCCTGGCACCGCCATGATGGCGCCGGTGCCGTATTCCATCAGGACGTAGTCGGCGATCCACACCGGAATCGGCTCCCCCGTCGCCGGATTGATCGCGTACGCTCCGGTGAACGCGCCGGTTTTCTCCCGCGTCACCTTGCGCGACACCAGGTCCTGCTGCGCGGTTCGCTCCCGGTACGCCCGGACGGCGGCGCGCTCCTCGTCGGTGGTGATGCGATCAACGAGCGGATGCTCGGGCGCCAGCACGAGGTAGGTCGCGCCGAAGACCGTGTCGGGCCGCGTCGTGAACACTTCGATGTCGGTCTGGCTCACGCTCATCTCGGCCGTATCGGCAGGCACCGCGGCGGCGCCCGCGATCGCCAGTATGTCCTGCACCCGAAAGACGATCTCCGCGCCCTCCGAGCGGCCGATCCAGTTGCGCTGTGCCGCCTTGGTGCTCTCCGACCAGTCCATGGACTCGAGATTCTCGAGTAACCGGCCGGCATAGTCGGTGATGCGGAAAAACCACTGCTCCAGGAACCGCTGCTCGACCTTGGCGCCGCACCGCTCGCACTCCCCCGCGATGACCTGCTCGTTGGCGAGCACGGTCTTGTCGTTGGGGCACCAGTTCACTGCCGCGCGCTTCTTGTACGCGAGCCCGCGATCGTAGAGCTGAAGGAAGAGCCACTGCGTCCATTTGTAGTAGCGCGGATCCGTCGTCGACAGCTCGTAGCGCCAGTCGATCATCAGCCCGGACCGCTTCAGCTGGCGGCGGAAGTTCTCGATGTTTCTGGGAATGAGCTCCATCGGATTCACGCCGACCTTCAGCGCGTAGTTCTCCGAGTGGATGCCGAAGGCGTCATAGCCCATCGGCTCGAAGACCGTGTGCCCCTGCTGGCGCTGGAAGCGACCGTGAATGTCGTTGCCCGTGAAGGCGAAGAGATTGCCCACGTGCAACCCCTCCGCCGAGGGATACGGGAACATCATGAGCGTGTAGTACGGCCGGACGCCGGCGTTGACGTCGGTGTGGTTGGTGCCGTTTCGCTCCCAGCGCGCCTGCCACCTGGCCTCGACCGCAATGGGATCGTAGGACTCGGCGTCAGCGCCGGGGCTCGTTGTTGGCGGAGTTTTCGTCATGGTCGTGGGATACCATGAATGTATCCGATGGAAGCCGCGTCAGCCCGACTGGAGCACGGACTCGAGCACGCCGAGCATCGCCTCGATGCCGGCCACTGTGTGATCGCCCATATGGCCGATGCGGAAGGACTTTCCGGCCAACGCCCCCTGTCCGCCGCCGAGGTCGAACCCGCGTTCCCGCATGCGCGCAAGCACCCGTGGCGCCTTCCCGGTCCGCAGGCAGATCACCGAGGGGGACCGGGCGCCTTCGCGCGCGACGATCTCGAGCCCCCCGTGTAGCTCAGGGCCGGCGCGGTCGATCCACTCGACGCACGCCCGCTGCATGGCGAGGTGGCGCGCGTGACGTGCGTCGAGTCCCTCTGCCTCGATGTCGGACAGCTGCTGGTCCAGCGCATAGAGCAGCGACACGGCGGGAGTCGTCGGGCTTTCCCGCTTCGACGTGAACTCCTCGTAGCGAAGCACGTCGAGATAGGTGCCGCGGTCCAGCATGCCCCGGGCGCGTTCCACCAGCTTTTCGGAGACCGCGGCGAACGCGAGCCCCGGGGGAAGAGCCATCGCTTTCTGCGACGCGGAGACGACGGCGTCGGCGCCCCAAGCGTCCATGTGTATCGGCGTCGCGCCGGCGCTGGAGACGGCATCCACCAGGAAGACGCAGGAGCTGAACTCGCGAACCACGGCGCCGATGCCCGCAATGTCCGCGAGCGTTCCCGTCGCGGTTTCGCTGTGGGTGGCCGTGACCGCGTCGTAGTTTCCCGCTGCCAGCGCCGCGCGGATGCGGTCCAGCGGCACGGTCTCCCCCGGTTCCGCCGCGAGACGCGTCACGCTCCGCCCGCACGCCTCGCAGATGCGGGCGAAGCGCTCACCGAAGTCGCCGTGCACGACTGACAACACCCGCAGTATGGTCCCGGAGCGCGCCGCCAGATCCATGGCGGCCGTGCCCGATCCCGTGATGACGTGCACCGGCCTCCGCGTGCCGAAGATGACGCTCAGCCGCGTCGTCACCCGCTCCATCAACGCCTGCATCCCGGCGCCGCGATGGAAGATGAGCGGACGGCACATCGCGGCCAGCAGCTCCGGCCGAACCTCGGTGGGGCCGGGAACGAAGAATCGGCCGCGTTCGATCACGCCCCGCGCGGCCGCTCCGATGCCCGGAACAGGTACGCCGATGACTCGGTCCGCGCGCCGCGTTCGTCGGCAACGGCGAATGTGCCGCCCTCATACGCAGTGGCACCGGCGTACCGTCCGTCCTTGTGCACGGCGTAGAAGCTCAGATTGAACCGCGGCCGACCCCGCTCGTCGAGGAGGCGCGATTCCGTCATGGCAATCACGCGCTGCATGACGTCGATGAGCGCTTGCTCCGGCGACTTTCCCTGCCGCATGAACTCGACCGCGAGAAAGGCCCCGCATACCTTGATGTTCGCTTCGCCGCGACCAGTCGAGCCCGCCGCGCCGACCGTGTTGTCGCAGTACTGACCCGCGCCGATGATCGGCGAGTCCCCAACGCGTCCCGGCACTTTCCACGAGAGACCCGACGTCGTGGTGACCGATGCGATGTCCCCGCCCGCCGTGACCGCGCACATGTTGATCGTGCCGGTGGTGTGTGGAACCCCCTCGGCATCGTACCAAACGTCGGGACCAGCGTCCAATTCTCCCGCCGGCCGCTCCGACGGACGCGGCACGTCGAGCCAGTTGTCGTTGTCGTTCAGCCGCGACTTCCAGCGATGCCAGGCCTGCCGGCTCTCCTCGGTCAGCAGATTTTGCGTCGTGAATCCCATGCGCAGCGCGAACTGCTTGGCGTCATCGCCGACCAGCAGGATGTGATCGGTGTGGTCCATGACCGCCTTCGCGACGAGCGACGGTGTGGCGAAGTCCTCGAGGCACGCCACGGCCCCAGCGCGTTTCGTGGGCCCGTGCATCAGGGACGCGTCGAGCTGGACGACCCCCGCCTCGTTCGGCAGTCCACCGACGCCGACGGACTGGTCGGTCGGGTCCAGCTCCACGATGTTGACCCCGGCGATCGCGGCATCCAGCGGATCGGCGCCGCGGACCATCATCTCGTGCGCGAGCTGAACGCCCGTCTTGCCGTCGGCACTGCGACTGCGATTGCCGTTGGCGGACGCCACGACCACGGGTCGCGCCGCGCCCCTGGATGGCGCGCGTTCGCGCACCGCGATGAACGGAAGGGCGCCAGCGATGCGCGGGATGGCTAGGCCGGCGGCAGCTGCCGCGGCGGCCCCTGTGGTCAGGAAATTCCGGCGGGACGTCGTCACGTGGGGCTCCGGTAGGGGGTCGGCTGTGAGATAGGCCATCGGTCCCCGGCCAGCAAGCCGTCCCTCCACGATCGCGCGCCCGGCTGCCCTCGCTCCGATTCGCAGCCGTGGGTACCTTGCGGACCCATGTCTGCGTCCGTTCGCCAGCAGCTTCGCAAGGCGCCGTTTCTCGAGACGCTCAACGAGTCGTCGCTCCACCAGCTCGCGAAGCTCGTCGTCCAGAAGACCTTCGAGACGGATGCCGTCCTGTTCACCGAGGGCGCCCAGCGGCGCTTCATGGCGATCATTGTCTCGGGCGCGATCACGATCGAGAAGAGCGTGAATGGGCGTCCCGTCCGGATTGCGACGCTCGGCCCCGGCGAAGCGATCGGTGAAGGGGTGCTGCTCGACGACGCGCCGCACGGCACCACCGCCCGGGCGGTCCAGACGACCAAGACGCTGGTGCTCGAGTTGGATCAGATCCAGACGCTGATCAGGGAACATCCCGCGTCATACGCGGCGCTCGTTAGCCGGGCCGCCCGGGCCATCTCGCACCGCCTGGCCGCGACGGACGCCACGCTGGTGGGACGGGGGCGCAGCATCGGCTTCACGGGGCTGCGGAAGCGGCGTGAGCGCGATCTGCTCGGGGAACGCGACGTTCCGGAGGAAGCTCTATACGGCGTGCAGACGCTCCGCGCGCTCGAGAACTTCCCGATTACCGGGATGCCCATCCGGGAATTTCCATCGCTCGTGGAGGCGCTCGCGACCGTGAAGGCGGCGGCGGCGCAGGCCAACCGCGAGCTGGGGCTGCTCGACGACAAGATCGCCAAGGCGATCGTCCGCGCCTGCGAGGAAATTCGCGCCGGCCGCCACCACGAGCACTTTCTGGTCGACGTGATTCAGGGGGGTGCGGGCACCTCCACCAACATGAACGCCAACGAGGTCATCGCGAATCGCGCCCTCGAGCTGCTCGGCCATCAGCGGGGGCAGTACGAAACCGTCAGCCCCAACAGCCACGTCAACAAGAGCCAATCCACCAACGACGTCTATCCCACCGCGGTCAAGCTCGCGCTGCACGTCAGCATCGAGTCGTTGCGGGTCGAGATGTCGGCGCTGGCGGCGGCATTTCTCGGCAAGGGTGAGGAGTTCACCCCGCACGTGAAAATGGGGCGCACGCAGTTGCAGGACGCCGTGCCCATGACGCTCGGGCAGGAGTTCACGGCCTTTGGTCACACCATACTGGAAGACGTGGAGCGGCTCAGCGAGGCACAGGCGCTGATCCGCGAGATCAACATGGGCGCGACGGCCATCGGCACGCGCATCAACGCGCCGTCCGGCTACGCCGACAAGGTCCGGGAGCACCTTGCGCGCCTCACGGGCCTTCCGCTGATCACCGCCCCCGATCTCATCGAGGCGACCGCCGACACGGGAGCATTCGTGCAGCTGTCCGGTGTTCTGAAACGCTCGGCGGTGAAGATCTCCAAGATCTGCAACGATCTGCGGCTGCTCAGCTCGGGGCCGCGAACCGGACTCGGCGAGATCACCCTTCCGGCGATGCAGCCCGGATCGTCGATCATGCCGGGGAAGGTGAACCCCGTGATCCCCGAAGTCATGAACCAGGTGTGCTTCGACGTCATCGGCGGCGACGTCACGGTCACGCTGGCGGCGGAGGCTGGCCAGCTGCAGCTCAACGTCTTCGAGCCGGTGATCGCGTACCGGCTGCTCAGCAGCATCGAGACCATGCGTCGCGGATGCATCGTGCTGCGCGAGAAGTGCGTCGAGGGCATCACGGCGAACCCCGGGCGCATGCGCATGTTCGTGGAGCAGTCCATCGGCGTGGTTACGGCGCTCGTTCCCGCGATCGGCTACGAGACAGCTACGTCGGTCGCCAAGGAAGCGCTCGAGTCGGGGCGCGGCGTCTACGAGCTGGTGCTCGAGCACGGCCTGCTGTCGAAGGACGAGCTCGACAAGCTGCTCAACCCGGACGCGATGACCGGCCGGCCATGACCCCCCGCCGTCGCAAGCGACTGGACCCCCAGGCCTTTCAGCTTCCGACGGAGCAGCTGGCGAGCGGCGTGTACGCCGACCGGTTCGGCGCGCTGGCGGCGGCGGTGATGCGGAGCAGCGGCTCACGGGCGAAGCGCAACGTGTTGCTACAGGTCACCGCGAAGCAGGATGGCTGGCTCGCCGGCATCGACGAAGCGATGGCGATCCTGAGAGTCGGCGTCACCGACTGGGACGCGATCACCGTCAATGCGCTGTACGAGGGAGACGTGCTCGAGGCGTGGGACACCGTGATGACCATCGAGGGAGACTACGCCGCGTTCGCGCATCTGGAGACGCTGTACCTGGGCGTCCTGGGCCATCGCACGCGCGTCGGCACCAACGTGCGCAGGGTGGTCGAAGCGGCGCGCCCGAAGTCCGTCTTCTTTCTCGGATCGCGCGACGAGCACTGGTTGATGCAGCAGGGCGACGGTTTCGCGGCGATGACCGCGGGCGCGAAGCAGGTGTCCACGCAGGCTCAGGCCTCGCTCTGGTCAGGCAAGGTGATGGGAACGGTGCCGCACACGCTCATCGCGTCCTTCGGCGGCGATACCGTGGCCGCCACGCGCCAGATCGCGAAGCACCTGGACGAGGACACTCCGCTTCTCGCCCTCGTGGACTACGACAACACGGCGGTAAAGACCAGCGTGGACGTGGCGCGGGCGCTCGGCGACCGCCTGTGGGGGGTTCGCCTCGATACGTCGGAACACATGGTGGACGCGTCGTTGCTCGACCAGCTCGGCACTTTCCGTCCCACCGGAGTGAATCCGCAGCTCGTGTGGAACGTGCGGAATGCCCTGGACAACGAGGGGTTCGGAGACGTGCAGATCGTCGTGTCTGGCGGGATCGACGCGGACCGCGTCAGGGAGTTCGAAGAGGAAGGTGCGCCCGTCGATGCCTACGCCGTCGGAGCGGCGGCGTATCGCGGCACCTTTGATTTCAGCGCCGACGTGGTGCTCGTGGATGGCAAGCCGCAGGCACGCGCGGGACGCGAGCTGACCGAGAACGACAAGCTGGAACGGGTGAAATAGAATCCATCCCCTGTTCCCCCATCCCATTTCCCACTTTATTTCGAGACGATGGCTGGATTGAGACTGGACGGCGCCGGACAGGCGAAGCTCACGACGCTGGACGACGCCCAGGTGATCCACCAGCGGATCCACGGATTGGTGGAGCAGTACGCCCTTTCGGTGAAACAGAACAAGCCGGGCGGCGCATACATGAACAACATCAAGCGCCAGATGCCCGCGTTGGCCGGATTGCTCAAGGGACAGTTCGGGATGATCGCCGACCTCGTCACCTCCACCAACATGCAGATGACCCGCGGATCGAGCGAGCAGATCCGGGTGCGGACCATGCGCGAGGGGATTGCGTCGATCAAAGCCCAGCTCGAGATCGCGCTCACGCAGACCATCGCCAAGCATGAGCTGAAGGACAAGCACTAGGCGCGGCGCCGGACGCCCCGTGCCCAGGCCGTCCCGCCCCCTGATCGAGCCCCGTCCCGCTTCCAGCTACCCCCTCGTTCATATACTTTGCCCGTGCTCGTCGGGTGGTTCCACCGAGCGCCGGCGCCCTGGTTCCGGCGCGACGCTCCCATTGCCGGTTACAGGATGCCGCATGCCTGCTGACTCCCGCCCGCGCAGGTTCACAGCCGCGCTGACGGTCGCACTCACCCTGCTCCTCGCCGGGTGCGTGCAGAACCCGAATTCCGTCTTTCACTCCAGAACGGAATTCAACCGTGACGTCGACGGTCTGTTCATGTTGTTGATCTACGTGGGCACCGCAGTCTTCATCTTCACGGAGCTGCTGCTGCTGTATGCCATCTGGCGATACCGGCACAAGCCGGGGACGCCGCGGCAGCCGAAACAGGTACACGGCAACACCAAGCTCGAGATCCTCTGGACGGTCATTCCGGCCGTGGTGCTCGCCATCATCGCGGTGCCAACGGTCCGGACGATCTTCAAGACCCAGGCGGAGGCACCAGCGAACGCCCTCCAGGTGGAGGTCATCGGCCACCAGTGGTGGTGGGAGTTCCGGTATCCGCAGTACGACATCGTCACCGCGAACGAGATTTACATGCCCATCGGGCGTCCGGTGAACTTCCATCTGACGACCGCGGATGTCGTCCACTCGTTCTGGGTTCCTGCGCTCGGTGGCAAGCGCGACCTGGTGAACAACCGGACGAACTACCTCTGGTTCACCCCGGACTCGACCGCCGAAGACGCGTTCAACGGGTTCTGCGCGGAGTACTGCGGCACGTCGCACGCGAACATGCGCTTCCGCGCTTTTGCCGTGAGTCCGGAGAATTTCGACGCCTGGGTCGCGCAGCAGAGCGGTCCGCCGGCGTACTCGGCGCCCATGCCCAGCGCGGCGGCGGCGGCGGCGGCGGCGGCGGCGGCGCAGCCCGCCACCGCGAGCGCCGCGCAACCGGCCCCGCTCCAGGCGGGAGTCGTGGCCTTCCCTCGTGAGCGCATGCCGGCCTATACGGTGCCGCAGACGCCGATACCGGCGTCGCTCGCGATCGACACCACGCTGACGGGCGACGTGGCGCGCGGCGCGCAACTCGTGGCATTCGGAACGTGCCTCGGATGCCACACGGTGAAAGGATCTGCCACGTTGATCGGCAAGATCGGGCCCGACCTGACGCACGTCGCCAGCCGGCACACGATCGGCGCGGGACTCTTCCCGAACGACAGAAAGCACCTCACCGCCTGGATCAAGAACTCGCGAACCATGAAACCGGGCAATCTCATGCCGACCCTCGGCATCGGACAGTACGACCCCTTCCTGAAGACGACTGTTGGAGTGGGACTGAACGATCAGCAGATCGCCGACATTGTGGCGTACCTGCAGGCACTGAAGTAACGGACGGAACCGGAGATCTCGAGAATGGCAACTGCCGCAGCCGCCCCTGCTCATACCTCGACGTACCACGAGGAGAGCGGCGTCTGGAGCTGGCTCACCACGGTTGATCACAAGCGCATCGGCGCGCTGTACCTCTACACCGCGATCCTCTGGTTTTTCGTGGGCGGCTTCGAGGCGCTGCTGCTGCGCATCCAGCTACAGGGGCCCAACGGCCGGGTCGTCTCCGCCGAGATGTACAACATGCTGTTCACGATGCACGGCACGACGATGATCTTCCTGGTCGTCATGCCGTTGTCGGCGGCCTTCTTCAATCTGCTGATCCCGCTGCAGATCGGAGCGCGCGACGTCGCCTTCCCCCGACTGAACGCGTTCAGCTATTGGGTGTATCTGTTCGGCTCGCTCTTCATGAACGCGTCGTGGCTCGTTGGCGCGGCGCCGGACGGCGGCTGGTTCGGCTACACGCCGCTGACGTCAGACTACTCGCCGGGGATGAACATCGATTTCTGGGTGCTCGGCCTCCAGATCCTCGGCATCTCGTCGCTGGCGGCGGCGTTCAACTTCATCACGACCATCATCAACATGCGCGCGCCGGGCATGCACTTCATGCGCATGCCGATCTTCACCTGGATGGCGTTCGTGGTGCAGTTCCTCCTGGTGCTGGCGTTCCCGGTCATCACGATCGCGCTGGTGTTCCTCCAGTTCGACCGATTCTTCGGCACGACGTTCTACCAGACCGCCGCCGGCGGGGACCCTCTGCTCTGGCAGCACCTGTTCTGGATCTTCGGTCATCCGGAGGTCTACATCCTGATCCTGCCGGCGTTCGGGCTGGTGTCAGAGGTGCTGCCGACGTTCTCGCGGAAGCCGCTTTTCGGCTACCCGGTGATGGTGTACTCGGGCATCCTCATCGCCTTCCTCGGGTTTGGCGTCTGGGCGCACCACATGTTCTCCGTCGGCATGGGGCCGATCGCCGACACGCTCTTCGCCGTGACGACGATGCTCATCGGCATCCCGACGGGAGTGAAGATCTTCAACTGGATCTTCACGATGTGGGGAGGGGACATCCGCTTCACCGTGGCGATGAAGTTCGCCATCGCGCTGGTAGCGCTCTTCACCATCGGCGGCATCTCCGGCGTCATGCACGCGTCGCCGCCCGCCGATCTCCAGCAGACCGACACATACTTCATCGTCGCCCACTTCCATTACGTGCTGTTCGGCGGCTCGATGATGGGGCTCTGGGCCGGTATCTACTACTACTACCCGAAGTTCACCGGCCGGCTGATGAGCGAGCGGCTGGGCAACTGGCACTTCTGGCTGCTGTTCATCGGCATGAACCTGACCTTCATGCCCATGCACTGGTCCGGGTTGTTGGGCATGCCGCGCCGGACGTGGGTGTACGACGCAGGGCAGGGGCTCGAGGTGCTCAACCTGATGAGCTCCATCGGCGCTTACGTCCAGGCAGTCGCGATCCTCATCGGCGCGTGGAATCTCTGGCGCAGCCGCAAGACGGGCGCGATCGCCGGAAGCGATCCGTGGGGCGGGCCCACGCTCGAGTGGTCCATCCCCTCTCCGCCGCCGGACTACAACTTCGCGACGATTCCCACGGTGACGTCGCGATATCCGATGTGGGATCTGAAGAAACGGGACCTCACGAAGGGCGGCCCGGTGGGCAAGGATCTGCCCCATGGGCCCCTCAAGTCGGCGAAGGAGCTCGGCATTCCGATGCCGAATCCGTCCATCAAGCCGCTCTGCGTGGCGGCGTTCCTGACGCTGATGTTCGCCAGCATGCTGCCGATGCACTTCGCGAATCCGCGTCCCACGCTGGCCATCGCCGGGATCATCACATTCGCCATCCTGATGACTCTCACGCTGTATAGCTGGCTGCTCACACCGCTGGAGGACGCGCACTAATGGCCGCCTCCCCCGCCGTCGTGAGCCAGGGGCATCCGCCCACCAGCACTGGGCTCGACAACCGCAAGATTGCAATCTGGGCCTTCATCGGCTCGGAGTGCATGCTCTTCACGTCGCTGATCTCCACCTACCTCGTCTACAAGGGGCGCAGCCGCACCGGCCCCTTCCCGCACGAGGCCTGTAGTCCGCCGCAGTGCTCGACGAATCTCCCGGCGATTCTCGACATCCCGGTCACCTCGGCGTCGACCTTCGTCCTGCTCATGTCGTCGCTGACCATGGTGCTGGCGCTGGCCGCCGTCGAGAACAAGGGGATGCCGGGCTGGGGCAAGGGCGGCTGGTGGGGGCTTGGCTCGTCCAAGCTCTGGCTGCTGGCCACGGCACTGCTGGGCGCCACGTTCCTTGGATTCCAGGCGTACGAGTTC
>Ga0299914_10001011_pt1 | contig 17917 bp, 16 predicted proteins | sample RVTome_10_FD_201361 | JGI IMG/M metagenome (GOLD analysis project Ga0299914, IMG submission 201361) | Soil microbial communities from uranium-contaminated site in the Upper Colorado River Basin, Wyoming, United States - RVT153D57 (version 2) ...
CGCAGACCTCGCCGAAATGCTTCGGGCTGTTCGAGCTCAGGCTGATGAAGCCTTGCTTGGTGTGGAACACGCCGACCGGCACGCCGACCGCGGGCGGCTGCTTGCCCTGGGTGTGCTGGCGGATGAACTGGCCGGCCTGCACGGCGACCGCGGCCTGCAGCATGTTGACCTCGACATGGCGGCCGCCGGCGCCCATGGCGCGCGCGTAGAGCGCGGTGGCGACCGCCTGGTAGCTGTAGATGCCGGTGATGTAGTCGACGATCGCGGTGCCGACGCCGAGCGGCACGCCGTCCTTGTCCTTGGTGATAGACTGCAGGCCCGAGAAGCCCTGCATGATCTGGTCGGTGACCGGCCGGTCGGCGAGCGGCCCCATCGTGCCGAAGCCGGAGACGGACAGGTAGATCACGTTGGGATTCGACTTCGAGACGTCAGAGTAGCCGAGGCCGAGCCGCTCGATCACGCCGGGGCGGAAGTTCTGTGTCACCACATCGGCCGCATGCGCGAGCCGGCGCGCGATCTCGAGCCCTTTGGGGTTCTTCAGGTCGAGCGCGATGCTGCGCTTGCCGCGGTTCATCGCCAGCGACTGCGCGGAATGCTCGCCCTTGATGCGCCCGCCCATGTTGCGGATCCAGTCGCCGCCGAGCCCCTCGATCTTCACCACGTCCGCGCCGTACTGCGCCAGCATCATCCCGCAATAGGGCGCCGAAATGCCCTGGGCGATGTCGCAGACTTTCAAGCCGGCGAAGGGGCGTGCGTGGGACATGGCTGAAACTCCGGATGGTCGCGCGAGGCTGGTGTGGCGCAAACTACGCCGGTGCCGCTGAAAGCGCAAAGGCCGGCCGGGTTATCCCCTCCTGCTGCGGAGGCGCTGGCTGTGGATTGTGGGGATCGTTTCGGCTATCCCAGCGATTGCAAGGCCTTGCGCAGGTCATCTTGTTGGATAAGGTTGTGCGTATTAAGTTATTGAAGGGCAATTACAAATAGGTGATTCTCTTATCCCGCGAAAGAGAAGGTGCCGACGCGATATGAATAACGCCGCCGCGCAAGCGCTGCTGCCGATCGTCGAGGAGAAGCCCGAAATCCAGTCGGGCATCTGGCCGGCCCAGTGGCTCCGAGCCGGGGTCGAACGCGGCGACATCCGCGCGGTCGACCGCATCGAAGACGCGCAGATCCAGCCGGCGAGCCTGGACCTCCGGCTCGGGACCTGGGCCTACCGGGTGCCGGCGAGCTTTCTGCCGGGCCCGCAGACCACGGTGCGCGACAAGCTCGAGTTCCTTGCCGACGAAAAGCTCAATATCGAGCAGGGCGCCGTGCTGCAGCGCGGTCAGGTGTACATCGTCGAGCTGCAGGAGTCGCTCCGGCTCAAGCGGCGCACCTCCGGCTCCGCCAATCCGAAAAGCTCGACCGGCCGGCTCGACGTGTTCGCGCGGGTCATCACCGACTTCGGCACCGAGTTCGACGTCATCCCGGAGCGCTATAGCGGCCCCTTGTGGCTCGAGATTGCGCCCCGCTCGTTCAACGTGATGGTGCGGCGCGGGTCGCGCCTGGCGCAGGCGCGGATACGGCACGGCTCGCCGCCGACGAGCGACGCCTTCGTCCGCCGCCTCAACGAGTCGGTGCGGCTGGTCCGCGACGGCGAGGGGCCCGCCGACGTGAAGGACGGGGCGATCGCGCTGTCGGTCGATGTCGAAGGCGATCCGGTGTCCGGCGTCGTCGGCTTCAAGGCGAAGCGCACCGACGAGTTCATCGACGTGGACAAGGTGAACCATTACGACCCCGAGATCTTCTGGCAGCGGGTCCATCGTCCGGCGAAGGGCGGGATCATTCTCCAGATCAACGATTTCCACATCCTCGCGACGAAGGAGACGGTAGCCGTCCCGAACGACTTCGCGGCGGACATGGTCGCCTACGACACGATGGTCGGCGAGTTCCGCGTCCACTATGCCGGCTTCTTCGATCCGGGCTTCGGCTATGCCAAGTCGGGGGCAGAGGGAACGACGATCGTCCTGGAGGTGCGCTCGCACGAGGTGCCGTTCATGATCGAGCACGGCCAGATCGTCGGCCGCGTCGTCGTCGAGCGGCTGACCGAGCCGACCGACAAGCCGTACGGCTCGGGCATCGGCTCATCCTACCAGAGCCAGGGGCTCACGCTGAGCAAGCACTTCCGCCGCTAATTGCCCTTGATGAAGGCGACGGCCTGCTTGACGAAGGGGGGCAGGTCGCGCTCGTGCAGCGTGTCGATCGAGACGGTCACGCTCATGCCGGCGCGCAGCGGCGGCCCGGATTCCGGATCGAGGACGTCGAGGCGCACTGGAATGCGCTGCACCACCTTCACCCAGTTGCCGGTGGCGTTCTGCGGCGGCAGGATCGAGAACTCCGCGCCGGTCGCGGGCGCGATGCTGGCGACGCGCGCCTTCCACTTGGCGTCCGGATAGGCGTCGACCGTGACGGTCGCGGTCTGGCCCTCGGTCACGTGGGTCAGCTCCGTCTCCTTCAGGTTGGCCTCGACCCAGATGCCCTTCCAGCCGACGACGCTGAAGACCGGCCGGCCGGTGGTGACGTATTCGCCGACCTGGAGATCGTTCTTGGTGATAATACCCGCCGCCGGCGCGCTGATTATCGTCTTGCTGGCGTTGAGATTGGCCTCCTGCAGGCGCGCCAGCGCCGCCAGCACCTCGGGGTTCTTGTCCGTCGACAGGTCCGGCGAGCCGCCGAGGCGGGTCATGATGCGGCCCAGCTCCTCGCGCACCCCGTCGGCGCGATTGCGCGCGGCTTCGAGGTTCCGGCCCGCGCTGTCGAAGCGCTCCGAATTGACCATGCCGCGCTTGAGCAGGTTGGCCCGGCGATCGAATTCCTCTTGGAAGAACGCGACCGTTTCCTGCACGGTTTTGTATTCAGAGGCCTTTTCCTGATACAGCACCCGCATCGACTCGATCTCGGCGCGCGAGGAGTGCAGCTCCGCCTCGGCCTTTTCGACGGCGATCTGGAACGGCTCGCGGTCGAGCTCGAACAGGATGTCGCCATCCTTGACGAGCTGGTTCTCCTGCACGTTCACCTTGGCGACGCGCCCGGAGACGTCCGTGCTGATAGCGATCTTGTCCGCCTTGATGTAGGCGTTTTCGCTCGTCACGAAGCGGCCGCCGATGGCGTAGTAATAAGCGCCGACGAGGGCGAGGATCAGCGGCCCGATGATGAGCAGTCCGTAGCGGATGAACCCCGGGCGTCTCAGGCGCGAGAACAACACGCGGATGTTGTAGCTGAGTCTAGCCGACATTGGCTTTCTTGGCCTTGATGCTGGTTGCGTTTCCAAATTCGGCGGCCTGGCCGTCATGGCCGGCGCCGTTGTTCATGCTCGTCAGGTTGCCCTTCATGGCGAGAAGGGATTCGACCAAACGATCCCTGTCTACCTTTGAAAAGCCGGTCAATGCAAATTCACGCACTTCCGCCGACAGGTCGGTCAGCCGGTCGATCATCGGCCGCGACTTCTCCACGAGATGTAGCCGCCAGACCCGCCGGTCGGCCGGATCGCGCCGCCGCTCGACCCAGCCCGACACTTCGAGCCGGTCGATATGTCGTCCAAGGGTCACCGTCTCAACTTCCAGCATTTCCGCCAGCGAGCGCTGCTTGATGCCTTCATACTGCCTGAGATGGCGCAGCACGCGCCACTGCGCCCTCGTCAGGCCAAGGTTGCGCGCCCGTTCGTCGAAGCGCTGGCGCATCAGGCGCGAGACGTCGTTCAACAGGAATCCGAGGCTGCGCTCATGGTCTGTCTGGGTCACGATATGAATATAATGAGCTAGCTTATTATTAGCCAGCTGTTTTTTATACAGGGGGATGGATCGCGGCGCGCAATCGCTTGCATCGCCGCAATCCACTCGGTAATCAGTGGCGGTACGCGCATGAGGGAGGACGGCCATGGCAGCCGATGGCTATGCGGGCGACATCAAGCCGACCGAGGCGTGGGAAATCCTCGAAAAGGAGCCCGCCGCCTGCCTGATCGACGTCAGGACGGACGCCGAATGGCGCTATGTCGGGCTTCCGAAGCTGGATGAGCTCGACAAGAAAACCCATTGCATCTGCTGGCAGATATTTCCCGACAACCGGGTGAACGACCGCTTCGTCGACGAGGTGAAGGCGCAGGGCATCCGTCCGGATCAGCCGCTGCTGCTGCTGTGCCGGTCCGGCCAGCGCTCGCGCCATGCCGCGATTGCGCTGACCGCGGCTGGCTACAAGCGCTGCTACAACGTGGCCGAGGGCTTCGAAGGCGACCGAGACGGCGCCGGCCACCGCGGCACCGTCGGCGGCTGGAAGGTCGCAGGACTGCCTTGGGGCCAAGGCTGACGGGCCACGCCCGCGCTTGCGCGCGGCTGCTAAATGCAGTCCCGCGATGCCGCAGCCGACGCTGAAACGGAGCCTCTCGCTCACCCTGCTGGTGCTGTACGGGCTCGGCACCACGATCGGCGCCGGCATCTACGTGCTGATCGGCCGGGTCGCCGCGGCGGCCGACGTTTATGCGCCTTTGTCCTTCGTCGTCGCCGCGGCGGTCGCCTTGCCGACGGCGCTGTCGTTCGGCGTGCTGGCGGCGCGCTATCCGCGGAGCGCCGGGGAGGCGGTCTACGCCGAGGAAGCATTCGGCCGGCGCCGGTTCGCGGCGCTCGTCGGGCTGGCCGTCGTGTTCGTCGGGCTGGTTTCGAGCGCCACGATCAGCGCCGGTGCGGTCGGCTACCTGCAGAAGCTCGTCGCGCTGCCCGAATGGCTGGGACTGCTCATCGTGGTCGCGGCGCTCGCCCTGATCGCCGTCTGGGGCATCTCGGAGTCGGTGATCGTGGCGGCGGTCGCGACCGCGCTCGAGATCGGCGGCCTTCTTCTTATCATCTGGTACGGCCGCGGCGGTCTCGATGCGGCGCGGATTGCCGAGGTCGTCGCGGCAGCGCCGCCGTGGTCGGATATCGGCCTCGCGGGGATCCTGTCCGGCGCGATCCTGGCCTTCTACGCCTTCATCGGCTTCGAGGACATGGTCAATGTCGCGGAGGAAGTGCAGGATCCGTCCCGCAACATGCCGCGCGCCATCGCGCTGACGCTGGCGATCACGGCGGTCCTCTACATTCTGGTGTCGCTCGTGTCGGTGACGGCAATGCCGACGGCAGAGCTTGCCGCCAGTACATCGCCGGTCTCCGATCTGTTCGAGCGCCTGGCCGGCCTGCCGACGTCGGCGCTCGACGCATTGATCGTCGCGGCGGTGGTCAATGGCGCGCTCGTGCAGATCATCATGGCGTCGCGGGTGCTTTACGGGCTGGCGCAGGAAGGATGGCTGCCGCCCGTCTTCGCGCTGGTCGGCGCGCGCACGCGCACCCCGTGGCTCGCGACCGTCGCAGCGGCGGCTGCTGTATTCGCGATGGCCGCCGCATTTCCGCTCGAAGGGCTGGCGCGCCTGACCTCGTGGATCACGCTGCTCATTTTCATCGTCGTCAACGCGTCGCTGCTGCGCATCCAATCCCGATCGGACGGCGCCGGCCTGCTGCGACTGCCCGCGGCGGTACCCTTCGTCGGTCTCGTGCTCTCGCTGGGACTCGCCGGCTTTCAGGCCGCCGAAATCGTCCGCGCCATCTTCCGTTGACGCGAACCGGGCCCGCCGGGCGCGAATCCCGGCCGATTTTCCGCCGGAATTAAGGAGCGACGACGGCCTCGTTCGTACGGCTTCGGCCTGTATTTCCCGCGGGTTAACGGTTCATTAATGGAAATGCCTGAAACTCCGGCCCGAATAAAACGCAGCTTGGGTGGATGGGTGAAAATCACGAAGACTAGCTCTTGAGTGGAGCTTGTCATTACGGTCGTCAGCCGATAACTTCGCTGGAGTGCGATTCGAGGGGGAATTTGACGCGGAGTCTTTGGGGCGCGTCGAGTTGGGAGGGAGCATGTTTACCGAGCCTTCACGGTCTTCCGGACCTTCTGCATTTCTGCGCCGTGCACTGACGACCGGCAACCGATCAATTCATGATAATTGGGGCGGCCGGGTTTGTCGGATATGGAGCCGATACGCATATATTGGTACCGCGTGTTAGCCGGTATCAGCTCGATAAAGCGGCTTTTCGACGAGCTGTTTCGGGAACGCGAGTTAATTCTGCGGTCCCAGGGGCGCGTCCATTTCGTGCCGCTGACACGACGGCTGCAGATGTCTGCAGCGCTCGTGGTGCTCGCTGTCGCCATGTGGGGCATCGGCATGACGCTGATGTCGACCATCAAGAGCGGCGTCATCCAGGTCAAGAACGACGAGATCCGCGAAGCGCGCGTCGCCTACGAGGACTTGTTCGAGGAAGTGCTCCGCTATCAGAAGAAGGTCGCCGCCGTGACCGCGAACCTGCGCGAGAGCCAGGAGAACCTGCTGTCGCGCGTCGGACTGGGGACGGAGACTGAGGCCGCGAAGGCGGCGAAATTGAAAACGCCGCCGGCCGCCGCCGATGCAACCAATGCGAAGCCTGCGCTCCGCCAGCATCTCGACGAGATCGACCTCAAGGTCCAGCAGATGACCGAGACGAACGGCCTGCTGGAGGGATCGCTCGACAAGATCAAGACTGAGCTGAAGCTCGCCGGCGAGGAACGCGACCAGATCATCAAGACGCGCAGCAAGCTGCGCGAGCGCATGTCGCAGCTGGAAGAGATGCTGATCAAGTCTCGCACCGACGGCGCCTATCTTGAGCGGCGCGTCGCGGAGCTGAATACCACGCTCGCGCAGAACCGCGTGGACAAGGACCGTGTGGCATCAGACCGTGACGGCCTGAAGTCGAGGGTCAATGGGCTGGAGAGCGGGATTAAGGGCGCGAACAAGCGCGCGAAGCTGGCTGAAGTAGACCTGCAGATGGTGCTGTCGAAGCTCGAGCAGACGACCGGCACCAGCGGCGGATCGGCCAGCCGCTCGGACATGGCGGACAGTATCGACCTGGACAACGACGCGGTGCCCAACGACGGGGCGACGGCGGATCTGCGCCGACGCACTGTGGCGCTGTTGCAGCGGCTCGACGATCTGCACGCCGCCCAGGGCAACGTGCTTGACCGGCTCGGCGAGCGCACTGTCAAGAATATCGAGGAAGCCGAGACGCTGATCGCCATGACCGGCCTGGAGCTGGATCAGGTAATGGCGCGCGCCACGCGGAACGTCTCCGGCCAGGGCGGCCCGCTGTTCGAGGTCGGCGGCAGCGAAGAGCTGAACGGCCTGCCCGGCAGCGTGTCGGTCATCGACAACCAGTTGACCCGCTGGGCGGCGCTGCGCGCGCTGCTGAAGCGGGTTCCGCTGATCTCGCCCGTGGATTTCTATCACATGGCGAGCACCTATGGTCTCAGGTCAGATCCGTTCAACAACAAAAAGGCGATGCATTACGGCGTCGACCTTGCCGGATGGGGCGGCGCCGCCGTCTACGCGACCGCGCCGGGCAAGGTTCTGTTCGCCGGCCGCAAGGGCCGCTACGGAAAACTGGTGGAAATCGACCACGGTTACGGTATCCGTACGCGGTATGCGCATCTGCAAAAAGTTCTTGTCCAACGAGGCGAGGAGGTAGGGCATCGGCACGAGATTGGCCTTCTCGGCAGTACCGGTCGAAGCACCGGTCCGCACGTCCACTATGAGGTGCGGTTCGACGGGAAGCCCCTCAACCCCGATAAGTTCATCAAGGCAGGACGGTATGTTTTCAAAGGTCAGTAAGTCGGACGGAAAGAGCAACGCGAGCGGCGGTTCCGGCAGGAACCTGACCGTGCCGAAGCTCAGCTCGGCAAGCGTTGCGCCGTCGATCGTCAGCGCCAATCTGAGGGTCACCGGCGACCTGGAGTCGGAAGGCGATATCCAGATCGACGGACACGTCGAAGGGGACGTGCGCAGCAACTCGGTGACGGTCGGCGAGCATGCCGTGGTCTGCGGCGCGATCCTCGCGCAGTCGGTCCACGTTGCCGGCACCGTGAAGGGCCAGATCAACGGCCGGATGGTGGAGTTGGCCCGCACCGCCAAGGTGACGGGCGACATCGTCCACGAAAGCCTGGCGATCGAGGCGGGCGCCTATATCCAGGGCCTGTGCCGTCATGCGGACAGCCAGTCGCAGCCGGCGCGCCCGGGCGACGTCAAGGCCGATGACGCGTCGGGGTCGAAGGAGGTTTCGCCCGCGAGCCTCGTCTCGGCGACCAATGGATCCGGCGCGGCGAAGGAGGACGACACGCCCAGGTCGGCGCTCGCCGCCTCCGCGGCCAAGGGCCAGGAAGCGATCAAGAAGGTCTTCCGGTAGGATTGGGGCCGGCGCCCGGCATTTCCGGCTGGGAACGGGCGTCGAGGCGTGCCAGAAAGCGGTCGATCATGGCCAGCGATTCCGGCTCGACGAGCGACGGCACGTGCCCGACGCCGTCCAGCGTCAGCCGGTCCAGGCCGGGATGCGCCGCCGCCATGCGGTCGAAGGTTTCCGGCAACAGCACGTCGCTGACGCCGCCGCGGATCGCCAGCACCGGATAGCGGCCGAGCGACCGGAAGAGCGCCCACAGGTCCGGCAGCGGCCGGTTCTTGCGCACCGGGTCGATGATGTGGATGTCCCAGTCGTAATGCAGGACGCCGTCATCGCCCTCGTACCAGGTCGCCTCCGCGGCCGCGCGCCAATCCTCCTCCGTCCTGAGCGAGAGCGTCGGGAACAGCGTCCTGAACGCGCGGACCGCGCTGTCCCAGTCCGGCTGTGGGTTGTCCTGCGACAGGTAGGTCACGATGCGTTGCAGCCCGTCGCCGCCGATGTCCGGGCCGACGTCGTTCAGCACCACGCCGGCAAGCACGGTCGGCATCGCCGCGCCCATGGCGCAGGCGAGCAGGCCGCCCATCGACGAGCCGATGACGGCGGCCCGATGCAAGCCCACGGCGGCGAGCAGGTGGCGCAGGTCGTTCAGGTAGGTGGCGGGCTGATAGTTCTCGCTGTGCGGATCGTAGGCCGACCGGCCGCGGCCGCGGTAGTCGGGACAGACGATCCAGCGTCGGTCCGAAAGATGCAGGGCGAGGCGGTGGAAGTCCTTCGAATTGCGCGCCAGGCCCGGGAGACACAGCACCGGCACGCCGGGCGACAGCGGATCGCCATATTCCCGGCAATACAGCGAGAGTCCGTCCTGGGCGGTGATACGGCGCTCGCGAAACGGGCTCAACGGGCGACGCCGAGCAGGTCGGGCAGCGCTTCGAGCGTCTTCAGCTCGTGCAGCGGCTTGCCGGGCAGCCTTTCGCGCACCTGTCCGAACCGGTTGACCCAGACGACGCGGAACCCGAAATAGGCCGCGCCCGCGGCATCCCAGGCGTTGGACGACAGGAAGCAGATCTGCTGCGGAGCCAGGCCCAGGCGGTCGACCGCGATCCCGTACACCGCCGGCGCCGGCTTGAAGACGCCGACTTCCTCGACTGAGAGCACGTCGTCGAGCAGGCCGTCGAGGCCGGCAGACCGCACGGCGGCATCCAGCATCGCCGGCGCGCCGTTCGAGAGGATGGCGCGCCGATAGCCCGCGCGTTTCAGCGCCGATAGCACGGATGTGACCTCGGGATACGGCGCGAGGCTCAGGTAGAGGTCGAGCAACCTGTCGCGCAGCGCCGGGTCGTCGTTGCCCGCGGCGCTCAACGCGAAGTCGAGCGCGTCGCGCGTCACCTGCCAGAAATCGGCATGCGCGTTCATCAGGCTGCGCAGCCAGGAATATTCGAGCTGCTTCTGCCGCCATTGGGCCGTCACGGAATCCGCCTTGTCGCCGACCGCCTCGCGCACGCCGGCGGCGACGGAGAACACATCGAACAGCGTGCCGTAGGCGTCGAAGACGCACGCCTTCACGGTCTTCAGGTCAGGGTCCGGCAAAGTCCTCTCCTTCATCGGCATCGGTCGGCAGGGGCAGGCTGCCGGCCCGCGAGATCCGTCCGGCGGAGTCCTTGAACGGTCCGGGCTCGATCGACGGGTAGGTCAGCGCGAGCTGCACGCCCTGTTCGCGGCTGCGGTAGACGGCGAGATTCTCGAGCACCCGCTGGACATAGTTACGGGTCTCGGTGAACGGTATCGATTCCGCCCAGTCGATCGCATCGTAGATGCTCGGACCCGGGTCGCCGTAGTTCTGCAGCCAGCGCTCCACCCGCACCGGTCCGGCATTATATGCGGCCAGCGCAAGGATCAGCGATCCGTCGTACTCATAAAGCATGTCGGCGAGGTAAGCCTGTCCGAGGCGCAGGTTGTAGGTCGGGTCGTGGGTCAGCCGGTTGCGCGAATAGGACATGTTGAGACGGCGGGCGACGCGCAGCGCCGTCTGCGGCATGAGCTGCATCAGTCCGCGCGCGCCCGCGTGGCTGACCGCTTCGGTGTCGAAGGCGCTCTCCTGGCGCACCACCGCATGCAGGATCGCCGGGTCGGGGAAATCCCGGCTCGACGCGTTCGCCGGTTCCAGCGCGGGATACCCGCTCGTGCTCAGCACGACGCCCTCCCGCAGCGCCAGCTTGGCGACCGAGACGGCGAGATCGTAGCGGCCGATGTCCTGGGCGAGCCGCGTCGCGAGCGTCCAGTCCGTCGGCGTCTTGGACGCGGCGGCGAGCGCCAGCAGGAAGGACCGCACCTCGCGGCGGCGATCCGCATCCGCCATCAGCCGGACGGCCCGGGCAAGCTCGCGCGCCCCGAAGGCGGCGGCGTCCTGTTCGCTCGGCTCCGGTTCCTTTGGCAACGGCGGGCGCTCGGCCTCGAGCAGATGTCCCGCCGCAAGCTGCCCGTAGAAATGCGTGACGTGGACCGCCGCCTCGCGGTACCAGCGCGTCGCCGTGTTGTGCTGCTCCTTGAGCTCGTTGGCGCGCGCCAGCCAGTAGGCGCCGCGCGACCGGCTGATCGGGTAGTTGACCTTGTCGTACATCGCCTGGAAATGGCGCAACGCATCGTCCGGCCGCGCCAGCTTGCGCAGCGCGATCCAGCCGGCGAGCCATTCCGCCTCGGCGAATTCGCTGCCCTCGACCTGGAAATGGGCGGCGGCGAGCTTGTAGGCGAGCGCGGCGTCGTTCTCGTTGAGCGCCCAGCGCACGAGATACTCGCGCTCGCGCCACCAGCGCTCCGGCTCCCACGTCGCGGCAGGTTTCGCCACGCCCAGCAGCAGCCCGATCGCTTCCGGTATGCGCTGTGCGCGGCGGTGCCAGCGCACCTGCTCGAACAGCAGGCCGCTGTTATCGCGCAGCGCCGCCGGCACGTCGGCGGCCAGCGTGTTCGCCCGCGGCGCGCGGCTCATCAGCGCGATGCGCGCCTCTGCGAGCTTGTGCCAGTCCTGCGGCACGTAGCGAAGCTGCCGCCGCACCGCCGTCGTCTTGCGTTGCCAGAGCAGCCGCTCCAGCCGCGCGATGTCGTCCTCGGGCCGGATATAATTGTGGAAGCGGCGGCGGAAATCGTCGGCCTGGCCGTCGCCCAGCTCGAGCTCGCGCCAGGTGCGCTGCACCAGCGCGGCGGCCTCGTCCACGCGGCCCTTGGCTTCGAGCACGCGCGCGAGCTGGAAGGCGCCGTCGGGCGACACCGGCGGCCGCGCGGCGAACCAGGCGAGGATGCGCTCGTCCGCCATCGCCGGCCCGATCGCTTCCTCGGCGCGCCGCTGCAGCTTGTCGGCGCCCGGCCAGTCGGGATTGGCGGCGAGAAAGGCATCGACCTCGTCGAAGCTCGCGCCGGACTTCGCGGCGCCCAGCCGCATCCAGTCAATGAGCTTGGCGAACACCGGGTCGGACGTTTGCTTTGCCAGCGCCGCCGCGTCGGTCCAGCGGTCGGCATCGGCTGCGGCCAGCGTCTGGGTGAGCTTGGCGCGCGCGCTTTTCGAGAGGGCTTGTGCCGCGGCGGGGCCGGCGGCGAGGGCCAGGGAGAGCGCGCCGGCCAATAGACAGCCCAGCCGGAATCTGGGCTTCCGGGCGCGGATGCGAAGCGAGCGTGACTGCCGACCGGTATGCATGGACCGCCCACAATTGCCGGCGCGGAGTGTAGAGCATGGTCATCCCGGATTGAAGGGCCTCCGGGACGGTCGCGCATCGGCTGCGGCCGGGCCCTGCGCCTCGCGGGCAATCCGCTTGCCGGAATCTGGCCTAATCGATATGGTGAACCGCAGAAACCTAGAGCAACCTGCGTCCAATGGGACGCAGAAAAGTTGCTCTAGCTTATAAAATAGATCAATTTTTCCGCAATCGGGTGATTCCACCCGATTGCGAATTGATCTAGGCGTTGTGGAGGAAACCCGATGTTCCACGGCTCGATTACGGCGCTGATCACCCCGTTCCGAAACGGCGGGGTCGACGAGAAAGGATTCCAGGCGTTCGTCGAATGGCAGGTGGCCGAAGGGTCGAATGGCGTCGTCCCGGTCGGCACGACCGGCGAGTCGCCGACGCTGAGCCATGCGGAGCACAAACGCGTCGTCGAGCTGTGCGTCGAAGCCGCCGCCGGGCGCATCCCGGTGATTGCCGGCGCCGGCTCCAACAGCACGGCGGAGGCGGTGGAACTGGTGAAGCACGCCGAGGAGGCGGGCGCCGACGGCGCGCTCGTCGTCGCGCCCTATTACAACAAGCCGTCGCAGGAAGGGCTGTACCAGCACTTCAAGGCGGTGGCCGAGGCGGCGGACATCCCGATCGTGGTCTACAACATTCCCGGCCGCTCGGTCGTCGACATCAGCGTCGATACGATGGCGCGGCTGGCGAAGATTCCGAACATCGTCGGCGTCAAGGACGCGACCTGCGACCTGGCGCGCCCGCTGCGCACCCGGCTTACCGCGGGCAAGGAGTTCTGCCAGCTCTCCGGCGAGGACATCACCGTCGCGGCCTTCCTGGTGCAGGGCGGCGAGGGCTGCATCTCCGTCACCTCGAACGTCGCGCCGAAGCTGTGCTCCGAGCTGCATGCGGCCTGGCGGGAGCGCGACTTCGACACCTTCAACCGGATCCGCGACCGGCTCGCGCCGCTGCACGATGCGATTTTCTGCGAGCCGAGCCCGGCGCCGGCGAAATACGGCGCGAGCCTGCTCGGCAAGTCGTCGCCGGACGTCCGGCTGCCGCTGGTCAACCTGACCCCGGCCGGGCAGGCGCGGGTGCGCGACGCGATGGTGCATTGCGGGCTGGTCAACTGACGCTCATATAGTCGTTCCATGGCCGACCACGAGAACGGCAGCCCGCCGGTGGCGCAGAACCGGCGGGCGCGCCGCGATTACTTCATCGAAGAGACGCTCGAAGCCGGCATCGCGCTGGTCGGGACGGAGGTGAAATCCGTGCGCGGCGGCAAGGTGAGCCTGGCCGAAGCCTATGCCGGCCCCAAGGACGGCGACCTCTACCTGCTCAACTGCACGATCGACGAGTACCCGAATTCGCGGCACTTCAACCACGAGCCGCGCCGGCCGCGCAAGCTGCTGGTACACCGGCGCGAGCGCGACCGCCTGCTGGGTGCGGTGAAGCGCGAAGGCGTGACGCTGGTGCCGCTCAAGATCTATTTCAACGCGCGCGGCCGCGCCAAGCTCCAGCTTGGTCTCGCCAAGGGCCGCAAGAAGCACGACAAGCGCCAGCTCGAGAAGGCGCGCGACTGGCAGCGCCAGAAGGCGCGTGTGATGCGCGAGCAGAGCTGAGGCTGGCACGGTCTCGCGAAAGCGATCTCTCGGAGATAGCAGCCATCCCGGAAAACCGTTTCCCGCGGCGGGTGCCTTCGCCGTACCTTGTCGGCGCATGATCGGCGACGAAGCAATGAAAGCGGGCGGATGACCGGCGGGGCGGTCGGCCAATGGCGGCCGGTCGTGTCGGGCCTGTGCGCGACCCTGATCGGCATCGGCCTTGCCCGCTTCGCCTATACGCCGCTGTTGCCGGCGCTGATCGAGGCGGGCTGGTTCGAGCCGTCCGAGGCCGGCTATCTCGGGGCGGCGAACCTTGTGGGATATCTCGCCGGGGCCCTGCTCGCGCGGTGGACCGCCCGCCATTTTGCACCGGCGCAGGCGTTGCGCGCCACGATGCTGGCGGCGACCGTAGCCTTCTTCGCCTGCGCCTTTCCCAACAGCTTCGCCTGGTTCCTCTTCTGGCGTTTCGTCGCCGGCTATGCAGGCGGGGTGCTGATGGCGCTCGCCGCGCCGGCGGCGATTGCCGGCGTGCCCTCGGCCCGGCGCGGTCTCGCAAGCGGCGTGGTCATTACCGGCGTCGGACTCGGCATCGCGCTGTCGGGGACGCTGGTGCCGCTGCTGCTGCGCGAGGGATTGACCGCGGCCTGGCTCGGCCTCGGCCTGCTTGCCCTGCTGCTGACTGCGGCCGCTTGGAACGGCTGGACGCCGCGGGCCGCAACGCAGACTGGCGGAGGAGGAGCGGCGCCGGCGCTGGCCGCCCCCGGCAACCTTCGCTGGGTCCTGTACGCCTTGTGCGCCGTCTATGGCCTGAACGCGGCGGGCGCCGTGCCGCACATGATCTTCCTGGTGGATTACGTAGCGCGCGGCCTCGCGCTCGGGATCGATATCGGCGCACTGTACTGGGTCATTTTCGGCGTGGGGGCATTGGTCGGGCCGACGATCGCCGGCCGTCTGGCCGACCGCATCGGGTTTGCCGCGGCGCTCCGCCTCGCGGTGGCGGTGCAGGCGGCCGCCGTGCTCATCCCGGTGCTGACGGACGCGGCCGCGGCGCTGGCCGTCTCGACCCTGATCGTCGGCGTTATCGTCCTCGGTGTCGTGCCGCTCGTGCTGGGCCGGGTGCACGAGGTCGTGCCGCACGATCCCGACGCGCAGCGGGCGGCCTGGAGCCTCGCCACGGTCGCCTTCGCGCTGGGGCAGGCCGGCGCGGGGTATGGCTTCTCGCTGCTCTACTCTTATAGCGGCTACGCGCTGCTGTTCGAATTCGCCGCCGGCGCATGCCTGGTGGCGCTGGCGATCGATCTCGCCGCTCCCCGGCCGGCCGGGGTTACGGCGCCGGCAACACGGCGGAACGCCGGCGACTAGGCGTCGAGCTGCGCCCGGACGCCCTCGAACACCGCGTGGAACATCGCTTCCGTCAGGCGACCAGTATTCGTGTTGTAGCGCGAGCAGTGATAGCTCTCGGCCAGCGTCAGCCCGTTCGGCAGGGGGTGCCGCGCGCCGTGCGTGAACTTGGCATGGCTTTGCCGCAGCCCGAGGGCGGCGAGCACGGCGTTGTGGGCGACCAGGCCGAGCGCGACCACCATCTCGAGCCGGCCCATCGCGGCGATCTCCGAGGCGAGGAATTTTCTGCAGTTCAGGATCTCGTTCCCGACGGGCTTGTTCGCCGGCGGCACGCAGCGCACCGCGTTCGTGATGCGGCAGTCCACCAGCTCAAGGCCGTCGTCGGACCGCGCCCCATAGGGGCCGCGCGCGAAGCCGTAACGCAGCAGCGTCGGATACAGCAGCGCGCCCGCATAGTCGCCCGTGAACGGGCGGCCGGTCTGGTTCGCGCCCTTCAGGCCGGGCGCGAGCCCGACGATCAGCAGCCGGGCGTCGGCAGGCCCGAAGCTGGGCACCGGGGCGTTGTGGAAGGAGGGAAAGGCCGCCCGGTTGTCCCGGCGGAACGCCGCCAGACGTGGGCACAGCGGACAGTCGCCGTCCGGCATCATGAGGGCGATCCCCGCCGGCATTGCAGCGGCCTCGACGACATCCGTCGACCTGGGCGCCCCGAGGCGCGGTCAGGCACGCTCGACGATGGCCTCGCCGTATTCCTCGTAGTCGTCGTCGTCCTGTTCCTGCGGGCTGGGCCGCGGATAGTTGCGGTCGCTGTGGGTCCGCGCGATTTCGTTCGCGAGGTCCTGCAACTCGATGAAGCTGTCGGCCTGGCGGCGCAGCTCGTCGGCTACCATCGACGGTTGCGTCCGAACCGTGCTGACGACGGTGACTCGTACCCCCTTGCGCTGCACCGCATCGACCAGGCGGCGGAAGTCGCCGTCGCCCGAGAACAGGACGATATGGTCGAGATGCGGCGCGATCTCCATGACGTCGATCGCAAGCTCGATGTCCATGTCGCCCTTGATCTTGCGCCGGCCCTGGGAGTCGGTGAACTCCTTGGTCGGCTTGGTCACCATGGTGTAGCCGTTATAGTCGAGCCAGTCGACGAGCGGCCGGATAGGCGAATAATCCTGATCCTCGACCAGCGCCGTATAATAATAGGCGCGGATCAGATGGCCGCTATTGGCGAAGAGGTCGAGCAACTTCTTATAGTCTATATCGAATCCGAGCGCCCGCGCCGCCGCATAAAGATTCGATCCATCAATAAAAAGTCCAAGTCTTTCGTTCTTATAGATATTTTTTAGCATCACCCACACGACTCCAAGTATTTGCTTGTTATTCCTTGACACGCTCTACGGTAGAGACATGTCCGATGGGGACCAGTTCATGCAGTGGTTACTAATTAGGTCGCCGCAATCAGGAACGCAAGCTTTTGCTTCGCCGAAAAAGGAGGAGGGAACGGCCGCCGCTGCCGGCCGTCCGGCTCGAAAACCCTTGAAATCCCAAGTGTTCTGCACATATAGTCTGGGCCCCTTGGGGCTCTCCTGCCGCTCCCTCGAAATTGCGGAGGAATCTTAGCCACTTATTGGCAATAATTTGATGTGAAGGATTCATGGCCCGCGTAACCGTTGAAGATTGCGTCGAGAAGGTTCCCAATCGTTTCGAGCTCGTAATGCTCGCCGCGCAGCGCAGCCGCGACATTTCCGCCGGCGCGGAGATCACGGTCGACCGGGACAACGACAAGAACCCGGTGGTGGCGCTTCGCGAGATCGCCGACGAGACCGTCGACCACGAAAAACTGACGGACGCCCTGATCCGCAGCCTGCAGAAGGTTGCGGAGATCGACGAGCCCGAGGAAGAGGAGCCGATGGAAATGATGGCGGCCGCCCTCAGCTCGATCCAGGAGGGCGACGAGCTTCCGTCCGGCATGAGCATCCGGTCGTCCGACTCGGACGACGACGATGCGGACGAGGTCGGCTCCCGGCCGGTGCGCTACGACGACGCCGACGAGTCCGAATTGGAATGACCCGTCGTCGGTGCCTGCCGTGCGGCACCGAGGTATCATGCCGGTAGGGGTATCCGGGCATGATGCGGCAATACGAGCTGGTCGAACGGGTTAAGAGCTACGATCCCGCAGCGGACGAAGAGGCGCTGAACCGCGCCTACGTCTTTTCCATGAAGGCGCACGGCAACCAGCAGCGCGCCTCGGGCGATTCGTATTTCTCCCATCCCGTCGAAGTTGCCGGCATCCTCTCGGAAAAGAAGCTGGACAGCGCCTCGATCGTCACCGGGCTGCTGCACGACACGGTCGAGGACACGGTCGCGACGCTCGTCGACATCGAAGGCCAGTTCGGCGGCGAGGTGGCGCGGCTCGTCGACGGCGTGACCAAGCTGTCGCAGCTCGACCTCGTCTCCGACCGCAGCAAGCAGGCCGAGAACTTCCGCAAGCTCGTCCTTGCCATGTCGCAGGACATCCGCGTGCTGATCGTCAAGCTCGCCGACCGCCTGCACAACATGCGGACGCTGAACTTCATCCGCAACCAGGACAAGCGCCGGCGCATCGCGCGCGAGACGATGGAGATCTACGTGCCGCTCGCCGAGCGCATCGGCATCCGCGACTGGAAGGAGGAGCTCGAAGACCTCGCCTTCGCGGAGCTCAACCCGGATGCCCGCAGCTCGCTCCTGAGCCGGCTGGATTTTCTCCGCAACCGCGGCGGCGACATCGTCGGGCGGGTGTGCGAGGAGCTGCGCGTCACCTTCGAGCGCAACGGCATCAAGGCCGACGTTTCCGGGCGCGAGAAGCGGCCGGCCTCGGTCTGGCGCAAGATGCAGCGCAACAATGTCGGCTTCGAGCAGTTGTCCGACATCATGGCGTTCCGCGTGCTGGTGGGAACCGAGGAAGAGGTCTACCGCGCGCTCGGCGTGATCCACCGCAACTACCGCGTCGTTCCCGGCCGGTTCAAGGACTACA
>Ga0299914_10001012_pt1 | contig 17916 bp, 23 predicted proteins | sample RVTome_10_FD_201361 | JGI IMG/M metagenome (GOLD analysis project Ga0299914, IMG submission 201361) | Soil microbial communities from uranium-contaminated site in the Upper Colorado River Basin, Wyoming, United States - RVT153D57 (version 2) ...
TCGACCTCGGCGAGCAGGCGTGGCCGGAGGAGGCGCCGTTCCACACGCCGGTCTTCGTCGTGACGCACGAGAAGCGTGACCCCTGGGAGCGGCCGGGCGGGACCACGTTCCACTTCGTCAACGACGGCATCGAGCCCGCGCTCGATCAGGCCCGCGAGGCCGCCGGCGACCGGGACGTCCGCATCGCGGGCGGCGGCGCGACGATCCTGGAGTACGTGAACGCCGGCCTGATCGACGAGTTCTCGATCGCGCTGTCACCCGTGCTGTTCGGCTCCGGAATCCGCCTGTTCGAGGGCGTGGACGCGGGCCGCGTGGCCCTGGAGCCGGTCCGGGCGGAGCCGACGCAGCGGGTGACCCACCTGACCTACGCAGTCCGGGAGCGGTAGCCAGGGAGCGGATGACGGCTGTCCGCGACCCCGGCGGTGCCTCAGCCTGCCGGGGTCAGCAGGGCGGCCAGCGCGTCCACACCCTCGGCGGCGGGGAGGGCGAGCGTCTGTCGCCACGCGAGAGTCGAGCTGCGGCGGCCTGGTGTCCCAGAACGAGCGGCGAGACTCGCACGGGTACCACCAAACGCCGGGTCGGTACGACGGCGATCGGCACGTCGGGGCGACAGCGGACCGACGAGCGCCGACCTGCTGCGGCCTGGGGACCGTGTATGCATGGGACCCGGTGGAGCGTCGCATCTTCGGGTTGGAGAACGAGTACGGCATCACGGCGACGTTGCGCGGGCAGCGCCGGCTCAGCCCTGACGAGGTGGCCAGGTACTTGTTCCGCAAGGTCGTGTCCTGGGGGCGTAGCTCGAACGTGTTCCTCGCCAACGGCGCCCGCCTCTATCTCGATGTCGGCTCGCACCCGGAGTACGCGACGCCGGAGTGCGACTCGCTGTTGGACCTGGTCACCCATGACAAGACGGGGGAGCGGATTCTCGAGCAGCTCGTGGCGTCGGCCGAGCAGCGCCTCAGGGAGGAAGGGGTTCGCTGCTCTGTGTATGTGCTGAAGAACAACACCGACTCGGCGGGCAACTCCTATGGCTGTCACGAGAACTATCTGACGAGCCGCCGGGACGACTTCGGGCACTACGCCGAGGTGTTGATCCCGTTCCTGGTGTCCCGCCAGATCTACGCCGGGGCCGGCAAGGTGCTGCAGACGGCCCGGGGGGCGCAGTTCTGCATCTCCCAGCGGGCCGAGCACATCTGGGAGGGGGTGTCGTCGGCGACGACTCGGAGCCGGCCGATCATCAACACCCGCGACGAGCCCCTCTCCGACGCCGAGAAGTACCGGCGGTTGCACGTGATCGTCGGCGACTCGAACATGAGCGAGTACACGACCTTCCTGAAGTTTGGGGCCGCCGGGGTGTTGCTGCGCATGCTGGAGGACCCTTCGGTCGTGTTGCGGGACATGACCTTGGAGAACCCGATCCGGGCGATCCGCGAGATCAGCCACGACCTGACCTGCACCCGCAAGGTGCGCCTGGCCAACGGGCGGGAGGTGTCGGCCCTGGACATCCAGTCCGAGTACCTGCAGCGAGCGTTGCGCTACGCCGGCAAGAAGGGGCTGCCGCCCCTGGAGCAGCGCGCCCTGGAGATGTGGGAGCACTGCATCACGACGCTGGAGACTGACCCGTTCAAGCTCGACCGGGAGATCGACTGGGTCATCAAGCACCGCCTCATCGAGGCCTACCGCGAGAAGCACGGGCTGCCGTTGTCGCACCCTCGCGTCGCCCTCGTCGACCTCCAGTACCACGACATCAACCGAGCGCGGGGCCTCTTCTACAAGCTCCAGGGCAAGGACATGGTCGAGCGCATGTGCACCGACGACGCCATCGACGAAGCCGTCGAGACGCCGCCGCAGACGACCCGGGCCCGCTTGCGCGGTGAGTTCATCCGCAAGGCCAAGGAACGCAAGCGCGACTACACCGTCGACTGGGTCCACCTGAAGCTCAACGACCAGGCCCAGCACACCGTGCTGTGCAAGGACCCGTTCAAGAGCCGCGACGAACGTGTCGAGCGCCTCATCGCGAGTTTGTGACGCATGCTCAGAGCTTCTGCCAACGATCCGGGACATCGGAGGCATCGGTGACACCGGGGAACCACCTCGAGCCGCGTCCCCTACCGGCGGCTATGCGGCGGTGATGATCGCCAACTCGGGCGGGACGCGGGCGGCTCAGAGGACTCGGAGCATGAGATTGACCACGATGGTCAGGATCACGGAGCCGACGATCATCGCCTTCCACGGCACGAAGACCCGGAGCCGGCGGTCGCGCTCATGTCCGCCGCCGTAGTCCGGGGATGTGAGTTCAGCGAGACCTCGAGCGACGCGGCGGCCAGCGTCGGGGAACGCGCGGAGCCCGAAATTCAGGAGCGCAGTGAGCACCACCGACATAGCGACGGAGACGACGATCCACCGCACCCTGCCAGGTTCGCACACCGGCTACGCACCGTCGCCCTCGCCGTTCGAGCAAGCTCGGGGTGTCTCCAAGCGCCGGCTCTGATCGGTAGTTTCAGTGGCCGTGGCGTACGCCAACACCTGCCGCTGAAGCGGCGGCAATGTTCGTCAGCGTGGGGCGCGCTCGACCGATGAGTCCGTACCAGCTGCGCCGTCGTACCTCTCGAACGGATCGCTCGCGTCGGTCTGAACGATCCGAACAACATTCGAGGGAGACACGGTCGCATGCTCGTCATCACAGGGTTCCTCTGGCTTGACCCGGCTCACAGGGACGCGTTCGGCGACGCCCATGTCGACCGGGTTCGCCGAGCGCGGCAAACAGGAGGCTGTCGATGACCACCGTCAACGCCAATGGGGTCGCCCTGGGCATCGATTCGTTCGGTGACGACGACACACCTCTCGTCCTGTTGGCGGGCGGGACGACGATGCTCTCCTGGCCCGACGCTCTCTGCGAGCGCCTCGCCGCCGGCGGGCCCCGCGTGGTGCGCTACGACCTGCGCGATAGCGGCGAGTCGACGACGGCGGACCCGGAGGCGCCCGCCTACAGCCTGCGCGACCTCGCCGCCGACGCGGCGGCCCTTGCCGACGTGCTCGGTGGCGGGCCTGCGCACCTCGCGGGGATCGGCGTCGGTGGGATGGTCGCCCAGGTGGCCGCGCTCGATCATCCGGGCGCGTTCTCGGCGCTCACCCTGGCCGGCACCCGCGCCGTCGCGCCCGGCCCGCCCGACGATGACCTTCCCGATCATGACCAGGCGACGATGAGCCGGCTGTTCGCGCAGCCGATGCCGGACTGGACCGACCGCGAGGCGGCGGCGGAGTTCGCCGCCGCCGGCGCGGAGATCCTCGGCGACGACCCCGTCGCCGCGCGCGCGATCGCCGCGCGCATCTGGGACCGCACGCCCAGCACCGCACCCCCGGTCCAGATGGCCAACCAGATGGGCATGGTGTTCTCCAAGCTCAATTGCAAACCCCGCTGGCGCGAGCGTCTGCCCGAGATCGAGATCCCCACGCTCGTCGTCCACGGCCGCCGCGACCCGTTCTTCCCCGTCGGCAACGGCGAGGCGATCGCGCGCGAGATCCCCGGGTCGCGGTTGCTCGTCCTCAAGGAGGCCGCCACTGCGATCCCCGATGCGGCCACCGGCGAAGTCGCCGCGGCGATGCTCGCGCTCGGGTAGAGGACCGCGCGTGCCGCGCGGGTATGGCATTCCCGCAGCAGTGGACATTGCAACTGCAGCTGGGCGTCGGCCGCACCGATCACGCGTTCCACAACTCTCGGCCCCTCCGCCGCCTTGGGGTGCCCTTGAACGCCGGATGGCGGCGCGCGGTGAGGCGCCGGAAGGGCCGGGTCCGACTCGACGCGGCCCGGTCCTTCCAGCACTGCGCTAGCGAGGCGAGCAGACGTGGACGACGATCCCAGAGCCGATTGCGACCGTGCCGGCGGGCTCGAGGTGGGTGAGGTTGACCATGCCGTCGAGCAGCCGGGTGCCACCGCCAGCGATGACAGGGAACACCCAGAAGTGGAACTCGTCGATTAGGGAGTGTTCGAGAAGCGCCTGGTCGACCTCGCCGGTGCCGAACTTCAGGATGTCCCCGTCGAGTTGGTCCTTGAGGGCCTTGACAGCGGTCGCCACGTTGCCTTCGAGGAATGTCGTGTTGTTCCAGGTCGGTGTGCCGCCGGCGCGGGTCGCGACGAACTTGGGCAGCGAGTTCATCCGATCCGAGTACGGGTCGCCTCCGCGCTTTGGCCAGGATGCGGCGAACCCGTCGTAGGTGGACCGGCCGAGCAAGATGGCGTCGGCGCGGTCCAGGAGCGACTGGGCGTACGCGGCGTGCTCCTCGTCCCAGTAGCGGCCACCCCACTTCTCCGGGGAGCCGATCACTCCGTCGAGGGTGACAAAGGTTGACTCGATGAGCTGTCGCATGGCGGATCTCCTTTCGGGTGTCGATGCAGCATTCGTACGCCGACCGGGTCCGCCGCAACAGACGCGTACGCGTGTCGTGCCGTCGGCCGCATCGCACGTGTGCTGACGGTCAGCGCTGCTCGGGCCGCCTGTACTCCGTGGTCAGCTCGACGCGTGTCTTCACGCCGAGCTTGGCGAAAGCCCGGCGGAGACGACCATCGACCGTAAACGGCGAGATGTCGAGCCGCTCAGCCATCTCGGCATTGGTGAGGCCTTCGGCGACGAGCGTCGCCACCTCACGTTCGCCGGGTGCGAGGGCGTTCCAGCCGAGGCTGTGAGCGTCGCGGCGTTCCGCGGCGCGTACTGCGGTGCGCAGTGCCCCTCCCGCGACATGCCGGTCGATGAAGTCGCGGATGCAGCTGAGCAAGCCGGTCTGGTCGCCGAGGAAGTAGGTGTGCTCCACCCCGTCCAACTCAACGAGCTGCGCCTTAGAGATCCGCTCTGCGAGATAGCGGGCGTTCTCGAACGGCACGGCTTGGTCGCCCCGCCGGTGCAGCACCAACGTCGGCGCACTGATGGCGCCAAGCACTGACCGGACGTCGTTGGCGAACGACGCTTGGACACTCTGTCGGAACCCTCCCGGAGAGGCGGTGTGCCGCTCGAGCCGAGCTGCCCAGGCGCGATAGCGATCGTTTCCTGCCATTGTCGGACCGTCCACCTCGACCGAAGCGCCCGTCCCCCAGCCCGCGACCGCTTGCTCGATCCAGGAGTCGACATGATCGATCGCCATGCCGTACGGGTAGCCGTGGTCTCGGAGTGCCCGAGGCGTCGTACCGAACACGATCAGCGCATCCGTACGGTGCGGGTACTCGGCGGCGAACTGCAGCGCGGTCGCGCCACCCAGCGAGAACCCGAGAACGACGGCCCGATCGACCTGGCATGCGTCGAGGACAGATGCCACATCGCCCGCGAGTCGGGGCAGGGTCAGCTCGCCAGCGGGGCCGGTCGCCCGGTCCGACAACCCACTGCCACGCCGGTCGAAGAGCAGGACACGCGTTCCGACCGTGAGCCTGGTCATGAACTGCTCGAACGCCGGCTCCTCCCCGGCGATCTCGAGCTGGCCGATCAGCGGCGCCGCGACGACGATAGGAATAGGCCCGTCACCCACCTCGGTGTGGGCGACCGCCACGCCATCAACGGTGCGTGTGTAGCGGATGATCGGCCGCAGCACTGCGTCATTATCGCCGCGGTCGTCCATCGGGACAGGTCGTGAGCCAATCGATGGGCGGACATGACCGCCCCATGACGCCGTGGGCAATGTACGGGCCAGGGGCCTTGTACGTCTCGTGCTCCGCCACGACCGGCTCCCGACAACCGAGGCGTACTTGCGTGACAACTCCGGTCGCGTCGAACGCCGCATGCGAGCGCTCACCTTGCCAGGAGTCTGACCTCAACGAGCCACCGCCCAAACGACGCGTGGCATACCGGCACCTCGGGGCGATGCCCCTCCTCGTTATGCGTGCACATTCGGGGACAGCCCCGGCCTTTCGTGCGCGCCCCAAGCCGTCGTTCGGTACGGCACGTGGATCACCTAATCGGCGCCGCTCGTGGTTCCTTGGGTACGGCGGTCTTCGACCAGCAGCACGTCGGGCGGCGCCGCGACAAGACTGTGGCCATGACTTCCACCGGATCGCGTTTCAAACGGTGGGTCTTCGCCCGACACTCGCACCCCTGGAGCGCGTGGACGCGGTGGGCATCAACACCGCTCGTCCTGCTCCCCGTCTGGAACCGCAGCGCAAGGCAGGGCGTTGTCGTCGCGGCATGGTTCGCGCTCAATGCCGTCCTCTTCCCACCACCTCGCGATGACTCCGCCTTCGCGACTCGGGTGGTTCTGGGCGAAGAGAGATGGCTGGAGGAGCGTCCAGTGTCCGGCGCTCTGGCGATCGACTGCCTGGCTAGCGCGGCCCTTCTCATCGCCATCGACAGCGCACGTCGTCATCGTCGCTGGCAGATGACCATCGCAACGATCGGCACGATGAGCGCGTTGCTCTGGTACTGGCGGGAGATGGTTCGCTTCTACGACGCGCGGGGTGGCGGCCAATAGTCGGCCGCTACCGGACCCACCACGTCCGGCGGCAACGCTGGCAGACCGCGCCGAAATCGGAGTTACGCGCTCAGCGAGTGCGCACCGAAGCGTGCCCCATCACGCGCGGCGAGAGCAGCCGGTGCGAGTCGCGCCAAACGCCGGCTCAGGTCGTTCGCTTCGTCCGAGATCGCTGCGGCCATGAGTAGCCCGTGATTGACGCGACGCTCGACGGTGAGCGCACCGTCCTGCTCGAACGCGCCGCGCCCTACTGTCCGGCCAGCGCAGCGACGACCGGAGCGAGCGCGTCGGCGAAGTCGGCGCCGAAGACGAAGTAGGAGAATCCGATCTCCTCCCGTCGACGCTGAATCTCCTCGGTCGCCGCCGCCGGGTCAACCGGAAGTATGGCCAGCGAATCCGCGGCGCGAAGCGCGGCGGGGTCCGTGTCAGGGGGCGCCATGAACGGCGCGACTGCATCGCCGATGACCGGCACGTGGAGCGCGAGTTCGATGTCGCGGATGGCGCGGAAGTCGCTCGCCAGCCGCGCGACCTCGTCCCGAGACTCATCCGGCATCAATGCGAAGGTGACCGTATCTCCGAGGTCGGCCGCCAGCGCCTGGGCCTTCGGCCCACGCACGGCCATGACCACGGGCGTGTGAAGATCGGGGCCGTCGAGATCTCGCAGCGCCGTCACGGTCTCACGCACCTGGGCCAGGCGCTCGCTCGGTGGGACGACGGGCAGTCCCAGTTCGCGGAGTTCGTCTTCGATCCCTGGTCTGCCGGTGCCGATGCCCATCTCGAAGCGGCCGTCAGTGAGCACCGACAGAGAGTGCGCTTCCCACGCGGTGCTCCAAGCCGGGTGCAGCGGGGAGGCATACACCCAGGTGCCCACCCGCAGGTTGGCGAGCGTCGCCGCGACGGCCAGCGTGGGTCCGGGCGCCGGTTGCCATTGCGGGACGTCGGGCATCAGCAGCGTCGAGTAGCCGCTGTCGGCGATACGGCGCACCCGGTCTCGCCACGTCGGCAGGTCAGTTGTCAGCGGGACAACGACCCCGAATCGGAAGGGTCTGTTGCCTCCGGTCGCCGTCGTGTCGGCCATCGTTCCAGTCCTTTCGTTTCGCCCCGGCCTGCTGGCGGTTCCTGCACCAGCTACGAACGTGCCCATCGGTTTCGACAAGGCCGGCCGAGAAAAGTTTTCGTCGGGAGGGGTGTCGATTCGGGCGGCGGCGTTCGTGGAGGTGGTGAGCGGCGCACTGGGCGCTGCCGAACCCAAGGAGAACGCCATGTCCCTCACCACAACCACCGCCCCCACCGTCACCACTCCGCGGTACGCCACCACCAGCTCGGCGAGGTCGCTGCGGCGGACCACCGTCGTTGCTGGTCTCTTCGCCGCCGCGGTCACGACCGGCGTCGCCGCCGCGGTCCACGCCGCCGGCGTGTCGTTTGAGGTCGACAGCGAGATGATCCCGCTGGCCGGCTTTGCCCAGATGACCTTCGTGGGCGCCGTGATCGGCGGTGTGGTCCTCGCGGTGCTCAACCGCCGTCCCGGCTCGGCCCGTCTCCGCTTCCTCCAGGCGGCCGTGGCGCTCACCGCGCTGTCGTGCGTCCCGTCGGTCGCCTGGCCCGACGACGCCGCCACCAGGCTCGCGCTCGTGGCGCTGCACGTGCTGGCTGCCGTCATCGTCGTCCCAGCCCTCGTCCGTCACGCCCACGACTGACCGCCGCCCTACGTTCCGCTTGCGGCGAAGGAGACTGTGACCATGCCCCGATACCTGCTGTCCGTCTGGTTCGACGAGCACTACGACGAACCCGACCTCGACGCACCCGACGTGCAACGCCAGATGGCGCGAACGGCCGAGCTCACCGCCGAGATGGAACGCGCCGGCGCCTGGGTGTTCGTCGCCGGCCTGCGATCGCCGTCGTCGGCGACTGTGGTGCGAGCCGCGGGCGGCGACGTCTCGATGACCGACGGCCCCTACGCCGAGACCAAGGAGCAGATGGGCGGCTTGTGGGTCATCGAAGCCGCCGACCTCGACGCCGCCCTCGACTGGGCCGCCAAGGCCTCGACTGCCTGCGAGCGGCCCATCGAGGTCCGACCCACGGGGTGATGCCTGACCTCGCCGACATCTTCCGCCGCGAAGCCGGCCGCTGCACCGCCACCTTGATCCGCGTCCTCGGCGACATCGAACTCGCCGAGGACGCGGTCGCCGAAGCGTTCGCCATCGCCGCCGAGCAGTGGCCCACCCAGGGTGTGCCACCGAACCCCGGCGGTTGGATCACCACCACCGCCCGCAACCGCGCCATCGACCGCCTGCGACGCGAATCGACCCGCACCGACCGCCACCTGGCGGCCCTCCGACTCGAAGCCGACGACATGGAACCCAACCCCGAGCTCGACGACCTCGACGGCTTCGTCGACGTCGTCGCCGACGACCAGCTGCGACTGGTGTTCCTGTGCTGCCATCCCGCGCTCGCCGCCGACGCCCAGGTCGCGCTCACCCTGCGGCTCCTCGGCGGGCTCGACACCCCCGAGATCGCGCGCGCCTTCCTCGTCCCCGAGCCGACGGTCGCCCAGCGGATCGTGCGCGCCAAGCGTAAGCTGCGTGACAACCACGCCCCCTACAGCGTCCCGCGCGCCGCCGAGTTGCCCGACCGGCTGCACGCCGTGCTGGCAGCGATCTACCTGATCTACACCGAAGGGCACACCGCGACCACCGGCGACAGCCTCACCCGCGTCGACCTCTCGCGTGAAGCCATCCGCCTCGGGCGAGTGCTCACCGAGCTCATGCCCGACGAGCCCGAAGCCGTCGGCCTCCTCGCCCTCATGCTGCTCACCGAAGCCCGGCGGCCGGCCCGCACCGCCACCGACGGATCGATGGTCCGCCTGGCCGACCAGGACCGCACGCGGTGGGATCGCATGCTCATCACCGAAGGACACACCCTCGTGCGCGCCTGCCTGCGCCGCAACCACCCCGGCCCCTTCCAGATCCAAGCGGCCATCGCCGCCGTCCACGCCGACGCCGCCACCGCCGCGGCCACCGACTGGTCCCAGATCGTTGCCCTCTACGACCAGCTCTACGCCATGCGCCCCAACGCGGTGATCGCGCTCAACCGGGCCGTCGCCATCGGCGAGCTGCGCGGCGCCGCCGCTGGTCTCGACGCCCTCGACTCGCTCGACGTGACCCTGCTCGAGGACTACCAGCCCTACCACGCCGCGCGCGCCGACCTCCTCGCCCGGGCCGGGCGGCGTGACGCAACCATCGCCGCCTACGACCGCGCCATCGAGCTGACCGCCAACCCAACCGAACGGCGCTTCCTCGAACAACAGCGCAAGACGGCCGCCGACCCGACGTAGACGTCCGGGGATTAGCGAAGAAGGCTCCGCCCCGGTGCACCAGCCGGTTCCGCGCTCGTGACTGAGAGACCCGACTTCACCGAACGGCGGGCGTCGCTGAGCAGGCCAGCTCCTGAGATGTGAGTTAGACAACTAACATAGACTGGCGTATCGTCTGGGCCAATGCCACCGCAACGCAAGGGTGCTTCCGAATCGCGCGGCGGCAAGCGCGAACAACTCGTGTCTGCGGCGTGCGGGCTGTTCCATCAGCAAGGGGTCGCGGCCACGACGCTGGCCGACATCGCAGATAGGTCGGGCGTGCCGCTCGGGAACGTCTATTACTACTTCAAGTCCAGAGATGACATCGTCGCCGCGGTCGTCGGGGCGCGATCACGCGAGATCCAGGACTTGGGCGCGCTGTTGGAGAAGCGCCACCGAAGCCCGAAGGCGAGGCTGAAGGCGCTCGTGAGCATGGTCGCCGACCAGCGCGAGGCCATCACGGCCTACGGCTGCCCGTACGGGACGTTGTGCGCTGACCTCGTGAGCCCACACGACGATTCGTCCCGTTCACTCGCCGCGGGCTTGATGCAGTCGCTGGTGGCCTGGACCGAGCAGCAGTTCCAAGAGATGGGCCGGCGTGACGCCCGCGCCCTCGCCCTTGAGCTGGTGGCGCTGTACCAGGGCGGGGCGGTGGTCGCCAGCGCGCTCGGCGATCCCGATGTACTCGCGCAACAGGCGCGTCGGATGCAGCGATGGCTCGACTCGATCGAAGCGTGACGGCCGCGTGCCCAACCATGAAGGAGGAAGCGTCATGAATGACCTTGCCGAGTTCGCCGGACTCGTGCCGCTCGACCACGGGCTCTGCGTCGTCACCACCCTGCGCGCCGACGGCTCGGCGCAGGCGACCGTGGTGAACGCCGGCGTTCTCGCCCATCCGCTGACCGGTACGCCTGTCGTAGGCCTGGTCGCCGCTGGTGGGTCACGCAAGTTGAACCACCTCCGCGCTAACCCGCGCTGCACGATCGTTGCCCGAGCCGGCTGGCAATGGGCGGCCGTCGAAGGCACTGCCGAGATCATCGGGCCCGAAGATCGTCGTCCAGAGGTCGACGCTGAAGCGCTGCGTCTGATGTTGCGCTCGATCTTCGAAGCCGCCGGTGGGACTCACGACGACTGGGACGGCTACGACCGTGTCATGGCCGAGGAGCGCCGAGCCGCGGTCCTGATCACACCGCGGCGCACCTACAGCAACCCCACGAACTGAAGGCGATGCCGACCGGTCGGGGCCGACGTCGCATGCCCCGCGATGACGTGCTCGACTTCTGCGCGGCGCTCCCAGAAGCGGTCGAGGACTACCCCTTCGGTGACGACGTCACCGTCTTCAAGGTCGCCGGCCGCATGTTCGCCCTCGTCATGCTCGATGGGAACCCCGGGTTCGTGAACCTCAAATGCGACCCTGACCTCGCGCTCGAGCTGCGCGCCCGCTACCCGGCGGTCCGGCCGGGCTATCACACGAACAAGCGGCACTGGAACAGCGTCGACCTCGACGGCTCAATCGACAGGCACGAGCTGTGCGAGATGATCGAGCACTCCTACGACCTCGTCGTCGATGGTCTCCCACGGGCGCAACGCGTTCGACTTCGCCGGCACTGACCGTCTCCCTCGGAGAAGCCGTTCCATCGGGCCGTCGAGCCCGCGAACATCTGCTACGGATCAGAACGCCCGCGTTCTGCCGACGAGCGGCTCTCGATCGCAGTCCCCGAGATTTCGAGACCCGCGATGTGGAGGTTGGCGAGGCGCTCGGGGTCTCCGAGAGTGTCGATGGCGGCCACGCGACCGGCGACGACGGTGAATGCCATCACGGACACGACCCGTCTGTCGACGGTGACCACAACCCCAGGCGTCCCGTTCACGACGGCGGGCGTGAGCTCACGGCTGGGGTCGGCGAACATGACGGCGCGGCCGGCCACTGCTGCCGCGCCGCGCACGACAGCCGACGCGGCGGCCGGCCCGAAGTCGGCGCGCAGCACGACGTCCGGGTCGAGCACCGAGATGAGCGCTTCGAAGTCGCCGCCCCGGGCGGCGGCGAAGAACGCGTCAACGACGCTGCGCTGGCGCGAGAAGTCCTGATCGGGCGTGGGCGCTGCGCCGCGTACTCGGCGGCGGGCTCGGCTGGCGAGCTGGCGAGCAGCGGCGGGTGACCGATCGACGATGGTGGCAATGTCGTCGAAAGAGACACCGAACATATCGTGCAGCACGAATGCCATGCGCTCCGCCGGCGGCAAGGTCTCGAGCACGACGAGCAGCGCAAGACCGACGGAGTCGGCGAGCAGCGCCTCTTGTTCGGGGTCGGTGTTGCCTTCGATGCTGGTGATGGGGTCCGGCACGTGGGCGTCGTCGAGAGGAGCCTCCCGTCGCGTCGTGTGGGACCGCAGCATGTTGAGACACACGCGGGACACCACGGTGGTGAGCCAGCCACCGAGGTTGTCGACGTCGCTGATGTCGGTTCGGCTGAGGCGGACCCAGGTCTCCTGCACGGCGTCGTCGGCCTCGGCGAGCGATCCCAACATACGGTAGGCGACTGCCTGCAGGTGCGGCCGGTGATCCTCGAAGCGTTGGGCCAGCCAATCGGTCTCGTTCATCGGTCACATTCCTCCGCTCCGGCGTGTCATGTCGTTGACCAACCGAACCCAACGGATGTGACCGGAGGAACTGCCATGACAACGACCGAACTCGACCCCCAGGCGACTGGTGGCTGCTCGCCCGACGGCGGCTGCGTCATTGTGGATCACCATGCCGGTGCCCGCATCGGCCAGCCCGCCATGGTCGTCCCCGGAGCGATGGAGGCGCTCCAAGGGGTCGGCGCAGCGATCGCGGCCAGCGGGCTGCCAGAAGGAGTCGTCGACTTGGTGAACCTGCGGGTCAGCCAGATCAACGGCTGCGGCGTGTGCCTGCTCGGCGACGTGCACATTGCCAAGAAGCACGGCGAGACCGACGATCGCATCGCCGTCGTCGCCGCCTGGCGAGAGGCGCCGTTCTTCACTCCTGCCGAGCGCGCCGCCCTCGCGCTCGCCGAAGCCGTCACCCGCGTGAGCGACCGCCCAGACCCCGTGCCCGATGACGTGTGGGAGGACGCGGCCCGCCACTACGACGAGCAATCCCTCGCCGCGCTCGTCCTGCAGATCGCCAACATCAACCTGTGGAACCGCCTCAACATCGCCACCCGACAGGTCGCCGGCGCCTACGAGTGGTGACCAGCGCTCGTACCGACCTCGTTGGAAGCCTGAGAGGAGAACTCTGATGCAAACCCTGCTGGTGCGATCCACGGTCAAGCCCGGACACGTCGCCGACGTCGAGGCAGCCGCCGAGAATGTCTTCGCCGCCATCGCCGAAGCCCAACCTGCCGACGTTCGCTACGCCACCACGAAACTCCGGGACGGCGTCACCTTCGTGGCGTTGCTCCACCTCGATGACGGCGTCAACAACCCGCTGCTCGCGATCCCTGTCTTCATCGAGTTCCAGAACGACCTCAAGCAGTGGATCGACGGTCCCCCCAGCGCCGAACCGCTCACTGTCGTCGGCAACTTCCGACTCTTCTGAGCTGAACGGGCACGTCACCGGCGTGGACAGATCGTCCGCGCCGGCTCGCGTCACGTTTGGGGCGCAACCCCTCGGCGTGACGGGTGTGGTGGCCGCGCCGGCCATCGCGGGGCGACGCGACGGGCTTCACATGCGCTGCTCGTACTGCCTCGGCGGCTTGATTGCGGGGCGCATCACCTTGGCTGCGGGGTCCACTCGAGCGCCGAGGCACGGTGATGCTGATCGGGAAGCCCAATGACTCCCGCGCTGCGAGCCTGTCCGCACCTGTCAGTGGCAGTGCTCCGGAGGGGGTGCTGTGTCCGCTCCCGTGGCTCCCAGATCGTCCGAGTACCCGGCTTCGAGGCGCGGCCACTGCGCGGTGGGACGACCGCCTGGCCACTCCAACAATGGCGGCCACTCGGGAGCCCCGCCGAGGGTCCGGGTCGCGTGCCCGAGGCGTGGCCAGCCCGCCGGCGACTCCTCCCACGCCTCCTGGCGCCCGAACACGGTGAGGTCCATGAGCGCGTAGCTGTAGTCGACCGCCTCGGCACCACGACGTTTGGTCCAGTACGTCTCGAAGACCCGGTCGCCGTCCCGCAGATAGCACACCAGGTGGAACAGACCGTGCTCCCGGCCGACGAGGAGCGTGTCCAGTGACGGCTGGGCGGAGTACCACGGCATGTCCCAGCCCATGAAGGCGCGGTAGCGGAGGCTCTCGTCGTACGACGTCTTCGCACCGCCCGGCCCGTATGCGGTGTTCCGCCCCTGGCACAGCACCGCGAAGGTGATGTCGCGGGAGTGCAGGTACGCCAGCTCGCCTACGTGACTCATCACCCACGTGCAGCCTTCGCACTGCTCGGCCGCGGGTCGGGCCGGCCACCACATGAAGTAGTAGGCGATGAGCTGCCGCCGCCCTTCGAAGGCGTCGAGCAGGGTGACCTGGCCCTGCGGCCCGAGCAGCGGGCTGTCCGCGGCGACCTCGACCATGGGCAGCCGGCGCCGGGCGGCGGCGATCGCGTCGCCTTCGCGGGTGTGTGCTTTCTCCCTCGCCCGCAGCACCTCTATTTGCTCGTCGAACATCGGGCGGTCGACGACCACCGGACCCGTCCTGCTCGCGTCCTCGGACATCAGCGCCTCCTGCGATCACCTCGTTGCGGCCACGGGTCGCTCCTGAGCACCGTAGTGCCGGTCCGAATCACCCTCGTGTGGAGCGCGAGCCCGCTCATCGACGAAGCGAATCGATGGGCTGTTGCGCCGTTGCCGGCCGGCGGCGACGGTGGGCATCGTCTTCGAGCCGGCGAGGAGCGACCACAGAATCGTGTCGGCGGCGATCGTCGGGACCACGACGCCGTAGCCATCTGACGAGGTTGAGCGCCTCGCTGCTACGCGAACGGGACGTTGGTCTGTCGATGTAGTGCATCGCGCGAACACATCAAGCGGTCGCGGTTGGCAACCAAGGCGCCGGCCGGGTCAGCTCTTTTCCTCCACGTCGATGACTTCGACAACGCTTGCGAACGAATGGCCTCGGCTAGCGTGGAGTTCGTCACCGAGCCACGCACCGAGTCCTACGGCCGTTACGCGGTCTTCCTCGACATCGCAGGCAACCTCTGGGATCTACTCGGCACCCGCTGACGAGAGAGTCCGCGCGCCGATCGACCAGTCGCTGGCGCGCCGGCCGGTGGTGGGCAAGGCACTTGCTGTGCCCGACGGCGGCGAACCTCAAGACGCTGTAGGGCCCGGTCGCTCACAGACCGCTGAGACCTTGGGCCGAGGTGGGCGATGGGCCGCCGGCATCGCTCTAGGTCGCGAAGCCTGGTAGACCGCGAGGCGCGCGAGTCGGTCTTGGTCCCCGAGGGCGTCGATCGCGGCCAACTCATCTGTCGGCATCCGGCACGGCGAGAGGATTCTTCGACCTGTCCTGTCGAAACCGCCCGGCCCGTTCGTGGTTGGTGCAGGAGCCCGGCAGAAGGCCGGCGTCTACACGAAACGGCAGGAGAGCACCATGGCCGCGACCTACATTTGGGACGTCTTTTCCACCCTCGATGGCTACGGCGCCCACAGCGGCGACTGGGGCGGCTACTGGGGTAAGCAAGGTCCCGAGTTCCTCGACCGCCGCCTCGCGTTGTACAACGAGACGCAGCGGATGGTCTTCGGCGCCAACACGTATCGGGCGCACGCGCACATGCTGGCCTCGGGCATCGAGGAGTCCGAGCTGAGTGACCCATGGGTCACCCGGATGACAAGCATGCCGGCAACGGTGGTGTCGACCACGCTGCAAGGACCGCTCGACTGGCCTGACGCGACCGTCGTGAGCGGCGACGCCGTCGACGTCCTCGCCCGGCTCAAGGAGGAGTCCGAGGTGCCGTTGCGCTCGCACGGCAGCCTGTCGATGAACCGGGCCCTGATGGCCGCCGGTCTGGTCGACCGCGTCCAGGTGACGCTCTTCCCGGTGATCTGCGGCCAGACCGGGGTGGACCCGATCTTCGGGGGTGCGGCCGACTTCGACCTCGAGCTGATCGAGAGCCGGACGCTCGACGGCCACACCCAAGAGCTCATCTACCGGCCCACCCTGCATGTCTGAGTCCGTCCACGCACCCACCCCGTCAAGCAGCCGAACCTGACGCGAACGAAACGACGGGAACGATGTCCGACAAGACGGCAAGCGGCGCTCCGATGCCACAGATCACGGAGCGAGTCACCGCGTCCACGACGATCGAGGCCGCCCCGGAGGCAGTGTTCGCGGTGCTGGCCGACCCGTCGGCCCACGCTGACATCGACGGCACCGGCTGAGTGCAGGAATCCCTGGAGAGCGATCGCATCACGCCGCCGGCCAGGTGTTCCGGATGGCGATGTGCCACCCAAACCACCCGGACAAGGACTACAAGGTCGCTAATCGGGTCGAGGTGTTCGACGAGCCGCGGGCCATCGCGTGGCAGCCCGGGACGGAGTCGACCGAGACCGGGGACCTCAGCTTCGGCGGCTGGATCTGGCGCTACGACCTCGAGGCGACCGGGCCGTCGCGCACGAAGGTGACGCTGACCTAACGACTGCTCAGCGGTCCCGTCCCACATCCGCGAGTGCTTCCAGTTCCCGCCGTTCGACCTGGACCACCTCGACAGCTCGCTGCAGCACCTGACCGACCTCGTCGCCTCGGTGCGACGGCCCTGATGAGCGGTCGACCCCGCCCGCCGAAGTCATTCGTGTTGAGCGCCAGGTTGGATGGGGATGTGGGGGCTCTTTGGCGACAGCCGCGGTGAGGATGGCGGATCCTCACGTTGTCGCCGGCGAGGTCAGCGTCACCGGCGAACGGGCTGGCGCGGCGGCAGCGCGTCGGGCAGCGTGCAACACCAACTCGCCCTCCCCCGACGACGGCCGTCGGGGGCACCATGGCGTGGATGCTGCCTCGTGCTGTTGACCAACGATCCCGTCGCCACCGCCGCCCGGCTCGACGCCGGGCAGCTGGCCTGCCCGTCCTGCGGTGGCGAGCTCGGACCGTGGGGCCACGCCCGCCGGCGGGTCCTGCGCGGCGACCACGGCGACGTTCACCGGCCCCGACGGACCCGATGCCGGTCCTGTCGTGTGACCCATGGCGTACTGTCAGCCCACCGGTTCCCGCGATGCCCTGACACTGCTCGAACGGTCGGACGGCCCTGCTGGCCGCGGCTGGCGGGCTCGGGCACCGCCGGGTGGCCGAGGCCGTGGACCGGCCGGCGACGACAGTGCGGGGCTGGCTGCGTCGGGCCCGAGCCAACAGCGACCTGGTGCGAGCCGACGCCACCGTCGCCGCGCTGGCGCTGGACCCGAACCTCGACTGGCGTCCCAAGCCGACCGGCACTGCGTTGGGCGACATGGTCGACGCTGTCGGCTCGGCCGTCGCGGCGTGGGTGAGGCGCTTCGGACCCGTCGAGGACCCGAGGGCGACGGTCGTCCAGCTCACCCGCGGCAGCGTCTTGGCGACGCGACCCCGGCCGGTCTGGCACGGCCGCAGGTGACGATCACGCCCGCTTCGACGCGCCCGGACACGAGATCAGCGACACCGACATGAGCATCAAACCGCCGATCTCGTCCCCATCGAACGTGTCGCCGCCATCCTCATCCAACGTGGCGGGCAACAGTCATTCGTGGCGATAGTCAAGACGCTCGGGGAACCGTTCGACCATCGACCGCGCCCGAATCGGCCTGTCTGTCCCGAGTGCGCTTGCACCGAACGGTGTCCCAGAACGCGCGGCGACACAGGGCGGCGCGTGTAGCACCAAACGCCGGCTGGAGGACCGTCGTGCGTCGGCGCCGTTTGCAGGGTCTGCCCGGCCGAGGGCGTTCGTCACGTCGCGGGGAGGATCTCGATGTACCCGTCGGTTCCGTTCACTCGGATCCGCTGTCGATCCTGGATCAGCCGGGTGGCGTGTTCTACCCCGACGACGGCCGGCAGGCCGTATTCCCGTGCGATGACCGCGCCGTGGGTCATCAGGCCCCCGACCTCGGTCACCAGGCCCGTGATCGCAACGAACAGGGGCGACCAGCTGGGGTCCGTGTGCGCCGTGACCAGGATGTCGCCCGGTTCGAGATCGGCCTGCGCC
>Ga0299914_10001013_pt1 | contig 17913 bp, 18 predicted proteins | sample RVTome_10_FD_201361 | JGI IMG/M metagenome (GOLD analysis project Ga0299914, IMG submission 201361) | Soil microbial communities from uranium-contaminated site in the Upper Colorado River Basin, Wyoming, United States - RVT153D57 (version 2) ...
ATTGCCTTTGGCCGAAAGTTTAATCTCTTTTTTGGGTCTGACAGTTTCCAAATCGATCATTGTGTCACAGAGAGCCTTGGCAGCGTTTTCAAAGGCTTCCTCTAGAGTGGTGCCGTAGGCCTCTATAACTGCATCTGTCATATGATCAAGGAATCGGTAGCCGCCTGCCAATATGACTATGCATAAATGACGACTATTTATTGCGTGTTATTCCATGCCAAAATATCGCAAAATCTAAATGTTAACGCACCGCTGGCTACTGGTATGGGTAGGTTAGAGCTTCCGCGTGGCATGAGGGATCTTGATTCTGAAGAATATGCTAACATAAATTATGTCCGTGATAGGTTCTTTGAAATTGCGCGGCTGTTCAACTTCCAACTCACAGAGCCATCTCCACTTGAAATGCTTGCTACACTAGAGGCAAAGAGCGGCGCTACGATCTCAAACGAAATCTATGCTTTCAAGGACAAGGGAGGTAGAGACGTCGCTCTTCGTTTTGACCTTACTATAGGTCTAACGAGATATGTTGAGTCAAGGCGCGATCTGAAAATGCCAGTCAAGCTGGCTTCGTTTGCTGGGGTGTGGCGATATGATGAGCCCCAAGCCGAGCGCTACCGCTACTTCCACCAATGGGATATCGAAGTGTACGGCCCGTTCAGCCAAGAAGCAGATGCTGAAGTAATTGGGTTTGTTTATACGTTTTTCAAAAGATTGGGCCTAAAGGCAGCAATTGAGATAAACGACAGGCAGCTTCTTGAGCAGTACATCAGAAAAAAACTTGGTATTTCTAGCGAAGAGGTGATGCTTGAAATGTTTCGTGCAGTAGACAAGGTACCAAAAAAGGGGGCACAGGTCGTGCTTGCAGAATACAGGGACAAGATAGAGCCTGCAAAAATGCAGGCACTGATAGAACTGTCAAAACTAAAGGGCAGTGTAGACGAAGTTGCCCGCAAAGCTGACGTGACGGGGCTTGACAGCTGGCAGCAGTTAGTCAGCTTGATGGACTTGCTCAATGCCAAGAAGGTAGAAGGAGCGCGCATTAACCTTGGCATAGTGCGTGGGCTTGATTATTATTCTGGAGTAGTTTTTGAAGCATTTGACCAAGCCACTGATTCTGGTGCACTAGTTGGCGGAGGAAGGTATAACAGACTCACTGAAGCATTCGGAAGAAAAGATATTGGAGCCACCGGCGTTGCTGGAGGGGTGGAGCGGATAGTGAATGCACTTAAGAGGCATGGCATATTGGAGCAACCTTCAAGGCCCCTTCTATATATCGCAAATGCAACAGAGGATCTCAGAGCAAAGGCGCTTGAGCTGGTTTCATCTCTACGCTCAGGCGGCATAGCAGTCGATTACGATATGCTTGGAAGGACGCTTAGAAAGCAGCTAGAGTATGCTTCCAATAGAGGCGCAGCGTTTGTAATAATTGTAGCACCAAATGAAATTGCAACAGGTCAAGTAATTCTCAGATCTATGAAGGATGGAACTGAAAGCAAACACTATGCAGATACTTTGAAAGAAACGCTCACTAAGATGCTTAGAGTTTGATTGTAGCAATGCTCTTCATTTTGACCATGCCGTTTGGTTTTTTTTCGTACACCACTCTGACTATAAGGTCTGGTGGATCATAGCTGATGTAAATGTCGCCGGTCCTCAGCTGCTGTACGTCGTAGTTAATCTCAATCTTGTCCTGATGAATCCCATTCTCTGTAAGCCTCTCTTTTGCCCGGGTCACGAGCTCTTGATCGGAAGAGTTTGGAGCTAGAAATGTTATAGCGTCTGGAGCATTTGCCAAATAATCCTTCAAGTTTGTGCTTTCCAATGGTAAGAGCCAGCTAGGCAATTACTATTAACGTTTGCAGTGTCTTAGCAGAATATTGATATGGCTGCAGTTTCCTGAATACCCCTTTCTTAGCCGCAATTAGATATACATTGCAAGAGAAACAACAATTCTGCAATAGATGGGCATATGTAGATTTCTATACAGTAATCTTTTCAACAATTTGTTAAGCTTTGGCTCTATTATTTTCCTCGAGAATAATAGGTCAATCTCTCATCGAGGCTTGTGCAGTTTTACTTGGTCAAACAGCGCGTCGGTATGACTGGGTCTGTCCAACCACTACTGAGCGCTTTTGGAGATGTCCTTATCAATTGGGTGCTATGCCAAAAAAAATGGACAAAATAAAATTGCAGCATCTACATAGGCTTTTTTTGAATTATGACAAGCATAAAGATCCCATTTTGTAAGGTTCTTGTCTCGACAATTCTTTGTCACGACTAACATAGAACTTATTCAAATCGAGACTTTGAACATGGTGCACTGTAGTAACCATTTCAATCAAAATGTCTAAGTGCGCACTGACATAATTCTTTTTTCCATCTATCATATCGCTCGGGTTTACTACGCATTGTTGGAAGAAGAAGAAGAAGACTTTTCGTTTCTCCTGTTTAACTAATATAGAGTGACCACGACAGCCCTCAGGTAAAAAATGTTTAGGCTCTTATTTCATTTTCATACTCAAATGTGTTGCGCTTTATCACAAACTTTTCTATGTGCGGCCCTTTCTTTGTATTTATATTACTACACTATCAAGACTATCATGAATCATATTTAGTATTAGGGTTGCATGTATACAACAGTTAATTACTTTTGCTTTGTTGCAATTAATTGCAGGAGTTTAAGGAGGAGTTTAAGGTATATATGAGAATTAGCTGCCTCCCTGAATGGAAGGAAAGAGGGAAGCGCGTAGTTGGCTGATATGACTACTATTGCACATGATGTACTTATAATCGGGTCAGGGCTGGCTGGCCTCCGCGCAGCTATTTCTGCAGCTGCCGTTGACAGAAAACTGACTATAGCTGTCATTTCCAAGGTACAAGTAATGCGCTCCCATTCTGTGTCTGCAGAAGGTGGGACTGCCGCAGTGCTCTATGAAGAAGAGGGCGACAACCAAGAAGCTCATATTTACGATACGATCAAGGGAAGTGACTTCTTAGCAGACCAAGATGTAGCTGAGCTCTTGGTAAAGAGCATGCCATATGAAATCTACCAATTAGACCATTGGGGAATGCCCTGGTCAAGGCGCAAGGATGGTAGGATAGCACAACGCAAATTTGGTGGATATTCGTTCCCGCGTGCCACATTTGCGCAGGACAAAGTAGGCTTTTACGAAATGCAGACTCTGTACGACACATGTCAAAAGTACGACAATATTCACTTTTACAACGAGTGGTTCTGCACATCGATACTGCATGAGAACAACACCTTTCAAGGAGTAACTGCTATCGAAATGAAGACCGGCAACTTTACTATATTCAAGGCGCCGGCCGGCATAATATGCGCCGGTGGAGCCGGTAGGATCTACAGCTTTTCTACTTATGCATTTTCGTCTACACCTGACGGTCTGGATATGGCCTATCGTGCAGGCCTTGCGCTAAAGGACATGGAATTCGTGCAGTTCCACCCCACCGGCATATTGCCATCTGGCATATTGATAACAGAAGGTGCAAGAGGCGAGGGAGGATATCTAATCAACAACAAAGGAGAGCGCTTTATGCAAAAGTATGCTCCTGGCAAGCTCGAGCTTGCTCCAAGAGACGTTGTGTCGCGCTCGATGATAAGAGAGATTCAGGAGGGAAGAGGGTTCAAGCATGAAACCGCTGTCGATTGCCTTAAACTTGACCTTACGCACCTTAGGGCCGAGCGCATAAAGGAAGCACTTGCCGGCATCCGCGAAATTGGGATTAAGTTCTCCGGCACTGACATCATCAATGAGCCTATAGAAGTGAGACCTGTCTGCCACTATATGATGGGAGGAATTCATACCAATATCGATGGTGCAACTGAAATGGTCGGCCTCTGGGCAGCTGGCGAGGCTGCATGCAACAACACGCACGGGGCGAACAGGCTAGGTGCCAACTCAACATCAGAATGCATAGTGTGGGGTAAGATAACCGGAGAGCTTGCGGCGAGATATGCAACTGGAAAAAAGGTCGACTCCATTAATAGAAAGCAGGTGCTTGAGGAGGAAAAGCGAATATACGATGGGTTGTTGCACGGAAGAGGCGCCGTGAACCCCTATGAAGTGAGAAAGCAGCTGACAGACATGATGGATGAGAAGGCATACATCTTTAGAAACGAGCAGGAGTTGACTAGCGCACTTGAGAAGGTGAGAGAGCTAAAGGGTGCAATGTGGAAACACGTTGAGGACAAAGCCAAAGAATACAATACAAACTTTATCAATGTAATGGAGACAGACTCGATGCTCCGAACTGCTGAAGTCTTGCTTGTTGGAGCGCTCAACCGACGGGAGTCTAGGGGCGCGCATGCAAGAACCGACTATCCCTACCGCGACGATGCGAACTTCTTGAAGCACACCTTAGCCTACTTTACGGGCAACGGCGGGCCTAAAATGACATGGTATCCGGTGGCTTTTACACGATATGCGCCAGTGGAGAGAAAATACTAGAGATGGAAAAAGAAGTAGCTGATCGCAATAATCGTGAGGGAATGATGGGATGGCTCAATCCCCGACGCTATGGTTGGGAACGGGTGTCCTACTGGCTGCAGAGGCTAACAGGTGTCGGCCTGCTTGCCTATTTTATCGCCCACATTTATGAAACCAGCCAAATCGCTGGCGGACCTGCCTTATGGGAAGCATTCCTAGAGCTTACGCAAACTACTCTTGGTCATATTATTCTAATAGTTGTAATCGGAATGTGCGTCTACCATTCAGCAAACGGAATCCGGCTGATATTTGTACATGGAGGCAAGGGACTTGGCAAACCGGGCAGGCCAGACTACCCCTACGACGCAGTATCGCTCAACTACAGGCAAAAATCTGGCATCTGGATTGCGTTGATACTTGCACTAGTCGCAATGCTATATGGAGCATCTGTGCTCTTTGGGGGCGAATAATAAGAAGATGACAATGCTTCGTGAGAGCCAAATAATGAAAATACACTATATCACAGGCGTTGCAGCAATATTTGTCGTTGCAGTCCATATCATGATGCGCATAGCGATCATGCCTTATGGCATGAGTCTTGAATATGAGAATGTAATTGCTAACTATCAAAACATCCCTTACATCGTGCTGCTTGAATCAATACTGGTGCTTGTGTCGATCCATGGCTTTAACGGCCTGCGCGTAATCCTGCTAGAACTGCGTCAGAGCAAGAAGTGGGAAGACGGTGTGACAGTCTTGACGATAGCGGCAATGATTGCCTTAATAGCATACGGTACACGTACCATTATCATAGTTAACGGTCTTGGATTTGAATAAAAATGACTGAACAGTTAATCGAAAAAATAGAGACAATGGAAAAAAAGCATGAAAAGGAAAAGCACCAAAGAGAAAAAGAGTACCCAAAGAGCTCTGTCAGTTTAAAGATATACCGAGCTAACAGGCGCGCCGGGGAATCTCCGCACTATGATAGAATAGAGGTGCCAGTACAGCGCTGGACTACCGTGCTTGACGCACTACTGTATGCTAAAGCGTACAAGGACCAAAGCATCGGTATTCGCTATTCATGTAGGATGGCATCATGTGGTTCGTGTGGTATGAAGATAAACGGCATTCCACGCCTTGCATGCTATACCAAAGTATCAGAGCTTCAAGGAAGAGAAATAACGGTTGAGCCTCTTTCTAATTTCCCACATATTCGAGACCTTGTGACAGACTTTTCCCAGTTCTTTGCACATCACCACAACGTGGAGCCATATATACAGAATGATATAGCAGACATGCAGGAAAAGAACAAGTTGACAGAATTCATACAAACCCCCGAAGATGTCGACAAGTATCTTCAGTTTTCATATTGCATCAAGTGCGGCCTATGCTATTCTGCCTGTCCTACAGTGGCCACCGACACCCAATTCCCTGGACCTCAGGCGCTTTCTCAGGCCTACCGCTACTTTATTGATAACCGCGACACCGCGCCCAAGGAGAGGCTCAACTTAGTGGACAACAGGCACGGCATATGGCGCTGCCATTTTGCCGGCTCATGCAGCGCGGTCTGTCCTAAGGGCGTCGACCCTGCGCTTGGCATCCAGCTGCTGAGAGGACACCTTCTGGGGTACTCAAAAAATGAAAAGAAGGTGGCAGAGCTAGAAGAAAGGCAGAAAAGAGATTAGGCGCCCGGTTTGGGCGGGTACTTGCTCTCGTTCACCTGCTTGTTTATAGCATCGGCCATGAAGTGATTGCTGACGTTCACGTTCACTCCGTCCACGCCAGACAACTTGTAGATATTGTCTCGAACATCCTGTGCTATCTTAAATCCAAAGACTGCAGGGCAGAATGGGCTCGTCAGGTGCAAGTCAACCTTGACCTTACCTGAATCAATGTCCACCTTGTCGATAAGCTCAAGCTCCATTATCGAAACTCCAATTTCAGGGTCGACTACCTTGGTCAGTTCTTCAAAGATTTTTCTGCGAGTCTGCTGTATCTGCTCTTCCTGGGTCATTATATAAGAATTTCACGGATACTATATTTAACTATTGTATAAAAAGACATCATAATAATGCCGAGCACTACTAGTAAATTGGTTGTTTTTTAAAGCCATTAAACGTAGTTACTTCATATGTGTACGTAGCACCACAGTCATTAGTTTTGGTAAGAGTAGGGAAGCTTGATGGTTTTCGATTCCTATAGTCTATATAGACAAGCCCTATATCGCACGTCCATAAAACACGCTTGTAACAGATAGCTCGGTCTCGGCAAAATGTTCAAACTACGGCAATCTATTGCCCGTAGATCGAACTTCTTGTCTGATACGCGGGAGTACTAAAAGAGATCTTTCAGTAGTCCTCAATGACACGGTCCACATTAAAGCGAGGATTAAATGCATTGCAGTAAGGTCTCAAATAACCAAAAAGTGCTTTATTCCTGGTGCAATTCTAACATTTGCAAGCGCGTTTACTGGACTAATGACAAACAATCTGGGACTGGGGATCGGTATCGGTCTTGCTCTTGAAGCAGCATCATTGATTTTGGGATTAAGAGCCTCGACAAAGATAATCGACCGTGATAGCTCAGATGCACAAAAGCCGGATTCAGTGCATATTCAATTTCCAACAAAACACGAGAATAGCCTTAATATCGATAATCTTATGGTAAGTCTACAACCTTAAAATAAAGCGCGTGCGGTGCACACTTGATACAATGTATGTATAGGTCCCGTCCCACAGACAATCTCAAGGACGATGTGCTCAGGTTCCTTTCATCAATGGGCGAAGACCATTCGATATTGTATTATGACATCGTTGGAAGTGAGGCACATTCAATAATGCTCCATGAGATGGGACACATTACAGATGGCGAAGTAAAAAAGATCCTGTCTGCTCTTGAGGAGGCAAAGAAAAACCCGGCTAGCATCTGGACCGAAGAATATGAGGACATCCATGAAGCCCTTGAGGCGTTTGTTATTAAACATTCCGGGATGGAAGCTGGAGGCAAGATGCATATTGCAAGGTCAAGAAACGATCAAGTGGTCCTCGATGTGAGGATGAAGATACGTGATGACATCAACGAAATTTGCGCGGCGCTGGCTAGCCTAGTACAGGGACTTGTGCAGAGAGCAAAAGAGAACAAGCAGGTTCCTATGCTGATGTATACCCATTTACAACAGGCCCAGATAGGCACCTTCTCGCATTTCTTACTGTCGTACGCCTATGGCCTGATGCGTGATATGGAGCGACTGTATCTGACATATCATAGGATAAACCAGTCGCCACTTGGGGCATGTGCGATAGGAGGCTCATCTATCACTATCGACAGGAAAAGAACAGCAATGTTACTTGGCTTTGACAGTATCATAAAGAATTCTATTGACGCCACCAGCTCGCGGGATGCATTCTTGGAATATGCTTCAACACTTGCGATTCTCACAAGCACACTGGGAAGGATAACAGAGGATTTCATTATTTGGTCAACCACCGAATTTGGCTACATTGAGCTGGCCGAACGATATACTTCAACATCAAGTGCAATGCCCCAAAAGAAGAATCCTGATCCACTAGAGTTGACAAGAGCAAAGGCAGCAGTAGTCACTGGTAACCTTGTATCAATTCTGGGCATAGTCAAAGCTCTGCCGTCTGGCTACAGTCGAGACTTACAGGACATCAAGCCGCCATTGCTTGGAGCTTCGGCTATAACCCTCGACACCATCAAGATAATGGACGGTGTGGTAAGGTCATTGCAGGTAGACAACGAACGGATACGGCAGGTTGCAAGCACAAGCTACGCTATAGCGATAGACATAGCAGAGCATCTTGTGTTGCAAAATAAGATACCCTTCAGGACGGCCCACAAAATAGTTGGTGCCCTTGTGGGCAAGGCTGCAAGCAAAGGCAACATACCTCTTGCTAAGTTAGAATTTGCAGATGCTGCTTCAGTAATAAATGCCCATAAAGTAGACATCAAGGCAGACCAATTGATGAAAATAATCAATGGAATGACACCGGAAAAGTCGCTTGAAGCTCGAAAATCATCAGGCTCACCTAACCTGCTCGAGCAGGAGGAGATGATAAAATCGTTGTCCCAAGGCATAGCCAATTACAGCACTGGAATCCAAAAAAGAACCAAGATGGTCGAGGGCTCATTTGACAAACTTGAGAGAACTGTCAAGAATTACCTTCAGTCCTGAATGTTCTCGTATCATACGGCAATATTTCACCGAAATTCGGCTTCTTTCTGTCCGTCTCTTGGCGATTAAGTAATCAAACAGACCGAAATAAGTTATTTTCGTTGCGATAACGTTTATATTATTTCCGAAAGCAGTTAACTGTCGCATTAGATGTCACTAAAATCAGAGGATCCAAACTACTATGCGCATCAGTATAACTGGATGGGCCAAACTGAGCAAGATAAAAAGATAAGGATCCTCGACAGCACACTGAGAGAAGGTGAGCAGCATCCCGGCGTCTCATTCACGATTAAGCAGAGGATCCAAATTGCGTGGATGCTTGACTCTTTTGGCGTTGACCAAATAGAAATAAGCCCCGTGGTGTCGCCAGATCACTTTCAAGCAACAAAGACGATACTAAAGCAAGATCTAAGGGCAGACATTTTAGCGCATACTCGGGCGATCAAGTCCGATATCGACATTGCAATTGACTGCAACGCGACTTGGATTGCAACCTACATGGGGATTTCAGACATACACCTATCGGCAAAGCTAAGAATAACACGTGAAGAGGCCAAGATAAGGGCATTGGAAGTCGCAGACTACATCAAGGCACATGGGATGAAGGCAAGATTCACAATGGAAGACGCTAGCAGGACAGAGCCCGAATTTCTCATCGAAATGTGTAAGGAGATGAATAAACGCGGCATCGAGAGGATAAGCATACCTGATACTGTAGGCATAATGCGGCCGCGCGGCATGTATAATTTAGTAAAGATGGTGCACGACAACATAGACACAACCAAGACATCTATTGATGTGCACTGCCACAACGATGTTGGTCTAGCACTTGCAAATGCGTTAGCAGGATGCGAAGCAGGCGCTGATCAGATTCATACTACTATAGATGGCTTTGGTGAGCGTACAGGAATTCCAAGCCTAGCAGAGGCAGCAGTCGCATTAACTCTCATTTACAAGTCAAATAACAACCTAAGATTACACATGTTAAGGGACCTTTCAAAGACCATTGCGGAATATGTCGACCTTCCGATCTCTGAATCAAAGCCTATAGTAGGCGATAGTGCGTACAAGCATAAAGCTGGCACTCACCTGGCTGCAATATTGCGTAACCCCTCAGCCTACGAAATCATTGAACCTAGGACGGTTGGCAACAGGCGAAAGATTGTCTTTGGCGAGCTTGCAGGCAAGAACGGTGCCGCCTACCTTTTGTCCTTGCTTGGTCTTAAAACCGGCAAGGAGGAAGCAGAAACTCTAGCTTATGGCCTAAAAGAGTTAAGGATGGGTGATATACTTGAGCTTTACCTTGACGACAGGCTTGAGAGAAAGATACTTAATGATGCTGCCGTAAACCTAAGTCCAGCAAAGGAGTAGATTAAGAAATATGTTAAAGTGTCCAGAATGTGATGCAGAGATCAAGGTGCCTTCTGACTCGATAGAGGGAGAGATCGTAACCTGCCCCGACTGCGGTGCAAGCTATGAGCTTGTCAAGTCATCGGATGGCCTTGGCATAAAACCGGCTCAAGTTGTCGGTGAGGACTGGGGTCAGTGAGGCAAGAAGAAGAACAACAACCCAATCAGTCGTCAGTGCCATCATTAAATCTTTCCGGTAAATCGCTTATCATCCTATACGATAGCATCAGGTGGGAGGAGAAGGCACTGTACGAAGCAGCCATAAAGAAAGGCGTCAAAGTCGAAAACGTAAACTGCAAGAACCTCGCGATTGACTTGAGCGACAAGAATTCAAAATACAGTGGGCAAGTGGTACTCCAGCGGAGTATCAGCTACTTCAAAAACGTTCATTCTACTGCAGCACTTCAAGGCCTCGGGGCCCGAGTCATAAACCCTTTGCATGCGGCAATAATGTGTGGCAATAAGATGTATGCCCACATGGAGCTTGAAAAGGCTGGGATCAGGACACCAAAAGCGGTGGCAGCATTTTCCGAGGAATCAGCAATCGCAGTGCTTGATAAGATTGGCTACCCTGCAGTGATCAAGCCCACAGTAGGCAGCTGGGGCAGGTTGATCGCGCTTTTACGAGACAAGGATGCGGCAAAGGCAGTAATAGAGGACAGAGAACACATGTTTCCACTGTATCAAGTATACTATTTTGAAGAATTTGTCAATCGTCCGCCCCGTGACATCAGAGCAATAGTAATAGGCGATAGAGTAGTGGCTGCAATATACCGCTACTCGGGAAAAGGCGAGTGGAAGACCAATATGGCGCTTGGCGGCCATGCTGAAACATGCCCGGTGACAAATGAGCTTGAAGATATCTGCCTTAAGGCCACAAACGCAATGAATGCCCATATAGTTGGTGTCGACTTGATGGAGAGCAATAGCGAGGGTCTAGTTGTGCACGAAGTCAACAATACTACTGAATTTAAAAATACCGTCCGGGTTACAGGAATTGATATTCCCGGACTGATGATCGATTACGCACTTGGGCAAGGAAAGTAGTTAGCAATTGGTATCACCAAGTTATGCTGTAGAACTGTTAAGAAAAGCGCTGGAGCTTTATACTCCATCCAGATCAGAGGCAGCACTTGCCAACATGATAAAGGACAGATGCGTCAACGAGCTTGGCTTTGAGCAGGTCAATATTGATAATGTTGGCAACGTTATTGCTACTAAAGGAGCTGGCGACCCCTGTATCCTGCTGTGTGGCCACATGGACACTGTTCCCGGGCAAGTGCCAGTAAGGATAGAGGATGGCTATATCTACGGCCGTGGTGCTTCTGACGCAAAATCTCCCCTAATAGCGATGCTCTTGGCAGCATCTGAATTTCCAAAACAGAGGGGCACTGTCATTTTTGCAGGAGTAGTAGACGAAGAAGGCAATGCGACAGGCATTAAGCAGCTCGTCAAAAGCAAAATAGGAGTCCATTATGCGGTCTTTGGCGAACCTTCCGGAGTTGACAACATTACTGTTGCGTACAAAGGCAGGCTTGCACTACGGTTGACATGCGATGTAGGCGAGAGCGCCCATGCGAGCGCACCTTGGCTTTCCAGGAACTCAATTGAGGAAATTTATGACTTTTGGAAGGAGATCAAGTCAGAGATAGGCCGCGTGGGCACTGCAGAGAATAATGCCAAGTCCATAAGCTGTAGTCTCACTGAGATAACAGGCGGCTCAAGCCACAATGTGACACCGCAAAGGTGTAAGGTAACGATAGACGTCAGAGTTCCCACCATAACAACCTGTGATAATGTGCTACGCATTATAGACGATGTCATTACAAGAGTTGCAGCAAAAAAAAAGGGCGTTAAGGTAACCTATAGGATAGAGGACAAGACAGAGCCCTTTGAAGCCGACCACGCGTCTCCGCTTGTCAGAGCACTTCTGCTAGCAGTACTAGATGTGCGCAGCAAACGACCTCTGCTCTTGCGCAAGACCGGTACAGGCGATATGAACGTGCTTGGACACAGCTTCAAGATACCCGTTATCACGTATGGGCCGGGTGATGCCCATGCGTCGCATACCGCCGACGAACACGTAAATATCGATGAGTACGTGGCAAGCATAGAAGTGTATAAAAGAGCACTTTTTCACCTTTCGCGTCTACATCATTTGAAGAAGAAGGAAAAAAAGGAGTAATATAGCCGGCGACTGCCTCCCTGCAACATGCTATGGTTTGTCGGAACTGGCATCAATGGCTACCGTGGTTTAAGTATTGCTGCACTCGATGTCTTAAGAAAATGCGACATCGTCTATATCGAGAGGTTCACCAGTGCCCTTTCTGAGGTCGACCTGCAGGGGATGAACTCTTTACTTGGAATGCAGATCAAACCCGTTCCAAGGTGGTTTGTAGAAGATGGTAGGGAGCTCTTGGAAGCAGCCAAAACCAAAGCTGTAGCTCTTGTAACTTATGGTGATCCTCTTATTGCCACGACCCATAGCGAGCTTCGCTCAAGGGCTGCCAAAAACTCGATAAAGACTGCAATTCTCCATTCGGCATCAGGCATCGCCTCCATAATTGGCGAGAGTGGACTGCACGTTTACAAGTTTGGCAGGATGGTTACAATGATGTCTGATCTCCACTCGGCAATAACTGTCTACAACACTATTTTTCAAAACCTGCTTGCAGGAAGCCACACGCTGATTTTGACAGAGTACAGCTATAACGATGAAAGCAAGGAGCCCTTCTTCCTTGCTCCATCTTCTGTGTTGAAGATGCTGCTAGATGCAGAACGAGCTGATAAGCACGAAATCTTTTCTGACGACACCTTTGCCGTAGTTGCCTCCAGAGTAGGCATGCAAGATCAAAAGATCACATCAGGCAAAGTCAAGTCGCTCATGAAGTTGGAATTTGGCATCGGTCCGCACTCCGTGATTGTGACTGGCGCGCTGCACTTTACTGAGACACAGGCGCTTGCTTCAGTTACAGAAAACATTGATGAGCCAACCGACAATTCACAAAACGCTAATAGAATTGAAGCCCAAATGGTCGAGCGCTATGCTCCAAAAGCCAAGCATGCGGTCCATGAGATGCGCAAGCTTATCAGTGATGGTACTGGCAGTAACAAGGGAATATTTGAAACGCTTGAAAACGCTGAATGCTATATTGCAGATGCTGAACGATTCCTCCGGCTAGGCAAGTTTGAGCTTGCTGTATTGAGCATCGGCTATGCTGAAGGGCTCATAGATGCACTACGTTATCAAAAGGGAATAAATCCTTGGAATACTCCTAGTTGATAAGCAGACGTATATGTATATATATAAAAAGGTAAACGTTGACAGGCATGTCAAGCGCACAGGAAGAAGGCTTTAAGCTGCTAACTGAAGGTAAAATTCAAGAGTTTAACTTGTGGAGGATGATGGCGAAGAACCTGAGAGTTAAACTGGACTTTAGCGATAGAGACTTCTCAGGCAAGGACATATCCGGTGCTTTTCTTAATGGTGCCATTGCAGACAGGGCAAACTTTGCCAACGTGAACTTAACCCGAGCAAATTTAGTTCAGGCAAGCCTAAATGGTACGGATTTTCAAAGTGCCAACCTTAGTGAAACGCTCCTAATGTACGCAGAAATGAAAGAAGCTCGTCTTACAAACACCAGCTTGATCAAAACGAATCTGATGTGGGCCAATTTACAGGATGCAGACTTGACAGGAAGCAAGATGATGCAAACGATATTTGTTGAAGCAAATCTTCAAAATGCCAAAGTTGCAGGCATTGACAAGGCTGGAGCGTACATAAAGTACGCCAAGTTGGAAGGCACTTCTTGGTTTGAGCAGATTGCCAAACAGCATCAGTAAGAAGAAAAGATTCTTTTTCTAAAATTTTATATGATAACTCTATATCTATCCTTGTGAACTGGCCATGGCTTGAGATGCCCCATTATGTCCTTTTCATCTGGTCAACTAGATTTCCAAAGGTTTATTAATTATCGAAGAAACCTTTTTCTTAGGTATGGCGCAAACCCCTCCTGCAATTGGAGGAAGAGTATCGCGGCGCGACTTTCTAAAATTGATGGCTGCCGCCGGTACAGTCATGACCTTTACACCGTTTGTTGATTGGGGCAAGTTCTTGCCAAACCCTGTTAGCAGCGAGGGTGAAAGAGCAAAGGCAGAGCTTGCCGATGGCACAGTTGCCAACGTTAATACCTTTCAAGTTAATCATTCCGAGGTAATCATATATCCTAAGAGTGATGATCCTGTGCTGAACCAGGAAGCGTTTCGCACATGGCAGTTAATAAGGCTTCCACAGGAACTTGGCGGCGACAAAAATGACGCCTCTGCTTTTAGAGCATTCAGCATGATCTGCCTGCACCTATGGTGCCTGTGGAAGTACTGGCCGGAGGAAGGCAGAAAGAGGGGTGAGTGCCCGTGCCATGGAAGCTTGTATGATCCTGTGACGGGGTTAGCCTTTGCAGGCCCTGCGTCGTTGCAGGGGCCACCTTCAAACGTCCTTCCAAAACTTGACCTTGAAGTTGATTCTAACGGAGACATATTGATATTACCTCCCACATGGAACCCAAATGCAAATGGAGTAGTTGGATATGGGCGCTACCTTAACGTATGAAAACAGCTTTGTAAGGTTCATCCGGTGGGTATATGCCGGAGTAGATCGAACCATATTCATGGGGATGAAGTTTACCTTCCCCGGAAGATTCGTTAGCCCGCTTGGTTTCCTTGGCATGCTAACTTTCATCATGTTTATTATACTTGGTATCACTGGCGCACTGCTCATGCTGTGGTACGAACCCATACTTGACAGGGCTTGGCACAGCGTCGAGAACATAAACGATACCATCCCCTATGGGTTCCATATACGCAACATCCATTATCATGCATCAAACGCGATGGTCATGGTGGCCCTACTCCATATGTACTATCAGTACTTCAGTGGTCGTTACAAGATCAGAAATGAGATACTTTGGGTTACAGGTATCATACTTGGCGTCTTGACCATTCTTGAAGCATTCACGGGCTATGATATCATCTTTAGCGAGCGCGCGGAGCTTGCAATCTCTATTGCTGCATCGCTAACCAACTCAATACCTGTGTTGGGGCCTCAGATGAGGGAAGCGTTCTTTGGCGCAGGCTTTCACGATTTCATCCTAAGATTCTATGCATTCCACGTATTCCTGCTGCCGATAGCGATGCTTGGGCTCATGTTAGTGCACTTCCCACGGTTCCTCGTATTTGACGTGCCGATGGTAATGGCAATGTCAGGCGCTGTAATCTTGACAGGCGGAGTGTTCCCTGTAGGTCTTGGACTGCCTTTTGAACCTGAAGTGCCGCCTGGTATTACAGTTCCGGAGTGGTATCTTACTGGGCTCTACGCGTTTTTGCGTACTATGTATGACAAGTTTACCACAGGCGTCGCCTGGCCAGGGCTATTCATATTTGCGCTACTGATTGTTCCATTTATAGACAGGTACAAGAAATTCTCTTGGAAAGACAGACCGATTATCACTGCGCTAGGCATCACCAGCCTAGCACAGATCATTGTTACCACATACTGGGGATTCTATATTGACCCTGACAGGGATAAGGCGCTACTTGAAAGATTGGTGATTGACCCTATATTCTTTTACACAGTTATGATATTGCTCGTCCCGCTATCGTTTGGGTTTACCTACATGATGATCAAGCTGGCAAAGCATGCAGAAGCAAACGCCAAGCTTCAGCCCAAGAAGGCACCCAAAGGTTCCATAAATATAACGCAAAAGTGGCTGTATGTTATATTTGTAACGCTCCTTGCTTTCCAAGTCTATCTTAACATCTCGGCGTATTATGCGGTACTTCAAGGAATGAAGAACTGGTCACTCTTTATAATAGGCATAATGATGCTCGTCTTTGCAGCAATGTTTCATGTCTACAGATACGGGAGAACACGTGCAAAGGCACCACCACCAAAGCCTGTCTCGCCGACTCCCTCTAGGCCTGCAGCTGCGCCCACTCCGGCTAAGCCTGCACCCGCCACCACTGCAGGTGAGGCACAAAAGCCAATGACAGCTCCACCGACTGTGACTACAAGAGTTAGTTCAGAACAGATGGGGCAGCTCGCCCAACAGCAACAGCAGCAGCAACAGCAGCAGCAACAACAACATGCAACATCCGGAGGAGGAGAAGCAGGTGGCAGCAGCAATACTGCGCAGACATCATCAGATCATTCTCACCTTACGTCGGCGGCTGCCAACAAAGAAGGCCAGGACAAAAAAGGTCTCTAACAAACAAGCTTTATATGTGAAAATCTTCGATCTCTAAGATCGAGTTATATGGTAAACCACGCGGCCGGCATCAGCGTCATGACTTTTGTTGTTGCAGTTGCTGTAAGCATGGGTTACTACCAGTTTGTCTACATTCCACAGGCCAACGCGAAGCCTACGCTTCCTGAAGAGGTGCTTAATCCTCCGGAAGTCACTGAAGTGAGCATTGCAGAAGGGTCTTCTCTGGAAAGCAACGGCCAGTTTTTTGTTCCAAGAGATGTGCGTGGTACAATAGGAATATCAAATAAGGTAGTTTGGACCAACGACGATGTCACAGGCCACACAGTAACTACAGACGACGGATATGTGGATCTTATTAATGGAGAGTTTAATTCGATCACTCAGCTAGGCGCAATTCTTATGCCCGGTGAAACATTCGAATTTACATTCACTGAGGTTGGGCAATATCCATATCACTGCGAGCCGCATCCATGGATGCAAGCCAGTGTCGAAATCGTAGAGAGCTTCGCCTAAGCTTTTATTATTTTTGTATAGGCTATGTCGCTTACCACTTCTTTATGCTCTTGTATTATCGACACGCGGAATTTAACGTTAGAGTATTCACCTGCAGGAACGTGGTTTGTGGTGGCGGTAAAGTTGATGGTATTTCTGCCAGCAAGTTCTGACTTAAAGATTGAAAGCCGTGCATAAGGATGTTTAATATTTTTCTCATTGAGGCTAGTGTATGAGAACACATCACTTGAGTTCTCTATCTGAGAGTTTACTACCACACTGTCAAATCTCCCGAGGTAATTGATGACCACGGTGCCATGCAAGTCATTCCCTGCAACTATGGAACTTTCAGCCAAAGAAATTGAGACGTCCTTCTGTGCGCTCAAGCAGATTATAAGAGCTCATGAGGGCAGATTTAAACCAATTTGAGGGGCGCCTTTATTTTGACCGAAAAATGTTAAGAATTACAACTCTGCTTGCCCACCAGATGTAGTTGGAATCCATCATGCGCCATGTTTTAGTTTTCTTGCCATTCTGCCTCTTGCATCGATTACCTTGATGTGTTTTTGTAAAAGATCCTTATAGCTGTCCAGCAACTTTATCTGCTGATCGTAGCGTTCTTTACGAATCTCAATCATTGTCTCTTCAAAGAGGCCGACCAAGGCATTGACATTGTCTCCTAAGGAGTGAATTTCTTTTGAATCAGGTGTAGCAGCAATATTGATAGTTTGTTCTTTTAGCCGTTTTCCTGTTCCCTTTGCAGAATCTTTTGCCTCTTTAATAGCTGTGACGATCAGGTCTTTTAGCGATTCTCCTGACTTCTTAGCTTCGTCAGAAACTGATATCTCTTCCTCTTCTGGAGTTTGATAAGAAGAGGGAGTTATTATTGCGCTATCAGGATTACCTGAAGGCCCCATTGGCGATGGTACTACTGCTGCAGGGGTAGTAGTAATATCTTCTTTGGTAGCAATAGTTGTGTTGGTAGAAATGGTGGCAGCAGTCGCTGTCATCGCCCCTGCTTTCGTCTCAGACCCTTGCGAAGAAGGTTGTTGCAGCTGCGCTTGTGATTTTTCCTTTAGTTGTTGCCTGTCGATAACAGCAG
>Ga0299914_10001014_pt1 | contig 17906 bp, 14 predicted proteins | sample RVTome_10_FD_201361 | JGI IMG/M metagenome (GOLD analysis project Ga0299914, IMG submission 201361) | Soil microbial communities from uranium-contaminated site in the Upper Colorado River Basin, Wyoming, United States - RVT153D57 (version 2) ...
GGCCTTCGCCGCTGAACGGCCGCGCGCCGGGATCGTCGGCCCGCGGCTCTCGAACCCCGACGGCTCGCTCCAGCGCTCGGTGCGCGGCTGGCCGACGCCGTGGCGCCTGGCCACGGAGTACCTCTTCCTCCGGCGGCTCGGCCGGCGGACCCGTGCGCTGAACGCGTTCTACGGCGCCGGCTTCGACCACGGGTCCGTCCGGGCCGTCGAGGTCGTCAAGGGCGCCGTCCTGCTCGTCCGCCGGGTGGCCTACGAGGCGACCGGCGGCTTCGACCCGGCCTTCTTCATGTACGGGGAGGAGATGGATCTCTGCTACCGGGTCGGCAGGGCCGGCTGGGAGGTCGTCTTCGACCCGGGCGCGGAGTTCGTCCATGTCGGCGGCGTCTCCACGGGCGCCCGCTGGGGCGAGCGCCCCTCCTTCGGGCCGATGCGCCGGGAGCAGCTGCGCGGGCACCTCCGCTTCGTCGCCAAGCACCAGGGAGCGCGCAGCGCCGAGCGCGCGCGCCACGTCCTCGCCGCCGGCCTCCGCCTGCGCGCGCTGCTCTTCCGCGGCGACGCCGCCCGGGCCTACGGCGAGGCGGCGGCGTGGCTGCGCTCCGGCAGCACGGCCGAGCTCCTCGCCGGCCGCGGCTAGGTGGCGCCGAGGGCGTAGCGGGCGCGGCGGAGGAACCGCTCCGCCTCGCGGTCGTCCGGCTCGACCTCGAGCCAGGCCTCACGGAGGGCTGCGGCGAGCTCGACCAGCGCGCGCGGGTCGAGGGGCTCGGCCGAGCGGACGAGGAAGACGGACGGGGAGACGGTCACGACGTCGGCCCCGGGCACGTCCGCGAGCCGGGCGCGCGCGGAGGCCATGGTCGCCGGGGGCCCGGCGAAGATCCAGACGCCCGTGGCCGGGTCCCGGTCGGCGGCGGCGAAGGTCGCGAGCGCCTGCGCCTGGCCCTCGGGCGCCCGCGTCGCGCCGGGCCGCTCCAGCACGACGTACTCGTCCAGGAGGCCCGGGGGGCGCCCCCCGAACGAGCCGGCCCCGACTGCGCCGAAGAGGAGCTCGGGCCCGGGCGTGTCGGCCTTCGCGGCCAGGGGGACGAGGCGAAGGTCGCGGAGCTCGTCGAGGTTCCGCACGACGTCGGCGACCTGCCACGCGACGAGGCCGCAGAAGAGGAGGGCGCCGGCGATCGCCGCGACGCGGCCGAACGAGGCGATGCCGAGGCAGCCGGCGACGGCGAGCAGGAGGAAGAACGGCAGCGCGGGGAGGAGGTAGCGGGGAAAGAAGAAGGCCGTCCCGGTGGGCAGGAAGGTGAAGAAGGCGATCGGCACGAGCCCCCAGAGGGCGAGCGCGATCGCCACGCGCGGGCGGTCCCAGGCGAGCCAGGCGAGGCCGGCGAGCGCGAGCCCGAGGACGAAGAAGGAGCCGGCGAGCTCGCCCGGGCCGAGGCCGATCAGGCCCTGCTCCGGGACCGACCGGCCCGCGCCGCTGATCGCCTGGGCGCGCGGCGCCCCGAAGTCCACGTCGTAGCGGTCGCGGAGGACGCCGAGCGCGATGGCGTAGTACGGGACCTGGACGAGCGCGAGCGCGAGGGGGGCCGGCCACGCCACCCTGAGCAGGCGCCGGAAGGGCACGTCGGCGACCAGGAGCCCGGTGAGGACGACGAGCGCCGAGTAGAGCGGCGCCGCCGGGTGCACGTAGGCAAGCAGCCCTGCCGCGCCTCCCGCCAGGCCCCAGCCGAGAAGGCTGTCCCGCCTGGCCGCCCAGAGCGCCACCACCGTCGCCCAGAGCGTCGCGGCGAGGAGGAGCGAGTACATCCGCCCGAACGTGGCGAGCCCGACGGCGAGCGGCGCGCAGGCGAGCGCCAGGGGCAGGAGCGTCGCCGCGCGCCCGTCCACGAGGCGGGCCGCGAGGAGGCCGGCTGCGGGCAGCGCGAGGAGGAAGAAGACGATCGAGGGGACGCGGAGGCCCGCGAGCCCGTCCGCCCAGACCAGCACCAGCCGTTCGACGAGGAAGTGCAGCGGCGCGCCGCCGCGGTCCACGAAGATCTCGCGCAGGATCTCGACAGGAGCCAGGCGCGCGAAGCGCAGCGTCGCGAGCTCGTGGGGGTGCAGAGGCTCCCACCAGACGGCGGGAAGCGTCAGCGCCAGCGCGAGCGCGGCGGCGCCGAGCCAGGCGATCGCCGTCCACAGCCGCCCCCCTCGCTCGAGCACCCGGGGACTGTAGCGGTGGGTCCACACGGCCCCCTCCGGCGGCCTGCCGGAACGGCGCACGCCGTCGCCGGGAGCGGCGACAATACCGGGCGCGTGAGAAACGCTGTTCTTACCCCGTCGCGTCGGGCCGAGTTCAAGACGCACTGGTTCACTGCCGCCCTCGCGATGCCGTTTCTCCTGCTTGGAATCGGCCACCTTCTCCCCGCGGCGGGCGTGGGCGAGGCCGTGCGCCTGGGCGCTGCGGCCGCGATCCTCCTCCTCGTGCCCGGCGCGCTCGTCCAGCGGGCGCTCGGTTGGCCGGCCGAGATCGGGATTGCCCTCGCAGGATCGCTGGTCTGGAGCCTGATGCTGCTCTTCGTCGCCATGGCGATCACGTTCGCCGTCGGCGCCTCGTTCACGCTCACCCTCGTGCTCCTGGCCGCCCTCGCGCTCGGGGCGGCCTTCCTCGGTCGGCACCGTCCCCGGCCCGCGGCCGTGCGGCGGGACGTGCTCGCGGCGCTCGGCATCGCGGCGGTCAGCCTGCCGTTCCTCCCGCTCATGTGGATCGTCAACCGGACGGCCATCCGCGACTCCCTCTTCCACATCGCGTACGCGCGCAAGCTCGACGAGCTGCCGCAGCTCGACTCCCTCGAGGCAGTGGGCCACTTCAGCGGCGGCGGGCTGCATCCGGGCTACGCGTTCCCCCTCTGGCACGGTCTCCTCGCCGGGATCTCACGGCTCTCGGGCGTCGACATGGAATCCGTCGTGCTGCACCTGGGCCCGGTGCTCACGCCGCTCGCGCTCGTGATCGGCTACGGCCTGGGCGTGGCGTTGTTCCGCTCGATCTGGGGCGGGCTGGCCGTGGCGGCGATGTTCGGCGGCATCTCCTCCTTCGACGATCCCTACCTCGGCCTGTTCGCGACGCTGTCGGACCCCGCCTCGGCGGCGCGCGGTCTCCTGCTGCCCGCGCTGCTCGCCCTCACGTTTGCCTACGTCCTCGGGGAGCGACGCGGCCTGCTCTCCGTCGCGGCGGCGGGCTTCGCACTCGTCGTCGTCCATCCGAACTACGCGCCGTACGTCGCGCTGGTGCTCGCCGGCTGCGTCGGGGCGCGGTTCGTGATCATGCGGAAGGAGAGCGGGGACTGGCTGCGAGTCGCTGCCGCGGTCGGCGCGATCCTCCTCCCGAGCCTCCTGTTCATCGCCTGGCTCTGGCCCGTGCTCCAGGACACGACGCCCTTCACGCCCGACGCGCAGACCGTCGAACGTGACTGGGCCTATTACGAGGGCTTCTTCGTCGGCTCCATGGACTCGTTCCGCCTGAACGCCGAGGTCCTCACGCGCCACGGCGGGATCGTGATCGCGGGCTTCCTCGCCATTCCGCTGGCGGCCTTCGCGGCACGGCGGATCTGGTCTGCCTTCGTCCTCGGCGGCTCGATCATCGTTCTGGCCGTCGTCCTGACGCCCGTTCTCTTCACGCTCCTCTCGGACATTGCCTCGATCTCCCAGGCCCGCCGCCTGCCGGTCTTCCTGCCGCTCGCGGTCGCCCTCGCGGGCGCCGCGGTCGTCCTGGGGCGATTTCGGCTGCCGGCCGTCGCCGCCGCACTCGCCGCGGGGGTGCTCCTCAGCCTCCTCTATACCGCGGAGACGACCACAGCCCTCGGCGAGGGCGGTCCCAGCTGGCCCGTATGGGTGGCGGTCGCCGGAGGGGTCGCCGGCCTGGCCTACGCGGCCTTCAGGCGCCCCTTCGGCCCGGATCCGGCCCCCTGGGCCGTCGCGGTAACGGCCGCGTTCCTGGCCCCCTTCGCGATCGACTCGGTTGCGGGCCTCCAGCGGGAGTCCCCCGATCCCTTCCGCCTGAGCCCCGGCCTCGTTGCTGCGCTCGAGAGGGAGACCTCGGCCGGCGACGTCGTCATGGCGAAGCCCGAGACGCAGTACCGCCTCGTGGCGAGCGGGCCGCTGTACGTGGTCGCCGTGCCGAAGCAGCACACAGTCGACACGGCCACGGGCCGCGGGATCGAGCGGCTCCGCGACACGGCACGCTTCTTCGATCCGGGGGTGACGGCCGCGGAGCGCAACGAGATCCTCGAGCAGTACGGTGTCTCCTGGTTCGTCTTCGACCGGAACCAGGGCTATCCGCCCGACTTCAGGGAGTACATGCAGACGCTCGAGCCCGTCTACCGGGACAGGCGCTACGTCCTTTTCCGGACCGAGGCGACGTGAAGGTCCTCCTCGCCACGATGTACTGGCCGCCTGCGGGCGGTGGCGGCGTCCCGCGGCCGCTCAAGATGGCCACGTACCTTCCGGAGCTCGGGATCGAGACGCACGTGCTCGTCCCGGCCGATGCGAAGCGGCTGCACCGCGACGAGTCGCTCCTCCCGCCGCCGGCGGCGATCGTCCACGAGACGCGCAACCTGGCCCCGCACGTCCACCGGCCGCGCGCCGAGCTCGCGCAGGCCCGCGGCCTCGAGCGCCTTCGCCTCCAGGTCGCGCTCACCGGCCGCCGGCTGCTCGTGCCCGACGCCAGCTCGCCCTGGCTCCTGACGGCGGTCCCGGCCGCGATCAGGCTGGTGCGCCGCCACGGCATCGACGTGGTCGTCACCTCGTCGCCGCCCGGCTCGGTGAATCTCCTCGGCGCCGCGGTGAAGCGGGCGACCGGCGTGCGCTGGGTGGCCGATCTCCGGGACTCGCTCCTCTCCCACCCGCACCGCCGGCAGAACGTGCGGGGCGAGCGCAGGGTCGCCGGGCTCGTCGCCCGGTACGCGGACGCGATCGTCTGCGTGGCCCCGGCGGCCGTCGAGGAGATGCGGGCGCTCTCGCCGCGCGGGCCCGTGGAGCTGATCGACCACGGCGCCGACTTCGACGACTTCGACGGGCTCGAGTACACGCGCGGAGAGCGCTTCCGGATCACGCACACCGGGACGATCTTCGGCCGGCGCGACCCGAAGCCGTTCCTCCGGGCCCGGGCCCGCCTGGACGACGACGTGATCGCCCGCTTCGTCGGGGACTTTCGCGACGCCGACCGGGCCGCGATCGCCGAGCTCGGCCTCGGCGATCGCGTCGAGCTGATCCCCTACCAGCCGCGGCGGGAGGCGCTCGCGCTCCAGCGCGACTCGGAGGCGCTTCTCCTCCTCGTCCCTAGGGGCGAGGGGCGGGGCCGCTTCGTCGTGACGACGAAGATCTTCGAGTATCTCGCCGCCGGGCGCCCCATCCTTGCGGCCGTGCCGGAGGACGGAGCCGCCGCCGGCCTGCTCCGCGAGACCGGGGCCGGCGTCGTCGCGCCGCCCGACGACGTCGACGCCATCGCCGCCGCCCTCGCCGGGCTCGTCGCCGGCTGGCGCGAGGGGTCGCTGAACGGCGTCACGCTCGCCCCCGAGGTGCGCGAAGGGCTCTCGCGCCGCGCGCGCATCGAGCGCTTCGCCGAGCTGCTCAGGAGCCTGCCGTGAGGCGCACCGCCGACATCCTCCTGCTCCTCGGCCTCTTCGTGATGACCTTCAACAAGCTGCGCTGGCCCGTCGGGCCGGTCGACGTCAGGCTGACGGAGCTCGTCGCCGTCCTGTTCGTCGTCGCCTTCGTCGTCCTGCGCGTCAAGGACGGGGACTGGCTCTTCCCGCGCACGGTCCAGGTGCTCGGCCTCTTCTTCATCCTCTTCGCGGTCGTCTACTTCGTCGGCTACTTCAACCTCTCGACCACCGCCTCCCGGAACCTCTGGGTGAAGGGGATGATCGGGTTCGCCGTCCACTTCGCCTTCCTGATGACCGCCGTCGCCTACCTCGCCCGCCGCGGCGAGCCGTTCCTCTGGCGCGCGGTGCGCTGGTTCTCGGCCGGCCTCGTGGTCAACGCGCTCTACGGGCTCCTCGCGCTCGCCTACGCGGAGGCGCGCAACGGGGCCGACCTCGACGCCGTGGTGCTCGAGCCGATCACGGGCGAGGCGCCCGGCCTCCAGCTCTTCGGCGTCGCCGGCGGCTTCGCCATCTACCGGACGAACGGCCTCACGCTCGACTCCAACCACCTGGCGATCATGCTCCTCGTCCCGCTGCTCGCCCTGCTGCCGGTGTACCTGCGCCTTCCGAAGGGAAGCCGGGCGCGGGTGCCGCTCGCGGTTGCCCTGGCCGGCTTCTTCGTCGTGCTCCTGGCGACCCTCTCGCGCAGCGCGCTCCTCGGCCTCGCCGTCGGGCTCCTCGTCCTCGCCGTGCCCTACCGGCGGGCGTTCCTCTCCGCGCGCTTCCTGCTCCCCCTGGCCGGCCTCGCGGGCTTCTTCGCGTTCATCGTGGCCCAGCGCACCGGGTTTTTCGAGACGATCCTGCGCGTGCGCACCGACACGTCGAGCGCCCAGGCGCAGACCCACTTCGGCTTCTACGACCTGATCGGCCCCGTGCTCGACGAGTCGCCCCTCTTCGGGCTCGGCAGGAACACGTTCTCGGCCTACTACGAGTTCCTCACCGGGAAGTCGAACTGGGGGCCGCACTCCTACTACGTGTCCGTCATCACCGAGAGCGGGCTGGTCGGTGCCCTGCTCCTGGCGGTCTTCCTCGTGTACGTCTTCAAGCGCCTCGCCGCCGCGCGGCGGATGGGGCGCGACCTGGCCGTGGCGGGCGACTCCGGCGCCGTCCCCCTGCGCGCGCTGGCCTGGGGCTTCACGGCCGCCCTCGTGGCGACCATGGTGGCGAACCTCTTCTATCTGACCATGCAGATGAACTACTTCACGGGGGTGATCGCGCTCGCGCTCGCCGTCCCGCTCCTGCTCGCCCGGCGCGTCCGCGGTACTCCCGCGCAGCCGCTGCCCGGGGCCGGCGCCTAGCCCGTGCGCGTCCTCGTCGTCACGACCTCGTATCCGCGGCACGAGGGGGACTTCGCGGGCCGCTTTCTCGCGGACACCGTCGAGCGGCTGGAGGCGCGCGGGGTGGAGGTCGACCTGCTCGCGCCCGGTCGCGGCTACCGGGACTACGGGCTCGCCTACGGGGAGGGCATGTCGCGCAACCTCCGGCGGCGGCCGTGGGCCGTCCCGCCGCTCCTTGCCTCCCTGACCCGCGCCGCCAGGCGGGCGGCCCGGGGAGCGGACGTCGTCCACGCGCACTGGCTTCCGACCGGCTTCCCCGCCGCCCTCTCCGGGAAGCCGTTCGTGCTCACGCTGCACGGCACGGACGTCGAGCTCGCCCGCCGCGGCCCGCCTCTGGCCCGGCGCATCGTGCGGCGCGCGTCAGTCGTGATCGGCGTCTCCCGGGCGCTCACCGAGGCCGCCCGGGAGCTCGGCGCGCGCGACGCCCGCTTCGTCCCCAACGGCGTGACGATCCCGGCGGCGGTCGCACCGGAGGCCGAGCCGCCCGAGGTGCTCTACGCGGGGCGGCTCTCGCCGGAAAAGGGCATCGAGGACCTCCTCGCGGTCGCGGACGGGCTCCGCCTGGTCGTCGCGGGCGACGGGCCGCTCCGGCCCCGCGTGCCGCAGGCGCTCGGGATGCTCCCGCGCGAGCGGCTCTACGAGCGGCTCGACCGGGCCGCGGTCGTCGTCTTCCCTTCCCGTCGGGACGGCTTCCCGGTCGCCTGCGCCGAGGCGATGGCGCACGGCCGCGCCGTCGTCGCCACGGCCGTCGGCGGCCTCCCGGACATGGTCGTCGACGGCGAGACGGGCCTCCTCGTCCCGCCCGGGGAGCCGGCGGCGCTGCGCGCAGCCGTCGACCGCCTGCTCGCCGACGCGGACCTGCGGGCCCGGCTGGGCGCTGCCGCCCGCGAGCGCATCGGCGAGGTCTGCGGCTGGGACCGGGTGATCGACGACACGCTGGCGGCCTACGAGGCGTCGCTCGGGTAGCCTGGCGCGCCCCGGCGCGCGACCGCGAAGAGCCCGCTGCCCCGGCTTCCGCCGATGAACGGCCGCTGGGCGAGCCGCGCCGGCAGCGCGAGGGCGAACGTCAGCCCGCCGAGCCGGTCGGGCGGCTGGGCCCAGCGGCCGCTTTCACCGCTCAGCTGCGTGGCCGAGCCGTCCGAGCGCCGTGCGCGGGCCAGCAGGTTCCGGCCGATCTCGAGGAGGCGGCCGGCGGGAAAGCCGAAGAGGGCCACACGCACGTCCACGAAGCCGGCCGACTGGAGCACCGCCGCCAGATCTCCCGGCTCGTAGCGCCGCAGGTGGCCCACGCGCCAGTCGGCCGCCCCGAAGCGGCGCTGGAACGGCGGGACCGTGAGCATGAGCCGGCCGCCCGTCACGAGGCGCGCCGACCAGGCGCGCAGAGCCGCCCGGTCGTCGGCGATGTGCTCGAGGACCTCGAAGGCGCAGACCAGGTCGTAGACGCCGTCGTCGAGCTCCTCCTCGGCGCCGCACAGCACGCGCCCGCCCCGGGCCTCGATCCGCTCGCGGGCCTTCCTGCACGCGACCGGGTCGGGCTCGACGCCCGTGTAGGTGTATCGCTCCGCCAGGCGGGCGCCGAGCGCGCCCTGCCCCGCGCCGATCTCGAGCACCGTCTCGACCTCGTCGGCCTCCGCCAGCGCCCGCTCGATCAGGTCGTACCGGAGCCAGGCGCTGAGCGTCAGCGGCGGCGCGGGGCTCATGCCTGGGCCAGCGCGAGGAGCCGCCGCCGCAGCTCGCGTACCGAGGCCTCGGGCCGGAAGTCCTCGACGGCGCGCCGGTAGACCGCTCGGCGGCGTTCGTGCGTGCCGGCCGGGTCCGCCGCGAGCCTGCGCAGCGCCTCCGCGAGCGCGGCCGCGTCCCCCGGAGGGACGAAGGTGCCGGCCTCGCCCAGGGCACGTCGCTGCGGCCGGGTGTCCGAGGTGACGACGACGCAGCCGGCCGCCGCCCCGCCGAAGACCTTCATGGGCACGACACGGGCGGCTTTCGGCGTCGTGCCGAAGATCCCGAGGCAGACGTCGTGCTCGCTCACGACAGCGGGAAGCTCGGCCGGCGCAATCCAGTCGATCCAGGTCACGGTCGCGCTGCCGCCGGCGGCGGCGCGCGTGCGCTCGTAGTCCTGGCCCCGGCCGATCATGGTGAAGCGGACGGTCGGCTCTTCGCGGGCGAGGAGGCCGATCGCCTCCCCGATCACCTGCGCGCCGTGGAGGGGTGTGTAGCTCCCGTAGAAGACCACCCGGAGGGGGCCGGCGGACGGGGCTTCGGGCGGCTCGTGGAACCATCTCTCAGGCGCCCCGACCTGGACGACGACCGCCTTCGCCCTCAGGCCGGGAGGCACGAGCTCCAGGTGCTCCTCCGTGTCGACGCACGCGATGTCTGCCGCCCCGAGCGCGGAGCGGTCGAGCGCGCGGAGCGCGCGCTGGAGGACCCCCGAGCGGCTCCGGCGGTCGAGCGCGGTGTCGGCGCCCGAGACGAGGTGGTCGAGCACGATCGGCGTGCGCCGCCAGAGCGCCCGTGCCAGGTGGACGTCGAAGTGGCCCAGGTAGCCGACGACGACCGCCTCCACGGGCCCCACCCGCCTGGAGCGCGCGAGCAAGCGCGCCCAGGCCGACGCAAGTCGGAAGGCGAGGACCGGGAGAAGCCACGGCCGCTGCAGGATGCGTACCCGCGAGGCGGTGTCCAGCCCCAGGGGGACGTTGCACTCGGTCACGTCGTCGCCGAGCGCGGCAAGCCCTTCGTGGAGGACGCGCACGCGGGTGATCGTCTCCGCGTCGTACGTTCCGAAGAAGAGCACCCGCATCGAGTTGACTAGGTTATGCGACGTCGTGAAGACCCGAGCTCTCTTCTGGCTCGCCGGGAGCGCGCTGGTGTGGACGCACGCCGGCTACCCGCTCGCCGCCGCCGCGCTCGCGCGGATCCGCCCCCGCCCGGTCCGGCGCGAGGACGTGACCCCCGAGGTCACCGTCGTGGTCGCCGCCCACGACGAGGAGGGCGTGATCGCCCGCCGCGTCGAGAACCTGCTCGCGCTCGACTACCCGCCGGAGCGACTCGCGGTCGTGGTCGCGTCGGACGGCTCGCAGGACGGGACCGACGCGGCCGTCCAGGCCATCGCCGAGCGCGAGCCGCGTGTCCGCCTGGTCAGCGCCCCCCGCCGGGGGAAGGTGCCCGCGCAGGACGCGGTGGTCGCCGAGCTCGACTCGGAGGTGGTCGCCTTCACCGACGCCAACTCCCTCTGGGCGCCGGACGCACTTCGGACGCTCGTCCGCAGCCTCGCCGACCCGACGGTGGGCTACGTCTGCGGGAAGCTCGACCTTCAGCGCGCGGACGGCACGAACCGCGAGGGCGTCTACTGGCGCTACGAGCTCTGGGTTCGGGAGTCCGAGTCGAGGCTCGCCGGGATCACTGCCGGAAACGGCGCCATCTACGCCGTGCGCCGTGAGGACTACCGCCCGAGCGACCCGCGCATGGGCCACGACCTCGGCTTTCCGTATGCGCTCGCCCAGCGGGGCCGCCGTGCCGTCTACGAGCCGGACGCCCTCGCGTTCGAGAAGGCGGCGCGCTCGAGCGAGGACGAGCTCGGCCGCCGCCTCCGCATGCAGGCGCAGGGGTGGACGCACGTGCTCAGCGGGCGGATGCTCCGTCCCGCCGAGCCGCTCTTCCTCGCCCAGCTCGTCTCGCACCGCGTCCTTCGCTTCGGGAGCGGGCTCCTCCACGTGGCGCTCCTCGGCTCGAGCCTGGCGCTGGCGGGCCGGGGAGGCGTCTACCGGGCGGCGCTCGTCGCGCAGCTCGCGTGGCTCGGCCTCGCGGCCGCCGGCCGGCTGCGGCTGCCGCTCCCCGGCGCGGCGATCGCGTGGTACTACCTGCTCGTCACCGCCGCCACCGTGGGCGGGCTGGCCCGCGCCCTGCGCGGCGATGCCCCGGTCGTCTGGGAGAAGGCGGAGGGAACGCGCTAGCATCGCGGCGTGGACGTCGTCGTGCTGGATCCGCCCAGCTGGACGCTGCCGTACGACCACGCCCTCTCCGCGGCCCTCGCCCGGCGCGGGCACCCGGTGCGCCTGCTGGTCTCGCCGTTCGTGCACGGGCCCTCGCCCGAGCCCGCCGGCTACGTGCGCGAGGAGGTCTACCTGCCGCTCTCCGGCCGGCTCCTGAAGGGGCGAAAGCGGTCGCGCGCGGGCGTCGTCCTCAAGGGCGCCGAGTACGCGCCGAGCGCCCTGCGCGGCGCCCGGCGGATCGAGAAGCTCGCCCCCGACGTCGTACACGTCCAGTGGCTCGGGTACCCGCGCTTCGACCGCTTCTGGCTCCGCCGCGTGGCGCACAGGCGCCCGACGGTGCTCACCGCCCACGAGGTGCTGCCGCAGCGAACGGCGAGCCAGGTCGACGCCTGGCGGGACGTCTTCGCCGCCGTCGACCGCGTGGTCGCTCACACGGCGGGCTCGGCGGGGCGCCTCGCCGAGCTCGGCGTCGAGCCGGAGAAGATCGTCGAGATCCCGCACCCCGCCTTCGAGAGCGCCAACGGCGTGCCGATCGCGCCCCCGACCGGGCAGACGCTTCTCTTCTTCGGCCTCATCCGCCGGTACAAGGGGCTCGACGTCCTCATCCGGGCGCTGCCGCAGGTGGCCGCAGCCCTGCCCGAGGCGCGGCTGGTCGTCGCCGGAGACCCGCTCGAGTCGGTCGAGCCGCTGCGCGAGCTCGCCGCGGGCCTCGGCGTGGACGACCTGATCGACTGGCGCCTCGGCTACGTCCCGGGCGACCGCATCCCCGCGCTCATGGACTCGGCGACGGTCGTCGTCCTCCCCTACCGCCGGATCGAGGCCTCCGGCGTGCTCGCCGACGCGGTCGGCCACGGGCGGCCGGCGGTGGTCAGCGACGTGGGCGCGATCGGCGAGACCGTCCGCCGGTTCGGCGCCGGGGAGGCCGTGCCTCCCGATGACCCCGAGGCGCTGGCCGCCGCCTGCGTCCGCCTGCTCGGCGACGAGCGCCGCCTGGCGGAGGCGTTCGCCGGGGTGAAGGCGGCGCGGAAGGCCCTCACCTGGGACGCGGCCGCCGAGGCGCACGAGCAGCTCTACGACGAGATCGCCCGCCGCTAGTGCTGCCGCAGTTCCTCGTCATCGGCGCCTACAAGAGCGGGTCGACCGCGATCCAGGAGGCGCTGCGAGCCCATCCGCAGGTCTTCCTCCCTGCCAAGGGGCCGAGCTTCTTCGCCTTCGACGAGGCGCCGGCGATCGACCGCCCGCTCCTCCCCGGCACGGTCCGCGACTGGGCGGTCTACCAGGCGCTCTTCGCGGACGCTCCCGCGGACGCCGTCCACGGCGAGGTCTCGCCCGAGTACCTGGCCAACCCGTGGGCGTGCGGGCGCATCCGCGCGCGCGTGCCCGACGTCAAGCTCGTCGCCGTCCTGCGCAACCCGGTCGAGCGCGCGTTCTCCGACTACCTCATGTACGTCCGCGACGGCGACGAGAAGCTCGACTTCCCGGCCGCCCTGGACGAGCAGGAGGAGCGCCGGCGCGCCGGCTCGCCCACCGGCTACTACCTCGAGACCGGCTTCTACGGCCGCCAGCTCCGCCCCTACTTCGAGGCCTTCCCGCGCGCGCAGATCCAGGTGCACCTCTTCGAGGACTTCGCCGCCGACCCGGACGCGGTGCTGGAGCCCCTGTTCACGTTTCTCGGCGTCGACCCCGCCCTGGGGACGACGCCAGAGAGGGCGGTCAACGTCTCCGGCGTCCCCCGCAACGCCCTCGTCGGCGCTGCGGTGCGCGGCGGCAAGCGCGTCGCCCCACTTCTGCCGGAGGCGGTGCGGCGCCGGGCGAGGACCGCGCTCGTCCGCGGTCTCGACCGCCCGGCTTTGAGCCCCGAGGTCCGCTCCCGGCTCGTCGCCGTCTACCGCGAGGACGTCGCCGAGCTCGAGCAGCTCCTCGAGCGCCCCCTCGGCCACTGGCTCGAGGACGGCGGCACGTAGACCCGCTGCCCCCGTCGGCGCCGCTGCTAGAGTCGTTGCCCGGATGAGCCCGGACAGCGAGCCTCTTCGTCGGGTACCCGCGCCCGCGGACGAACTCGACGCGGAGCGCGAGGTCGACTTCGGCCGCTATGCCCGGACGATCGTCGGCAAGTGGTGGCTGCTCGTCATCGGGGCCGTCGTCGGCGGCGTGCTCGGCTTCCTCTACGGCCAGACGGGTGGCTCCAGCTTCCAGGCCGAGGCGACCGTCTACCTCGGCCAGCCGCTCTCGCCCACCGGGGGCGGCCCCGTGCCCTCGCTGTCGAGCGACCCGAGCGGGGCCGCCACGCTCGCACGCAGCCAGGCCGTGATCAGGGAGGTCTCGGCCGAGGTCGGCATCCCGGCAGCGAAGCTGCGGCGGAACACCTCCTCCAGCCTGCTCGGCGAGCGCAACCGGCAGTCGACGAACGTGGCGCTCATCGGCATTCGCGTGCGCGGGAGCGACGCGGACAAGGTCGAGGACGCGTCCAACCTGATCGCGGAGCGAGTCGTCGCGCTCTCGTCCACCTACGCCGAGGCCAAGCAGGAGGCGCTCGAGGCGCGCCTGGAAAGCCTCCAGACCCGCCTCGAGTCCGTCACGTCCCGCCTCGACGAGGTGACGGCCAGCCTCGAGGGGGACACGGCGGGGAGCGCCACCGAGCAGCTCCTCCAGGCCAACCTGCTCGGCGTGCTCGAGCAGCAGCGGGCCGACCTGAACGACGACGCCATCGACACCGAGCAGCTTCTCCAGGCCGTCCAGGAGATCGAGCGGGCACGCGTCGTGTCGCCCGCGGCCGCCGCGCGGGTGGACGCCCGGAACGCCAGGACCTCGGCGATCGTCGGCGCGTTCCTGGGCCTCGTCCTCGCAGCCCTCGCGGCCCTCCTCTGGCCGCGCGCGCGCGCCCTCGCGGGCTGAGGCGATGTTCGGCGGGAAGACCGTCGCGGTCGTGATCCCCGCCTACCAGGAGGAAGCCCTCGTGGCGTCGACGATCGAGGGCATCCCCGACTTCGTCGACCGGATATTCGTGGTCGACGACGCCTCGACCGACGAGACCGAGAAGCGGGCGCGCGAGGCCGACGAGCGGGTCGACGTCATCCGCCACGAGACGAACAAGGGGGTCGGCGCGGCCACCGTCAGCGGCTACCGCCGCTCGCTCGAGCACGGGTTCGAGGTCACGTGCGTGATGAACGCGGACGGGCAGATGGACCCGGACGACCTGGAGACGCTCGTCCGGGCGGTCGCCGAGGGCGAATGCGACTACGCGAAGGCGAACCGCCTCTTCACCGCAGAGGCCTGGAAGCTGATTCCGCGTACGCGGTACATCGGCAACGCGATTCTCTCTTTCCTGACGAAGATCGCCTCCGGCTACTGGCACGTCGCGGACTCCCAGGCCGGCTACACGGCGATCAACCTCGAGTCGCTCCGCCTGCTGGAGCACGACCAGCTCTATCCACGTTACGGCTTCCCGAACGACCTGCTCGTCCACCTCAACGTGTGGAACCGCCGTGTGCGGGACTACCCCTCGCGCCCGATCTACGGCGTCGGGGAGCGCAGCGGCATCAAGCTGCGCCGGGTCGTGCCCGCGATCTCCTGGCTGCTCTTCAAGGGGTTCTTCTGGCGGATGAAGGAGAAGTACATCATCCGCGACTTCCATCCGCTCGTCCTCTTCTACTCGCTCGGGCTCCTCCTCTTCGGGCTCGGCGTCGCGGCCGGGATCACGTACACGGTGCTCCGCATACTCGGGAACCCGATCCCCGCGGCGACCGCCGTCCTCGTCGCGCTGCTCGTCATCTCCGGCCTCCAGCTCCTGCTCTTCGCGATGTGGTTCGACATGGAGTCGAACAAGGAGCTGCGCTAGCGGGCCGCGGCCTCAAGGGCGCCCTCGCGCCCGCCGATACGAAGTGCATGTACGAGGGGAAGACCGTCGCGGTTGTCGTCCCGGCCTACAACGAGGAGCACCTCGTGGCCGAGACCGTGCGCGGCATCCCAGCCTTCGTCGACCGGATCCTCGTCGTGGACGACTGCTCGCGCGACGCCACCGCCGAGCGCGCGGCCGCGGCCGACTCCCGCGTCGAGGTCCTCCGCCACGAGCGGAACGCCGGCGTCGGCGCCGCCATCGTCACCGGCTACAAGCGCGCCCGCGACCTCGAGGTCGACGTCACCTGCGTCATGGCCGCCGACAACCAGATGGAGCCGGCCGACCTCTCCACCCTCGTCGCCGGCGTCGCCTCCGGCGAGTGCGACTACGCGAAGGCCAACCGCCTCTTCACCGGCCAGGCGTGGCAGCTGATCCCGCGCTACCGCTACCTGGGGAATGCCGTCCTCTCCTTCTTCACGAAGATCGCCTCCGGCTACTGGCAGGTGGCCGACTCCCAGTCCGGCTACACGGCGATCTCGCTCGAGACGCTCCGCCTCCTCGACCTCGACCGCCTCTACGCCCGCTACGGCTTCCCCAACGACCTGCTCGTCCACCTGAACGTCTGGAACCGGCGCGTGCGCGACTACCCCTCCCGGCCCATCTACGGCGTGGGGGAGCGCAGCGGCATCCGTCTGCGCAAGGTCGTGCCCACGATCTCCTGGCTCCTGCTCAAGGGCTTCTTCTGGCGGCTGAAGGAGAAGTACGTCATCCGCGACTTCCACCCGCTCGTCCTCTTCTACCTGCTCGGGATGGCCCTCTCGTCCGCCGGCTTCGCGCTCGGCCTGCTCGAGGTCGTCCTCCGCGTCATGGGGAACCCGATCCCGGTGGCGACGATCGTCCTCGTCGCCCTGCTCGTCGTCTCCGGCCTCCAGCTCCTCCTCTTCGCCATGTGGTTCGACATGGAGTCGAACCGAAGCCTCACCCCGGGCGCCCAGAGCACCCGCCTCGAGCTCCCGGCCGGCGCCCGGATCGTGGTCGTCTACGAGGGCAGCCAGGAGCCCGTCCTCCCGGCCGCTCCCGCCCAGGCCGAGCGCGCCTCCTGAGCCAGAGCGCAGGGCCCCACGAAGCCCTGGGGTCAGATCTTGCATTCGCGCAAAGGACATGTCCTTTGCTTGCTTGCAAGATCTGACCCCGAAGGGTGGGGCCCGGCGCTACGCGGCCTCCGCCACCAGCTCCGGCTCGACGGCCCGCGCGGGAGCCTCCGCCGCCCGCGGCTTGCGCGGGATGAAGAGCGCGGCGACCGCGCCGAGGGCGACCACGACCGCGCCGACCCAGACCGCCGGGACCAGCCCGTCCACGAAGGCCTGGCCCGACTCGTAGCCGCCGTAGCTGGAGAAGACCGAGGCGAGGACGGCGACCCCGAACACGCCCCCCAACTCGCGGATGGCGTTGTTGGCGCCGGAGGCCTGCCCCTCCTCGCGCGGGAGCACCGCGGAGAGGACGACGTTGGCGACCGGTGCGAAGAAGAGCGCCATCCCGATCCCCGAGACGACGAAGCCGGGAACGAGCGCCGAGTACGGCACCGTCGGCGCCGAGACCGCCGCCAGCCAGCCGAGCCCGAGCGCCTGCAGCGCGAGCCCGGTCGCCATCAGCGGCCGCCCGCCGATCCGGTCGGACAGCGCCCCCGCGACCGGCGCGATGAAGATCGGCATCGCCGTCCACGGGAGGATGCGGAGCCCCGCGTCCAGCGGGCCGTAGCCCTGCACGGTCTGCAGGAACTGCGCCAGCAGGAAGATGGCGCCGAACATCCCGAAGAACATGAAGAGCGAGGCGACGTTGGCCGCCGTGAACGCCCGGCTGCGGAAGAAGCGCATCGGCAGCATCGGCGAGGGTGCGCGCAGCTCCCACGCCACGAACGCGGCGGTCAGCACGGCCCCGACCGCCAGCGACCCGACGATCTCCGGGCTCGACCAGCCGACGGCGTTCCCGCGCACGAGCCCCCAGACGATTCCGAAGAGCCCGGTGCTCACCAGCGCGAGGCCGGGCAGGTCGAGCCGCGTCGCCGGCCCGCGGGTCTCCTTCAGCCGGAGGTACGCGAGCGGGATCAGCACGAGCCCGATCGGCACGTTGAGCCAGAAGATCCACTGCCAGGAGATGCCCTCGACGACGGCGCCGCCGACGAGCGGCCCGCTCGCCACGGCGAGGCCGCCGATGCCGCCCCACGCGCCCAGCGCGACGCCGCGCCGCTCCGGCGAGACGGCCGCGCTCAGGATCGTGAGCGTCAGCGGCGTCACGATGGCGCCGCCCAGGCCCTGCACCGCCCGCGCGGCGATGAGCGCCTCCACCGAGGGGGCGAGCGCGGCCGCCACGGAGGCCGCCGTGAAGATGCCGAGCCCGATCACGAACAGCCGCCGGCGGCCGAAGCGGTCGCCCAGGGCGGCGCCCGTGAGGAGGAAGACCGCGAACGAGAGCGTGTAGGCGTTCACGGTCCACTCCAGGTCCTCGATCGAGGCGCCCAGATCCGCGCGGATCACGGGCAGAGAGGTGGTGACCACGAGGTTGTCGAGCGTTGCCATGAAGAGCGCCACCGACGTGATCACGAACGTCCAGATGGTCGCGGTCCGGGACATCCCGTCTCCTTTCTAATACTGAGTAGTCACTAACTACGCCTGCAAAAAAAACACGCGGCTCTACGCCGAGCGCAGCTCCTGCGCCCACGAGTCGTCCTCGCCGCAGATCTGCGGGAGGTCCATCGCCGCGGCCACGTTCATGAGCATCCCGCGCGCGAAGAAGTCGCGGATCTCGGACGTCGTCTTGCCCGTCACCCGCTCGACGTAGCGGAAGAGCTCCGCGAACCCGGCCCGGGTCGCGTCACGGACCTCCGGGTCGGAGCACGCCGCGTACATCTGCATCTGCCCGAGCAGCCGCTCGCGGTCGGCGAGAAGCTGGTCGTACGCGCGGCCCATGGCGTCCATGGCCTCGTCGCCGGCCTTGCCCTCGGCGGCCGCCTGGAATGCCTCGAGCACCCGGTCGAAGCCGCGCCGCGAGCTGGCGATGAAGAGGTCCTTCT
>Ga0299914_10001015_pt1 | contig 17898 bp, 15 predicted proteins | sample RVTome_10_FD_201361 | JGI IMG/M metagenome (GOLD analysis project Ga0299914, IMG submission 201361) | Soil microbial communities from uranium-contaminated site in the Upper Colorado River Basin, Wyoming, United States - RVT153D57 (version 2) ...
CGGCGCCGTCTCCAGCGTTGGCCTGCAGCGCCAATACGGCGATCTCCAGTCCCTCGAGGAACTCCCCCCGGTTCGGCGCGGACAGCACAACCAGCCCGATGCGGGCCAACCACTCGCGCACCCAGTCCTGCGCCGGATGCAGCAGCACCGCTGCGAGAAGCTCCCACAGCGACGCGTTGCGGTATTGCGGATACCCGTAGGCGCGATGCACCTCGAGGTACCGGCTGAGCAACTGGTCACCGACGTCGGGGCGCTCGGCGGCCAACGCGACCAGCGGCGGTCCGTCCAGCGCGGACAGGTAGCCGCCCTCATCACGAAGCTCCCCCCCGAGCAGCTCGGGATCGTAGCCAGCCAGCATGGAGTAGCTGTCAGCCGACCCGGCGATGCGAGCCACCATCGCCGCGGCCTCGGGCGGCGTGGGCGCCGGCGGGAGCAGCTCGGGCGCCGCCGGGACGCCGTCGAGGGTCGCCGTCAGTCGGTAGAGCAGGCGTGCCACCGTCGGCGAGTCGGACTGGCCGTCGCGAACCTGATCGCGCAGTCGGGCCGCCTCGCCGTATGCATTGGCGGCCGCGAGCCAGGCGATCGTCAGTAGTATCGCGTCGCGCCAGTCACCGTCGATCTCCCCGGCGAACAGGTCCAGCAGACGCTCCGAGTGCTGCACGTCCCCGTCCCGGGCCGCATCGAACATCGCGTCGGGGCGGAGCACCTGCCGGTGGAGCAGGACCTGGGTGAGGGCGACTGGCACCAAGAGGAAGGTGGCGTCTTGGTGCTCGTCTTTAGCCGCCAGCCTGTGCGCGAGCTCCAAGTCACGCTGCAGCAGAGTCGGGTCACGCAGCGCCGCCAGATTCGCCTGCTGGAATCCCCGCTCGGTGACTAGCCGGGCCAGCTGGGCGATCAGGTCGTGGCGCTGCTGACTGGTGGTGCGGTCGGCCGCCTCGGCTAGATGGGTAGGGGTGTGCCGCAGGCCGTAGGCGTCCCACTGGTCGAACTGCCCCCACTGTCGCCGGACGTAGGATTCGGCGACCATGCGGTGAGCGTCGCGCAGGTCCAGCCGGTCCTCCAGGTACTCCCCGAAGGTCCGGTGCACCAACCGCCAGTCGTCGCGCGGTCCCCGGCTGAGCACCCGGGCCCAGGGCTCGAGCACCCGGCTGCGAATCTCACCCGGGGGGCGGCCTACCTGCGCGCCGAGCCAGTCGGCGGAGACCGCCTCCCTGGCCACCGCGAGCCGCTCCAGCACCGGCTGGTAGAGGCTGGCCCACTCAGCCCAGTCCCGCGTCTGGGAGGCGCTCATCCGTTCCCAGAATTGCTCGTACCAGCCCTGTAGCCTCACGGGCAGCTCGTCCAGGTCCAGCGGTGGCGCCTCGGGTCCGCGCTCCGCGATGTCGGCCAGGACGTAGCTGGCGTACATGAAATTGCCCTCGCCGACCTCGACGAGCCGAGCCACGAACGCCTCTGGCGACACCGACGGATCTGCACCGGCCAGCGCCCCGGCGATGCGGCGGTCGCCGTCCACGCGGGCGCGGATGAACGCCGCTAGGTCGGTGGCCTGCAGCGGGTCATTCCAGCGCAGCGTATACCGCTGCAACGGGGTGCTCGGGCTGGTCACGAGTTGGCCCGTCCGCCTGGTCACCACCATATACACGCCGGCCGGCAGCGTGCTCGGCAGCAGCAGCGGGTTCGCCCCGGGCGGAGGCGGGTCGGCCTCGTCCAGCGCGTCGACCACCACCCACACCGGCCCACCGCTACGCTCCACCGACTCACGCAGGATCTGGCCGAGGAAGAACGCATCGTCGCCGGCCCGAACCGGCAGGGTTGTGTAGCCGAGCCCGTGGCGCACGATCAGCTCGGCGCTCGCGTGCTCGAGGAACTGGTTGGGCCGGTGGGTATTGCCGGCGCTAGCCAGGAACACGACGGCGTGGTGGCGTCGGGCGATCTCGCTGGCCAGGGCGGTCTTGCCGAGCCCGGCGGCGCCGACGATCTCGAAATAGCCCACGCCGTGCCGCCCGACGAAGGCGTCGAGCTGGTCGAATACGGCCTGGCGCCCGACGAACCCCTCGGCGGTTTCCAGGTCGAAGACGCGGACGAAATCTCCCACTGGCCGTGGCGCGAGCTGGAAGATCTGGTTGATGTCGCCGCGAAGGTTCTGGACGACGTTGACCGCGGTTGCGTTGATCGTGTCGGCCGCCACCGTGGACATTCCGTTGACTCCTATGACTGGCGGGGACCGCCAAAGTTCTGGTTGATGTCGCCGTACATCGTCTGGACGACATTGACACCCTGGGCGTTAATTTGCCCGACCAGCCCCCCGGTCACGCCTGGCTTGGCCGCCTCGGCCTGCCGCAACAGTTCGACTGCCCTGTCAACCACCTCCCGGTCAGCAGCAGGCCAGCGACGACAACTAACGCAGGCTTGGCCAGGCCGCGCTTGACAGCTCCTCGTAATCGGCGTTCCCATGCAGGCAGAACTAGCGACTGCTTACGCCTAGCGCCTGTCAGGCGAATCTCATGCCAGCCAGTCATCGTTCCATGCATCGCCTCCCGCTTCCCGCCACCGGAGAACCGCGGCGGCGGCACGGCACCGGTAGCATCAAAGCGGCGGCAAAGTCCGCATCGACCTTCCCGGAGCAGCCGTCGAGAACTCAAGCGCGGCACGGAACTGTCCAGCCGCTGGTAGTAGACGATCGCCCACGGTGGCTTTCGATCGACCTTGGTACGAGACGCACCGCTATCCCTTGGACATCCCCAGCTCAACCCGCAGCGCATCCAACGTCTGAATCACCTGATCGGTCTGCTCGATCTCTCGGGCGGCCCGCTCGTAAGCCTGCCGAAACTCGGTAACACGCATCCGCTCCACGCGACGCCGCTCGTGCAGGCTCGTGTCGAGCATCTCCGTGATCGGCTGACTTCTCCTGCCGAATGAGCGCACGCCATTCACCTGAGAGTGTGTCACCTACGCAACACTCACAGTCGGCTGCGGGCGTCGCCAGCCGAGCCGACGGCAGCTCAGCCCTATAAGAGCCCAGCGGCGCAGGCGTTTGCCAGGCCGACATAGGAGCCGACGTTCAGCGTCTACCGCAGACCGCGGTAAGGGTCGCCGAGCGTGGCACGATTCATGGCACGAAATAGAGTCGACCAGTGGGCCGTGGCACAACTCGTGGTGGCCATTCCGTTAGCAAAGTCGCAGGTAGGGGCTATATGAGGCTGTGATCAGCACTCTTAATCAGCGGGTTCGGGGTTCGAGTCCCTGATGGCGCACCACCTTTGACCAGCGGTATTGCCCCTCAGACCGCCGATTTCAGCCGGTACCTGCGTCGCCCGCGGCGTACCCCTGGATGTCGATGCTTGCTGCGCGGCCAAGGTCGACGGCGCGCGCGACGTAGGTGTCCTGGGTGACGACCACGGCGCTGTCAACGCCGAACACGACGCGGGCGCTCGGTCGCTCAGTGATAGTGCGCGTCTGGATCAGGACAGCGATTGAGCGCCGATCACGGAGAGCATCTGCAACTTCTCATAGTCCTCGGTGCCGGGCACGGCGGTGTAAACCATCAGCCGGTGCGACTGATGCGGGTCAAGGAGCACCTGACAGTTGAGCTCGAGCCGGCCGACCTCCGGGTGCTGGAAGCGCTTGACCTCGTCGAGATGGATGCCACCTCATGGGCTTCCCACAGGGTGCGGAACTCCTCGCTCTGCTCCAGGAGAAGTTCGGCCAACTGCGCCGCCCGCGACCCCGACCCGCGCATCCCCATCGGCGTGCTCGCGTTGCCGAGGGCGTGGAGCCGCTCGGCCAGGGCCAGCCCGATGCCGGAGGTGCCGCCGGCAATGAGGATGGTGTTCCCGGTGGTCTTCACGATGGTTCTCTCCTTCAATGAGGTGCTGTCAGTGATAGGACGTCGCGTACTCGGATGCCGGTGGCGTTGAAGATGGCGTTGCCGACGGTGCCGATCTCGCCGATGCCCCAAGCGCCGAGTCACTGATGACGGGTCGGGACTGTCGAGCCAGTGCACGTCGATCGGGGATTTCCGGCGTTGACGGGCACCATGTAGTCGGCCATGTTGCTGGCGGCCAGTCGCCCAGCGTCAGAAGCCCCGCCGGGCACCCACGACCGGCTCCGGTCCTCGTCATCATCCGCATTCATCACCACGCCCTGGTCAGACAGGGAACCGCACGCCGACCAGCCGCTCGGAAACCTCCCAGAGCCTGTGGGCATCGTCCATGTTCCGCAGCGGGGTCCACAGTTGCTGCTGCGCCGGGGCGCCGCGGAGGTTGCCCAGGCCCTTGGGGCCGAAGAACTGGCCGCCCTGAGAGCCCGGGCCGGTCGCGGCCAGCAGCGCGGGCAGGGCGGCGGTGTCGACGGTGCCGGCGAGGATGCCCATGCGGGAGAACGCGCGGATCGCGCGGACCGAGCCGGTGTCCTCCTGCCGCCCCATGCCGGGCTGAGCGGCGAGTAGGTTCGTCGGCGAGACTCCGGGGTGGGACAGATTGCTCGTGATGCCCCACCCCGCCGCGGCGCTGCGCTGGTCAAGCTCGCGGGCGAACAGGCCGACCGCGATCTTGGACTGGCTGTATGCCTTCCTGACGTTGTAGCTGTTCTCCCAGTTCAGGTCGCCCCAGTTGATCGCTCCGCTGCGTGCGGCGATGCTCGTCTGGTGCGTGACCCGGGCCTTGCCCTGCCGCAGCAGCGGCAACAGCCCGAGAGTGAGGGCGAAGTGACCGAGGTGGTTGGTGCCGAGCTGCAACTCGAAACCGTCCCTCGTGACCTGACGGCTGGGCGGGGTCATCACGCCGGCGTTGTTGATGAGGATGTCGATCGGGCGGCCTTCGGAGGCGAGCTGGTCCGTGAAGCTGCTCACCGATTCAAGCGAGGACAGATCGAGCGGGCGGGTGCTGACCGTTGCACCCGGTACCAGGTCGCGGACACGGCCGGCGGCATTCTCACCCTTGGCGGGGTTACGGACGGGCATGATCACCTCCGCACCCGCTCCGGCGAGGCGGGTGGCGATGACGAACCCGATGCCATCGCTCGCGCCGGTGACGACGGCGAGCTTTCCGCCCAGATCAGGAATGGCGATTTCGATGTTGCGAGCCATGATTGGTCTCCTTCGTTCTGTGGCGAGTCCGCCGCGGGTCGTATGTCCATGCTGGAACCTCGCTGCTGGCGGATTAAGGGCTCGCTAATCCACGGATCGCCAATCCCCCTCTCGGGTCAGGCCGGGAGACGGCGCGGCGGGCGGCGACGAGGTGGAAGGCGGCCAACGTGAGGAGCACCGGTGCGGTGGCGAAGTCGAGGACTGCCAGCACAGCCAGCCGATCCGCGCTGTAGAGCACGGCCCGCAGGACGAAGTTGACGAGGTTGACGGCGACAGCAACCCAGCCCGGTCGGCGGCGACGGCGATCCCGACCGGGCCCCGAGCGGTCCAGGGCCTGGCGAGCGGCCCTCGCGATGCTCGCCGGCTCGTCGTCAACGAGGAGTTGTCTCGGGGACGACGCGGCCGTTCCGTTCGTCATATAACGCTCCTTCGCTGAGTGGGGTGAGCCATCGAGACTCGCCCATCGCCGCGACGACATCCACGGCATCCCGTTGCGTGGCTCACCGAGCCGCCGCAACGCCAGAAGGGGCGGATCGGCGATCCGTGGCTACCGCGGCGCGCGGGCGGTAGAAAGGACTCAGCACCGAGAGAGGAAACGCATGGTGATCGACCGGGCCGGACTGGCGGCGTTCCTCCGGCGCCGCCGGGAGGCGCTGCAGCCCGAAGACGTCGGCCTCCCGCGTGGGCAGCGCCGCAGGACCAACGGGCTACGGCGCGAGGAAGTGGCTTCTCTCTGCCACATGTCGACCGACTACTACGCGCGGCTTGAGCGCGAACGGGGCCCGCAGCCGTCCGAGCAGATGATTGCCTCGATCGCGCAGGGCTTGCATCTCACCCTCGACGAACGCGACCACTTGTTCCGACTCGCCGGGCACAACCCGCCGGCGCGCGGCTCGGCCGGCGACCACATCAGCCCCGGCCTACTGCACACCCTCGACCGCCTCGACGACACACCCGCAGAGATCATCACCGAGCTGGCGGAGACGCTGCGACAAACCCCCCTCGCCATCGCACTCAACGGCGACGCGACCCAGTACACGGGGCCGGCGCGCAGCCTCGGCTACCGCTGGTTCACCGACCCCGCCGTCCGAGATCGGTACGCACCCGAAGATCACCCGTTGCTGTCCCGGATGTTCGCCTCCGGCCTGCGCGCAGTCGTCACGCTCCGGGGACCCGGCTCCAAAGCAGCGCACTACGCCGACCTTCTCCTCACGCAGAGCGAAGAGTTCCGCAACCTCTGGCACGAGCACGAAATCGGCGTCCGCCCCAGCGAGGTCAAGCGCTTCATCCACCCTGAGGTCGGCATGCTGGAACTGAACTGCCAGACGCTGCTCGACCCGGACCAATCACACCGCCTACTCGTCTACACCGCCGTCCCAGGCAGCGAGAGCTACGACAAACTGCAGCTGCTCTCCGTCCTCGGCGCACAAGCGCTTCGCTGACGCCCGTGATCGCCGTTTCCGAACGATTCGAGCACGGCGAATACATTATGACTTGCTTATGTTTCCATACCTCGACGTCGTGTACGTCGCCTGTGTCCCCACCAAGCACATCAGGACCGTGGCGATCAATGTGGGCACTCCCTTTCCGGCGCCAGGAACCGGCGGCCCGGTGTCGACGATCACGCCCGGCCGATGCCGCGCTCGGCCGGTACCTGAATGACGCCGATGATGTCATCCCCTGCCGGCCGGATGTTCTTGTGAACGCGGAAACCACGTCTAACGTGCCGTGTGCACACAGATCTTGCCGGAGCCGGTCGCACGCGTGCACACACCCCGGCCCACGTCGCGATCCAGGTTGCTATACCTCGAACCCGATGTGGACGTGGTCACGGTGGACATGATCAGTAAAGTGGGCTCCACCCGGACCGTCCGGATCGATTGGGCCTCCAATCTCGTCGCTGCCGACGTCACGGGCCGCTTCCAGGAACCTGAGCAGCGTTTGATCGTCGGTGCCCATCGTGACGACGGGCCGTCGGTTGATCGCCCAGATGTCGACGGCGCGTCCTCTGGTGTGGTTGCTGGTCCGGTTTGTTCCGAACACGGTGTCCGGATGTCCGGCTCTGAAGACGGACACAGAGAACTGGTAATGGCTGGCAAGCGATAGCAGCGCGTCCAGCACCATGTCGTCGACGACGCCAGCGGCCAGGTCCACGAGGGCCGCGTCCGGCAGATCAACCCCCGAACGACTAGCCAGCTCGCTGGCCTTGCTGGTCAACGATCGCGTGGACAGTTCGGTCGGTTCGACCGGTTTAATTTCGGTAACCGCCCATCCGTCGCCTGCCATGCTCACTCGCAGGTCGGCGGTGACTGTGCGGCTACGCATCTGGCCGCCTTCAACCCAGGTCTGTCGTGCGATGGTCATGATGCTGGCCTGGCTCCTCGTCAGTCCTCCGTACTGCGGGTAGATGATCTCGGCGACGGCAGGGGCGGCAGGCGGCACGAGGGCGCCGGCCTGGTCGGCGAGTCGTGGCTCGGCGCCCACAGCCCGTAGCCGATCTGCGACTCCGTCTGGCTCGGTTGTTGTGCCTAGTGCCTCGATCACACGCGCCGCCGCTAGCTTGGCTTCCGGCTGAATTTCGTTTGACGTGGGTCTCCATGGCTGCAGGTCAGGCAGGCTGGGCCGCTGGATGGTGACGTCGACGGTCGCCGACGGCTCGGCGGGAGTGGACCGCGGAATCCGCGTGCGAGTTGAGTTGGCGCCGGGGGCCGTCGTCGGGGCAGACGCGGGCGGCTCGGCGGTGCTGCAGGCACCGAGGAAAAGCGCGCCGCCAGCTAGGAGCAGTGCGCGACGGCTCACTGTCCGCCCGTCGCTCACCGGGCATGCACGAGCCGGGGGTTGATCCGATAGGTGAATACCTCGTCACCGTCCCGGTCGGTGTGACCGCCCACGCGGCGCCAGCCGTTGTGCTCGTAGAACCCGGCCGCACCACGCGCGTCTGCCTTCGTCACCAGCTCGACACGGTCGACGCCGGCGGCTGCGACTTGCTTGAGGAAGGCCTCGACCAGCATCGTGCCAATCCCCTTTCCACGCTCCGGCCAGTCCACCACGACGGCTTCCAGCACGGCCACTGGGCCAGTCGTAGAGCGGTTCGGCAGGGAACGATCGGGTGCACTGGAGGCATCCAGATCCGGCCTCAGGATTCTGCGGGCGTATCGCAGTCCTCGGGTCCGTAGAAAGGACAAGGCCAGCCACGGCCGTACCGCCAGGGCAAGCAGGCCGGCCGAGATCAGCTCGCGCCGGTGGTGCCGAATGATCCAGGAGACATTTGCCCGCTGGTCAGTTGTGCCGACGATGAAGCCTGCGACGTTGTGCCCATCGTGGGCGACAAGCACGATGCCGTACCCTGAACGCACATGAGCGCGGTGCCAACGGAAGACAAGGCCCTGCCCGAGCTTGGGAAACAGACCGTGGGGCAACTCGGTCACATGCAGAAATGCGGTCCTCTGCAGGTCCGACTCAGCCGCTCGCTCCACGGTGATCTCCCGGTCGCTCACCATCAGTTGCCTCCTGTGTAGTCGTGCGGTCGCCCGCTTCGGTCGGGGCGGACGGCCCGTTGTTGTCAATCGTTCGGATCGAATCTCAGAAGATGCTTAGAACCGGCGTGCGAACATGTGAGCGTGCCGACGCAGCGAGCGAACCTGCTGGATGAGCAGCCGTCGTTGTTGCTCGTCGAAGATGACCCCAAGCTGTCCGAGTTGCTGGACCGCCTCCTCACCAGTGAGGGCTATCGCGTCGACGTTGCGCGAGATGGCCACTCCGGCCTACACCGAGCCCTGATTAACGAGTACGCGATCATGATCATCGACCGGCGCCTGCCGGCGGTCGAAGGTGTCGACCTCGTCCGGCGGCTTCGCACTCGTGGAATAGGCACGCCGATCCTCGTTCTGACCGCACGCGGAACCACGGCGGATCGCGTGGAGGGCCTCGACGCGGGAGCCGAGGACTACGTCGTCAAGCCGTTCGAGGTCGACGAGTTGCTGGCTCGGTTACGGGCGCTCCGCCGCCGCCATACCGACCACTCGGACCGGCTCAGCCTCGGCGAACGCCAACTCGACGTGGCGAGCCGGCGCGTCCTCGGTCCGCCCAATCCGCCTATCGAGCTATCCGGACGCGAATGCGACCTCCTGTATGTTCTCGCAGCGAACCCCAACCGTGTGTTCACCCGTGACGAGTTACGCAGGCACGTCTTCGATGCCGCCGACGGCTCTGGCGTGGTCGACACGTACGTGTACTACCTGCGCCGCAAACTCGGCCGCGATGCCGTACGCACTGTGCACGGACTGGGCTATCGAATGGGAAGTGTATGAGTGGAAACGGTGCGCCGGCAGGCGATCCAGGACCAACCCGAGCCGACCGCAGGTTGCTCCGGCGCGCGTCCGCTGTCGTCGCAGTCCAGACAGGAGTAGCGGCGGCGCTCGTCGTCGCCGCAGTCATCGTCCTCGTGTACTCGATCAGCCAGCAAGAACGCCACACCGCCGTCGCACACAAGACCGAAGAGCGAGCAAACGAACTACTCGCCACTATGCGCCTGCCCGGAGAGCAAACGGCCATGGGTACCGAGTTCACCGATGTCGACGACCTCCCCGCTGAAGACGGATGCCCAAACCCGCCCGCTGATGGTTGGGCAGACGACCTGCCGCCCGGCAACCACGAGGTCACGCTCTGCGATACGCCGTTCCTCGCCCACGTCGCCGAAAGCGACGGCCTGCGCGCCGTAGCCACCATGAGCCTCGTTGAGCAGCAGGAAGAAGCCGAGCGGCTCGCCCGGCTATCGATCACCGTCGGTGGGATCGGCGTGCTCGCTGCTGCCGGCCTCGGCTGGCTCGCCGGGCGCAGGGCGGTGGAACCACTCGGACAAGCCCTGACTGCGCAGCGCCGCTTCGTCGCCGATGTCAGCCACGAACTACGCACACCTCTCTCGATCCTGCACACACGGGCGCAACTGCTACGACGCCAGCCGGCAGCCAACGACGATCAGCGCCGAGAACTCGACCAGCTGGTCGAGGACGCACGGGTACTCACCGACATCGTCAACGACATGCTCCTGTCCGCCGAAATGCAGCACCGACCGGAAGCAGGACAGCCGGTCGACATGGACCGAGTGGTAACAGACATCAAGAACTCCTACTCCGGCACTGCGGACGAGGCAGGCGTGGACCTCGTCGTCGACATTGGCCCGACCGACCGGCACATCGTCACCGGAGCACCCAGCGCACTACGCCGCGCGGTGGCCGCTTTGGTCGACAACGCACTCAGCCACGTCCGTCACGGCGGAACAATCACCATCCAGCTCAACGGCTCCGCAAGCACGGTACGCGTCAGCGTGATAGACGACGGCGAGGGCTTCGCTCCCGAGCTAGCGGCCGAGCTCACGCAGCGGTTCCGACGCGGCCGTAACCCCGCCCCATCCGAACACCGACTCGGACTGGGACTTGCCCTCGTGGAGGAGGTCGTCCATGCACACCACGGAACCATGCAAATCAACGGCCGGATGGGCGACGGCGCCACGGTTACCTTGGCCTTTCCATCAGCTCCGTGACCACCAGAATGCCGGCGACGGCCCAACTATCCCCTGCTGCGACCCTCAAGGTGATGAGCTTCGCGCTGGCCACGGCTCCGTCGATGGCTGGGTGTGGCACCGTTCGTGGCGCGAAATGGAGTCGACCAGCGGGGTGTGGCACCACTCGTGATGGCCATTCCGTTAGCAAAGTCGCAGGTAGGGGCCATGTGCGGCCGCGGCTCGAGGTTGTCTAACGCCCCAAGGGCCGTGAGCTGTACTGCGGTGCCTGCGACTACCACTTCCCGACGCGGCAGGAGCCGTGAGGCGCCATCTGCGTCGCACGGCCAAAGGACCGCAGATGTTTGGTGGCTCTTCACAGTTGAGGGTGTAGCGCGGGTCGGCGGTCGGTCGCCGGGTAGGGGTGGAGGTCTGAACCGCCCTGGGTTCGGTGGAGGGTCTGATTCCAGGGCGGCGTAGCTGGTGGCGAACGACAGTCCGAACAGTGTGGCGACCACGATGGACAGCGCCCACGGCCCGACCCGCAGGAATGCGGGATGGATGGCCGCACCTGCGGCCACACCTGGCGGCCTGCTGGTCGCGGGCGAGTTTCGGTTAAGAGTCATCAGCATCACAACGTGATCGTCGTCGCTATCTCGCCAGGCCGGACGAACGGTCTACGGACCAGCCACGCACCGGAAGCAGCGCTGCTGGTCGATGCCCTGGGCACAGGCGCGGTCCTAGTGGCGATGGCTCGTCGACAAAGGCTGTATCCGATCTCGTCGGCCGTACAGTCACTCTTGGTGACGATCGACTCGGTAATCAGGTAGCCGCGGCGGCGCAGCTCGGCGATACAGGCACGCCACTCTGCGCCGGACATCCAGTAGAGCCCCGTTGCCGGGCTATCGGGATGATAGGGCGCCAGTGCTCGCAGATGTGCGAACACCCGCGCCAGCGCCGCCGGCGAAACCGTCGACCTCTTTCGCCACTCATCCTGATCGCTGCGACTTCGCCGATCGCTGATTTCGTGGGTGCTCGTCGGGCGGTACTGGTTGGCGGTCGTCACCAGCGCCTCCTCACCACTCGTGTGACGCGTGACGTCCATCGGCTTGCCCGCGCCATTTGGTGAGAGCACCACGGGTCAGCACACCCACTGGCCGTTGGTCTGGGCCAGGAATCGGCCGTACCGGTGCCCGCGCTGGTCTGGCCGACGAGGGCCCATTCAGTCCGGCTCGACGATGTACTTGTCCGGCTCCTCCGGACCTGCCACGCGCCTGAGATACTCGAGGCCATCCGCTATGTAGGCCTCCATGCCGTCGGAGTATTGGCGCTCGTCAGTCACGGCGTCGCCGGGTGGCGTTGGCTGTGAGCCAGCAGGCGATGACCCTGCCCGACCCATCGCCGCAGCGGATCTATTCCGTGTCGCGAGTCGAGCAACCTCCTCTCGACGCAGCCCGAACCCTCCGCGGGCGGGCGATCGTCTGTGAGACCGAATTCGGTCGGCGCCAGACGATCGCGCCGTGAGTGTAAGAGATCGCGCAGCTTGTCCCTGCGGCCATGTGGTGAGTATGAGGTCGCGCCGTGAGGTCGTGAAGGTGCCCGCCGAACCAAAGGACTCCGATGCCCGGGCTGGGGTCGAACCCGTTCGAGCGCTGGTGGGGACCGGGCGAACCATCTAACACCCAGCGTGAACGATGGCCAGGGTGCACCGCGTCCGAGCATCCGGACCAGCTTGCGTTTGGAGGCCACGTAGGTGAGATCACTGGTCCTAGGACTCCCAGACCTGAGGTTAAACCGGCCTCTCCACACCAGCCATGCGCGGTGGTTCTCTGGAGCCACGAAGTCCCTTAAGAACTGGGAGTAGATGAGATGACGACAACGATGCAAGCACCGGAGATGACGACAACGATGCAAGCAGCCGTCGTTGCCGAGGCGAACGCTCCTTGGGTGTTGCAGGACCGGGAGGTTCCCAAGCTGGGCCCCGACGACGTGCTGGTGAAGATCTACGCCTGCGGGATGTGTGGCACCGATCTGTGGCTGGCCCAAGGTGCCCTCACCTTCCGAGAGTTCCCGTTGGTGCTCGGTCACGAAGGCGCTGGAGAGGTCGTTGCCGTCGGCGACGGTGTCACAAAGCGCAAGGTCGGTGACCGCGTCGGTGTGTTCATGATGCAGAAGGCAGACGGCGTCTGCGACTTCTGCCACGAGGAACACACAAACAGCTTCGTCACTGCTGCCAACTGCGCGAACCCGAAGCTCACGGGCGTGACCGTCGACGGCGCGTTCGCCGACTACATCGCCGTCGACGTCGGCGGCACCGTCCTGCTGCCCGACGGGGTCCTTTACGAAGAGGCCGCCCCCATCCTCTGCTCTGGCTACACAGTGTGGGCAGCGATCCGCCGCGCAGCGCCGAAGCCTGGCGCGCGGATCGGCGTAGTCGGCATCGGCGCGCTCGGGCACCTCGCGATCCAGTACGCCAAGGCGGCCGGCCTCCACGTCGTCGCCATCACCAAGTCGACTGAAAAGCACGACCTCGTCCGCCAACTCGGCGCCGATGACGTGGTCACCGACGGCGAGAGCCTCAAGGCAATCGGAGGTGTGGACGTGCTGCTTCACACCAGCAGCTCACATGAGCTGGCGCTCGACGCGATCCAGGGCATCAAGCCGTGGGGCAAGGTCATCCTTTGCGGCATCGGCTTCGACGAGATGAACCTGCCGGCACTTGGCCTGACCTCCAACAGCCTGCAGATCATCGGCTCCGCTCACAACGGCATCGAGTACCTCGTCGAGGCGCTCGACTTCCTCGCCCGCGGCGAAGTCAAGCCGATGATCGAGGTGTTCCCTAAGGAACGCATCGCCGAGGCCTACAACAAGGTCGTCTCGGGCCAGATCCGCTTCAAGGCCGTCGTCACCTACTGACCAGCGGCGATCCTTCACGATTCCGTCGGCACTCATGTCCGACGAGCGCGACCACCTGAACGGTCGTCGCTGGGCTGTGGACGTGGCATGCCGACGCAACACCGAACGAGCGATCGGCCAGTGGTTCGCCTGCCAATGTTCGAGGGCCGGCGTATCTCGAGGGCGACCAACTCGCCGGCGACGTCGGCGAACTCATCAACTCCCACCACCGTGTGACCCGGCTCCAGCAGGGGGCCAGCTTCAAAGGAGGCATCATGCCAACCGTTACCACTGATGACGGAGTCGACATCTTCTACAAGGACTGGGGTTCGGGCCAGCCGATCGTGTTCCACCACGGCTGGCCGTTGAGCTCCGACGAGTGGGACGCCCAAATGCTGTTCTTCGTCCAGCAAGGCTTCCGAGTCATCGCGCATGACCGCCGCGGGCACGGCCGCTCGGCACAAATCGCCGGCGGCCACGACATGGACCACTACGCAGCCGACGCCGCGGCCGTAGCCAGACATCTCGACCTGCGCGACGCGGTCCACGTGGGCCACTCCACCGGCGGTGGCGAAGTCGTCCGCTACGTCGCTCGGCACGGCGCCGGGCGTGTCGCCAAGGCCGTCCTGATCGGTGCGGTGCCGCCGCTCATGTTGCAGACACCCGCTAATCCGGGCGGGCTGCCGCTCGAGGTGTTCGACGGGTTCCGCGCAGGCGTCGCCACCGAACGATCGCAGTTCTACCTCGACGTCGCCTCGGGTCCGTTCTACGGGTTCAATCGACCCGACGCCGATGTGCAGCAGGGTGTCATCTGGAACTGGTGGCGCCAAGGCATGATCGGTGGAGCCAAGGCTCACTACGACGGCATCAGGGCGTTCTCCGAGACCGACTTCACTGACGATCTGGAAACCCTCGACGTGCCGACGCTGGTGATGCACGGCGACGACGACCAGGTCGTCCCGATCGCCAACTCGGCCGAGCTGGCGATCAGACTGATTAAGTACGGAACGCTCAAGGTCTATCCCGGCCTCTCCCACGGCATGTGCGTCGTCAACGCTGATCTCATCAACTCCGACCTGCTCGAGTTCATCAAGAGCTGAGCGCCGCTCCGGTCAGCGGCCGCCTCAACGACGATCGTGCAGCATCCCAGCGAGATGAGCACCGCTGCGACACTGTGGGGCTGCCGATCCCGCGGGCTAAGTCCGCACTTCCTGCTCGTCGCCGCCGGTGGTCTGCTGGCATCGCGACGACCGCGTCGACCACCAAGCGAAGGACACCACTTCCTATGAGCAGCATCTTGATCGTGCTCTCGGCCGCCGATACGTGGATTCGTTCCGACGGCTCCGAGTACTCCACCGGCTTCTGGGCCGAAGAGCTCATCGTCCCGTTTCGACGGTTCGCGAATGCAGGTCACACCGTGGATTTCGCAACCCCTGGCGGGGTGGCCCCCACACTCGACCCGCACAGTGTCGACCGTGCCATCGTCGGTGACTCTGCCGACATGTTGCTCGAGGAGGTAGACGCGATCACTGACCGGCTCAACAAGCCGCTGACGCTCTCCGACGTCGACATCAGTGACTATGACGCAGTGTTCATCCCTGGGGGGCATGCCCCGATGGTGGACCTGTTCCAAGACCGCGACATGGGACGGATCCTCTCGGACGCGGTCGGCGCTGGGAAGGTCGTCGGTGCGGTCTGTCACGGCCCGGCCGCTCTGCTGAACGCAACGAGCGACGATGGAACGTGGCTGTTCGCCGGCCGGCGCCTCGCGGTGGTTACCGACGAAGAGGAGCGAGCGTTCGGCACCGCCGAAAACGCGCCCTGGCTGCTGGCCTCTCGTCTCCGCGAGTACGGAGCTGTGGTCGAAGGCGGCCCGAACTGGGAGGCATTCGTCGTGCAGGACGGACGCCTCATCAGCGGTCAGAACCCCGCGTCGGCCGGACAGGTCGCCGCCGCGGTCCTCGCCGAGCTTGGGGCGGCTGGCGGGCATTCGGCCCGTGACTCGCACGATGGGCCGATCAGCCAGGTGGCCCAACGATGAGCACGTCCGACGTCGTGAGATCAGCGATCGCCGGGGTGCGCCGAGAACTGTTCGTTGGGGGGACCTGGCGTGAAGCCGCCAGCGGGCGAACCTTCGCCGTCGAGGATCCCGCAACCGGCATTCACCTGTGTGAGGTGGCGGATGCCTCACCGGACGACGCGGTCGCTGCCCTCGACGCTGCCGCCTCGGCGCAGCCATCGTGGGCTGAAACGGCGCCACATGAGAGGGCCGAGATCCTGCGCCGCGCGCGTGAGCTCCTCGCAGACCGCAGCGACACGCTGGCCACGCTGATCACTCTCGAGATGGGCAAGTCGCTCGCGGAGTCACGCCGTGAAGTCGCCTACGGAGCCGACTACTTCCGCTGGTTCTCCGAAGAGGCCGTTCGTATCACCGGTGAGTGGAAGATCAACGGTGCCGGCGACGGGCGCATCCTCACGATGCGCCAGCCCGTTGGCGCGTGCCTTTTGATCACACCATGGAACGTCCCCCTCGCGTTGCCGGCCCGCAAGATCGCACCGGCGATCGCCGCTGGGTGCACCATGATCCTCAAGCCAGCGTCTCTGACCCCGCTGTCCGCGCTTGCGCTGGCCGACACTCTCGCCGACGCAGGCTTGCCGGACGGTGTCATCAACGTAATTCCAACCTCCACATCCGGCGCCACGACCCAGCCTCTCTTCCACGACCCTCGGCTGAGAAAGGTGTCGTTCACCGGGTCCACAGGAGTTGGCAAGGTCCTGATCGAGAATGCTGCCGCCAACGTCCTGCGGACCTCCATGGAGCTCGGCGGCAATGCACCCTTCATCGTCTGCGCCGACGCCGACATCGACGCCGCCGTGAGGGGCGCTGTGACGGCAAAGATGCGCAACCTCGGCGAGGCTTGCATCGCCGCAAACCGGTTCCTCGTCCACGCAGATGTCGCCGAGGAGTTCACCGAGAAGCTGGCCGCTCAGATCGGATCGATGATTGTGGGGCGTGGTCTCGACCCCGGAGTGGAGGTTGGTCCGCTGATCGACGCCGCGGCCCGGGACAAGGTCGCCGCGCTGGTCAACGATGCCGTCCACGCGGGAGCACGCGTGGTGGTGGGAGGCACGGCGCCGGCCGGACCCGGCTACTTCTACCCGCCGACGGTCCTTACCGACGTCCCACCGTCGGCCCGGCTCTGCCACGAGGAGATCTTCGGGCCGGTCGCTCCAATCGCGATCTTCAGCACGGACGCCGAGATGATCCGGGCCGCAAACGACACAGAGTTCGGATTAGTCAGTTACCTGTTTACTCGAGACCTCGGGCGCGCGGTCTGGTTGAGCGAACGACTCGAGTCGGGCATGGTCGGCCTGAACCGGGGCTACGTGTCAGACGCCGGCGCACCTTTCGGTGGCATCAAGCAATCCGGGCTGGGGCGCGAAGGTGGCAGCATCGGCATTGACGAGTACCTGAATGTCAAGTACGTCGCCCTCGACGTCACTCCCGGCTGACCACGCGATGCGCAGACCCCCGGCACGCATAGCTAGCGTCCACGGTTGCGAGTCCCGGCCCGGACCTTGTCGATCGCAACTCACCCGAGAGCGTCACGACGATCGCGAACGGTGTCGCTGGCGACGGCGAGCAGTCTACGAATGGCTCCAGGCACAGCAGGAGCCTCGATGACGAGCCCGCGAGCTGCTCATCATCCGACTCTGATCGTGAGCTGCCGCGCGCTCCCGACACACGAGCGGGACGTTGAACGGTGGCTCCGCCGACTCGTCGCGGCGGCGACGACGGCACCGGGCTGTCTCAACTCTGAACTCCAGCCTCCCGACCGCATCCATCCGCGGAACTGGGTGGTGCTGCACCATTTCACCGATCCCGATGCCTTGGCATCGTGGCTCAAGTCCGCGGATCGCGAACGCCTCATGGCCCGCGGAGCGGTTCACCTGGACGGGCCCGCCCATGAGCACGTGACCACCCTCGCTCCCGGCTCGCCGCCGGTCACTGCGGTGCTTTCGGTGCCTGTAGAGCCGGAGGACATGGGCGCGTTCAAGCGACTCCACGACCTCGGCGTGCAGCATATGACCGCGATGCCTGGGTTCCTCGACGCGGAGCTGCTCGAGCCGGTTCCGGGCGTCCAGGACGACACGGTCATCCTGCTGACCTTCGACACGCGTGAACATCTCGACGGTTGGCTGCGGTCCGACGACCGGAAGCGGCTCGTCGAGCTCCAAGCCAAGCACCTCCTAGGGCCTCGGACTCTCAGTGTCGTCGGCGGATTCGCTGGCTGGTTCAGCCTAGGTCAGGGTTACGACGTCGTTCCGTGGAAGTCCGCCGTCGCAGTTCTGATCGGCATCGTCCCCGTCTCACAGATCTACCTGTGGGTTCGCTTGTCGCTGTTCCCAGACCTGA
>Ga0299914_10001016_pt1 | contig 17894 bp, 26 predicted proteins | sample RVTome_10_FD_201361 | JGI IMG/M metagenome (GOLD analysis project Ga0299914, IMG submission 201361) | Soil microbial communities from uranium-contaminated site in the Upper Colorado River Basin, Wyoming, United States - RVT153D57 (version 2) ...
CTGGACTGGTTTGGCAGCAAGGGACGGGAGTGGTTTTCAAAGGGAGTGGACTGGTTTCGGGGTCTCCCTTTAGGGGACCCGAACCAGTCCCCTTTGAAACCAGTCCCAGGGGAGTGGTTTAGGGACTGGTCGGACCACTCGAACCACTCCCCGCATTAGGTATCTGGTAAGCCTCTTGATTCCCGTTGTGCATTTCGACCTCGATCAGCTCGATTCGGCCCAACTCCATGAGCGTGTCCACGGCGTCGTTGACCGTTTTCGGACCAGCGGACACAAGGCCGCGGAGCTTCCGTTTTGTGATCGGCCCATGCTCCACGATGGCGTCGAACACCAACTCAACCGCCTGTTGAAACTTGCTCGGCTTGTTCGGATCGAAGGGCGTCCCTCCTGATGGCGTGGCACGCTTCGTTGAGGGCTTTGCGGCCGGGTCAACGCTGTCGTCCGGCATCCACAGCGGAAACGCCCAGCGGAGCGCCAGGGGCTCTAGAGGAGGCCAGGAGCGGAGGGCTGCCTCGACAATGGCAACGTCTCGCTCCTCATGCGGCCGCAGCACGAAGTGGCAATCGGCAGCCCGCGAGAAACTGCCAGCTCCGGACCCGATGTCGGTTGTCGCCTTTCCGTTCTGGCTGCCCTTCGTGGCATGGTGGACGGAGGCGACGGCGCATCGAAGGCGATCGGCGTAGGAGTCGATCGTGTTATAGATGGCGGCCACGTCCGCGTTCTTGTTTTCGTCGGTCCCTTTGGGCAGGCAGCGGTAGAACGCATCGACGATGATCAGCTTGTATTCGCCGGGCTCGAATTGCAGGACCGTCTTTCCTAGTCCGTTGATGTCGCGGAGTTTTCCCCGTAGCGCCTCGATTCGTAGTTGGTCCGCGAATTCCTCGAATCCAATTTCGAGCGCGTCGGCAACCTTGTGGACGCGGTGAGTGATCGTCTCGCGGTGTAACTCGTTGTCGATCAGCAGCACCTTGCCGGGCGTGGTAGTGAACGTGCCGAGCCACTTTTTGCCGGTGATAACGCATAGAGCCAGGCTCAGCGCAAGCCAACTCTTGCCTACCTTCGTTGCCGCGATGCAATTCATGGTCTCGCCTTCGCGCAGCAGGCCGTTGACGATGGGCGCTCGTAGCGAGTGGTAGTCGCGAGCGAAGTCGCGGAACGTCGGCGGCATTACAGCCGGCTCGTTATCTTCCGGCTGGTCAAACCCATGATGCTGCCGTGAAGTCTGGTCCCAATTCGGCTTGCTCTGTTGGCGGTCATAGCGGCCGGGCTCATAGTGATTGCGGAACTCAGCCCAATGGTAGCCGCTGCAACTTTGATGGGAGCACTTGAACCCGAGAGCGCCGCTCGACACTTGATATACTGCCGCGTCCGGTGCCTTGTGCGACGGGTCGAAAGGACAATCAACCTGCCAGCGCCACCCGCCTTGATATGGCTGTTTGTTTTTGACAGGCACGCCTTTGTCCGCGAGCCACTTCTCAATATCAAACGTGCCGGCGTGGCCGTTGCCATTGCTCTGCTGACGCTGCGGCTGTTCGTCGGGCAGCGGCCCCAGGTCGTCCAGAATGTCATCTATCGGGTGTCGTTCCATCGCCACTAGCTCCTGATTTCGTCCTGGTCCTGCAATGCACCGCTGGCGATGATCAGGCTCGACATACGCCACTCGCGATGAATCTCGGGGCAGTTGTCGCCCTTGCAAGTGAGCGTGCCGGGCAACTTCCAGATTCGCGACGCATTGAAAACAGATATATCAATCTGTGCGTCACCCCAGCCGTTGAACTCGCCCGCCAGGTGCTTTAGAAGCTTCTCCGTCTTGCCGCCATCGTCGGCCGGGAGAGGGTTCGGCCAGCGGACCATACAGTGATAGCCATTCCCGCTGTCGCCGATAATCTGGTTGCCGAGCCCGCGTCTATAAAGCCACCATGCAACGTCATTGATAAGTAGTTCGGCCGCGTGCTTCTCTTGGGGCGTAGCAGAGATTCCAGCCGGTCTAATAGCGTCGGCATCGACCAACAACCAGTTACGTTGCAATATGTCTTTGTCGCCGGTTGTCGTCTCGCGGTCTTTGATGATGCGAGCCCGGTTGTATGACCGGGCGTGCAACTCGGGCTTGACCGGGTTCGGCGTGAAGTATGCCGCCGATGCCGACTCAACTCGCCCCAGGTCGGTTATAAGATCAGCAATATGCTCGCGGTCGTAATAGCCGCTGTACGTGCCGGTGCGGTATTCATTCAGCACCTTGCAATTGAGAACGCGCAATTCCGTCACTTGCCCAGGGTCCATTATCAATTCGAGGGCGTGTCGGATTTCGTCGGGGTCGATGCGAAAGAGGCTCACGAAATGTCCTCCGTTAATTGCAGCAGCAGGTCGTATCCTCGATTCACTGCCCTCATTGCCTCATTGCTGCCGCCGTGGTCCGGGTGGAACTCGCGGGCAAGCTGGCGTCGCCAAGAGTCGGCAATCGGGCGCAGGTCGGGAATCGCGAGCGGCGTCTGGTCAGCATTCCGCCGTTCTAGCTCGGCTTGAACAGCCGCCAGCAGCCGGGCCGAGATGTCGGGCAGCTCGGCCAGCCAGAGCAGGTAGCTGCCGTCGATGGCCGACAGAGGCTTGCCCTTGTGCTTGCCAAACGGCATTCGGTAGGTCGTGGTCACGAAGCGGCCCTCCGTTGCACAGTTGCCGGGTCGATCTCCCAGGCGGTGTAGATACATCGCTGGCTGCAATCCCAAGAGTCGTACAGCGCGCCGTCCTCCATCGCGGAGACATGGCCAGCCAGGCGAAGGATGTAGCTGCCGCGGGGGTACAGGGCGGCGAACGCTGCCGCGGTCATGCGGGGAAACCCGCGCTCGGCTGGAAAGTCGAATTGCCGGACAACGCCGAACGTGTTGGGCTCGACGCGCAGGAAGTGCGACAGCTCAAAGCCGGTCGTTTGGTGCCTGCCCTGCGCTTCGTAGAGCAGTTGCCACGCGGTGTCATACCGCAGCCCGGCGGCGATAACGAGCGCCCGCACGGTGCAATCGCCCAGGTCGCTTTTTCGGTGGCCCTTACCGACGTCTCGTTTGACAAAACGAAAAACGCCCAATTGCCTTGCGGGCGTCAGGGTGGGGGAGATGTTCACGAGGCGCCCTCCAACTTGGCTGTGATCTGGGCCAGCGTCTCGCGCTCGGCTCGCTCAACCTCCAGCATCCGCGCGTAGGCGTCGTGATCGACGTGCTGGACGATGCACTGCGCGCAAAGCCGCCGAAGTTCATCCGGGTCGATGGCGTCCACCTCGACCGATTCGCCCTTGAACTTCTTGGCGTGCGTGTTGCCCTTCCGCTTCGTCGGCCTGGTCGGAAGGTCGTACTGCTCGATCTGCTCGATCGTGACCGCGACCCGCTTGAAGGCGATCTCCGCATCCGGAGCAAGACGACGGAGGCCGCGCTCTATCTGCCTGTCGATCAGCACGCCGGACGGGTCACGGTCGCCGAAGTGATAGATGTAAGCCGGCTTGTCGATCTCGGTGATGTAGGCCGCGGCTTCAGCCAGGAATGATTCGGAGGCAAAGCCCGCGGCCGGATAGAGCGGTACGTCCCACTTGGCGGTGATGGGGTACAGCACGCCGACGAGGCCGCGTTTCTCAACCCAGACTTCAACGTGCACGTCCTGCCCCGCCCAGACCATGCGGCGGTAGTGCTCCTGGGTCTCTGCCAACGCCGACGCCAGATTCCAATGCGTGTCTGGCTTGTGCATGTAGCGCGTACCGTCGGTTATCCAACGGTAGGGCAGCCGGCCATCTCGCCGCATCAGCAAAAGCAAGCGGCAGATGGTGCGATACTCGGCTTCGCTCTTGGGAATCAGGCCCCGCGTGACCGCTTGATAAAAGACCTGCCGCACGGTCATCGGCTTGTAGGCCGAGACGATTTGATAAAGTTGGTCACGAAGGTCGCGGACAGACGATCGCGATCGGCGCTTAGTGGTACATGCACCACTAACGCGGCGTCGCCCAGATATGTTGATCGTGCTAGAATTCATGCGTGCGATCTCCTGCCAGCGCCGCCACCTTTGCCGGGTCGGGCGGCGTTTGGCGTTTGGGGGCTACTCTTCGTCCTGGTCAACGCCGCAGCCGACGAGATTACGCTCGATGAAGCGTTGAACGTCGCGCTCGCGATAGCGCACGAGGCGGCCAGAGATGGGCAGATAGGGCAGGTCAACGCGGCGCGAAGAGCGCCAGTGAGCGAGCGTTTGCTCGGCAATGCCGAGACGTTCGGCAACCTGTTTGGGAGTTAAGAGCTGGTCAGCAACGGCGGCCATCGGAATACCTCACGGGGGCTTGGTGTAACAAGCGAATCGTGAGGCAATTTGCCGCCAGCGTTTTTTGTTGCCTATTCAGCGTGTCCGTTATTTGTCCGTTTTCCACTCGCCGGGGTTGTCGGTGAGCGTGCGATAGATTGAATCTTCGCTGCCCCCGTTTTCAGCGACGTACCACGAAACCACGTCTTTCATCTTGGGGTTTTCACCCTGCCGCGCCCGTCGCTTGTACTCGCGAGCACAGGCGCGGGCGGCATCCGTCATTGGGCGTTTTTTCTTCTCATTTTTTTCCGTGTCCGTTTTTGTGTCCGTTGGCGGCGCAGCAAATTCCTTCGCAGCGTGAACTATCATCGTCCGCATCGTTGTGTTGACCCTCGCCGCATCGACTGCTTTCGTCCAGCCGGCGGTTATGTCAGCAAACTCATCCGGCGGATAATGCACTTCCGCAGGCTCACCACTTCTTTTCTTAGGCTTGTCCATCGTCCCCTCCCTTCGCAGCCGCCAGCATCGCCGCGATGGCGGCATCGACGGACGCTTTGATGGGGTTCAAATTCAACCTCGCGTAAATCGCCGTCGCCGGGCTGCCGGGCTCGTGGCCTAGGCTGGCACCGATAATCGCCATCGACGCGCCCGCCGCGGCTTGGAAGCTGCCGAGCGTCCTGCGCATATCGTGCATGCGCAGATCCTTGAGGCCCGCCCGCTTAATCAGCCGCGCCCACGCGGTCTTGGGGCTTTGCAGGTGGCCCGCTCGGTTCTTACTGCCGCCTGGGAATACCCAGGGGCAGCCCTTCGCGGCAGCCTTCCGGCGCTTGAGAATCGCCACGGCTTCTGCCGGCAGGTGGACGCGGACGGGCTCGCCGCTCTTAGTGGTCGGGATGCGCCACACGCCGCCGGGCAAGTCGAGGTCTGCCCAGGTCATCGACTGGACGTTCGATCTTCGCGCCCCGGTGTAGAGCAGCAGCCGGAAGAAATCGCGCAGCGTGTCGTTCGGCTCGCCATCGCAGGCGGCGAAGAAAGCCGCCAGCTCGCTCGGCTGTAGGAATCGGTCGCGCGATTGCTCGCGGAACTTGCGGATACCCTTCGCCGGGTTCGTGCCGTCAAACCCCAGGTCGCCCGCCTTGTTGAACATCGCGCGGAGTAAGGCGAGCAGCCGGTTCGCAGCATACTGGCCGTTCGCCTTCCCCACGCGGGCGTGCAGCGCCCTTACGTCGTCGCGCCGGATGCTCGATAGCTGGCGGTTTTTCCAGCGGGCAAGAAACTTGTCGTACTGCCGCTGGTCCTCTTGCCATGTCCGCTTGTGGAGCTTGGCGTGCGATTCGAGCCAATGGGCGAACAGTTCCGCCAGCGTCGCCTCTTCCCGCTCGCGGCGTCGTTCCACGGCCACGTTGATGCCGCGGGACAGCCGGCCCAGTTCGTCGTGGGCGTCCTGCCGGGCTTGCTCGATGGTGACAAACGGGAATTCGCCGAGCCGCTTCCGCACGGGCCCGCCCCCTGCCACCCGCTTGAAGATGTAGTAAGTGACCGTGCCGCCTTCGCGCAGTTCCGCCCGCAGCCCGGGCGTCTTGGGGTCGTGGACCACAAGCCGCTGGCCCACCTTGCCGAGCAGCCTATCGAGCCCCTTCTTGCTGAACTCAACCGCCATGATTGCCCCCCTGGTTTTTCGCGCCGCGTTACGCCGGCGTTACGTTCTGCCGGCAAGTAGCGGCAATCTTGAACGTAACGCGGAATGAGCAACGTAGCGAAATTGCCGAGAGAATACAAGCATCGGCAACCAGCGGCAATCAAAGGGTTCCCGTCTGGATAGAACTCTTAATCAGAGGGTTAATGGTTCGAGTCCATTGCGGGGCACTCTCAAGGCCTTTCATAGCAACAAGTTATGGAAGGCTTTTTTCGTGCCTCGGATGGCGGTAGGTTACCGCGTTACGCCCGCGTTACGGTCGGCACGGCGCAACAAAAAACCCCGCCGCGGGTTCGCCGGGCGGGGCGCTCTTCCGGGTTCGGCTACTCGGGCGGCTTGCCTTCGTCGCAGCGCTTCAGCCGGTCAACAGCGGCAATGAGCTTCCGTAGGTCGCTCTTGCTCTGCACCATGAACGTGACCACTTGCACGTTGAACGGAAAGCCTCTCGCCTCCACTTCCTCTATCGGTCGCTTGTAGAGCGTGTGCTCTTGCGTCGAGCTATGCGTTCGTGCCGTGATGATGTCGGCCAGCGCCACCGTGGAAACGAACTCGTTATCGTTCGTCAGATTTTTGATTTGCTGGCCCGTGAGTCGAATTGCCATCGCTTGTGCTCCAAAGTAAGGCCCGGCGGTTCAGCGCCGCCGGGCGGGGTCAAAAGTTTGTTCCACAATGGAACGATCTTATTCCTCAGCCACGATGGCCGCGTCGATCGCCTTGACCTTCACGCCGACGATAAACACGGCGGCCGCGGTGACAATCGACAAACAGAACAGCGCGCCGAGCATGGCATAGAGCCCGGTCACGCCGCGGTCGATGGAACGCAGCCGGCGGGAATCGCGGGCGGCTTGGCAAGTGTCGCACTTCATTTTCGTATCCTTTGGTAGTTGGTGGTTTCAAAAGTGGGGCTCCCGATCCGGCGGGCGAAACAGGAGCCCCCGACAGCCAGCCCGCTAGTCATTGCCGGCTGGCGTTGATGGTCGATCAGACGAACGCGAAAGGGTCCGCCACGGGCGGCTCGACTTCGCGGTACGTCAGCAGAAGCGGCTCGGGCTCGGCTTCAATCGCCGCCGGGCCTGCACCGGCGAACCGCGGCAGCACGTCGATGGGCTTCCGCGTGACGACTATCCGCGGGTCCAGGTAATGCTGCCGTGTGACCTCGGGGCTCGAATGCCCCAGGGCCGTGCAGGCGTCGATGCCGGCTTGTTGCAGGTGCGACGCGACCGACTTCCGCATCTTGTGGAACTTGCTCTTCCGGTCCGTCGAAAGCTGCGCCCGTTTCAAAATCCGGTTGTAGATTTTGTAGAGCGAGCCCTCGTCGTACGGCCAATGGAAGATCCTTTCGTAGCCGGCGGGCTTCATGCGGGCCAGCACCGCAAGGGTGTCTTTGCCCAGCGGGTGCAGCATGTCCTGGTCCTGCCCCTTGCGCACTTCAGCCTCGATGGCGAGCAGCCCGGTCGATTCGTCGAGCCACTCCCATCGCAAGGCGAGAATTTCGCCAATCCTACCGGCGGTATCCCACAAGACGCCGTGAAGCGCGGTCCAGAAGTCGGCGGCCTGGATGCCTTCTGCAATCAGACCAACCTCCTCGCGGCAACTGGCGAATAGCCGGGCCAATTCCTCCAGCGTGTAGGCTTTCGGAATTCGCCGCGGCACCGGGATGCGGGGCGTCGTGGGGAACATCGCAACAAGGCGGCGCTTCGCCATCCAGTTCCACAAGGCATGGATTCGGCATCGCCGCTCGTTCGTCGTCTTGCGGGCGACCTTCTTGTCGAGAAGCCGGTTTATCAACATCGCGATATTGTCGTCCTCCAGGTCCGCAGTCGTCGGCTCGTGGCCCAGCACTTCCTTGAAGTCACACAGCGCCATCCGGTATTGATGCCGCGTCTTGGGCGACCGGATGCGAGTGTTCTTGGGAAAATACTCGTTCACGCAATAGTGCCACAGCGTGCCGGGTTCGTCGGACAACGCGCGGGTGTCCTTCAGCCCGCGGTTGATGCCCGCCCGCACGTCGGCCCGCCGATCCTTCACGATTCCGGCGAACCGCATGACCGTTTCGCAGACTTCGGCGTGACGTGCGCCGCCCCAGCCGAACGACTTTTGATACCACGCCATCAGCTTTGCCGCGTTCTCAGGCGTCAAGTCGGACAACAGCGGGTCGCGCCACAGCATCGCTTTGAGGAGCGCGACCACGCGGCGGACCTGCGCTTGGCGGTGGCTGGACAGCGGCCGGCAGCTTGGCCGGTTCCTGCCCGCCATCGGGATATAGTGCCGCTCGACGAATTCGGACAGCGGCATGGACATGTCGTAGGTGAGGGTGGGCTTAGACATGCTCGCCTCCCTTCATCTTCGCGACCAGCGCCGCGAGCAGCGCCGAATCTTCCGGGCGCAGCGTGCCGCCGACTTCAAAATGGATCTCGCCGCCTTCGGTCAAGAGCGGGTCGTCGTCATCGTCATCGTCGCGCCAGGCAGACAAGCGGACGGACTGGACGCGGGAGAGCAAGTCGATAACTGGTGGCAACGGTGCCACCAGTTTCGGCGGCTCGGGTTCCACGAGGGGGACGCGGAACAGATCAGGCAGACGGTTCCGGGGTTTGTACGTCATTACCGCACCGCCTTTCCCGCCACAGCGGCGGCAAGCGTGGCGTCGTGCTTGATGGGCAGCGCCACAAAGCCGCTGCCGACCGTCAGTTCGTTGTACGTGCGGCAGAACCGAGCCCGCGGGTCTTCATGCTCGATCAGGTCGAACAGCTTGCCATCGCGGTAGATGCCCGTGCACAGCGGCGCCAGCGGCGGCTCCTGGACGATGGGCTGGGGACGCGAGAGTTTGCGTCTGGACATGGGGGAGTCCTTTCGTTGCCCGCCACAGAAGGCGGACAAAAAAGAGTCCCGACCGACACGACCTCTGTCTAGGAGCACGAGACTCCTGCACACGGTCACCCGTAGCCGCACCGTTTGGGCGCGGACGTGCGAAGTCGCATCGGCCGGGACTCTGAATTCTCGTGAGATACAGACATGGTTTTAGGCCGATTGTGAGACGGCCCTCGTGATGTTTAGACGTTCCTAGTATGCCCCGCCCGGCTGGCCCGCGTCAACTGCGGGTTTGTTACGTAACACCCCCTTGCCCGCTGCCGCGTCGTTACGTAACATGCCGTCGTTCATTGTTACGTAACAGGAGCAGCCAATTGAAGACGAACGCAGAGCGGCAAAGGGAGTTTCGAGAGAAGCGGCAAAATCGAATCGAGGAACTGGAGACGGAAGTCGCGCGGTTGACGGCGTTGCTGGAAAGCGGCGGAGTCGTGTCCCGAGCAGAACCGCACGGCGGAGGCAAAAGGGGGTGGGCTCGGTTTGCGTGGACGGACGCACTTGGCGACGAGGGGCAGCTCGTCTGCCGCGACATGGCAACCGCGAGGGAGTGCGAGAGATACGAACACCCGGAATACGACAACTACTACTTGATTCCGCCAGCGGTGGTTGCTGCCCTTGCTCAAGTGGGAAAGTGGCAACTGCCGTTGCCGGCCGAAGAGCCAGAACAGCAGCCGGAAGAAGAAGTCGCCGAAGAGGATCGCTACCGCTCATGGTGTCGCCGCAAAGGATTGAACCCCCGCGCAAATAAGTCCCGCGAAGCCTACGCCAACCGAGGGCGGCGCTGAAGAGCCCGAACGCCGCACAGCCCCGCCACAGCCCGCGAGCGGTCAAGGTACTTTGATACCAACATGCCCCGCCGCGGGCTCTAGCGGGCTTCTCTCGCGTTCGTCTTTCATCACAACTGCCCTCGCAGCCAGGCATGGGCTCGATTCAGCCACTTCTGCCGCCTCTTGCAGCCGCTGCACTCCGGCAGGCCGATGGCATCGGTCAGCGCCTTGATGCGGTTGCCAAGCAGCGTCGGGTCTTCACCTGGGAACAGCATCTCAGCTTCGCCCGGGAGCAGGATCGTGGTCTTGTCGCCGATGATCCGCAGTACGACACCGGGCGCGGAATAGACGACGTTGCAGGCGCAGTACCACGGCCAACCGCCGTCTGGGATGCGCGCCTTCCGTCCGCAGTTGTCGCACTTGACCTTCATGCCGCGGCCACCGAGATAGCAGTCGGGAAGTCGCACTCAGCGGAACCCCCCGCCGAGACGAGCGTGAGAACGGTCGTTCCGAGCGTGCTCATGTCCACCGGGTCATCGTTCGGAACGGATGTCCAAAAACCTTCCCAATCTGCGATGCCAAGTTGCACCTGAAACGACGTGCTGCTGTTGAACGAAAACAGGAACACGTTGACCCGCACGAACCAGTCGTCATGTCCGGCCCCGTCGTCTTCGCGGCGAAAACTGACGGAGTACTGCCACTTAATCAGCGTATCGGGACCGGGGCTGCAGGATGTCTCAATGATCTTCGTCCAGAGACATGCATCGTTTGGCGGCGTGAGTTGCAGCGGGATCGTATGCGAGCCGTTGGCGACTTCGCAATCGTTGCACGTTCCGTCAGCCGCTCCGCTCGCGGTCACAAGGGCGTCGGTGGCGTTGTGGATGAGATCAAAGCAGGTGATGCCGGGGCAGCACTTTCGGATGCAGCGGATGTTCGCGCTCATTCGCCAAGTCCCTTCCCGCCCACGCGGCACAATCGCTGGATGGTGAGCAGCGCGGCGCGGTCCGAGCAGCCGGGCGTGCGGAGCGTCTCGACGATTGCTTGCGTCGCCACAATGTCCCGCCGCGCCAGCTCGCGGGTCGCATCATCCCAGCAGCAGCACGTTTCAATGTTGCGCTCTATCGCCGGGATGTTTTCCGCGAACGCCGCGGCCATGAATTCCAGGTTCAAATCTGCCATCGTTAGGTTTCCTTCCAGAAGTCGGCGGGGTCCATGTCGAACGATTCTTTAATCGTCTCTAGCAAGGTTTGTTGCGCCGCGAGCATCGTGGCGGACCAGCGTTCCATCGTGACAACCCACGCGCGATGCGCCGCCACTTCGGTTTGCAGCTCGGCAAGCTGGCCGCGCAGCGATTCGACTTCCGCGATTAGTTCTGCTTTGGTCATCGGCTTACCCTGCCACTGGTCCGCGCGGGCGATGGTCCCGCAACTCTTTGTGAATCTCCGTGAGCTTGTCGAGAGACCCCTCCGCGACGCGCAGCATTCGCTGTTGGGTTCCCCCGCCGAAACTCAGAGCCAGGGCGCCGGCGGCAGAGAATGTCCCGCTCGCGCTGTGCTTGATCTCCGCCGGGCTGCCGACTACGGGGGCCACGTCGGGAGTACGCTCGGGGAGTCGCGCGGGCTCGATAGGCCGCGGTCCGCCACGCGCTCGCCGTTCGCGTTCCGCCAGTTCCAGGCGGGCTTGTGCGGTCTTTAGCGCGTGCATCTCGGCCGCGGCCTGCTCAGGTGTAATTTGCCCCAGCAGGCGCTGGTTGTTTACTTCGGTCATGGCGCTGCCGATTTCGGCACGCTTGCGCATGAACCGTTCTTCGGGCGACTCGAATTCGCGGACGAGACTTTCTCGCTTGGCCCGTTTCGATTCCAGCGATGCCAACGCCGCGGCCTGGTCGTAGAGGACTTCGGTTTCCTTTTTCAAACTCTCGGTCGCTTCGTCAATGAGTTTCTTCCACGCGCTCAGGTCCATCATGGAATTGGCCGCGGCCCTGCCTTGTTCAGCGATGGCGCTCGAGGCGGTCTTGAGCCCGGCGGTAAACGCTTCGATCTTCGGGGCCGCCACCGTGCCGATAATTCCCACGATGCCACCGAGCGGCACAATGGCCTCCGCAGCGTTTTTCGCCAAAAACAGGAAGCTATTGCTCAGATCGGTAATCGACATATCCAGCTCTTCGACCGCGATCTTGGCGATGCCCATGGCGCCAGCCACGATGCCCAGCGTGAACAGCACGCCGGCCAGCACGCCCACGATCGCCGGTCCCGCGGCAACCAGCGCCGGGATGGCGCCGACCAGCGCCCCCAAGGCAATGACGACGCCTCCGATGATGGTCACAGCGCCGCCGAAGATAACGAGCCCCGCGCCGACGGCGGCAATAACTTTGACGAGCCCGGCGTTCTCGCGAACCCATTTTGCGGTCGCCGCCGCAATGGCCCCGACGGTATGCAGCGCGGGCAGGAGGGCGGGGCCAAGGGCTGCGCCGACTTCAAAGACAATCGCTCCGATGGTCTTGCGGATCGCGTTGAACGCATCGTCGATCTTGCCCGCGGCGGCAATCGCCTCATCTGTCGGGACCATGCCACGCCGCTGCGCTTCGGCCCGCAACTCTCGCATCGTGCCGAGCATGGGGAGCAACATCGTGCCGGATCGGCCGAACACTTCCATCGCGAGCGCAGCCCGCTCGGTCGGGTCCGGGATGCCATTGAGCGCGTCGGCCATCATCTCGAATTGCCGCTCCGGCGGGATGCCGGCCAGCCGCTCGACCGAAAGGCCGAGTTGATCCAGGGCGTCCGTCGCACTTTGCAGCCCGGTTGCCGCGTCGTTGATCGTCCTCTGCATCCGGCGAATCGCTTTTTCCACGTCGTTGATCGACGCGCCAGATTGCTCGGCTGCGAATCCCAACTCGGCAAGGGAGCTGGCGGCCACGCCGGTTCTCTGTGCCATGTCGTCCAGCGCCGCGCCAGCCGTTGCGAAGTGACCGACCGCGGCAATGAGCGGCGTCACGATGGATGCCCCCAGGCCCGCCAGCATCCCGCCAACGGAGGCAATGCCGATTCCGAGCCCCCTTAGCCGCGCCTGGACGCCGGCCAGCCCTTTCATCAAAGGCGCATCCTTGGCGTACAGCGTGACGTGCGCCTTTCCCGCTTCGATGTCGGATCGCGAGGCCACGGTTAATCCTCCGTAAATCAAAGGCCCGCTGGCCGCGTGCTGGTGCGAATCACAAGGCCGGTTTCCGCAACTGGGCAGCGGCCAGCGGGTGTATCAAAGCCGCGGCAGCCGGGGAAGTCCGAGCCCAACCGCCGCGGGTGCTGCACGCCGTAGCGCGCGTAATTACCACTCACGCATCGCCTGGACGACCGCTTTGACTTGAGCGGGCGTTCCGGCTTGCTCTTGCGCGAGCGCGTCCACTTCGGCAGACAGCCGAGCCACGGCGGCATCGATGCGGGCGCGTTCGCCGGGGAAATGCACGTAGTTGTGCGAGCCAATCTGCGACTTCATGCGGTGCAATGAATCGCTCGCCTTGCCGAGCTTGTCGCGCAACTGTTCCTGCCTGAACTGGACGGTTGCGAGTTGGTCGCGGAGCGCTTCGCAGGTGCAGGTTTCAAAGAGCTTCTGTTCCATGCCGGTCAGCTTGCTCAGCGTGTCGTTGTTGCTGCTGATCTCGTTTCGCAGCGGGCGAACGGCTGTGCGATGCGCCTCGACTTGTTGCTCAAAGGCTTGCACCTTCGCCTCGATCTCGGCTTTCAGTGCGGCGTTGCGGGCGGCCAGCCGGTCGCGCTCGATAATGTTGGCCCGCAGTTGGTCGCGGTCGGCCAGCGATTTGACGAACGAGCGAAGGTCGTTCCGATCTTTGCCGGCCGCTTTTAGAACGGCGGCAACTTCGGCGGGCTCGACGTGCTCCTGTCCCTTTTGGAGTCGGCGGGCCAAATCCTCAAAGGCTGCCAGCGCGTCCGTTTCGAGCTGTTCTACACCGTCTAAAATTTCTTCCAGGGCAGTCATGCTGCTCGCGCCTCCATATCGGGTTTCAGTTTTTCAGGGTTCGCTTGGTAGTAGCTGGCCAGGTCGGCGCGCCATAGTTCCAGGAATTGTTCTGGCATCGGCTGCTGCCGCACTTCGGCCAGCGGCAGGTGAGCCAGTTGCTCGACTTCATCGGCCAGCGCGCCGGAGTATTGCCACGGTGACGACAGCCCGTAGTGGTCGGTGTGCAGGCATAACGACAGCGGCACGCGGCGGCCGGTGAGTCGCTCGACACGATGGGCGACGTGAAGGCAAGCGCGAATCCACCACGGCCCGTGTTGAATCCAGGGCGTGCGCTTCGACTGGCGAATGGAGCACGCGGCGGCCAAGAGTCCGCGAACCCGCACGGCTTCGTCTGGAGTGTCGGGCAGCGCGTCACCGTGTTCGCCTTCGTGAACGTGCGCGATTTCGTGAACGGCGAGACTCACAAGGCGGTCGCGATAGAGCGCGTGCCGCAACTCGGCATCGTCGCCGGCCAGTTCAGTCGCTTCCCGGTGCAACGCTTCGTCGTCAAGGTAGACCGCCACGCCGCGGCCAGCCCAGCGCCCTTGGAAGTCGAGCCAGTCGCGAAAGGCAAGATCTGCGTCGGGATGGAAATAACCGAGCGTCATCGGGTCGCGCAGGTCGCTCGGTACGCCGTCCGAAGTCATGCACAGATACAGCGGCCCATCGACGGGCGCGGCAGCGGTGAGTAGTGATTCAAGAGCGGTGCGTTTCATTCGTCATCGACCTCGACCAAGCGAGTCAGACATTCCGCCACTTCATCGGTTGAAAACATCGGTTCGCCGCCGATGGACAGCTTGACCGGCCTTAGACCCGCGAGCAGTTCATCGAGTTGCGCGACCAGCACGCTACGGCTGACCAACTCGGAGCCGGCCGGGTCGTCTTCGCTGCCTTCAATCGGGCGGCGATACCACTGTTCGCCGTGTGGGTACGATTCGAGTCGCCACGGCTCCCAGCCGAGCATGTCGCCGTCATCCATCGCGGCGCTCGCCATGATCGAACGGCTCAACTGCGATTCGGGGGCGTATTCATAATCCATGTTTTTGCTCCTCAACTTCGGGCGTCCTCATCGGTGGGCTCAGTATCGCAAACCCAGTCGATACATTCCGACATTCTGTACGTGTCGCCCCAAGGCAAATCTTCCGTCACGAAACGGTACTCGCGTCCGCAGCCGAGACAGACGACGCGCTGCATGACCGAGCCATCGTCGCCCTGCGCCTCTTGTGACTCGCGCTTGTAGTTCGGCGATTGGCAATAGGGGCAGCCGGGGCGGCAGACTAAGACAATCGGCGTTGTGCTCCAATCCCTGCGCATCGTCGGTTTCCTTACCACGGCAGCCGGTGGCTCATCCGGCTGCCTTCGTCATCGTGCAAATCAAACAGAATCAGCATTCCGTCCGGCAGCATTTCGGCCAGCTCGTAGCCGGGGTGGTTCGCTTCGTAAATCTTGACGCCGGCATCGCCCGTGCCTTGCAACAGCAGCGCGCCCTTGATGGTCGCCTCGCGCCCCTTGAACGGGCCGCGCTGGTCGGGTCCGCTGCGGATGATGTACTCAGCGGCATCCCAATCAATCGTCTCGGTCCAGTGATTCCAGATGATCGCCATAACCTTCCTTTCAGCGTTTGCCGTTCGCGCCGGCGGCCATCTGGCGGGCCGACATGCGTTGATCCGGTGGGGGGCGGCGCCTGACCGTGCCGAACAATCCGCTGCCGGTCATCTCGGCAGCGGCGAGCATCAGCGCGGTTGCGTCCAGAAGATGGTTATTTCCCGAATGCTTGAGCCAGCGCGAACGCTCGCCCTTGCCCTGCGCAAACTCCGTGATCCATTCCTCAGACAGAATGTGCGCCGAGTAGGTGTTGTGGTTGCGGTTGCCGCCGGGGACGAACAGCGTTAGCGCCCCAGGGTTCGACCGGTTGTCCGCGTCCCGCGGCTCAGCGATGAATCGGTCATGCACTGCCCGCTTCCAATGGTCGGAATCGAGCGTATGCAGCCAGACGCGAGCGGGCTGACGTTGGGCAAACCAGTGATTGCCCACGCGGCGAGTTGGAGTATGCACGCCGTGATGAAACGGGCTTTGCCCCTTCGCGGCGCGGAACGGTTCGCCGTGCAATCGGACGAACTCGAAAACCGCGTCCTGCGAATAGCCCGCGTCGATCAGCACTTGGGAAAGTGCAACCGGGTTGCCGTCCGCGTCACGAAACGGCTCAGCCGCTTGTTCGTCTTTCCAGGCAACCAGAGCGCGGAGAATCGCCCGCTCGATAACTTCCTGTTGGTCGGTCGCTTCCGTGCCGAGCACTTCGACCACGCCATAGTTGACGATGCAGCCGGCACCGCCTTCGCTGAATGCGCCCACCACAAAATGCAGCGCGTGCTTTCCACAGTCGAGGCCGGCCACAAGGGACGATTGCGGCGGCAGCTCGCGGCGCTCGAATCCGCTCAACCGGCTGCGGACGATCTCGCGCGTGATGCCCGCCTTAGTCACGTCGTCATCGAGCGGTGGCGGGTCGTTCTGGTGCTCCGTAAGAAACGACTCCAGGCCCCGGTCCGCGATGTAGTCGTAACACTTTTGCAGCGCGGAAAGATGCGTCGGGGTGTCATCGGGCAGCGGGTCCGCGATGTAGTCGTGCTCATTCGACAGCACGGCCCCGCGGTGCATCTCGGCAAAATGCGATTCGAGAAAATGGAACGCTTCGCGGCCGAACGGGTCTTTGACCGGGCTCGCCTTGTCGGCCGGGTCGATCCGCGTTTGCTTGCCGGCGGTCCGCAGGTCGACGTAGTTCTGCCACAGGTCCAGACGTTCCGGCCATCGTTTGATGCGCGGCAGCCGGGCGCCGGACCACGCGGGTTTTTGGGCCGGGTCGGAATACTTGAACGCGGCCGACTTGGGGCTGGTGATCGTGCAGAGCATGATTTGCCCTAGCCGTCGCCCCGGTCCCCCGAGCCCGCCGATGGTCTTGTCGATAATCTCCTCGATCTTGCCAGCGACCACGCCGTCAACCGCGGCCAGCGATTCGCGGTTGTCCAGATCGTCGAGCATTACGAAGTCCGGGCGAACGTCGAGCACGTTACAGCCCTGGAGCTGTTCGCTTTCCCAGCCGAGCGCGTACAGAATCGGGGCGCACGGTTCGTCCTCAATGAATGACGGCAGGATAAGGCGGCTGGCGGACCACTCGACATGGATTCGCCGGCCATCGACGGTGGCCCCGTGAGCCCGCGCCGGGGCCACGCCGACGTATGAGGCAACGTCGCACTCCAGCGGGTAGTCTTGCCACAGCGGCGTTCCCTTCCGCCGCAGTTGGCTCTTGATCGACCGCAGCCCCTCATCAGCCTTGCCGGCGGTCGCACAGACGATCAGCCCGAACCGAATCTGACGCGACAGCGCGTACTTCAAAGCCAAGTAGCGGACGATGGAACTCTTGCCGTCTGCCCTCGGGGCGGCGCGGCAAATGTTCGTCCCGAACGCCAGCGCCTGCCCCGCGTCGCGAATCAACGATAGTTGGTCGGTCGTGAACGGATGGTAGAAAACGCCCGGCAGGTACGTTGCCAGCCACAAAGCATCGTCACGTTCGCAGGCGGCACGCCGGGCGGGGTCAACGACGTCGCGGAGCGAAATGTCACGCTCGGCCGCGGCCCGCGATGCCGACTTCTGACGCTGCCGCTCGCGTTCGCTGGCGGCCGTGCGTTTTGGCGACGATGCTTTCGGGCTGGTCATGCGAGGCGGAATGTTAAAATAGGTAGGTAGTGAGTCCGGTCAGAGCGCGGCGGCTGGAAACGGCAGCCTGTTCACCTCGCCGGAAGGACCCGCGTGGGCATACTGCACAACGACTATGCGGATTGCTTTCGATGGACGATGCGAGGCGGCTCGGCGATCAGGGACCAGACGGCAGGGCTGATGTAGCTCTTGAGCCATCCTGTCTCCCGAGGCGGTGCTGGCGGGTTGCGTATGTCGCTCACCTTCCGCTCGACAGCCGGCGGCTCGGGCTCGAAGACGAATAGGGCGGGCTGGTGGTAGGTGGTCATTCCGTTGTGGCGGCATGTTGGTAGATCGCGGTCTCAATCGCTTCCAGCCGGTCGCAAAGGCTGGCGTCGTCGCGGTGACCTTCGATGGATTGCTGGATCGCTTCGGCAATGAATGCTCCGGCGGTCATGATGGCGTCAGCCTTCGCAATCGCATCGGCGCTCGCTTCCGGGTGAGCAGCTAGGCGCTCGTTGATCTTGTGGCCGTACCAACTGTTGCTGAACTCTGCGGATTGCATTTCGGTCTCCGGCTGGGGGACTGGTTTGGACTGG
>Ga0299914_10001017_pt1 | contig 17874 bp, 13 predicted proteins | sample RVTome_10_FD_201361 | JGI IMG/M metagenome (GOLD analysis project Ga0299914, IMG submission 201361) | Soil microbial communities from uranium-contaminated site in the Upper Colorado River Basin, Wyoming, United States - RVT153D57 (version 2) ...
GACGCGCTCGCAGCCATAAGCGTCGACGGACTGCCCGAGTTCATCGCGATCCGTTGCGTTCCCGGCTTCGGAAACGGCGATTCGAACGGTGTTCATCGCGATCCGTCGCTTCGCGGCTCCGGAAACCCCATCAGAGGGAGATGAGGGGGATGGTTGGAGATTGTGGCGATCGTCGTCGTCATCCCCACATCCCCGGTCATCCCCTCATCTCCTCATGATGACTTTCCCTGGCTGCCTGTCGGGATTCGACTGACTGCCTGTTGGCATTCGATTGGCATTCGCGGCGGCGAGCCATGGTGGGAATGGTTCGGAGTGCGCCCGGCCCCTGGCCCCACCCCTAAACACCTTCCGTCGCGCCAGCAGCCCGCCGCGCGATGACCGCCGCGCCGCCCACGATCAGCACGATTCCGATCACCTGCTCCAGCGCGATGCGTTCCGCGAAGAAAGCCGCACCGAGCAGAGTGGCCACGACCGGTTCGATCGCCGCGAGCATGCTGGCAGTGCTGGCGCGCAGCTCGCGGAGTGCGCGTAGGTAGAGCGCGTAGGCGAACAGCGTCGGCACGAGCCCGAGTGCGAGGAGTCGTGGTAGAGCAGCCGGCATGCGGGTCAGTGGCTCGACCGGCGGCGCCACGAAGAGCAGCGCGATCGACGCGAATCCGAACGACCAGAAGAGAGCGCCCCACGTGTCGATGCGCGCGACGGCGATCTTGCTGAAGATCGTGTACAGCGCGTACGTCGCGCCGGCGCCCAGCCCGAGGAGCGCGGCCGGCAGGGGCACGGCGACGACGCCGCTCGCAACGGCGCGGACGGCGCCTGTTACGAGCACGACGCCTGCCAGTACGATGACGAGCGCCGCGACACGGCCGCCCTCGACGGGCTCGCGCCAGAGCAGGCGGGACAGGAGAACGACGAAGGCCGGTGCCGTATACAGCAGTGCGGCTGCGACGGCGATGGTGGTCCGCGCGACGGCCGCGAAGTAGAGCCACTCGAACAGCGCGAAGCCGACGATCCCGTACAGCGCGAAGAACGGCAGGTCGCGTGGCCGGATCCGGATCCGGGCGGGGCGTGTCAGCGACAGCGCGGCAATGCCGAGGAAGCCGATCCACGCCCGTACGCTCGCCAGCTCGAGCGGTGTGTAGCCGGAAGCGTAGAGGCTCTTCGCGAAGAGGCCGAACGTAGCCCAGAGCGATGCCGCGAAAACGACGAGGCCGGCACCCAGCCAGGGATGCCGGTCCGTGGGTCGTCGCGACTCGCGCGTCAGCTGCCTTCCCTCCGCGTGTACGCCAGTCGCAGGAACGCGTTGGCCCGTTCCATGTGCGCCGCCGCCTTCTCCGGCTGACCGAGCCGGTCGAACACGTTCGCGAGACCGTAGTGCGTGTACGCGTAGTAGAACGGGATGCCCTCGGTCGCGGAATCGACCCAGTGTCCCCAGTCCTCGGGGAAGCCGCCGCGGTGCACGAAGACCTGATCGACGAGCATCTCGGTGCGCGGCACATCGACGTACGGACCGATGAGATCCGCCAGCTGCGGCTCCGATACCTGGTAGATCCCGCGCGCGGAGTCCGGCTGTACCGGTCCGTTGTTCAGCTTGAACGCGACGCCCTGACGGATGAGGTAGCCGGCGAGGTTCAGCTCCTCGTAAGCCTGCGTGGTCATCGCGTAGTAGATCGGGCGGTCGTCGATCGCCGTCGAGATGATGGCGGCCATGAAAACGTCGGCCGGAATCGTGATCGTCCCTTCCGCCAGCACCGTCTCCAGCTGGTCTGCGCGGAAAACACGATTCGCGTCGAGCAGGTACGGCGGTGTATTCGCGACCTGATCGATCTGCTCGTCGGTGAGCGGCAGGATGGACTCGGTCGGCGGCCTGCGGCCCGGTGGGATCTCCGTCACGGACACGCCCGGTTGATCCGTCGAAACGAGCAGCCGCGCGTACTCGTCCGGCCCCAGCTCCGGCTGGTACGGCCGCTGGCATATGATGCGCGTGGGATCGTCCAGCGGGTCCACGCCCTGTGGGCAGGGCGTGGTCATCTGCCGGATCTGCTTCACGTACCACGGCGTGTTGAGGTAGCTCATCACCATTACGGTGACGTCACGGCGGATGCCCTCCACTTCCTGCAGGTACCAGAGCGGGAAGGTGTCGTTGTCGCCGTTCGTGAACAACACGCCGTACGGCTCGATGCTCATGAGCAGGTTGTACGCCCAGTCGCGCGTGGCGTAGTCGTCCGCGCGCGACGCCCAGCTCCAGTTCGCGAGCAGCGGGATCAATGCAATGGCGAGGATGGGGGCGCTGACCAGCTCGGCCCGCCGCAGCGCCTGGCCTCTCGATGCGACCCACTCCGTCGCCACCTGCCAGAGTGCGGCCAGTCCCACGCCCGCCCATAGGCCCCAGACGGAGAAGCTGACAATGAAGAAATAGTCGCGTTCGCGGACCTCACGCAGCTCCGCGTAGCCGCCGCCCAGCGGGTACGTGAAGCCGTACCGGAAGTTCAGATAGAAGACGAGTCCGGCCGACAGCGTTGCGAACAGCGTCAGAACGTAGGCCCAGCTGACCCGGTCCCGCCTGTAGTGCGCGGCCGCGCCGAACACGCCCAGCGCAATGAACAGCAGCGTGAACAGCGGCCGCAGCCCGCCGAGCCACGACTGGTTGCCCCTCACGCTCCTCGCCCACTGCCAGTCGAAGTACTGGAGGTAGTTGCCCACCTGTGCGATGAGCAGGTTCGGCAGCTCGGGCGCGGCACGTACGGTGCGCGGCAGCGACGGATCGACCGGGTTCGTGAACACGGACGGCTTGTCGTACTGCTGCCGCTTGAGCGATGCCGAGAGCTCCTCGCAGCCCGCACCGCCCATGGTCAGCACGCTGACGACGGCGCCGCTCAGCGACTCGCACGTCGGGTCCGCCTCGTTGATGATGGGATCCAGCTCCGCACGGATCGGCAGGAACAGGTGCACCGACAGACCGAGCACTACCGCCACGATGCCGCCTACGTACAGCTTCCAGTTCGCCAGCGACCTGGGGTGCACCAGCAGCACGTACAGCAGCAGCGCCGGCGCGGCCAGGAACGCCATGAGGTGGTTGCCCACCGACAGCGCCAGCACGTACACGCCCAGCAGCAGCAGGTTGTCGTCCTTGCCCTCGCCCAGATGGTCCCGCCACCGGAACGCCAGCCAGCTGAGCAGCGCGATGGTGAACAGGCTGACCGTGTAGACCTTCTCGTTCACGTTCGACTGGTTCCACACCGTGAATGCGGTCGCACTGATCAGCACTGCCGCCGATGCACCGACCAGACGGAACGTCCGATGCTCGGAGAAGTACGCCATGATCCGGTGGACCATGAGGAACCAGAACCCGTGCGCCAGCGCACCCATGACGGCGCTGAACAGGTTGATGCGCACGGCGACCGACAGCCGGGTCGGCGCCAGCACCAGCTCCCACGCCCGTGCCAGCACCACGAACAGCGGGTTCCCCGGCGCATGCGGGATGCCCAGAATGTGCGCCGTCGCGATGTACTCGCTCGTATCCCAGAACGCCGTCGTGGGCGCCAGCGTGAGCACGTACAGCGCCAACGTCGCCAGCCCGGCGACGAGCGCCGCGATGTAGGGTGGCTGGTATCGGTCGCCCGCCTTCGGACGGAGCGCGTTCATGTTCCTCCTCAACGGATCGCGACGCCCTGCTCGATGGTGGGCTCCTCGCCGACGACATCGGCTGCCGCGGGACCGGCCGGCAGCAAGAGCGTGAACGTGGTGCCGTGCCCGAGCACGCTCGTGGCCTCGATGTCGCCCGCGAGCAGGTGTGCAAGCCGGCGTGCGATCGTGAGACCGAGGCCGGCACCGCCCGCCACCCGGGTGGGACTCTGGTCCACCTGCCAGAACGAGTCGAAGATGCGGCTCAGGTGCTCGTCGGCAATACCGATGCCGGTGTCCGAGACCTCGACGATGATGCGCGCGCTCTGCTGCGTGGCCCGGAGCCGGACCTCGCCCGCCTCCGTGAACTTGACGGCGTTGCTCAGGAGGTTGACAAGAATCTGGCGTACCTTGCCGGCGTCCGTGAACGCGAGCATCGGATCGACGGGCGTGTCCACGTGCAGGACCAGTGCCTTGCTCGCGGCTACAGGCTCGATCAGCATGGCGGCACGCTGCACCACGTCGACCACATCGACGGGCTCGATCTGCGCTTTCTCGCGGCCGGCATCCATGCGCGAAAACGTCAGGATCTCCTCGACGAGGTGCGTGAGGTGCCACGCGCTCGCCTTGATCCTGCCCAGCTGCTCCACCTGCTTGTCGGTCAGCGGCCCGGCCAGCTGTGCCGTTAGCAGATCCGCGTAGCCCACGATCGCCGTGAGCGGCGTGCGGAACTCGTGTGAGATGACGCTGATGAAGTTCGTCTTCGCCCGGTTCGACTCCTGTGCCTCCTCGTACAGCCGCGCGTTGTCGAGCGCCGTTGCGATACGGCGGGCCAGATCGCCGGCCACGCCGAGGTCGCGTGCGTCGTGGATCCGTCCACTCTTCCCGTAAACCATTGTCAGCACACCGAGCTTGCGCCCGTGCGCCGAGAGCGGCACCGACAGCGAGGACTTCGCGGCGAGCTCCTGGCCGAAGCGAAGCAGCTCCGGATCGGGTACCCGCTGCATCAGCGCAGGCGTCGACAGGTCGGGCGTCAGAACGGCTTCGCCCGTGCGCAGCGCATCCATGGCCGCCGAAGGCAGCCCCCAGTCGGGCGGGTAGCGGCGTCCCAGACGAAGGAGAACCTCTTCCGTCGCGGGATCGGCAGCGGCCGCCGCCGCCCGGACCACCGCATCGTCCTCCTTCAGCAGGTCGATCGTGCAGAAGTCCGCGAGGTAGGGTATGCCTGCGCGCACCGCCCGCTCCAGCACGTCCTCGAAGTCGAGCGTCGTCGAGAGGGCGATCCCGGACTCCACGATCAGCTGCTGCGCCGCTTCCGCCTCCTTGCGCGGTCCGATGTCGTGGAGGTAGACCGACATGCCACTCCCGGACGGATAGGCATGGACCTCGAGCCAGGTGTCGAGAACGTCCGACTCGATCTCGAACGCCCGCGGTCGCTGATCCAGCGCCGCCCTCTGCATCTCGATGAACGCGCGCGAGCCAATTCCCTCCGGAAATGCGTCCCAGATGCGCCGGCCCAACAGCTCGTCCCGGCGGCAGTCCAGCACCTTCTCCGCATGGCGGTTCACGTACGTGAAGCGCCAGTCGTTATCCAATGCCCAGAACGCGTCCGTGATGCTCTCGAGGATCTCCGTGGATCGCCGATGCTGTGCAGCGGCCTCGGCCAGCGCCGCCTGCGCCGCCGTGTAGAGCCGGGCGTTCGACGCGGCGAGCGCTACGAGCGCGGCAAGCTGTTCGGCGAAGTCGCGATCGACCGTATCGTACGTGCGGTCCGCAGCCATGAACGTGAGAGCGCCCTCGACGCGGTCGCCCGCGATGAGCGGGATGCACAGCAGCGAACGGGCGCCGAGCGCGCGTAGCTCGTCGATCCGATCCTCGTCGCGCACGTGCTTCGCCAGCGCTTCAGCCGTGAGCCGCGGGATCAGCACGGACGCCCGGTCGCGAACGGCGGCATCCACGGGCGCCGCGAAGGGATAGGCGTAGCGCGTGCTGCGGATCGGCGATGCGTCACCGTTCTTTGCCATCGCGGCGAAGCGGAGGACGCCGTCCGCTTCGCGGAACTCGAGCACGCACCAGGCGCAGAAACCAGGCACGACCAGGGGCCGAAGGCGTTCCATCGTGGCCTCGATCGCGAGCGTGCCCGCAAGCGCCCGGCCGGCGTCGGCGAGCAGGCGAGCATACGCCTCCGCTCTCCGTCGCTCCGTAACGTCGCGGACCGATACGATCACGCTTCCACCGTCCGGGGCCACGGCACCCAATACGGCGGCATTCACGGCGATCTGCGCGCGCGTACCGTCGGGCCGCCGGATGACGATCTCGGTCTGTACCGGCGAACCCTCGTGCAACACCCGCCGGAACGGCGAAGCGCTGCCCGCCAGCGGCTCGCCACCGGGCGTCGTCATACCCCACGATTCGGCATCCAGCAGACTGCCGGTGAGCGCACGACGATCCACGCCCAGCAGCCGGGCCGCAGCGCGGTTCGCGAATGCGACGCGCTCGTCTGCAGCCAGCACGAGGATCGCGTCCGGATTGATTTCGAGGATCCGGAGCCATTCACTGCTGGCGCCGGCGAGGTGATCGAGCCCCTCTGATTCCGCTGCCCGTGCGGTCATGTGATCACGACTGTCGCAGGAGACACGACGGCGCCGTAGCTCTACGGCGCCCAGCCGGATCCGGCCGTGGCAGGTCCTCAACGGTGAGGGGCCGGTAAGACGCCTCTAGGTTACCACCTCGCACGCCGGCAGAACAACCCCACCGCCTTCGGAGCCAACGTGCCGCGCAGCCCTGCCTGCCCGATCCGATCCTCGCCGTCTGGACAAAACGACGATGGATGCCCTAGAATCTGCCCGGCCTCCGGCGCCTCTCGGCCGGACACACCTCCGGCAATCGAACCGTGACCGCGGCGACGCGGTGCAGACGCGCCCCGCCGGGGGTACCGCTGTGCGAGATCCAGCGGCCGACGCGCGGCGCTCACGACCGGGAAAGGAGTCCACCATGGCAGAGCGTGTCAGAGTCACTCTCCGCTGGATCCAGATCCTCGACAAGATGGAACCGTTCTACAAGGATCGCGGCGAGTTCCGCTTCACCGCGAGAGTCGCCACCGACGTCGGCGCGCAGATCCAGGAGACGCGCTTCCCCACGGAGGGCCACTACGAGATCTCCGATCACCCGGCGTGGAACAAGCTGAATCTCGACCGCGTCATCTTCGAAGGTGATGTCAGTGAACGGCTGACCGTCGAGCTGATGGGCGAAGAGCTCGATACGTTGTCCGCGAACGATCAACTCGATCACTACAAGCGCGTGTTCGAGGGCGGAGCCGACGCGTGGGTCGGCGTCTACGGCCCGGGCGACGAGGGTCGCACGACCGATCCCGAGAACATGAGCAACTGGCGTGTGAACTACTCGATCGAACGCGCCTGACCGCTTTCCGTGGAGAACGTTTTGTCGTCGGCCGGCGCGATTGACACGGCCCGCCGCTAGGGCATCGCGGAGTCCAGCACATCGCGGACTTTCGCGGCCAGGATCGCAGGTGTGAACGGTTTCGGCAGGAACGGCGTGTCCGGCGTCAACACCCGGTGCTGCAGGATCGTGTCCGGCGTGTAGCCCGAGGTGAAGAGGATCTGCGTTTCGGGCCGGCTCGAGCGGATGCGATCCGCAACTTCCCGCCCACTCATTCCCGGCATCACGACATCGGTGACGAGCAGGTCGATGGTACCACCGTGCTGGCGTGCCAGGTCGATCGCCTCCTCGCCGCCCGGCGCCTCGATGACCGTGTAGCCGTACTTGCGCAGGACGCGGCTGCTGAGCGCACGAACGGCGGCCTCATCCTCCACCAGCAGAATCGTCTCCGTGCCGCGCGACGATGCGCCGTCCGCCGAGTTGGCCGGCCGGCGATCCTCGGGGGTGTGCACGCGCGGCAGCAGGACCTTGATCACGGTGCCGTGGTCCGGCTCACTGAACGCGTGGACCTGGCCACCGCTCTGGCTGACGATGCCATAGACGGTCGACAGGCCGAGGCCCGTACCCTTGCCGGGCCCCTTCGTCGTGAAGAACGGCTCGAAGATGTGGGACAGCGTATCCCGGTCCATACCGATGCCGCTGTCGGTGATCGTGAGCTGCACGTACTCGCCCGGCGTCGCATATGCCGGCGCCTTCGGGTCGTTGGCGGTCACGGTGATGTTCGACGTCTCGATCACGATCTGGCCACCGGCCGGCATGGCGTCCCGCGCATTGACGACGAGGTTCATGACGACCTGCTCGATCTGGCCGGGATCCGCCTTGATGCGGCCGACGAACGGATCGAGAATCGTGACGAGCGTCACATCCTCGCCGATCACTCGCCGCAGCATGCGTTCGACGCCCGCGACGAGACCGTTCACGTTGAGGACGGCGGGCTGGAGGACCTGCTTCCTGCTGAACGCGAGCAGCTGACGGGTCAGGCCTGCCGCACGCACGGCCGCACGGTCGATCTCGAGGACGTCGGCATGCGCCTGGCCACCCCGCGGCAGGGCATCCAGCAGCAGCTGCGAGTGCCCGGTGATGGCCGTGAGCAGGTTGTTGAAGTCGTGTGCGACGCCGCCGGCCAACCGGCCCACCGCCTCCATCTTCTGCGAGTGGAGCAGCCGCTGCTCGAGCTCCTTGCGGGGTGTGAGATCCTCGATCACGGCCATGGTTCCGCGCACGCGACGCTGACCATCCCGCAGCGGAGCAACCGACAGACTGACATCGATCCGGCGACCATCGCGCCGGCAGCACACCATCTCGATGCCCGTGTAGGAGTGGCCCTCGAGCGTTGCAGCGAAGCGTGCCCGGAACGCGTCGGAATCGCTGTCGGGTACGATCGGCAGTGCCGCGCCCAGCACCTCGGCCTCGCGCCAGCCGAACATCCGGTCCGCGCTCGGATTCCACATCGTGACCCGGCTCCCGGCATCGAGCGCGACGATCGCGAGCGGCGAGGCCGTGATCAGCGCGCGCAGCGTCTCGTTGCTCTCGCGTAGCGCTTCGCGCGCGATCGTGCGATCCGTCACATCGCGGACATTCAGGACCAGGCCGTCCATCACGGGATCGTGCAGCATGTTCCTGGCCTTCACCTCGATCGTGCGGTACGAGCCATCCTGGTGCCGGGCGCGTACCTCGACCGTCGGCATCGACCGGGGATTCTTGCGGATCCGCTGCGCGACCGCGATCGCCTTGGCGCGATCCGCCGGATGAACGAGCTCGTAGGCATTGCCGCCTTCCAGGTCGTCCACGCTGTAGCCGAGTATGCCGCGTACGGATGGACTCACATAGCGGATCTGGAGGTCGACGCTGATGACGGCAATGAGGTCGCTCGCGTTCTCGACGAGCGAACGGAACCGCACCTCGCTGCGCCGGAGCTTCTCGGCCATCCGCTCGTTCTCGGTCACGTCGAGCGCGATCCCGATCGTACCATCGATCGCGCCGTCCGCCCCGTGCAGCGGTTCGACGTGGGCCTCGAACGTGCGGTCGCGGAAGCCGAGGCGGTAGCTGATTCGCTCGCCCGCCGCGGCGCGTCTGTGTACCTCGACGACGGCGTCCTCGTATCCCGTTGGCCGGCCGAGCACGCCTACACTCGCACCCACCAGGTCGCGCGGCTGCAGGTCGACCGCTGCCAGACCTGCTCCCATGCACGACGTCAAACGGAGCCGTGTATCAGTCGACCACAGGATGGCGGGCGCCTGTTCGACGAACAGCCGCAAGCGCTGCTCGTTGGCGCGCAACCGCTCCTCTGCGGCCTTGCGGTCCGAGATGTCGCTCGATATGCCGACGACGCCGATCAGCTCGCCGTTCGCATCGTGGATCGGCGTTGTCGCCATCGCAGCCGGGAAACGGCCGCCGTCGCGCCGGCGAAGCTCCAGCTCGCCCGACCACTCCTCGCCGCGGAGGACGCTCGCAAGGACCCGCGCGGAGAACTCCGCCGAGTGCGGCGGCACGATCAGCGACTCGATCGTCCGGCCCACCGCCTCGTCCGCGCTCCAGCCGTACAGCCGTTCGGCGAACCGGTTCCAGTGGCGGACGATGCCTTCCAGATCCGTCGCGATGACGGCGCGGCTCACGGCCTCGAGCACGTGTGCCTGGAGCTGGATCTGGTGCTCCGATTGGCGCCGTTCCACGGCGTAGCGCAGTGTGCGGGAGAGTAGTGTACCGTCGACGTGGCCGGCGAGGAGATAGTCCATTGCGCCGGCTTTGACGGCTTTCAGGGCGATCGCCTCGTCGCTCGCATTGGCAAGCACGACGATCGGCGTTTCCGCGACAGTCGCGTAGAGGGCAGCGAACGTGCCGAGCCCGCTGGCGTCCGGCAGCTCGAGGTCGGCCAGCACGACGTCGTACGCGCTTTCCTGCAGTCGTTCGATCGCATCACCGAGCCTCGCTGCCGTCACGACCCGGAAGCCGTTGCCGACGTCCGTGAGGGCCGAAACGAAGAGCGCCGACCGTTCGCGGTCGTGTTCGACGATCAGGACGTTCAGGGTTTGGGCGCCCACACGGCCTCCCGTTCGTCCGTGGTCGGGCGTACGCCGGTCCGGTCGGTGCGACGTGCCCCGATTCGGCGCCTTGAGCAGCATGCCGACGGCAGCATACTCTTATGCATTTCCCACGCCGGAAACGTTCGTCGGTTCACCGGCTGATGAATGGTATCCATTGCGGTCCCCAGGAGATGCCGCCGCATGAGGCCCGAGTATGATGTCGCCGTTGCCGGTCTGGGCGTGCTGGGCTCGGCTGTGATGCTCGACCTGGCGCGACGAGGGCTGCGCGTGCTCGGGCTCGATGCCCGCCGCCCGCCCCATGCGGCGGGCTCGTCGCACGGCCGGACCCGCATCATCCGCGAGGCGTATTTCGAGCATCCCCTGTACGTACCGCTCGTGCGGCGGGCGTACGAGGGGTGGCGCCGACTCGAGGCGGACAGCGGGCGGTCGCTGCTGCGCATCACGGGCGGCATCAACATCGGACCGCCCGAGGGCATGCTCGTGGCCGGCACGCTTTCGAGCGTCCGCACGCACGACATCGCGCACGAGCAGCTGAGTGGCGATGAGATCCGTCAGCGGTTCCCCGCGCTCGTACCGGCGGCGACCGACGTCGGCATCTTCGAAGCGAACGCAGGTCTGCTCCTTGCCGAAGAAAGCGTCGCGGCGCAGCTGCAGCTGTCTACGGAGGCGGGCGTCGATGTTCGTCTCGAGGAGGAGCTGCTCGAGTGGCGGGCGGACGAGGATGGTGTATGGCTCATCACGTCGCGCGGGCCGCTGCGTGCCGGCACCCTCATCCTCGCGCTCGGCGCATGGCTCGCACCGTTGCTCGCGCCCGAGGGCATCCGGTTGACCGTCGAGCGGCAGACCCATCACTGGTTCGCTGGCGGCGGCGACCTGCGCGCCGACCGATGCCCCGTCACACTGTGGGAGTACGAGCCGCTCGGCGTCTTCTGGTCCATTCCCGACATTGGCCATGGCGTGAAAGCCGGAATCCATCACGAGGGCGAGATCGTGGCGACGCCCGAGGCCGTCGACCGGACGGCGCGCGCCGAAGACGAAAGCCGGGTACGCGCGCTGCTGGACACGCGGTTGCCGGCGACCGGCCGCACCATGGGTGCGGAGGTGTGTCTCTACACGAACACGCCGGACCGGCATTTCCTCGTCGATCGGCATCCGCGCCACGCGACGGTGATCCTCGCGAGTGCGTGCTCCGGCCACGGCTTCAAGTTCGCCCCAGCGCTGGCCGAGGCGATCGCGGACATGGTCGATGACCGGCAGTCCGGTGTCGACATCACGCCGTTTCGCCTCGGCCGTTTCCCGTTGCGGCCGCGCTAGTCGTCCGGAGAACAGTGAGTCCGGAGCATGTCCGCCAACCTTGCGGCGAGCGCCTCCGGTGCACGGCCCTGGATCTCGTTTCGTGGCATCAGGAATACCAGCTCACCATCGCGGAAGAGCGCGACGGCGGGCGAGGACGGCGGGTGCGGTGCGAGGAACTCGCGAGCGCGAGCCGTCGCCTCCACGTCCTGACCCGCGAACACGCTGGCCGCCCGGGTGGGGCGGACACTGCTGCTCAGAGCCAGGCCCACGGCAGGACGCATGCTGCCGGCGGAGCAACCGCATACCGAGTTCACGATGAGCAGTGCCGTGCCGGAGCCCGCCTGATCCATGAATTCATCGACGTCCGCGACGGTGCGCAGCTCGAGCACGCCATGGCGGCTCAGGTCCCGGCGCATCGGTGTGACCATCAGCTCGGAATGTTGCATCCCGTCCTCCTCGTTCCACGATCCCGTCCGCGAAGATGCGCCCGCCGTCGTGGCGTAGCAACGGGCACGCCCTCGCGACCCGCTGGAAGACCAGCCTTGCCGGAAGGATCCATGCACCCGTAGCCTAGCCGCGATCCGGCTTCAGGTCGGGCTCAACGTGAATCGACAGGCAATCCAAAGGTCGATGCAATCACCGTACGAGCTGCTGGTGCTGGCCGGCGACGACGTGGCCCGGCTGCTGCCGATGTGCGATTGCATCGATATCATGGCTGCGACCCTCGCAGGACTGGCCGCGGAGAACGCCGTGCAGCCGCTGCGCACCGTCATCGCCCTGCCGGACGGCCGCGGATCGCTCTATACCATGCCGGCCCACGCCGGCTCGCCTCCGGCCCTGGCCGTCAAGCTGGTCACGGTCTTTCCCGGCAACGAATCCGGTCCTCTCCCTACGCATCAGGGCGTCGTCGTGCTGTTCGATGCTGCGGACGGCCGGCCAGTCGCACTCATCGATGCGGCCGAGGTCACGGCGATCCGGACGGCGGCCGTCAGCGCCGTCGCGACGTCCGCCCTCGCGAACGGCGATGCAGGTGATCTCGCGTTGATTGGTGCGGGCGTGCAGGCGAGGACGCATCTCGAGGCGATGCTCGCGGTCCGGCCGATCCGCCGGGTCCGCGTGTGGAGCCGTACGGCCGATCGCGCGCACGCGTTCGCCCAGCGCGAATCGCGACGCCACGGCATTCGGATCGAGCCCGTCGCCGGGCCCGGTGAAGCCGTGGACGGTGCCGACCTCATCTGCACCGTGAGCGCTGCGTCGTCGCCCGTCATACACGGCGACCGGATCGCGGCGGGCGCCCACATCAACGCGGTGGGTGCGAGCACGAGCGGGACACGCGAGCTCGATACGACGACCATCGTCCGCGCGCGCGTCTTCGTCGACCAGATCGAGGCGGCGCTCGCCGAGGCCGGCGACCTGATCCTCCCCATCCGCGAGCGCGCGATCGGCCCCGACCACATCCTCGGTGCGCTGGGTGGCGTGCTCGCGGGCGCGATCGATGGACGCATCGCCCGCGACGACATCACGGTCTTCAAGTCGCTCGGGCTCGCCGTCGAAGATGCGGCAGCGGCAGGGCTGCTGTACGAACGGGCCTCAGCCGGCCCGTTGCGGGCCCCCTCCGTCCGGATGCCTCCCCGAACCTCCGACTGACGCATCGTCATCGTTTGCCCGGTCCGTCCGCTCGGACTCCGGCGGCGGAATGCCGGTGACGACATCGGCGAGCTCGAGCTGGTTCCGGACCAGCTCCGCCTCCTCCTCCGTGAGGCCCAGGATCTCGACCAGTGGTTCGAGCGCCGGCCTGGCTGGCCGCTCCGGTTCGTCCTGCATGGCTCTCCCATCGATGACGGTGAAGCCTATCGCGCGACCGTATGTCCTGAAGGTCGTGGCTCCGTTCATGTCACGCCATGCGGCGATGGCACAGTTCCCGGCGTTGCGACAGCCGTGCTCCGGCCGCACATTCGGTCCTCGCCGCTCGGCCGATCGGTTCATCATCCTCTCGCGGAGGTGGCATGGCGCAGCTCGCGACGAGCTTGCCGCGGCGCGGCTTCGGGGATACCGCGCGTCGCGACGCCTGGTGGGTGCTACCCACCGTCGTTTTCCTCACGCTCACCGGTTTCGTGGTCTACACGACGTGGGCGGCATTCCAGGGAGACCACTACCATTACGGCGGCTACCTCTCGCCGCTCTACTCGCCCGTGTTGTGGGGCGACCCATCGCACGCATGGTTCGGCGCACGACCCGACTGGTGGCCGGCCTGGCTGATCTTCTCGCCCGCGATCCTGATCCTCTGGGCGCCCGGCGGCTTCCGGCTCACGTGCTACTACTACCGCGGCGCGTACTACAAAGCGTTCTGGGCGGACCCGCCGTCGTGCACCGTGGGCGAACCGCGCAAGGGGTATCGCGGCGAGCGGTCGTTCCCGCTGATCCTCCAGAACGTGCACCGCTACTTCCTGTACCTCGCGCTCCTCTTCATCGTGATCCTCGCGTCCGACGTCTGGAAGGCGCTCTGGTTCACCGACGCGGCGACCGGCGCGGCGGAGTTCGGCGTGGGCGTGGGCACGCTCGTCCTCGCGCTGAACGTCGTCCTCCTGGGCGGCTACACGTTCGGCTGCCACTCGCTGCGACATCTCGTGGGCGGAGGACTCGCGCAGATCTCGAAGAAGCCCGCTCGCTACCAGACGTACCGGGGCGTGAGCTGCCTCAACCGGCGGCACATGCTGTGGGCATGGCTGAGCCTGGTCTGGGTCGCGTTCAGCGACATCTACGTGCGACTGGTCTCGATGGGTGTCTGGACGGACTGGAGGATCCTCTGATGCCTTCGGGGCACCAGGCCTTCGACTACGACGTCCTCGTCATCGGTGCCGGCGGTGCGGGGCTGCGCGCCGCGATCGAGGCTGCCGCACGGGGTGCGTCCGTAGGACTCGTCTGCAAGTCGCTGCTCGGCAAAGCGCACACGGTCATGGCCGAGGGCGGCGTGGCCGCGTCGCTCGCCAACGTCGACGACCGTGACAGCTGGCGCGTCCACTTCGCCGACACCATGCGCGGCGGTCAGTACCTCAACAACTGGCGGATGGCCGAGCTGCACGCCAGGGAAGCGCCCGATCGCGTGCGCGAGCTGGAGGCGTGGGGCGCACTCTTCGACCGCACCGACGACGGCCGCATCCTCCAGCGGAACTTCGGCGGCCACGCGTATCCCCGTCTCGCCCACGTGGGCGACCGCACGGGCCTCGAGATGATCCGCACGCTCCAGGACCACGGCGTGCACCAGGGTATCGGCGTGCACATGGAGTGCACCATCACACGGCTGTGCCAGGATGGGGAGCGCGTGGTGGGCGCGTTCGGCTACGAGCGTGAGCGCGGCCGGTTCCTGCTGTTCCGCGCCGGCGCCGTCGTTCTCGCGACCGGCGGTATCGGCCGCGCGTTCCGCATCACCAGCAACTCGTGGGAGTACACCGGCGATGGACACGCCCTCGCCTATCTCGCCGGCGCCGAGCTGATCGACATGGAGTTCGTGCAGTTCCATCCGACGGGCATGGTCTGGCCTCCCAGCGTGCGTGGCATTCTCGTCACGGAAGGCGTGCGCGGCGAGGGCGGCGTGCTGCGCAACCGCGAGGGGAGGCGCTTCATGTTCGACGACATCCCCCCGCTCTACCGGAACCAGACGGCGGACAACGAGGACGAGGGCTGGCGCTACACGCAGGGCGACCGGAACGCGCGACGCCCGCCCGAGCTGCTCACGCGCGACCACGTCGCACGCTGCATCATGCGCGAGGTGCGAGACGGCCGCGGCAGCCCGCACGGCGGCGTGTACCTCGACATCGCGTGGATCAAGGAACGAATGCCGAAGGCGGCGGAGCACATCAAGCGCAAGCTGCCGAGCATGTACCACCAGTTCAAGCAGCTCGCCGACATCGACATCACCGAGGAACCGATGGAGGTGGGGCCGACCACGCACTACGCGATGGGTGGGATCCGGGTCGATCCGGACACGCAGATGTCGACGGTGCCCGGGCTGTTCGCCGCCGGCGAGTGCGCCGCCGGGCTGCACGGCGCGAACCGGCTGGGCGGCAACTCGCTGTCCGACCTCCTCGTGTTCGGTAAGCGCGCAGGTGAATATGCCGCAGAGTTCGCCGGCCGTGCGGAGCGCGTGCACATCGATGCGGAGCAGGTCGATGCCGCCGCGCGCGAGGCGCTGGAGCCGTTCGACCGGACGGAGGGCGAGAGCCCCTTCGCGATCCAGCACGCGCTCCAGGACCTGATGCAGGACCTCGTCGGCATCGTCCGGCAGGAGGCCGAGATGAAGCAAGCGATCGAGCAGATCGGCGCGCTCGGCGACCGCGCCGCAACGTCCGTCGTGAGCGGCAACCGCGAGTACAACCCGGGCTGGCACACGGCCGTCGACCTGCGCAACCTGCTCATCGTTTCCGAAGCCGTGGCGCGCGCGGGACTCGAGCGGAAGGAGTCGCGTGGCGCGCACTTTCGCGACGACTTCCCGGAGAAGGACGCGGAGTGGGGGAAGTACAATCTCGCGATCCGCCGCGCGACCGACGGCGCGATGCACGTCGAGCGTACACCCACCCGCGAGCCGCCCGCCGAGCTCGGCGCCATTATCGAGGAGATGAAGTAGATGGCGAGTGTCACCTTCCGCATCTGGCGCGGCGAAGGCGAGAACGGCCAGTTCCGCGAGTACGCGACCGACATCACCGAAGGCATGGTCGTCCTCGATGCCGTCCACCAGATCCAGGCCGAGCAGGCCAACGACCTCGCCGTCCGCTGGAACTGCAAGGCCGGCAAGTGCGGGTCCTGCTCCGCCGAGGTCAACGGCATGCCCCGGCTCATGTGCATGACGCGCATGAACGAGGTCGACACGAGGAAGCCCGTCACCATCGAGCCGATGAAGGCGTTCCCGGTCATCCGCGATCTGGTCACGGACGTCTCCTGGAACTACGAGGTCAAGAAGACCATCCAGCCGTTCTCGCCCCGTCCGCCCGATGCGCCCGACGGCACCTGGCGCATGGACCAGCGCGACGTCGACCGCGTGATGGAGTTCCGCAAGTGCATCGAGTGCTACCTCTGCCAGGACGTGTGCCACGTCCTGCGCGAGCACCATTACCACGACCGCTTCATCGGCCCGCGCTACTTCGTGCACGTCGCCGCGCTCGAGATGCACCCGCTCGACACGGCCGACCGCCGCGAGGAGCTGCGCCAGCACGGCGGCATCGGCTACTGCAACATCACTGCGTGCTGCCGGAAGGTCTGCCCCGAAGGCATCACGATCACGGAAAACGCGATCATCCCGCTGAAAGAGCGGATCGTCGATCGCGCGTACGATCCGGTCGCGAAGCTGGTTCAGCTGGTGAGACGACGGCGCCAAGGCACGAGCGCACAAGAGTAGAGAATGGTTACGGCACGTGAGGACACGCAGCGCGAAAAGAAGACCAGCACCGCGACGAAGCCTGCACCGCGACGAAGCCAGCATGACCGCGAACCGTACCCGCAGCGTCCGGAAGCACCCACGAACGCAACTCGACCGTGCCCCCGCGACCCGCGGCACCGATGAACGCCCAGCCCTAGCCCTAGCCCCAGCCCTCTTCCCTCGAGGCCCCAGTGTTCAAACTAAAAAAACTCTCCCCCGAAGGCATCGAATCCGCGCTCGCCAAAGTCGAACGGTACCGCCTTCTGAACGAGCCATGGGAAGCCGAGAGCATCTGCCTGGACATCCTCGAGATCGATCCGTCGAACCAGACGGCGCTCGTGATGCTGCTGCTGGCGCGGACGGACCAGCTCGGCAGCGAACAGGGCGCGTCGCTCGCCGATGCCCAGGAGATCATCCCGCAGCTCGAGTCAGAGTACGAGCGGACATACTACTCCGGCATCATCTGCGAGCGTCGCGCAGCCTCGTTGCTCGCACGCGACACCGCCGCCGCAGGACAGGTCGCATACCAGTGGTTCCGCCGGGCCATGGAATGGTACGAGCAGGCGGAGAAGATCCGGCCGGCCGGCAACGACTCGGCTCTATTGCGGTGGAACACCTGTGCGCGCGCCATCATGCGCCACGATCACGTTCGGCCCGTCGAGCGGGAGGAGATGCCGCAGCTGCTGGAGTAGTGGCTCGCTATGGGAACCGAAGGTCCTTCTGCACTGACGTATCAATGGCAGGATCTCGCCGACACGCCGGCGTCGACTGAGTACGTTGGCCGAAGCATCCGAGTCGATCTCTCGAATCTGGAGCCCGGTCGCTACGCGCTCGAACTGCGCGTTCGCGACAGCAGCGGCGAGCTGGCCACTGCTCGCCGCGTCATCGAGATCTCGACCTCCGAGACTTGACCTGCAGCTGACCGAGCTGGATCGTTGCTCGCGAAGAAACCGCACGGGGTTTCCTGCCTCCCCGCCATCATCTTGGTCCTTCGTTGGTGTATGAACGGCGCAACGATTCGCCGTTTGCAAGCGGCAACGG
>Ga0299914_10001018_pt1 | contig 17873 bp, 12 predicted proteins | sample RVTome_10_FD_201361 | JGI IMG/M metagenome (GOLD analysis project Ga0299914, IMG submission 201361) | Soil microbial communities from uranium-contaminated site in the Upper Colorado River Basin, Wyoming, United States - RVT153D57 (version 2) ...
GCAGCAGGATGACATCGTGGCCGGGCGCTCGGGCGCGCAGCAGCGCTCGCGCACCGCGCAGGGCCGCGAACCGGCGACGCCCAGTGGCGCGCGGCACATCGACGGTCTCCAGGCCGTCGGGTCCGGGCGGTGGGTCGACGCCGTATCCCAAGAACGGCGCGGCGTATGTCACCTGCCAGCCCGCATCGAGCAACGCGCGGATCTCGCGGTGGCAGATCCGAGCATCACCTGGATGGTGGACGACCGTGACGACCAGCGCGCGGTGCACCCGGATCAGCCCTTTGCGGCCGATGCGACCCGCTTGGGCGTAGTGACCGCGGCCCTGTATGCCTGGCAGACGTCGCCGGCCGGCCCATCCATTTCGAGCACGCCCTGGTCGATCCAGAGGGCGCGGCTGCACATGCTCTCGACGGTGGCGAGGGAGTGGCTGACCAGGAATATCGTGCCGGCGTTCTCGCGGATGCGGTCGATCCGCTCTTTGCTCTTGGCGCGGAACTCTGCGTCGCCCGTGGCGAGGGCCTCGTCGATCATGAGTACGTCCGGCGTGGCGGCCGAGGAGATGGCGAAACGCAGCCGCGCGCCCATGCCGCTGGAGTACGCCTTCATCGGTAGGTACACGAAGTCGCCGATGCCGGCGAAGTCGACGATGTCGTCGAAGCGTTCGCGCACCTGCTGGGGTGTGAGGCCCAGGGCGAGCCCGCCGATCATGATGTTGCGCTCGCCGGTCAGCTCGCTCATCAACACGGCGTTGACACCGAGGAGCGACGGCTCGCCGGACACGTAGACGGTGCCCTTGGTCGCCGGGAGCAGGCCGGCGATCGCGCGCAGCAAGGTGCTCTTGCCCGAACCGTTGCGCCCGACGACGCCGATCGACTCGCCGTGGCGCGCCATGAACGAGACGCCCCGCACCGCCGGGATCTCGGTGACGGCACCGACATGGTCGGCAGGCTTGCTGAGCAAGCGCGCCAGCCAGCTTGGGCTCCCTGCGCTGGTAGGACGCCGTCGTCCGCCATAGACCCGGTAGGTGACGTGAAGGTCGTCGACAATCAACGACGGGTCGCCGAGCGCTGTGGGTAACGGGCGTCCGGGCAGTTGGTCGGCCTCGAAGTCGACCTCTCGGGGGACCGCCGGCTCAGTCACGGCCGTACCTCTCCTCCGCCTGCCAGAACACCACGAAGCCGACGACGAGGAACAGCAGCGCCCAGCCAAGTCCCCACGCCCACAGCACCGGGTCGAGCGGAGCCTCGGCGAGCAGGCATTGCCGGGCCAGTTCGAGGTAGACAGCGATCGGCTGGTACTCGAGCAGGACCCCAGCGGGGTTGTCACCGACGTAGTAGGCGATGGGGAAGAAGACCCCGGAGACATAGCGGGCCAGCCGGATCCCCATCGGGATGACGTTGAGCAGGTCGCGCGAGCCCACGACCAGGCGGGCGGCAACGAAGACGCAGCCGGTGTTGAACGCGTACTGCACGAGGACCGCCACCGGGAAGAGCAGCCACGTCCAGGTCGGTGTCTCACCCGAGATCAGCACGATCCCGCACAGCACGACGAGGGCCGGTAGCAGAGTGGCCAGCTCGGTGAGGGCGATCGATACGGGCAGCACAGCTCGCGGGAAGTGCAGGGCCCGGACCAGGCTGAGGTTCCCGGTGATCGACTTGGCTCCCGCGGTCAGCGACGACGACGTGAAGCCGAACATGAACACGCCGATGGTCAGGAATCCGACGAAGTTGTCGATGTTGCCACGGGTGTCGAGGAGCAGCCCGAAGACGAGGAAGTAGACCCCGGCCAGGATGAGGGGATTCAGGACGGACCACAGCTGGCCTAGGTAATTGTTCTGGTTGCGCGCGTAGGCCTTTGACGTGGCCAGTACGGAGATGAACTTCCGGCGCGACCAGAGCTGGCGGACGTACTCGCGCAGATGTGGCCGCGTGCCGACACGGTGCAGGCCGTAGCGGGCGGCAACAGCAGCCGGGTCCCCGTTGCCGGTCGTATCGGTGGACTGGTCCTGCATGTCGTCCATCGTGCCTGAGCGGATCGTCACAGCCGATGCGACTCCGCCACAGTTGTGACCCCTCGCGTGTCGAAGAACCGCCGGGCACGCTGCGCAAGAGCGTTGGCATCGTACTCGCGGTGGTCCTGGACGAGGATGACGAGGTCGGCCGATGCGACGGCATCGTCGAGATCGGTCACCCGGGTGACTTCGGCCGGTGCGTCCTTCCAGTTGATGACATACGGGTCGTGGTAGGACAGAACGGCGCCCAGCCCGATGAGATGGCGCGCCAGGGGCACAGCGGGCGACTCGCGCTGGTCGGCGATGTTGGGCTTGTAGGTCACCCCGAGAAGCAGAACAGATGCGCCCTTCACGGGCTTGTCGGCATCGTTGAGGATGTTCTGGGCCCGGTGCGCGACGTACCCGGGCATCGTCGCGTTGATCTCTTGCGCGAGCTCGACGAAGCGGAACGGGTAGCCGAGCCGCGCGCGGACGTTGTGACTCAGATAGTTCGGGTCGATCGGGATGCAGTGGCCGCCGACACCAGGGCCCGGGTAGAACGGCTGGAAGCCGAAGGGCTTGCTGGCAGCGGCACGAATGACGTCCCACAGGTCGATGCCGAGTTCGTGGCAGAACCGGGCCATCTCGTTGACCAGCGCGATGTTGATGTGCCGATAGGTGTTCTCGAGCAACTTCGCGGTCTCGGCCTCCCGGGTACCACGAGTTCGCACGACCGTGTCGACGAACCGGCCGTAGAACGCCGCTGCCCGTTCAGTGCAGTCGGACGTGTGGCCGCCGACGACCTTCGGGGTGTTCCGGGCGCCGAACTGCTCGTTGCCGGGGTCGATGCGCTCGGGCGAGTACGCAAGGTGGAAGTCGCGGCCCGCAACCAGTCCCGACGCTTCGAGCTCCGGCCGGACCACCTCGTCGGTCGTGCCGGGATAGGTGGTCGACTCAAGAACCACGAGCATGCCTTGGTGTAAATGGCGCGCAACGGTGCTGACTGCAGCGGTCACGGCACTCAGGTCGGGCCCGCCGTCCTGGGACAAGGGTGTGGGCACGCAGATCACAGCGACGTCGGCGGCGCCAATTTCGGCCTCGTCGTTGGTTGCCCTGAATCCCGCGTCCCGCATCTTGGAGACATCGGCGTCGCTGAGGTCGTCGACATGGGAACGGCCCTCGGTCAGCGCGTCGACCACGGCAGCGTTGACGTCGTACCCCAGCACCGACATGCCCGCCCTGGTGGCCTCCTGGGCTAGCGGGAGACCGACGTATCCGAGCCCGATGATGACGACATCGACGGCCACTGACCTGCTCCTCAGTCGGGGACGGCTCCGGGCGCATCAGGCGCCGAGCTTCTCGTAGAGATCGCGGTATAGGCGCGTAGCTGCCGCCCAGGTCCGATGCTCCGCGACCCATTGGCGGGCAGCGTCGCCCATCCGCATGCGATCCGTCGAATCGTACAGGAGCGGTTCGAGGACATCGGCGAGCGCCACCGGGTCGGCAGGCGGTGCGATCGCACCGGTTTGCCCGGGATTGACGATCTCGCGGAGCGGAGGCAGATCGCTGGCGACGACCGGTCGGCCGGTTGCCATCGCCTCCAGCGGCTTGAGCGGGGTGACGAGCCTTGTCACGGGCGTGTCCCACCGAGGGACGCAGAAGATGTCGATGGCCGCGTAGTAGGCGCGGATCTCCGAGAAGGGCACCGGGCCAGCGAAGACCGCAGCCTCGTCCAGGCCAACGTCCGCGGATCGTCGGCGCAGACCGGCCAGCGCTGGGCCAGCACCGACCACGAGAAGCCGGGTCCGCGCTCCCCGGCCGCGTAGCTCCGCCACGGCGTCGACGAGAGTGTCTAGGCCTTCGTAGTCGTTGACGGTCGTGACCAGTCCGACGACGACCTCGTCGGGGCCGAAACCGAGGCGACGGCGCACCGGGTCCGGGTCGGGCGGCTCGGCGAGAAACGTGCTGTCGACTGCATTCGGCACCACGACAACCCGGTCGGGCTCGATGCCGCGAGCGACGATCTCTGCCTTCATGGTCTCGGCGAGCGTCACAACGGCGTCGGCGGCCGCCATGGACCACGTTTCGGCTTGTCTGGCGAGGCGGTAGGTGTCGGTGCCGGCGTCGTGGCCCCGGCTTCGCCACGTCTCCTCCAGGAAGCCACGGACCTCGTACACGACCGGCAGCGAGAACCGCTCCCTCAGGGCAAGAGCGACCCGTGCATTGAGGTGCTTGCTGTGCGCGTGCAGTACGGCGGGACGAATGCGCCCGACCAGCTGAGCGGTGAGATCGACGTCGAGCACGAGGCTCTGGTCCGCAGTCGCGGGGAGCCAGCGGAACGGAAGAATTCGGTGATACGGCACAGCGTCCACATGGACGAGCCGTTCGGCCCCGAGGTGCCCGGCTGTCACGGGAAATCCAAGGCGTGTTGCGACGTGGGAGTCAAGTCCGTCGCGGCGTTGGGCGGCGGCGATGCCTTGAGTCCGCACGGTGTAACCCGCTGTCACCTCCGGCAGCGCGTTCGTGACCAGATGCAGGATGCAGCCTGGCCGGGATGAGAGGCTTGTCACCTTCGGTCGCCGCCCCTCAACAGCCGAGTTCGCCCGGAGTTGCGCCAAGTCGCCCGCGAGCCGACGCCGCAGGCGAATGGCGCGCCACCCGGCCCGCCCAGCCTCGTGCGCCGCCCGTGTCACGTCACCGGCCGTTGCCGCAGTCAAGGCGGTGAGCCTGGCTCGCGCGGGATCGTCGTCGCTCAGCCAGCCGAGGAGCCGGCCTGCGTCACCGGGCGCGTCGAGAGCTGCAGCGACCGCGATGAGGCGGTGTAACAGGCGAGGGCCTGCATCTCGTGCCGCTTCGTCGACGACACGCAGCGCGTCCTCGCGATGGCCGTCCGCTGCGAGGGCAAGTGCTGTCAGCGGCGATGGCCTGCGAACTTCCGCCCAATCGGCGACGCGGCGCCGCGTACCTGTGGGTAGGGCGCGGAGCGCAATGAGGGCCGCGTGGAACCTGTCACGTCCGATATGTCGCCATGCCACCGATGCGGCGGCGGGGGCGTTGCGCATCGAATGCAGCAATGCGCGGAGCCGGGCTGCCGAGGACACTGGCCTCCTTGCCGTGTCGGAGGTAAAGGCGGTTCAAGAAGTCTGACACGTGGCTGGTGGGATTCCACGAGCCGTGTCGCGGCTGGTCGTTGAGGGACGGGACGGCGAAGGTCGCCGCACCGTTCGGTGGGATCTCACGCCGACACTGCGTCAGCGGACGACGCACCGCCGGGGTCAGGCCGGTCGGGTCGATCGATCCCGCCGCGACCCGTGTCGTAGAGGTCGTGGCGCGGCTGAGGCCTAGGTCGCGCGCCTCGCTCGTCCTGCGCCGGGCGGCCTACGTGCGCTGACGCGGCGATGTGCTGTCTGACGCCGGCGGGTGGAGCATGTGACACGACGATCGTGGCGCGCCATCGCGTCTCAAAGCGCTGCCAACCAACCGACCACGCGAGCGGTGCGTTGCGCGCAGATCGAGGAGAATGCGGAACCGAGGCACGACTGAGATGGCCCTTCGAGCAGACGGTTAGCCATCGAGAAGGTCGCGTGCAACGAGGCGTAGTCTCTGCTCGACGATGCTCGAGTGGCAACAGCGGAAGGTGGCCGAATGGATCTGCACCGGCCCGACCGACCCGCCGCGACTTCTGGCTGTGCTGGCTCGGATCCGTTCGAGGCGAGTGCGGTGCGTGCCGGGTGGTCGCTCGTCGACGCTCACGAGCGTCTAGGCTTATCTCGATCCCAAGACACGTTCGGTCATGAGCTGGAGGCCCAGGTCAAGGACGCACGCGAGAAACTGACCACGTTGCGGCCGTGGGACGGTGCTCGTGCTTCCATGTCTATCTACCAGAACGAGTCCAACGTCCTTCGCTTTCGGAGGACCGTTGACTTCGTGCGGACGGGTGAGACGGTCTTCGACGTCGGCTTCGGTCGGGGCTACCTGTGCGGGTTGCTGCTCCGAGACCGCGGCGTGGCTGCCTATTACGGCATCGATGTCGTGCCGTCGTTCGTGGACTATGTCCACAACATGCTCGACACCAATGGCTTCTCGGGCGAGAACGTCCATGTCACAACTGGCGACCTCTACGCGCTCGAGCGTGAAACGGTCACGGCGACCGGCGCCACCGTCGTCATTTGCTGTGAGGTCCTCGAGCACCTGCCGGACCCGGAGAAGGCTCTGCGAACGCTCGCCGACGCGCTTCCTACTGGCGCCGATCTCATATTCTCGGTGCCGCTGTACGGGCGCCTCGAAGCCGTGTGGGGTCATTGCACCGTGTATGACATGGCGCGTCTCAGGGCGATGTGCCACGCGGCGGGCTTGTATGTGCACCACGTCGAGCCACTGGCCAACACGTGGACGTACGTCGTTGCCTCCCGCAGTCCGGAACCGAGCGAACGAGTTCGTGAGGCAGTCGGTCTATCCCGTCCCGACGCCACCACCGCGCTGACCAGCGAGTATGATTTTCGACCCGTCGAACGATCCCAGATCCGCCTCGGACGGTGGGTCCTCCGGACCGACTGCACGATCACACATGCCGCAGACGGCGACGTCCGTTGCGAGGCCGTCGGCAAGGACCCTGACACGGCCGATACCGGCGGTCAGTATGCAGGCGTAGCCTTCCCTGTCGAAGGACTCTCGGCGCTGCGTATCCGGCTCGGATTTCCCGACGCAGCGCCGATCGAGCGGGTTTTCGTCGACCTCCACAACGGACGCAATCGGATCGCTCGGTGGCAGTGGCGGCCGAAGCCACGGCAACTGGAGTCCGGGAAGGTTCGCCGCTACGCGTTCCGCCCAGGACAGCCCACATCTCCATTCTCCTACCAGGCGACCCGACCGAGCACGAAGGTCGATCGGGTCGAGGTATTCGTCCAGATCGCCCCCAGCCAGCAGACGTCGTTCAGGTTTGGGGCGGCCTACCTGCCCGCGGGCTGAGCCGAGCATCGCGTCCGACGACCCGAATGTCTGGCATGCTACTTCGCGGGCTGGGACATCCTCGAGCCTGGTCTGATCGACTCCACCGGAAGGATCCATGTCCGAACTCGTCCTGCACGTCGCCGGTGCACGTCCGAACTTCCCCAAGCTCGCGCCGGTACATCATGCCCTTGTCGCCCTGGGAATACCGCAGGAGTTGGTCCACACGGGGCAGCACTACGACGAGCAGATGTCGCAGGTGTTCTTCCGGGAGTTAGGACTGCCGGAGCCTGACGTGGACCTCGGTGTGGGATCGGGCACACACTCGAGGCAGACAGCGGCAATCATGGTAGGTCTTGAGGACCTGATCGAAGAGCGCAAGCCAGCGATGGTCGTTGTGTACGGAGATGTGAACTCGACAGTCGCGGCGGCGCTGGTTTCGGCCAAGCTCCAGGTCGCACTCGCCCACGTCGAGGCCGGGCTGCGGAGCTTCGATATGACCATGCCCGAAGAAGTCAACCGGCTGGTGACAGACCGGCTCTCGACGCTTCTGTTCGCGACGAGCGCGGACGCAGTCGCTCATCTGGGCAACGAGGGTCTGGACCCGTCGAAGATCCACCTCGTCGGAAACCCGATGATCGACACGCTGCTGGCGAACCTGGACAGGTTCGACGCCGCCAAGGCCAGCGCCGACCATCGACTCACCGGGCCGTACGTAGTGGCGACCCTGCATCGGCCAAGCAACGTCGACGACTCGGCCGACGCCGCGGCTCTGGTCAAGGCGATGTACGGGGTGGCCGACCAGGTCGACGTGCTGCTGCCCCTTCATCCACGGGGCCGGGCACGGCTCAAGGCGGCCGGCCTGTTCGACCATCCTCGGATGCGCGTCATCGATCCGGTCGGATACGTAGAGTTCCTGAGCTTGGTTCGTGGCGCCCATGCCGTTGTCACCGACTCTGGAGGAGTGCAGGAGGAGACGACTATCCTGGGCGTCCCGTGCCTCACGCTGCGGCCCAACACCGAGCGGCCCGTAACGATTATGCATGGCACGAACCGCCTCGTTACCCGCGAACGACTGCCGGACGCCGTTGGTGACTGCTTGCGCGCCGGCCGGGCTGAGACCTGGCCGGTACCGCCGTTGTGGGACGGCCGGGCAGGCGAGCGGATCGCCGCTGCGATCGCGGCACACATAGGCGGATGACGGCCCTGGCCGGTATGGCTGAGCACCGACCTGGCAGCGACCGCGATGCCAGCAACGAAGCGATCTCTTATCAGGACCTACAGGCTGAGGCCCAGGAACTGCGCGGCAGGTTGGCCGCCACCGAGGCACAACTTGCAGCACAACAGCGTAGCGGGCTCGGCATCGTCGCCCGGTTGGCGCGTGCGGCTGCCAGAGATCCCGCGCGCAGGCGTTCCTTGGGCCGTGACGTCCTTCGTGCACTCGTCGACCGTACGGACTCGTCAGGTGGCATAACGCGGCGATCGGGAGCCCGCTTTCCATTGCCTGTGTTCGAGATACCAATTGGCCCAGTGGCTCGGTCGGACCTACGAGTGGCGGTGGTGCTGGACCGGTTCTCGGAACTGGCGTTTCGCTACGAGTGGGCACAGGTAGTCGTCGGGCCCCACGACTGGCGAGACGCGCTCGAGCTCGATCCGCCAGACCTGTTGTTCGTGGAGTCGGCTTGGCGTGGCAACGGCGGCTCCTGGAAGCTGCACATGACTCAGCCCAGTGGGCCCAGCAAAGAACTGCGCGAGCTAGTGGATTGGTGTCGGTCGCGCAACATCGTAACGGTCTTCTGGAACAAGGAGGACCCACCCAACTACACGGTGTTTCTAGCAACGGCGAAGCTCTTCGACCATGTGTTCACCGTTGATGCCGACCGAATTCCTGATTACGTCAGAGATCTTGGTCATGATCGTGTCGGCCTTTTGCCGTTCGCAGCGCAGCCCCGGATACATAACCCGGTGAGGCGCGGCGCAGGCCGAGTCTACGACGTCGCCTTCGCTGGCTCATATTTCGCCGAGAAGCACCCGGAGCGGCGCGCTCAGATGGCGTATGTTCTCGAGCCCGCACTGGATTTCGGCTTGCACATATATTCCCGGCTCCAGACCGACGACCGCCGTTACCGGTTCCCGGCAAAATATCGATCCAATATCGTCGGATCGCTGCCGTACGAGGACTTGCTTGCGGCATACACGTCGTACAAGGCCTTTCTGAACGTCAACTCAGTGACCACTTCTACGTCGATGTGCGCGCGGCGGCTCTTCGAGCTGTCGGCGGCACAGACGCCGGTCGTCTCGGCGCCGGCGGCGTCGATCGAGGCGTTCTTCGGCGACGAGATCGAAGTTGTCCATGACGCTGAACAGACGCGGCAGGCGCTGACGGCCCTGCTGCGACACGACGAGTACCACGACCGCCGCGCCTTGCGTGCTCACCGTCGGGTCTTTGACCAGCATCTCTACACACACCGAGTCGACACCGTACTAAGAGCAGCCGGTCTGGCTATCAGCGTGAATTGTCCCAAGATCAGCGTCGTCATTTCAACCAACCGGCCGACACAGCTCGCCCATGTGTTGACCTTCATTGGCCGGCAGGTGCATGCCGAGGTCCAGCTCGTCTTGGTTCAACACGGCTTCACGCAACCGGAACGAGAGGTGGCCGCGCGAGCACGAGAGCGTGGCATCGGAGAGCTCACCGTGCTCTCTGCCGATGAGTCGGCGACGCTCGGGCACTGCCTCAACCTCGGACTGGACGCAGCAGATGGAGAGTTCGTCGCGAAGATGGACGACGACAACTTCTACGGCCGCCACTATCTGACCGACCTCGTACGGGCATTCGACTACACCGACGCCGAGGTGGTCGGCAAGTGGGCTCACCTGGTTCATCTCGAGGGGTCTGGCGCAACTCTGCTGCGCTTTCCCCACGCCGAACACGGGTACGTCAACCTCGTACAGGGCGGGACAATTCTCACCCGCCGCTCCGTGGCTGAGCGGGTGCGGTTCGAAGATCTTCCCAGGCGGGTCGACACGACATTTCTTAACAAGGTTCGGGCAATGGGTGGCAAGGTTTACTCGGCCGACCGATACAACTTCGTCTCGATACGTCGGTCCGATCCCCACAGCCACACGTGGAAAATCACAGAGAAACAGCTTCTTACCCGTCAGTCGCGCCTACTGTTCTACGGGGAGCCGTACGCCCATGCTGAGGTCTGAATAGCCGGCCCTAGCTCGCCCCCAAACGCGAACCTCGGCGAATCATCCATACGGAAAGCCCAGATGGAAAGACATTCTCATGATCGATCGACTTGGCCGCAGGTCTCGGATCGTACTCGTGATTGCCTTGGCGGTCGTCCTGACTGCCACCGTCTTCGCGGCGCTCGACGTGCTCTGGCTCTCAATTGGCGTCCTGGGGCTGTTCCAGGTGGCGACCGTCGGGCTCCTGCTGCTCGAGGGTCCTTTGGCGGACTCGTCAAAACGTCTCGACACGCTCAGCACGCGCCTGATGGCCGCAGTCGAGACAGAGCGCCTCGACGCGCTCGACCGTCATAGGGAGATCCTTGACGTGCTGGGAAACCGATCCGACACGGATCGTTGACGTCCACGCCGATCAGGTGATGGGCGAGTTCATCATGTCCTCAATGCGCTTGACGTAGTCGTCGGGGTGGTGACGATGTGCGACGAACGCATTTCCCAGGGCCACCTGTCGGGAATAGAGTTCTGGATCGGCGTGATAGCGGCGGGCAGTCGTCGTCACAGTCTCCGGAGCGCAATAAACCGCGGCGTCTGCGAGGACGCCGCGGAACCGTTCCGGTGCCAAGATCACCGTACCGCTCGCCATCGCACGCGCAAGCATGTCGAGGGGCGGGAACCCCAGGGCGTCGTTCGGGAAGAAGACGAAGAAGTCGAGCTGGTGAAGGAACGCCCGTAGGGTGAGCTGGCTCCTGCTGTATACCAACCAGGAAGGCGGAGCGACCGTTCGCTCCAACCGTCGGAGGGCGATGTCGACCTGACCCAGGATTCGAACGTCGACCCGCTCCGAGCTCGGATATACCTGGCGGAGGACAGTTGGATCGCTCGGCCAGGACAGGGCCGAGTCGGCGTCATAGCGACCCAGCACCGGGGGCCTGCCGCAACGGTGACGGCTGCGCCGGGCGAACCACCGATCGGGATCGACGGGCGGAGCGATGACGGCGGCTGCGGGAGCCTCGCTCAATTCCTCATGAACAGACCGCCACCGAGGAGTGACACCGAAGATCGCTTTCGCGTTCTGGGTGCAGGCGTCGAGGTCAAAGGCGAGGGACAGGCCCGGATAGTCGGACACGGCCCGTGTGATCATGATGACGACCCGGTCCGCGTGAAATGCCGCACGCGACGTCGGCGCGAACTGCAGGGCCATGGGATCTCTGACGATCAGCAAAGCGGTCGAAACGTCCTCGTCGAGCAAGACTCGGTCGACCGATCCGAGGCTGACGGCCTGCTGAACCTGAAGGTCGACGTGCTGTCGTGCCGCGGTCATGCGCCCAATGGCTTCGAGGTGGACCAGCCCGACGCGCAGACCACGCTCTGCCAGGATCGTGGCCTCCTCGAGACCTCCCTCCCTAGGACCACTGTGCGATTGCCAGTCGTCGAGGAACACCACGTCGTAGTGCCGCGTCGGTGTCGGGGCGCCGGGAACACGTTCGAGGAATGAGGATGGGACCGGGAAGGGTCGGCGCTGCGGGTGGCGAGGCAGGTAGGGCGACTCTCCATGGGCAACCTCGCGATGCCACTCGCGGTACGCCCCCTGATGGGCGATCCGCGCAGGCGCAGACCAGCCCAAGACGAAGTCCGATCGGGACAACGACGATTGCCTTAGGCGGGTGTACGCCAACGGCTGCATGACGTCGTGGATCCGACGGCCGAAGGCAGCCTCGAGCCGAAAGGCATACTCGGCATCGGCCCCCTTCCGCACCGAGTCGAAGTAACCGAGCTTCTCCAGCACGGGCTCCCGGCGGAACAGCAACGATGAAGCGTTCAAACGCTGGGCCGCATAGCCCAGCCATTGATGCGTGAGATCGCCATGCGCACGGACGGCCAGACTGCGGCTGGCGACAAGGCCTGCGTCGGCGAGCAATGGTTCGAGCTGGCGCTCTATGCGCTCCGGATGGGACCAGTCGTCGGAGTCCTGGAAGGTGACGAACTGGCCACGTGCGGCCTCAATACCTGCGTTGCGCGCGACGTAGGTGCCGCCGTTGACGGGCTGGCGGAGCACGCGCACCCGGGGATCAACGGCAGCACACGCCTCAAACTCACCGCGGTACTTCGCCCCAGAGTCATCGTCGACGAGAATGAGCTCGATGCCGCGCCAGGTCTGGTCGAGGATCGAGCGGACAGAGCTCTCCAACGAGCTGTCGGGCTGAAAGGCCGTCATGATCACAGACACCAATGGGCCGTCATGCGACCTGGCAGCATCAGCCCGGAGCCGGTCGAATGGCAAGTCGTTGCCTTCCCGGAGCCGCACGGGCTGGAGGCCAGCGGTGACCAGCGGTGAGTTGACGAGATCGAGCCAGCCGCGAATGTCGGCTTTCCCATCCGCGGTGAAGGGATTCATGAGATCGCAGCGCAGGTAGTGTGCCACCACCTCGGGGAGCTTGCGGAGTTCAACCAGTAGCTGGGCACAGCGGGCGTGCTCGCCGGACAGGAACAACAGTTGTGCGAACACAGTCTGATCCTCGGGGCCAAACTGATCAGCGCCGTGGCGATCGAACACCGCATCGAACAAGGCCAAGGCATGTCGGTGGTCTGCAGCGTCGATGTTCTGGGCAGCCAGGACGCGTGCGAGCGCAAGCAGCCAGCGTCGACGTTGGCCCGTGCCGAGCGCAGACAGGGGCGGCGCTCCGGTTGCGGTGAGCGTTGCTGCGAGATCCGCGTACTTTGTCTTATCCTCGCAGGCGAGGTTCGCGAAGATGTCGCGTGCGAGGAGCGAGCGTGTGCGTAGCGTCGGTCCGACTAGCCGGCCCGGACTGCCTCGTCGGGCGAGCGTCGCGTAGGCCTGGAGCACGGCGTGACGATCTCCCGCGACCGGACCCCGGTCTGAAACGTTAGTAAGCATCCATCGAGTTCCGGAGATCAGTACCACGCAAGCCGACCGGAGGCGGTTCCCGCCGACTCCTTACGACGGGCAGTGTAGCTTGCCACCCGGACGGGTCCGGTGGCAAGGGTACGGGCGGGTCATACACTTGTGCGGGGCCCACACGCAGCCCGGGAGGACGTTCTCGATCATGACAGAGCGCAGCCGTCCCATGCGTCTTTCGAGAGCGGTTGCGCGCCACGTCCGTCGACGCATGGCCGCTATGGTAAGGCGCTCGACGCCGAAGCGACCACGTCGACGGGACGCGCGTTTCTTTCTCGACTCACTCGACTCCATACAGATTCCCACTGCGACTCCGGCGATGCCGGGACTGCGTGCGGCGGTAGCGGCCAGCGAGCGAGTTCAGGCAGGTCTGGCCTGGGAGTGGACGCAGCTCGACCTGACCCCCCGGAATTGGCGTGACGCAGTAGACAGGCAGACAGTCGACCTGTTGCTGCTCGAGATCTCGGCCGGAAAGGTGCCAGGTTGGGGCGCTGCTGGACCCGCCGAGTTCAAGAGCTTGATCGACTGGGCCGTGCAGGGCGGAGTACCGATTGTCGCATGGGTGACCGGCGGCCACGCGGACGTTGACGTCGCGGAACCGTGGATCGACAGCGTCGCTCACGTTTTCGTCGACCGCGACGATCTAGTCGAGGTCTGGAAGTCACGGTGGCCCCAGGTGGCGGTCGGCGTTCTCGGACCGGCTGCCCAACCGCGCTTGCAGAATCCTCGCAACGGTGGACCTGGTCGCCGTCGGGAACCCGCTGCAGCCGTGATCGTCCATGGGGAGTCACCGGCTCTCGAAGCCCTCACTTCCGTCGTTCATGACCATGTCGACCTCTGGCCGGTCGCCCCAGAGGTCGCCGCAGGTTTCGAGGGCACGCCATTGCAGCAGTCGATGATCTCGGGTCGGCGGATCGATCCACGGTCACCGACGTTGTCTCGTTATCGCGTCCTTGGCGTAGTAGGCGCGGCCGAGACGCAATCGTCGTGGTCGATCGTCGAGGCAGCCAGCGCCCAAACCGCCATCGTTGTCGATGGATCCGGCGAGAACCGGGTCCCGGCAGACATTCGCGAGTTTGTTTCCGTGGCGGACGTCGCGGAAGAGTTTCGGCACGACATCGCCGCTCGATGTTGGCAGGAGGAGTTGCGCGACCGTGAAGGAGTGCAGCTCTCCCGGAGCGTGTGGGATGGCCACACTTATGCGCGGCGCGTAGACCAGATCACAGCCGCCCTACGAATTCCGAACGACCGGAAACGCCGTACTGTGTCAGTCGTCGTACCGACGAACCGGACATACGAATTCGGCAACGTTCTCGACAACCTGTCTCGGCAGGAGCACGTCACTCGCGGCTTGGTCGAGCTGATCCTCGTGCTGCACGGACTCGAGGTGAATGCCCGGGACCTCAGGGCTCGGGCCCGTGACGTGGGAATCGAGAACGTCACGACCATAGAGGCCGATCGATCGCACACGCTTGGGGCGTGCATGAACATGGGCCTCGATGCCGCAGGCGGCGACTTGATAGCAAAGATGGACGACGACAATTACTACGGGCGCTACTACCTCACCGACCTGATGGCTGCTTTCGACTACACAGACGCCGGCATCGTTGGCAAATGGGCCCACTACGTTTGGCTGCGGTCCACGGGTGCGGTGATATTGCGCTGCCGGTATGCCGAACACAGGTATGACCGCTTGGTCCAGGGCGGATCGATGCTGATGAAGGCAGACGTGGCGCACGCAGTTCGGTTCGGCGACAAGGCGCGCGGAGTCGACACGGACTTCCTGGATAGGGCGCGCCTCGCAGGTGTCTTGACATACTCGGCAGACCGTTTCAACTATGTCAGCATTCGCGGCATCGATCGTAATGCGCACACTTGGACTATCGCGGACACGGCGATGATGAACAAGGCTGGAGCGCTGGTGTTCTACGGTGATCCGCGACCGCATGTCAACGTCTGACTGTACTACTTTCCGTTTCCGACTTCGACGTATGAGGTGAACAGTGAGGGGTCGCCCGGTACGAACGTGGGCTCTGGCCTGCGGCGCAGTCATGGGCGTGACGTTGGCTGTCCTCATCGCTTTGACTGTTACGGGAAGGCTGCGCACATACGAGGCTCTTGTTCTCGCCGGGCTCGTCGCCCTTTGCGCCATGGCCGGCCTTGCACTGACGGCGATCAGACGGCTGCAAGGCAGTCAGGCGCGATCCGATCATCATGTTATGAAGCGCACCGCTGCGGTGAGCACCAGGATCGACGACGTCGGCGCTGCCGCCTCCCAGCACCGTGAAGAGATTCACCGCGGGATGACCTGGCACCTCAACCGCATCTATCGAGAGCAGGGACGGCTCTATCCGCAGATCGAAGCGCTCATCGACCTACGCGCGTCGGTTCCGCTGCGGGCATCGCTACCACCCCTGCGCGGGTGGGCGGCCTCACCAGACATACTCAGCTGGATGACCACCTGGGTGCGATACCACCAACCTGCTCTGATCGTCGAGTGTGGGAGTGGGGCCTCCACCCTGCTGTTCGGTTATGAACTACAGCAATCCGGTGTCGGGCGCGTCATCTCGCTTGAGCACGATGAGGACTACGCTGTGCAGACCCGTGAGCTGGCCGATCGGCACGGCGTCGATGACCGGATCGAGGTGCGATACGCACCGCTCAAGGCATGGCAGCAGGGCGACGAGAGCTGGGACTGGTACGACTGCGAAGCTATCGCTGATCTCGACGAAATCGACCTGCTTTTCGTCGACGGGCCGCCCATCCACACCGGAAAGCTGGCTCGTTACCCCGCCGGGCCGCTGTTGTTGACCCGGCTCGCACGCGACGGCATAGCAGTTCTGGACGATGGGCGTCGAACCGACGAGTCTCGTGTGAGCGACCGTTGGTTGGAGGAAATCGCCGGCCTCGATCGTGAGAAACTACTGACGGACAAAGGTAGTGACGTGTTCAGATGGCGGTAAGGGCTAGCCGTCCGTAAGCTCGTCAACGCAGCGAAATTCAACGTCCGGGGCCTTACCGGACAGCAACTTGGCATACAGGTCGGCGTAACGGCATCCATTGGCGGACCATTGCCGTTCGGCTACAACCCAGCGACGAGCTCGATCCGCGAGCCGCGCCCGGCCTTCGGCGTCGGCCTGCAGGTCGCAGAGGACGGTCGCGAGGCTGCCGGCATCTCCGGCGTGGAAGTACCGACCTCGATCGCCTTCCGCGGTGATCTCCCGGAGCGCGTCCAAGTCGGAGGTGACCAACGGGATGCCTGCCGCCATGGCCTCGAAGGGCTTGAGTGGGGTCACGAGCCGGGCGGCTCGTTCCGATACGCGCGGAATTACAAAGACGTCCATGAGCGCGTAGAAGTCGAGCACGTCGGCGTGCGGTACGCGACCGGTGAATACCACTCCGTCCCCTACCCGCTTCTCCCGTGCCAGGCGCTCGAGCTCGCCGCGCCGTTTGCCATCGCCCACGATTAGAGCAACCGCGTCGATGCCGAGGTGGCGGAGGCGGACGGCGGCGTCGATGAGCGTCTCGTGACCTTCGCGGTAGTGGTCGAGATTGCTCACATAACCGAAGACGAACTTGCCGCTCAACCCGTACCGATCGACGAGTGCCGTCGACCGCGACCGTGGCTTGAAGGCATCAACATCGACACCGTTCGGGACAACGACCACCTTCTCGGGAGCTACGCCTCTCGCGATGATCTCGGCTCTCATCGTCTCACTGAGCGTCACAACCGCGGCGGCGTCGGCCATGCAGCGGTTCTCGGTGTTGTACCGACGACGGTAGATCTCCGAGCGCTCAGACCACTGCGTGTCCGACGTCCACAGCGACTCGAAGAAGCCGCGCACTTCGTAGACGACGGGGATTCCGAAGTGACGACCGAGAGCGAGTCCTACCAGGGCGGAGTCGTAACCGCGAAAGCCGGAGTGAACGTGGATCACCGCCGGAGCGAGCTGGCGAACATGTTTCGCGGCGGCGGCCACGTAGTCGTGCAGGTAGCGGTCGTACGGACCCTCGAGGTCGTAGTCGGGGCCTGGGTCCAGGCGAATGTGGCGGATACCCTCTACGTCTTCGACATCGAGAGTGTCTGGAACACCGACTGAGCGCGGGAAGCCGAGCGCAGTCATCGCGACGGGGTTGAGGCCAACGGCACGTTGTCCCTCGAGAGTGTACTTGCTGCGCATCGTGTAGCCGCTCTGGCGGTATGGGACCGAGACCTTGAGTAGGTGAAGGATCCCGGTGGCCGTCGAAGGCGAGATTCGCTCCGGATCTCCAACCACCTCGGGTCGCCATTGCGCGCTGGTCTCTCGCCATCTGCCCAGCGCTGTCGCTTCCTGCGCGGCGATGCGGGGGTTGTCCGCGAGCAGACGCTGTGCGCGGGTGGCCTCGAGGTGTCGAGTTAACGCACCCGCCTTGCTGAACGTGGTGCGAGCCTGCTTGACGAAGGCCAGGTCACCCGAGTACTCGGGCAGCAGTCTTTCGGCGAGCGCGACGGCTTCGTCGTAGCGTCTCTGCTGGGTTAATCGCGCGACGTCGGCGCAGGCTTGGCCAACGGCGCCGGTCGTTCGGAACTTCGTCCGCGCCATGCTGGCTGCCCATTGGCGAAGGCGTCCGAGCAGGTTCGTGGCGCGAGCGCTCAGGCTCCGGCGGTCTGAGCCTTCGGTGGAGTCGTTGCGCACGGGCGGAGCCTACGTCACGCTGCGCGCGCCGGGTGTCGGGCGGCGCTGCCGGCAGGCAGCACGCTCTTCGTTCGGCTAGCGCGTGCGGCAACCGTACCGGCGCGCCTGCGCCGGTACGCTCGTGACTGCTGAATGGGTAGGTCGAGTG
>Ga0299914_10001019_pt1 | contig 17864 bp, 15 predicted proteins | sample RVTome_10_FD_201361 | JGI IMG/M metagenome (GOLD analysis project Ga0299914, IMG submission 201361) | Soil microbial communities from uranium-contaminated site in the Upper Colorado River Basin, Wyoming, United States - RVT153D57 (version 2) ...
GACTTCTCGGACACGACCGGCTTGATGATGACTTCACGGGCGTCCTTCATCGATCCTCCCCTGCATCGTCGGTGCCCCGATCCGCAGTGGCGTCGTCGGCCTCGTCGGCGGCCGTCTCCTCCGGGGATACCTCAGGCTCGTCGGCCTCGTCGACAGCCGCCTCTTCGGCAGGGGACACCTCAGGCTCGTCGGCCTCGTCGTCGGTTGCCGGCTGGTCGGTAGCGGCCGCCTCGGGCTCGTCGCCGGTTGCCGGCTGGTCGGGAGCGGCCGGCGCGTCGGCCACCTCGGACTCACCGGGCAGCGTCTGGCGGGTGAAGACCAGCCAGTCGCTGCACAGCACGTCGTAGGCGTTCAGCTCGGACCGCTCGACCAGCTGGACGCCGGGCAGGTTCCGGAAGCTCAGGGCGGCGTTCATGTCGGAGCGGCGGTCGAGAACCAGCAGGACCCGCCCCGTCAGCTCCAGCGCAGTGAGGCATTCGCTGGCCGTCCGCGTCCGCGGGGTGTCGAAGTCCCATCCCTCCACGACGACCACACGCTCGGAACTGGCTCGGTCGCTGAGGGCGGAGCGCAGGGCCAGGGCGGTCATCTTCCTGTTCACCTTCTGGCGGTGGCTGCGCGGCTTGGGCCCGTGGGCGACACCGCCCCCGGTCCACTGCGGCGACCGGATGGAGCCCTGGCGGGAGCGTCCGGTGCCCTTCTGGCGCCACGGCTTGGCACCACCGCCCCGAACCTCGGCCCGGGTCTTGGTGCTGTGGGTGCCGGCCCGCCTGGCCGCCAGCTGCCCGGTCACCACCTGGTGGAGCACGGCCGTGTTCGGCTCGATGCCGAACCACGCATCGTCCAACGTAATGGTCCCGGCGCCCGTGCCGCCCTGGGTGCGCACCTGGATCGTCGTCGCCATGGCGATCAGCCCTTCACCGCATCGCGGATGACCACCACACCCCCGCGCGGGCCCGGCACCGACCCCTTCACCAGCAGGAGCTGGCGGTCGCCGTCGGCCTCGACCACGGTCAGGTTGAGGGTCGTGGTCTTCTGTCCGCCCACACGACCGGCCATGCGGGTGCCCTTGAACACCCGGGCCGGCGTGGCGCACGCGCCGATGGCGCCAGGCGCCCGGTGGATGCGGTGGGCGCCGTGGGACGCCTTCTGGCCCTTGAAGTTGTGGCGCTTCATCGTCCCGGTGAAGCCCTTGCCCTTGCTGACCGCCGTCACGTCCACGAGCTGGCCCGCCTCGAGCACGTCGGCGGTGATCTCCTGGCCGACGTGGTAGTCGCTGACGTCTGCCAGCCGCAGCTCGACCAGGGTGGTGCCAGGACTCACTCCGGCCGCGGAGAAGTGCCCCGCCTCGGGCTTGCTGAGGCGGTTCGCACGGCCCTGGCCGAACGTGACCTGCAGGGCGCTGTAGCCGTCACGCTCAGGGGTCTTCACCTGGACGACCCGGCACGGCTCGACGCGCAGCATCGTCACCGGGACGACCTTGTTGTCGTCGTCCCAGCGCTGCGTCATGCCGACCTTGGTGCCGACAATCGCCTTCGTGGCCATGGCGAGCTCTTCTTTCGGACGTGCTCGGGTGGCGGGGCATTGCCCGGCCATGCGAACGCTCCGCACGGCAGGGCCGGCGGAGCGTCGATTCGGTTGTGCCGGGTGGTCCCGCAGCGGCGAGGTGCGGCGCGGCCTGCCCGGACTTCGGTTTGGCTGCGTCCCCGGGCCGCTCCCGGACGCCCAGCTGATGGCCAGCTGGACAGCCGCCAGGGAGGCCCCGGATCGGGACAACTCGGTCAGGCTAGCGGGAAGGGTGCCGCACTGCCAATCGGCCAGCCAGCTCAACTGTGATCGGACGCTCCGTGTCTGCGTTGGACTCGTCGCAGCGGCGGCGAAGCGGGCCGCCCCGACGATTGGTGTGTGATGACCGACCTGCGTGAACACGATGTCGTGGACGACCTCGTGCCCCAGCCGACCGTTCCCGACCGCGAGACGCCCATCCTGGCGCTGCTGCGGCACATCGAGCAGCGGTCGGCCCGTGTGGTGGTGGTGGGGCAGGGCTACGTGGGACTGCCCGTGGCCATGCGCGCCGCCCAGCTCGGCTTCCCCACGGTGGGCTACGACGTGGATCGCCGCCGTATCGCCGACCTCCAGGACGGGCGCAGCTACGTGGGCGACGTGTCCGACGCCGACGTGAGCGAGGCCCTCGCCAATCGCTACCAGGCCACTGACCAGCTCGGCGACCTCGCCGGGTTCGATGTCGCCGTCATCACGGTGCCCACCCCCCTACGCGACGGCGCCCCCGACCTGCGCTACATCGAGGCGGCCGGGCGCAGCCTGGCCCGGGTCCTCAAGGCCGGCTCCCTGGTGGTGCTCGAGTCGACCACCTACCCCGGCACCACCGAGGAGTTCCTGCGGCCCTTGCTGGAGGAGTCCGGGCTGCGCGCCGGCCAGGACTTCCTGCTGGGCTACTCGCCCGAGCGGATCGATCCCGGCAACCCCACCTGGCAGTTCGTCAACACGCCCAAGGTCGTGTCAGGCATGGACGACATCTCGACCCGTGCCGTGGCCATGTTCTACGGATCCCTGGTCGACAGGGTGGTCGAGGTCGGCTCCACCGCCGAAGCCGAGCTCGTGAAGATCCTCGAGAACACCTACCGGCACGTGAACATCGCACTGGTGAACGAGCTCGCCATGTTCGCCCGCGAGCTCGGGGTGGACGTGCACAAGGCCATTGACGCCGCCGGGACCAAGCCGTTCGGGTTCACTCCCTTCCGGCCCGGACCGGGCGTTGGTGGCCACTGCCTGCCCATCGACCCTTCGTACCTGTCGTGGCGCGTCCGCCAGAACCTGGGCCGCACGTTCCGCTTCGTGGAGCTGGCCAACGACGTCAACGAGCACATGCCCGACTACGTCGTGGATCGGGTGATGCGCCTGCTCAACGAGCACGGTCGCGCCGTGAGGGGCAGCCGCATCCTCCTGTTGGGCCTCGCCTACAAGGGGGGCACTTCGGACTGGCGCGAGTCGCCCTCCCTGGCCGTGGCCAGCAAGCTCGCCCAGCTCGGCGCCGAGCTGCGCACGTGCGACCCCTGGGTGGGCCGTGACGCCGACCTTGGCCTGCCCGGCACGAGGGTCGACTACAGCCGCGAGACCCTCGCCGAGGCCGACCTGGTGGTGGTGCTGGTCGACCATCCCGAGTTCGACCCCGCCGAGATCGCGGCCCACTCGTCCGTAGTCTTCGACGCCAAGGCCACCCTGCGTGGCCACGACTTCTGCGGCGAGATCCTGTGAGCGGAACGGTCGCCGTCGAGGCCCCGGCGCGCCTGCTGCTCTCGCCCCCCGACGTCGGGGACGAGGAGCGAGCCGCGCTGCTGGAGGCGTTCGACTCGGGCTGGATCGCTCCGCTGGGCCCCTCCGTCGACCGATTCGAGGCCGAGTTCGCGGCTCGTGTCGGGATGGCAGGCGCTACCGCCCTTTCCAGCGGCACCGCCGCCATGCACCTGGGGCTGCGCCTTGTCGGGGTGGGGCCGGGCGACGACGTCCTGGTGTCGACGCTCACGTTCTGCGCCAGTGCCAACCCCGTCGCCTACCTGGGCGCACGACCGGTCTTCGTCGACAGCGAGCGGCGCACCTGGAACCTGGACCCCGACCTGGTGGCCGACGAGCTCGCCCGGCGGGCCGCCGGCGGCCGGCTCCCGGCCGCCGTTGTCGCCGTGGACGTGCTCGGCCAGTGCGCCGACTACGAGCCGCTGCTGGCCGCCTGCGCCGCCTACGACGTCCCTGTGGTGGAGGACGCCGCCGAGGCCCTCGGGGCGACCTACCGGGGCCGGCCCGCCGGCTCGTTCGGCACGGTGGCGGCGTTCTCGTTCAACGGCAACAAGGTCATCACCACCAGCGGTGGTGGGATGCTCGTCGCCCCCGACACCGACCTCACTGATCGGGCCCGCTTCCTGGCCAGCCAGGCGCGCGAGGTCGCGCCCCACTACGAGCACGCCGAGATCGGGTACAACTACCGGCTCAGCAACCTCCTGGCCGCCATGGGACTGGCCCAGCTCCGCAGCCTCGACGACAAGGTGGCCAAGCGGCGGCGCATCAAGGCCGCCTACGCTGCCGCCCTGGCAGGGCGCCCCGGGATCGAGCTCATGCCCGATGCCGAGGGAGGAGAGCCGACCAACTGGCTAACCGCCCTGACCGTCGATCCGGCGGAGGCGGGGGTGACGGCGACCGAGCTGCGCCTCCACCTCGACGGGTGTGGCATCGAGGCCCGGCCGATGTGGAAGCCGTTGCACCGCCAGCCCGTCTACGCCGGCTGTCCCCGCATCGGCGGCGAGGTGGCCGACGAGATCTTCGATCGGGGGCTGTGCCTCCCCAGCGGCTCGGCCATGACCGATGGCGACGTCGACCGTGTCGTTACCGCCCTGGGCGAGCGACTCGACGGCCGCTGAATCGGGCAGAGTCGATGTTCGACACCGCAGGACCTGCCACGACGATCGACGGTGCTCACGGCGGTGCCGTCGATCTGAGCGTTCGAGTGCTCACCTCGGAGGCCGACCTGGACAGGCTGGCACCATCGTGGGATGCCCTCTGGGAGCGGACCCCCGACGCCACCATCTACCAGTCGAGGCAGTGGGCGCTAGCGGCGTGGCAGCACCTCCGCTGCCGCGATCGGCTCCATGTGGTCACCATCAGCGAGGGCGGGCGCCTGGCCGCGCTCGCACCGCTGGTGCGCATGCGCATGGGTGTCGGGCCGGCGGCCTTCGACTACTACGTCCCCCTCGGCCAGGAGCAGGCCGACTACGGCGGGTTCCTCCTGGGTCCCGACCCGTCCCGCACGGCACCGATGCTGTTCGAGTACCTCGGCCGGCTAGTGGACCGACCCAACCGGGTTCTGGTGCTGCCCCGCCTCGTCATCGGCTCCGCCTCCCACGAGAGCGCTCTCACCCTCGGTCGGGATCACCGCATCATGGTCGGCGAGGAGCAGTCGACCACCTGTAGCCACCTCGACCTGAGCGCCTATGAAGACCCGATCGCCGAGGTACAGCGAAGGGCCAAGCGGCGCAGCGTGCCCAGGCTGGCCCGGCGGCTGGCCGAGGTCGGCCCCGTCACCTACGCGTACCACGATCCGTCACCGGCCGCCCTGGAGGCAGTCTTCGACGTGCACCGGCGTCGCTGGGAAGCCCGCAGCGAGGCCATGCAGGGCATGTTCTCCACGTCCCGCCTCCGCGACTTCACCCGAGCCCTGGTGGCCACCCTCGACGCCGAGGGCCAGGTCCGGGTCTCGAGCCTGTCGTGCGGAGCACGGCCCGTGGCGGTGTGCCTGGGCTACGTGGCCAAGGGCCGGTACTACTACCACAAGCCCGCGTTCGACCCCGAGTTCCAGCGCTACAAGCCCGGTCACCTGCTCATCGCCTCCCTGATGGAGTCGGCGCTGTCCGAGGGCGTGACCCTCTTCGACTTCGGCCGCGGGGCCGGCCAGTACAAGGACTCGTGGTCGGACGGATCCGGCACCGCCGTGTCGCTGGTGGCCAGACGGCAGCACGCATGGGATCCAGGGCTGGGCCAGCTCCTGCGGCGGGTCGGTGGCAGCCACCGGGTCAGGCGGCTGAGCCGGGCCTCCGTTCAGTCGATCCCCAGTGCGGCCACCATCAAGAGACCTGCAGGAGCACCGCAGTGAACGGAACCGGCCCTTCGAACGGCCTGGCGGCAGCGTCCGGTCCCGTCGAGGTGCGGGCGGATCGAGCGGCGTTCGTCATCTCGATCGACACGGAGATGGCCTGGGGCCTCGTCCACCGTCCCGACGAGCCGTATACCTACCCAGACGAGCGTCGGCACCTGGGCCGTCTGCTCGACCTCTTCGACCGCTACGCCGTGCCGGCCACCTGGGCGATCGTGGGACACCTGTTCCTGGACCGGTGCAGCCCCGTCGACGGCCGCAAGCATCCCGAGATCATCAGGCCCGACTACGACTGGTTCGAGGGTGACTGGTTCGACGCAGATCCCTGCTCGGACGCAGTCGCCGCCCCGACCTGGTACGCGCCCGACCTGGTGCGTGAGATCAGTGGACGGGCAGCCCCTCACGAGATCGCATCGCATGGCTTCTCACACATGATCGCCGGGGACCCCGGCTGCTCGGCCGAGGCGTTCTCGTCAGAGGTGGACGCGGCGCTCCGGGCGGCCGCCGCCTCGGGAGTAGAGCTGCGCACCTTCATCCACCCGCGGAACCGAATCGGCCACGTCCCGCTTCTGGCCGAGCGAGGCTTCCGGGCCTTCCGGGGCAAGCGCCCACCGTCGACGTCGCCGGGGCCGGTGACCGCTGCCCTCGATCGGGTGATCCCCTCCCCGGGCTCGGTGGTGCACCCGGTGCACCAGGACGGGATGTGGAGCCTGCCTGCCACGTGCATGTTCGACGTGGCCTCCCGACCGCGCACATGGCGCCTGTGGATCCTCCAGGTGGAACGCCGGCTCCGCCAGGCGGTGCACCACCGCGGCCTGTTCCATCTCTGGTTCCACCCACACAACATGCGGGACGCGCCCACCGACGCGTTCGCCGGCTTGGAACAGCTGTGCGCGGCGGCGGCACGATGGCGTGACCGGGGGATGCTCAACACGGTCACCATGGGTGCGATGGCAAGCGAGCTCGACGCCGTGCACGGCGAACGGGCCGCCTGAGGGGGCCAGGCAGCCGGGCGGCCAGCCACCGTCCCACCGGACGGGTCCCGCTGAGTAGGTTGCTCGGATGCGATCACGACTGTTGCCGCTCCTCGCCGTTGCGGCTGCCCTCGTTACCCTCGCCGCCTGCGGCGACAGCGACGACTCCGGCGACTCCGGCGACTCCGGAGGTGAGGCGGCATCCACCACGGCGGCGGCCAGCTCTGGCACCTCGAAGTCCCACGAGGAGGCCAGCGCCGAAGAGCTCGAGAGGTGGCAGACGGACCTCAACGCCGTCGGCTGCTGGTCGGGCCCTGTCGACGGGCTGCTCGGTCCTGAGACGGAGGCGGCCATCAGGGAGTTCCAGACGGCCGAAGGTCTCACCGTGGACGGCCTGCTCGGCCCCCAGACCGAGTCCGCCCTGACGGCTGCGGTCAGCGCCGGAACCACCGTGTGCGAGGGCGATGGTGGCGGAGGTGGAGGCGGAGGTGGCGGTGGAGGGGAGACGGGAGGCACCGTCACCCTGTCCGGGGCGCAGTACTCCAGCACGTTCGACGTCTCCTCGTGCACCAACCCGGCGGAGGGCGACCTCGTCCTTCAGGCCACCGCTGCTGAAGGGCTCACTCTGTCGGTCGACACCTCGGGAGGGCTGGGCACCATGACCGTCACCGGTCAGACCACCGAGGCCACGCTGAACGGAAACGTCGAGTCCGTGACGGTCGGCGCGGACGGTGCCATCGACCTCAGCGGCACCTTCGCACCGCCGCAATTCGCGGGTGCGCCGTTCACCCTCACTGGCACCTGCAGCTGAGGCCGTTGCGTCAACCGGCAGCGCCGTTGCGCCCGGGGGCCAGTACGTAGCGGACGAGCCCGTCGACGGCATATTCGATGTCGGAGAGCACTTGGCGGAGCTCGCTCGAGCTCATACGCAAGGGGTCCCTGATCTCGAGGCCTTCACCGACGACGTCCTCGAGTCGACGATCTTCGTCCAAACGGGCGATCCACTTCCTCAGAGAGACGTCGGCTGGGCGGCCCCCTCGGCCGCGGCTGCGCTCGACGAGATCCCTGAGCAGGAACGAGCGGGGAAGGGCATCGGGGAAGTGCGCCTCGATGGCGCGCAGGTGGACCAACTCCATGCCCAGGATGACCAGAGCGCCCTCGACATCGCTGGAGGACACCTGGCGGCTCTGACCCTCGGGTAGTGCGATGCCGTGCCTGCGCAGGCCCCGGCGCACCCGGCCCGGCCACTCCTGTCCACCGGGAGTCAGGCCCGCGGAGCGGATGGCGTAGCGCCGTTCGGCGGCTGGGATGCGGGTCGCCAGCATGGCGGCTGCCGACACCGAGCGGTACAGGTTGCCGGTACACACGAACAGCACGCTGCTGACCGACACCTCCTCCGGTGTAGCAGGCCACTGCGCAGCCGTCCCCCGGCTCCAGGCGCGCGACCGAGGTGGCGGGTACCCGGCCGCGCCGGCCCGCTCGACGGCGGTGACGGTGGCCACCGAGGCGACGCTGTCCATCGAGATGTAAGAACCACGAACTGTGGTGATGATGACGCGCGCTAGGTCTGCCGCTAGGGCGAGGGGGAGACCTCCGAAAGCAGCTCCGACCATCGCCGGGCCACGTGCTCCATCGAGAACAGGGACAGGCAACGAGCGCGAGCCCGGTCGGGCAGGTCGGGATCGGGATGCACCAAGGTGTCGGCCAGTGCTCTGCGCAGGGCGTCTACGTCAGCGGGCGGCACGAGCATGCCCGTGGATCCGTCGGCGACGATCTCGCGCACGTAGCCCACGTCGCTGGCCACCACCGGCACGCCACTCAGGCCCGCCTCGATCAACACGCCCGGCAGGCCTTCGGTCTGGCTGGGCAGCACCAACACATCGGCGGCGGCCATGGCCGTGGCAGGCTCGGACGTCGATCCCATCACGTGAACCCTGCCTTCGGCCCCCCGCGCCAGGCTCTCGACGGCGCCCTGCTCGCTGCCGTCGCCGAACAGGGCCAGATGGGTACCGGGCATGGCCGACACTGCTGCCACTGCCACGTCTGGTCGCTTCTCGGGGCTCATGGCGCCCAGGTACACGACCAGCGGCACATCCACGGGCAGGCCGAGCCTGCGACGGGCGGCGAGGCATCCTTGCCGGGTACGCAGCGGGAAGTCCTCGGCGGGCACGCCGCGGGGGATGGCCCGCACCCTGTCCTCGGGTACGTCGTAGAGCTCGACGAGCTGTCGCGCCGTCGTCGCCGTGAGCGCCACCACCACTGCCGCTCGCCGCAGGAACAGCTTGGAGCGGAGGCGCCGGAGGGCGCTGGTCCCCCAGTGGCTGGGGTCGCCGATGTTGCGGTAGACGAACGGGACGCCACAGCCGGCCAGGCCGATGGCGCACAGTGGCAGTGTCGTGGAGCCGTGGGCGACGACGAGCCTCGACGCCGACGCAGCCCTGCGCAGGCCCATGAAGGTGGCCGGTGACCGTCTGGACGGTCCCAGAGTGGGGACATCGAGCCGCTCCTGGGTCACCCCGGGCGCCAAGGCGACCACCTGTCCGGGCCATCCGGCCTCGGTCAGGACGTCGTTGAGCTTGCCGGCGAAGATCTCGGCACCACGCCGGTCGGTGGAGGCGATGACGTGGAGGACGGTCGTGTCCCGGCGAGAGGTCACGCCGTGCTCCGATGGGGCCGAGGCTCCCGCCCGTCCTCGTCCCAGCCCAGGGCCCGGTGGTAGAAGGCCAACATCTCGGTGCCGATCCGGGCCGTGGTCAGGGCCTGCTCGAAGTGTGTCCGGCCCAGCCGGGCTCGCATCCGGGCCGACGCCGGGTCGGCCAGCACGGCCGACAGGCCAGCGGCCAGGGCGGAGCTCGAACCAGGGCTGACGAAGATGGCCGACCCGCCGATCGCCGCTTCGCGCACCTGGGCGATGTCGGACACCACGAGCGGGGCCTCCAGGGCGAGCGCCTCCACCACCACCCCTGGGAAACCCTCGCTTCGTGAGGGGACCGCCACGGCGTCGGCCGCGCACATCAGCTCGGCCACGTCTGCCCGCTCGCCCAGGAGCCGCACCGATTCGCCCAGCCCGCCGGCAGCGATGCTGCGGTGGAGGTCAGCCGTGGCGCGCCCCGAGCGGCCGGCCACCAGGACGGTCAACCCGGGCCGTCCCCTCGTCAGATCACCGGCGGCATCGACCAGCACGTCGAGGCCCTTGGCGCGCTCGTGTCGTGCCACGGCCAGCACCACAGGGTCATCGACGCCCACCCCGAGCGCGGCTCGGGCCCGGTTCCGACGATCGCCGGTGCGCCGCCCGAGCACCGCAGGGTCACGGCCGCGATGTATGACGTCGATCCTCGCCGCCGGGTAGCGCAATCGGCTGCGCACGGCCATGGCGGCGGTGTCGGACACGGCATGGACGCGGCGTGTCAGCCGAATGGTGGTGGCATTGACGACCTGGGTGGCGCGGACCTTCCACCCCACCAGCTCCGGGTTGCCGGTGTGGGCCGGACCGTAGAGATCGCTGACCACGCTGGATACGACCGGGACCCGTTCGAGGGCTGCTCCGACCCGGCCGGCCACGTCCGCCTCGAACAGCGTCGTGTGCACCAGCTGGGGCCTGACCTGGCGGATGCATCGACGCACCCTGGCCAAGGCGCCCCGTCGGCCACCTGGGCCAGCCAGGCAGATCACCTCGGCACCGGTCCCTGCCAGCTCCGCCTGTAGCCCGGGCCGGTCCAACAGGTGTGCCACGTGGAGGCCCACCCCGAGCCGTTGCAGCTCTGGCGAGAGCTCCAACAGTGACCGTTCCGCTCCTGCAGGCACGAGGCTGTCGATGATGTACAGCAGGCGAAACTCGCCGCTGGTCACGAGATGCGTTCCGACATCCGCCGTGCCTCGCTGGCGACCGCCCCCTCACCGGCGACCTCGGCGAACCGGAGCGCCTCGAGGGCGTCATCGACCCGACCCTGCGGCGCCAGCACTCCGGCCAGAGCGAGGGCGGCCACGGAGCCGACGTCGTCGGTGCCGAGGCGGATGGCCCGCCGGAAGGCCGTCTCGGCTGCCTCGTCATGGCCTCGCTCGGCTTCCAGGGTGCCCAGCGCGAATGCAGCGATGCCTGCGGTCTCGCGATCGCCGCCTCTGGCCAGAGCGCCGAGCGTCTCGACCGCCCCGTCGATGTCTCCGACCTGTTCGAGTGCCACGCCCAGCCTGAGGGAGGCATCGGCGGCGATGGCCGGGTCCTCGCTCGACGCCGCCCTGCGCAGGGGCTCCACGGCCTCGGTCACCTCGCCGGCACGCAGCAGGAGCTCGCCGACGAACAGCGCCGAGGCCAAGGCGACGGTGGCGTCGTCGGACTCCGATGCCAGGTGCAGCAGCGGCAGCGCCTCGGCACTACGACCCTGTTGCTCGAGGAGGCCACCCAGACTGAACGCGGCCAAGGGCCACTCGGAGGGGGACCCGTCCGAAACGATGGCACGGTAGACGTCCTCGGCCTCGATCAGTCGACCCTCGTCCTCGAGTGCGAACGCTTCCTGCATCGACGGGACGGAGACCGTCTGATTGCCGGCGGGGCCGGCGGGGCCGGTGGCGACGCTCGCCCCCGTCTCGTCCGGGGGCGGCCCGGCAACGTCCGGTGACACCACGCCGGAGGTCGGCTCGGCAGGGTGCGGCTCGGGCTCGGCTCGGGCCACAGCGGTCCCATCGGGGGGCTGGAGCACCCCTTCGTGCGATGGCGGCGGATGCGGGGCCTCCACGTCTGTGCCCATGGACCGACGACGACCGGCATCGACCATGGTGAAGCGGGGTCGGGGGGCGGCGATGCGCAGCGGCCCGGCCGACATCCCCAGGTAGAGGCGGCGCGGCTCGAACTCGGGAACACTGGCGTCGGGCAGGTGCCGCCGGCGCATCCGCATCACCACGACGATGACGATGATGACGTCGATCGCCACGATGACGGCAGTGAGCGTGCCCACTGCCGTCGAGGACAACGCCATCACGGACGGATCATGAGCCATCCGGGCCGGGGCTTCCAACGGAGAGATCGCTGCCCGTTCCGCCGGTACCGGCACCGACGACGGCGGGTCGACCGCGGATCCTGGCACGACGTATGTCAATCGCCGATTGCACAGGCAGAGCGAGCAGCACGACGAAGAACGGAAGTAGCTGCGTGCGCTGGCGGACGAGGATCCCGAAGTTGCCCACCGCAGAGAAGGCGAACGTGAACACGAGTGTGTAGCAGATGACGAACGAGATGTAGGCGTCGCTGACCATGCGCCGTGGCACCGTCGCCAGCCGCCGTGCTCCCAGCACGGTGAGTCCGACCAGTGCCAGCCCTTCGATGGCGGCTATGAGCGCCGTGAGGTTGTGTGCCTCGAACAGGAACGGCCGGTACAGAACGGTGACCACCGCCCAGGGGAACTGCACCGGCGAGCCGGGACGCACGGCTTCGTAGACGGAGCCGCCCTGACCGCTGCGCCGCGCCGTCTCGCTCAGCACGCTGTCGACGGCCTCGGCGTCGAACCCTCCGTCCAGACCGAAGAAGCTCTGCACCGAGCTGATGACCAGACCACCGGCCACGAGCACGACGGCGATCGTGATCACCCGCCGGCTGATCGTGAGCTTGCGGGCGTGCTGGCTGCGGCGCAGCACGGTCCCGATGGCCAGGCCGACCATGAAGATCAGGGACAGGTGTGGCCGCACCATGGCACAGGCGGTCAACCCGGCGATGATGGGGAGGGCGCCACCTCGTAACCCGACGAACAGGCGGGCGGCACCGTAGGCGGCCATGCCGAGGCCGAACATCATCCAGGCGTCCTTGCCGATGCTGGACGGCCAGAACAGCATCGATGGCAGCAACACCAGCAGCAGCAGGTACCTGACGGAGTCACCGTCCGGAATCGCCACCCGGAAGGCCCGGTAGAAGAAGTAGATGCCCCAGAAGCTCAGGAGGCTGAAGACGACGAAGCCGCCCAGCATGGTGGGACCGATGAACGTGTACACGACGCCGGTGACCAGCCGGAGGAACGGCGTGCCCGTGAGGCCCTCTATCCATTCGTGCCAGGCCGCCCCTCCGAACTCGAACTGACGGAACTCTGGCGCCAGAGCCACGCCGGCGATGTGGTAGTCCTCGGCGTCGCCGTGGCCGAAGACCGTGAAGATCACGTAGTAGCGGGCGAACGCTCCCAAGATCTTGAGCGTGAGCCCCAGCAGGAACAGCCGGATGATGACGGGCGTCTCACCGGCGCTGCGCAGCAGGTGCACGAGCAGCGCGGCGGTGGCCAGGCCGAGCACTGGCGCCAGCATCACCCCGCCCCAGATGTCGAAGGTGCTGTTGCGGGTGAGCTTGAACAGCACCACGAGGTAGAGGCCGATCACGCCCAGTCCCACGAGGGACATGCGGCGGACTCGTCGGGCCGTGCTGGTCGGCGGGAGGTGGCGCTCGCGCCAGGGCACCACCACGGGCTCGCTCATGAGGCCAGCACCTCGCCGTACAGCTCCTCGGTGCGCCTGACGGCTTCGCGCAGGTCCAGGGCCGAGCCGATCTCGGTGGCGGCCGACCCGATCAGTGTCCTTAGGTCGGGGTCGGCGAGCAGGGTGACGATGGCGGCGGAGAGCTCGTCGGGCCGGCCGGGCGCCACGAGCAGGCCGTTGTAGCCGTCGTGGAGGATCTCGGGGATCCCTCCCACCGCGGTGGCCACCGCCGCCACACCGGTGGCCATGGCCTCGACGAGCGCGATGGGGAGCCCCTCGAAGCGTGACGACAGCGCGAACACGTCGAATCCGGGGAGCAGCTCCAGCACGTCGGTCCTCGACCCGAGGAAGTGCACCTGCTCCGACAGACCGAGCCCGGCGACCGCGCTCCGCAGCTGCGCCTCGAGCGGCCCCGAGCCGACGAGCACGAGTTGGGCAGCGCCGGCTGCGGCCAGGACCTGTGCGAACGCGACCAGCAGGCTCTGCTGGTCCTTCTTGGGCGTGAAGTTGCCCACCGATCCGATCACGGGCACGTCGTCGGCAAACCCCAGGCGGCGCCTGGCCTCGGCCCTGTGGTCAGGGCCCCGGCGGATGTTGGCCACATCGGTGCCGTGGCGGATCACCCTCACCGGTGGGCGTCGCCCGCCGGGCAGCGGTGCGATCGAGTCCGACACGCCCGACGACACGGCGATGGCGGCACGGTTGCGGCCGAAGGTGAGCGCGTTGCCCCAGCGCGTGGGCCAGCGGTAGCGGGTCCACATGTTGTGCTCGGTGTGGATCAACGGGATGCTGGTCCCCGCGCAGACCATCCTGGCCACGATCCCCGGCACCGGTGCGTGGGTGTGCACGAGCTCCACCCGGCGGTCCATGACCAGCCTGCGCAGCCGCCCGGCCCAGCGGAGGTCGGCCGAATGCCCTCCTGCGAGGCAGGACACGGCCACACCCTGGGCCTCGATGTCGGCGACCAAGGCGTCCTTGTAGGGAAGGACGTAGGCCACCTCCACCTCGTAGCGGCTCCGGTCGACATGGCCCAGCATGTCGACGAGCAGGCGTTCGGCGCCGCCCAGACCCAGCCCCTTGGCCAGCCACAGGACGCGGCGAGGCCGCTCGGTGGAGGCGTCGCCGAGCGCCGCGACGGCCGAGACCTGGGCCATGGCCGGGGTCAGCCGGAGCCGTCGTCGCGGCTCGCAGCGTCGGGCGCCGGCGAGCCACCGGGACGGTGACGGTGCTCGAGCAGCACGCGCCGCCGGAGGGAGGCAAGGTCCACGCCGCTCACGGGCTGGTCCTCGGTGGACTCGTGGCGGTGCTCGCCGCCACCCGCCTTCTCGGTCGCCGCCGAGAGCGGGGCCACCGGCTCGCCTGCGTCGTCGGCTGCGCGGTCATCGGACCCGTTGTCATCGCTACCAAGGTCCTTGGACCCGTGGTCGACCGCAGCACCATCCTTGGACCCGTCGTCGGCCACGGCACGGTCCTTGGACCCGTTGCCGGAACCCTTGTCGCCGCTCGCCGCTGCCGACGGTGTCCGCTTCGTCTGCTCGTCGCCTGCCCGTGCCCCCTCCGGCGCATCGAGCTCGGCCGTGGAGAGAGGTTGGTCCCGCGCGGGTGCGGGACCGAGGCCGAAGCGGTCGTCATCGACGCGGGACGGCACTGTGATGCTCGTCGGAGCACCGGTGTGGGAGGGTTGGGGGCGCCGTCCGAACCACTCACGGCGGAGCCGCAGGGACTCGACCATCCTCGACCGCCGTGTCTGGCGCTTGCCGTACCCGCCGTAGTACGCGACGCCCCGCATGAGCTCGTCGCTGCCGACGAGGACGACGCCGAGCACAGGTGCGGCCAGGCGGTCGATGGCATCCCTGGTCCGGTGTGCCTGTTCGGCGGTGGTGCGACCGACGCGGGCCACCACCAGGATCCCGTCGGCCACCGGCACCAGCTCGCTCACGTCGTTGCCGATGAGCACCGGGGGGGAGTCGATCAGGATGACGTCCGCCAGGTCGCGTGCAGCCAGGATGAGGCCGCGGCTGGCGGCCAGGAGCTCACCGGGGTTGTCCGCGGCCTCGCCGTGGGGCAGCAACTGCACCCCGGCAACGGCAGTGGGACGCAGCAGCTCACCGACGCGGGCCGGCTCGAAGCCTTCCTGGATGGCCTCGCTCAGCCCCGGCGACTCGTCGGCCTGGAGGAACTCGTGCATGGTCGGGCGGCGGAGGTCGCCCGAGACCACGATCACGCTCTGGCCGGCGTCCACGAACGCCTTGGCCAGGTTGGCAATGGTGGTGGACTTCCCGTCGCCCGGTCCGGGAGAGGCGACGAGCAGGATCAGCTCGTCACGGCTGCCGGACTTGGCCTCCGGGCTCTGGGCCAACCGCCGCAGGCGCTGGGTGTGGATTGCCGAGACGGTGGAACGGAGCTGGCGGAAGGACTCCGCAGCGGGCGACGACGGCTCGTCGGCCGACACCAGGCCGCGTCGCTTTCGCCACCGGCGGGGAAGCTTGGGGATCTCGCCGATGACCGGGAGCTGGAATGCTCCCTCCACGTCGGTGCGCCCGTAGAGGCGGCTGTCGAACCGGTGTATGAGGAAGGCAAGCGCTCCACCCAGCACCATGCCGACGATGGCCCCGATGGCCAGGCGGCCGGCCGCCCCCAGTGGGTCGCTCGCCTCCTGCTCCTCCTCCAGCTCGCCCACCACCGGCCGTAGCCGCTGCAGGGGTGGTTCGTCGGCCGCCTGGGCTGCCTTCGCGATCGCCAGGTTCTGGACGGCCGTCGTGTACTGGCCGACCGCTGCGTCCCTCTCGGCCGTGGCCAGGACGTCGGGGACCTGGCCCTCGGCCAGGACGGCCGGCACCGCCGCCGACAATCGCACCGCCTCCTCGCGGGCGGCGTCGACCTGTTGCTGCAGGCGTGCCACCTCGGCTTCGTGCGCCTCGCTGGCGTCGTCCTGCAGGAAGGCCATCAGCTTGTCGCCGAAGGCCTCGACCAGCTCGGTGGCCGAGGCCAGGCTCCTGTGGTCCGTGCTGATGATGGTCAGCGATCCCAGGGCAGGGTCGGCTTCCACGACGATCCGTTCGCGCACCTCGCCGGCGTCGTAGCGGCCGAGCTCGGTGGCCACGTCCGCCGGGACAGACGACGACATGGCCAGGTAGGCGTACCTGCTGGCCAGCTCCGGTTGGGAGAGGTCGGGGTTGACGAACATGGCGTCAACTGCCTGGTAGTGGTTGACAGCGATGACCTTGCTCGGCGAGCCGAACACCACCGCCGCCACGATCCCCAGGAGCGCGCCAAGCACCAGCAGGTACTTCCGCCTCCACAGGACCTCGAGGCTGCCCGTCTCGTTCATGTAAGCCCGCGCCTTCGTCGATCACGTCTCTGTACGTCAGGGTTCAAACGGCGGCCACCGGCCCCGATTGCACGAACGTGTGCACTCTCGGTAACGGAGCGCGCTCAGTCCTGCCGGCCAGGCGCCGCGCAGGTGCGCCGCCGAGCCGTGACCACTGCTGTCAGAAGAGCTCGACGTCGCCGAGCGATAGGTGCCAGCCGGCGAGTTCGGGCACCTGCTGTTGACAGACGTCACGCCAGACGAGCTGAGGGCCGAGCCCGGGAACGGGCACCGCCCCCATGGACAGCGCCCGGGTGGCCACGGACAGCGCGTGATCGGCGCCCGAGGCCCGCGCCACACGCCGCACCAGCCGGCGCACGGCGGCGTCGTTGCCCCCGGGGACGAGCACCTCGCAGACCGCCGCCTCCAGGGACCGACCGCGTCGGCGCAGGCGGAACACGGCCATGCCGTCCTCCACCCTGGGCCCGGCCAGCAGGGCTCGGTAGTGCAGGGGCCCGAAGCCGTAGCGCCAGGCCAGGTAGGCGGCCGTGCGGCGCGTGATCAGTCCCCGGTCCGGCCCGGGAACGGAGGCCAGCAGGGCCTCGACACCCGCGGCGTCACGCAGGACGCTGCCGGCAGGTTCCCCCGCCGTGGTCGGCAGCGACCACTTGTCCGCCGCGGTGCGGGCGCGCGCAGTGCGTAGGGCGGCTGCAGGCGAGCGTGGCCGGATGGCCACGGGCACCTTGCCCACGGGTCGCCAACCCATCTTCAGGTAACCCGGCCGGCTGGCGTCGTTGGGGGTGTTGAAGACGAAGCCGACGCCCTGGGCCCGCAGATCCTCCAGCGCCTGGGTGGTCAGCCGCGTGAACCATCCCCTGCCCCGCTGGGACGAGTGGGTGGCGGTGTCGACGGCCCGCACGGCCCGCACCACCTCCCCGTCGAGCAGGTACTCCCAGCGCATGAAGGTGCGGTAGGCGACGATGGCCTGCGAGTCGGCGTCCAATCCGACCCAGGCCGGTGAGCGCCCGAACGGGCTCTGGCGGTGCTTCCACTCGAAGAAGGACGCGTGGTCTGCGTCGGGCACCCAACCCAGGGCGTCGTGGAGCAGCTCGAGCACGGCATCGTCGTCGGCCTCGGTGGCGGACCGGACATCCGGATCGGCCGCGCCGGCGCCCCGCACCACGCCTCCGACGTTAGTGCCGCCGGCGCCCGCCGTTCTCCCGGCGAAGGATCGGAGCAGCGCTCCGGGAAGCGGGTGACGGCGCATGGGACTGGCGACGACCACGACGAGGACGGCCAGGCGAGGCCTCACCGGCGCGGTCAAGCACGCGGCCGGACTGGCCGACCTGGTGGCGCCCCCGCAGGCCGGGGCCATCATCCTTCTCTACCACCGGGTGGGCAGCGGTGCTGGGGTCGAGCTGGACGTGCCCGCCTCCGTGTTCGACGAGCAGATGGCTGTCATCGCCCGAAGCGG
>Ga0299914_10001021_pt1 | contig 17844 bp, 14 predicted proteins | sample RVTome_10_FD_201361 | JGI IMG/M metagenome (GOLD analysis project Ga0299914, IMG submission 201361) | Soil microbial communities from uranium-contaminated site in the Upper Colorado River Basin, Wyoming, United States - RVT153D57 (version 2) ...
GAGATCGCCGCCCGGCTCCGCCGCGAGGTCCGCGAGCGCGTCGGCCTCCGCATCACCGTCGGCGTCGCCCGGACGAAGTTCCTCGCCAAGGTGGCGAGCGGCGTCGCCAAGCCGGACGGGCTGCTCGTCGTCCCGCCCGACCGCGAGCTCGCGTTCCTCCACCCGCTCCCGGTCGAGCGGCTCTGGGGCGTCGGGCCGGTCACCGCGGGGCGGCTCCACCGGCTCGGAATCACGACCGTGCGCCAAGTCGCCGAGTTCCCCGAGGCTGCGCTGGTCACCATCCTCGGCCGGGCGGCGGGCCGGCATCTGCACGCGCTGGCCCACAACCGCGATCCGCGCCCCGTCGAGAGGCGGCGCCGGCGCCGGTCGATCGGCTCGCAGCGCGCGCTCGGCCGCAGACCCAGATCGTCCCAGGAGATCGACGCCGTTCTCGTCGGGCTCGCCGACCGGGTCACCAGGCGCATGCGCGCGGCCGGGCGTGCCGGCCGGACGGTCGTCCTCCGCCTGCGCTTCGACGACTTCTCGCGCGCGACGCGCTCGCGGACGCTCTCCCGCGCGACGGCCGAGACGCAGTCGATCCTCGCAGCCGTGCGCGAACTCCTTCGTTCCGCCGAGCCGGAGGTCGCCCGCCGCGGCCTGACCCTCGTCGGCCTCGCCGTGACGAACTTCGACGACGAGCGGACGCGTCAGCTCGAGCTCCCGTTCGCCGCGCCCGGGTGGCACGCACTCGACGCGGCCCTGGACGAGGTGCGGGAACGCTACGGCGCCGACGCCGTGAAGCGGGCGGTCCTCCTCGGCCGGGACCAGGGGATCGCCATGCCGCTCCTCCCCGACTAGGAGGGGTTGGCGAAACTCCGCTCGCCGACGGGGCGTGATGGTCTTTCCGAGGCAAGGACGCAGGGAGCGCTCGTAGCCGGAGGCTACGGGCGCGACCGAGGATGCCGTCCTCGGGGCGAGCAGCGCGGCCCGGCGGCACCGGGGTGTTTCGTCAAACTCTCCTGGGTCCTAGCGGTCGGGCTCCGGCTCGTCCGAGACCGACTCCTCCACTCCCGCGCGCCACCAGGCTCCGCGCGGGTCGGCCGGCTCCGCGAGGAGACGCGCTAGCGCGGAGGCGAGCGCCTCGCGCTCGTCCGGGGTCGGCTCCGGGCGCCAGTCCAGCTTCACTCGGCACAGACTAAAGGGCTCACGGCCGCGCTCCGATAGGAGCGGGAATGAGGCGAGCCGCACTCCTCGTGTCCGTAGCCGCGCTCGCGCTCGCCGCGGCTGCGCCCGCCGGCGCCGCGTCGTGGGCCCAGCCCGAGATCCGGGTGGTCGTCCGCGAGGGAGTCATGGGCCCGTCGGTCGCCGCCTTCCGACCGCAAAGCCCGCTCACCCGCCGGGCGCTCGCCCGGGCGATGTCGGCGGTGACCGGGGTCGAGCGGACCACGGCGCAGCCGGACCGGATCGTGCGGATGTGGGAGCTCGACCGGGCGCTCGTCCGCGCCGCAGGGCTGTTCGACTCCGCGCGGCACGTCCTCGTCGAGGCGAGGGCGGCCGGCCTCAGGCCGCCGGCGCGGGCCGGCACGGAGGTCGTCGCCCGGCTCCTCGGCCTCCGCTATAACCACCCGGCCGCAAACGACGGGCTCGAGCTCCGGCCGCAGGACCGGGCGACCCGCGCGGAGGCCGCCTACTCCTTCGCCAGGCTGCTCCGGCTCAACTCCTGGACGATTCCCTCCGCGAGGGAGCGCGCCGACGCGCTCGACCTGCCGGAGCTCACCGGCTGGCAGCGGCGGATCGTCGCGCGGGCCGTCTCCTTGGTGGGCCTCCCGTACGTCTGGGGCGGCACGTCCGAGAGGACGCAGACGCTGTTCGGCGTCACCTCCCGCGGCGGCTTCGACTGCTCCGGCTTCGCCTGGAGGATCTATCGCCTCGAGTCGTACCCGGGCGCGCCGCAGCTGAGGACGGTCCTGCGCGGACGCACGGCCTCGGCGATGGCCGGGGAGGTTCCGGTCTCGGCGCGCATCAAGCGGCGGGCGGGGCTCCGGCCCGGCGATCTCATCTTCTTCTCCGAGCGCGGCACGAACGCGAGGCCCGCCGACGTCTCGCACATGGGGATCTACGCCGGCGGCGGCTGGTTCGTCCACTCGTCGAGCCAGGGCACGACCATGACGACCCTCTCGGGCTGGTACGCGGACCGCTTCGCCTGGGGCCGAAGGCCGCTCCGCGAGGCCGGCCTCACCTAGCTGGTTCCGGAAACTGCCTCTTTCGGGGGATGAGCAGGGGTTTTCGTGAATCCCTCTTACGGGGGATGTGCGGTTTTCCACGCGGCCAGATACTTCGGCTCGTCAGGCGTCCGATTATCAACGGGAGAGATCAGATGCTGCATTGGAAGTCCAAGCTGGCGTACCTGCTGGTCGCGGCCACCGTCCTCGCGGCGTTCCTCGGCGAGGCCGAGGGCTGGCACTGGTAAGTCACGCCCGTGAAGCTCCGCTCGGTTCGCTCGTCCGAGAGCGCATCGGGTGATGCGGTGAGGCCGGGAGTCTCGAAGGAGACTGCCCGGCTTCTTCCGCTTCTGGTCCCGGTCACCCTCTCGGCCATCGCGGCCCTCGTCGCCGCCGTCGTCTCGTTCGGTCTTTCCGAGCCGACGCTCGGCGTCATGGGCGGCGTCCTCGCGCTCGCAGTGGCGGCCACGTTCGTCGAGGCCTACCCGGTGCCGATCGAGGGCATCGCCTCGGGCGGCGTCTCCCTGACCGCGGTCTTCATCGTCGGCGCCGCCGTGATCTACGGCTGGGCGCCGGCGATCATGATCGGCTTCATCGCACGGGCGACCATCGAGCTCGTCCAGCGGCGGCCTGCGATCCGCCTCGCGTACAACAGCGCGGTCTACGCGCTGGCCGGCGGAGCGGCGGGCGCGGCTGCGGCGGTCGTCGGCGCGCACGCGGGTGTCGGCGGGCTCTTCGTCGAGGTCATTCTCGGCGCCGCCGCCTTCTACGCGGTCAACATCCTGCTCACCGCCGGCATCATCGCCCGCTGGTCGGGCGAGCCCTTCCTCCCGCTCCTCAAGCACTCGGTCTACTGGACGGTCGTCCCCTTCTCGATCATGGCGTCGGTCAGCCTGATGCTGGCCGTCCTCTGGGAGCGCTCGCCGTTCCTCGCCACGGCCCTCGTCGGCCCGCTCGTCGCCATCGCGCTCTACCAGCGCTCGGTGCACAGCGCGCTGAAGGCGATGCGCCTGGCGCTCACCGACCCGCTCACGGGGCTCGGCAACCACCGCCACTTCCACGAGCGGCTCCAGCACGACCTTGACAAGGCGCAGGACGAGGGGTTCGCGCTCACCCTCGTGCTGCTCGACATCGACAACTTCAAGCAGATCAACGACCGGTACGGGCACCCGACCGGTGACAAGGTCTTGGCGCAGGTGGCGGCCCGCCTGCGTCAGGGTGGCGAGGCCTTCCGCCTGGGAGGCGACGAGTTCGCGCTGCTCCTCCCGCGCCGGGACGAGCACGAAGGCCTCTCGATCGCACGCTCGATCATCGAGCGCATGTCGGAGACGGAGGTCGAGGTCGGCGAGGTGCTGAACATGTCCGCCGGCGTCGCCACATACCCGCAGCACGGCGTCGAGCGCAGCGAGCTCGTGCGCGTCGCCGACAGCGCCCTCTACCTCGCGAAGGACCAGGGGAAGAACACCGTGCGCGTCTACCGTCCCGACGTCATCGAGCTCGCCGAGCTCCGCCGCCTCGCCGAAGGCCCCGACCGCGCCGCGCGCCTGCGCGCCGCGGCGAGCCTCGCCCACGCGGTGGACGCCCGCGACGCGTACACGGGCAGCCACTCCTACATGGTCGGCGAGCTGGCCGCCCGCGTGGCCAGGCGCATGGGCCTCGACTCCGAGTCCATCGAGTTGACCCGGCTGGCCGGCAGCCTGCACGACCTCGGGAAGCTGGCCATCCCGGAGGAGATTCTCCGCAAGCCGGGCCCGCTGAACGAGGCCGAGCGCCTCGTGCTCGAGCGGCATCCGCAGATCGGCTACCGGATGCTCGATTCCCTCGGCGTCGAGCCGGTCGCCACCTGGGTCCTCCACCACCACGAGCGCTGGGACGGTCGTGGCTATCCCGAGCAGAAGGCCGGCGACTCGATCCCCCTCGGCGCGCGCATCCTCTTCGTCGCGGACGCCTACGACGCGATGACCACCGACCGCGTCTACCGCGGCCGGCTCTCCCACGACCGCGCCATGGCCGAGCTGGAGCGCTGCGCGGGGACGCAGTTCGACCCTGACGTCGTCGCCGCCTTCAAGCAGGAGTTCGACCAGCCGCGCCTCGAGCTGGTCGTCTCGGACAGCGCCTAGCGCCGGCGCCCTGAGCGGTTTCACACCGCGTTCATACCGGCGAGCCCGCTTGATCCCTCGGTCGAGGCTGTAGCGGGCCCCTTCCAGAGCCGTTTCCAGCTGCAACAACGGCCGCGCGCGTTCCTGTGGCCACGTCTCCCAGCGGAAGGAGGTGAGCGCGCGTGATTCGATGGAAGCATCACTACGTTCGGGCACTGCTCGTCGTCGGCGCCATTTCGGCGTACGCCGTTGCAGCCGGCGCCGGGTTCCGCTGGTACTAGGAGGGATTGGCGGAATGGTGCTCCTCGTCGGGCTGCGATGATCGTTCCGAGACAAGGACGCAGGGAGTGTCCGTAGCAAGAGGCTCCGGACGCGACCGAGGACGAAGCTCTCGGAGCGAGCAGCGCGGCCCGGCGGGACAGCCCACATTCCGTCGAGCCCTCCTGGGCCAGCAGCCCACTTCCACCGACCCACCACGTTCTCCCTGAGTCAGATGAACGCTCACGGATACCCAGCCCGGCTCTACTGGTACATCGGCGCCGTTCTCGGCGTCGCGCTGCCCGTGGCCGCCGGGGCCGTGGTGGGAGTTGCACTGGATCCCCCCGACGTCTCGACGAGCGTCGGGGTGATCCTCTTCTTCGGCCTCGCGCTCCTCGCGGACATGAAGCCCGTACCGCTCGACGTCGAGAACGAGCGCGTCGTCTCGCTGGCGTTCGTCTTCGTCGTCTCGAGCCAGATCCTCTTCGGCTGGAAGTACGCCGTCCTCAGCGCGATCCTCGGCGTGCTCGTCTCCCAGATGGTCGAGCGGCGGCCGTTCGTCCGCTCGCTCTTCAACGCGGCGGTCTACGGGCTGGCCGCGTTCGCCTCGGCGATCCCGGTCTTCCTGCTCGGCGACTCGGGCGGGCTGGGGATGATCACCTTCTTCGCCTTCGCCGGCGGCGCCTTCTATGTCATCGTCAACGTCGTCCTCGTCTGCGGCGCGCTGGCCATCCTCTCCGGCCAGCGCTTCCTGCCGCTCACCCGCGAGAACCTCGGCCACTCGGGCCCGGCGTTCGTGATCATGGCGTTCCTGGCCGCCTTGGCCGCCTCGCTCTGGACGACCGACCCGCGCCTCCTCGTCCTCCTCGCCGGCCCGCTCTTCACGCTCACGCTGTACCAGCGCACCGCGCTCTCCACCCGCGTGGCGACCCGCGACGCGCTCACCGACAGCCTCACCGGGCTCGGCAACCATCGCTCCTACCAGAGCCGCCTGCGCGAGGCACTCGAGCGGGCCGGGGAGACGGGCGGCGAGGTCTCGCTCTGCCTCGTCGACGTCGACGATTTCAAGGGCTGCAACGACCGCTACGGCCATCCGGTCGGCGACCAGATCCTGGTCGAGCTGGCGCGCCTGTTCGTCGAGGGCAGCGACGACGTCGAGGCGTTCCGCTTCGGCGGCGACGAGTTCGCGCTCCTCCTCGCCGAGAACGAGGAGGAGGCCTATCGCTTCGTCGAGGACCTCCACGAGCGGATCGCACAGACCGAGTTCGCCCACCACCAGCCCGTCACGATCACGGTCGGCATCGCCTCCTTCCCCGGCTACGCCGGGGGCGCCGACGAGCTCCAGCAGGTCGCCGACGGCGCGCTCTACTGGGCCAAGCGGCACGGCAAGAACCGCTCGTGCGTCTACAGCCCCTCCGTCGTGCGCATCTACTCGCCCAACGAGCTGGCGGAGATCGCCGAGCGGCAGGCGCGCCTGCGGGCCGCCGAGAACCTGATCCGGATCGTCGACTCGAAGGACACGTACACCGGCGAGCACTCCCAGGCGGTCGCCGCGCTCGTCGAGGCGATGGCGCGCGAGCTCGAGCTCGACGAGGAGACCGCGGGGCAGCTCAAGCTCGCGGCGCTCCTGCACGACCTCGGCAAGATCGCCATCCCGGACTCGCTGCTCAGGAAGCCCGGCTGCCTCGAGCCCGACGAGCGGCGGCTCGTCCGCGCGCACGTCCAGTTCGGGCACTCGCTCCTCGAGGGCCTCGGCATCGAGCCCGTGGACACCTGGGTGCTGCACCACCACGAGCACTGGGACGGCTCCGGCTACCCCGACGGCCTCGCCGGCGAGGAGATCCCCTTCGGCTCGCGCGTGATCCTCGTCGCCGACGCCTACGACGCGATGACCTCAAATCGGACCTACCGGACGGCGGCGACGGCCACGCAGGCCCTCGCCGAGATCCGGAGGCGCGCCGGGACGCAGTTCGACCCGCAGGTGGTCAGCGCGCTCGAGCGCTGCGTCGTGCGCGGTTTCGAGAACGCCGGGCCGCAGCTTCAAGTCGTGGCGGACTCCGCGTAGTGGGCCAGCTCCTGCCGATCGCCCTCGCGATTCCGCTTGCCCTTCTGTGCGGCGGGCGCCTGAGCCGCATCGCCCAGCTCCGGCTGCGCGGGCTCTGGCTCTTCTTCGTCGCCTTCGGCATCCAGGTCGTCGCGTTCCCGTTCGCCTTCCTCCCGTGGACGACCGGCGAGGACGCGGCCAAGGTGCTCTGGCTCGTTTCCTACGGCTGCCTGCTGGGCGCGGCGGTGCTGAACCGGCACATCGCCGGCGCACAGGTCGTCGCCCTCGGCATGGCCCTCAACCTCGTCGCCATCCTCGCGAACGGCGGCCGCATGCCGGCGACGCCCGACGCGATGGCCGCGGCCGGGCTGGACTTCGACGTCATGCGCAACAGCGTCGCCGCGGCCGCCCCGACCGTCCCGTGGCTGGTCGACCGCTTCGCGGCACCCGAGTGGGTGCCGCTCACGAACGTCTTCTCGGCCGGCGACGTGGTCATCGCGATCGGCGCGTTCCTGCTCGTCTTCGCGGCCACCGGCGCCCGCGTGCCGGGCCTGCCGCCGCGCCGCTCTGAGCAGCCCTCCGCGTAGCAGCCTGTCCCCGGCGGCCACGCCCCGGGGTCAGATCTTGCAAGCGTGCATCCGGACGCCTCGTGCGCGAATGCAAGATCTGACCCCGCGTGCGGCGCGTATCCTCGGGACATGCGGCGAGGTGGCACCGGGCTCGTCGTGCTCGTCGTCGCGGCGATCGCCCTCGCCGCGGGGATCGACGCGCTGCGCGGCGGCGGATCGGAGACGATCGGGGAGAGCGAGCCGCCGCCGCCGACGACGACGACGACGAACGGGGACGCTCCCGTGGAGCCCGCCCTCGCCGGCGAGCTGGGCGGGACCCTCTACTACACCGACGAGAGCTGCGAGCTCGAGGCGGTCGCGCTGCTGCGGCAGAGCGAGGCCGACGCGCCCAACTGGGACGAGTGTGAGTTCGTCCTCTCGCCGAACGGACGACGCGTGTCCGGCGCGGGCACGGGCTGGGATCCGTACTCGGATCCGCTTATCGGCCGGATCTTCCAGTCCCGCGACGGGACGATCCAGGTGTCGACGAACTCCGGCCCGCAGGGAGAGCCGTTCGCCGGCACCGCGCCCGCGTGGCGGCCGGACGGGACGCTCACGTACTTTGCGGACGGCGCCGTGCGCACGTGGCCGAGCGGCGACGTCCTGCTGTCGCAGCGCGAGCTGCTCGCCGCCGTCCGCGACGAGGGCGTCCCGTTTCGCACGCCCCCGGTGGTGGGTCTGTCCGTTCGCGAGGCCGCCTGGCTGGACGGGGAACGGCTGGCCCTGATCGCGTCGACACGGATCCGACCCGATCTGGGCGCCGGCCAGGACATGCTCGTCGTCTACGAAGGCGATCGGCTGGCGACCTGGAGGCTCTTCGAGCAGGAGGACGTCTCCGACCTCCAGGCCAGCCCGGGCGGCAACTACCTGGCAGCGAGATACGGCAGCGACCAGCTCGTCATCCTGGATCGGTTCGGCTCGGATGTCACGACTCCCCCGCTCGCCGGCTACCGGGCGATCGCGTGGTCGCCGGACGACCGCTGGTCCGCGGTCGCGACCGACGAGGGCGTGCTCGTCTTCCGCCCCGGCGAGGACGGGCCGCCAGACCTCGAGCTCGACCTCGACACCCGCGACCTCGACTGGCGCGGCGGGCTCGGCCCGGGCGCGGTCTCCGGCCCGCTCGACACGACCGAGGCCGCCTCGTGGCTCGCGCGGGTGGGCGTCGGCGGCCGCCTCCTCGTCACCCAGCAGGAGGGCGAAGGCTGCCGGCTCCGGGCGCTCGAGATTCCCACGCTCGAGTGGGCGGAGGCCCCCGACGTGCCCGAGAGCCCCTGCCGCTTCGAGGTCGACGTGGACGGGAACATCGTGACGGGCGGCGTCTCGGACGTCGTGCCGACGCCCGCGGGCCGGCCAACCTACGTCGCCGGCGGCGAGCTCTTCGCCGGGAACCCGGGAGGCCGCAGCGAGCTGCTCGTCTCGGCCGCGAAGCTCGAGGAGATCTTCGGCGCGCCGGCCGCGCTCGAGGAGGTCTCCTGGCTGGACGAGGACCGCTTCTGGGCGGTCCTCCGGACGGAGGGCGCCGACCGCATCGCGCTCATGACGACGGACGCGCGCGTCTTCTCGCCGTGGTTCGGCGCACCCCGGATCGAGGATCTGAGGGTCAGCGCGAGCATGGTCGCTGCGAGGTCGGACCGCGGCGTTGCGATCCTCGACGACGGCGGCCGCCGCCGGCTGATCTTCACGAACGGGCGCGAGGTCGCCTGGGCGCCCGGCGAGCTGATCGCCGCGATCTCCACCCGGGACGGGCTCCTCTTCGTTGCGCCGGCGACCGGCGAGTCGGTGTCGCTTGCGCTCGAGGTCGCCGACCTCGAGTGGGTCACGCAGTGAAGCCGCGCACCCAGTCGACGACGAGCTCCTTCGGGTAGGCGTCCGAGCCGGCATCCCCGGGGAACTCGTAGATCCCGAGCATGAGCTGCATCGGGTAGGCGGGCGACTGCTCCACCGACTTCACAGGCTCGCCGTCCACGAAGAACTCGACGCGATCCCGCGACCACTCCGCCGCGTAGACGTGGAGCTCGGTCGCATCGATCGGAAGCCGCAGAGCCTCGAAGTCGTCGGCAATCGCCGGGTCGCCGAACGGGTGCACGCCCATCCCGACCTTCGCCTCCCGGGGGCCGACGTCGCGTCCGAAGATCTCGCAGACGCAGATCTCGGCCGAGCGCTCGGGCTCGTCCTCGTAGCCGATGAGCCAGAGCGCGACCATGCAGCGGGGGTCGGCGAGCGCCTGCAGCCGCGTCTCGATCCGGCCGTACCGGGACGTGTAGAGGCGCACGTTCTCCTGCTCCTCGCGGACGACCGCGTCAGGGTGGAAGCGGTGCTGGCCGACCCGGCTCCCGAGCGAGCCCGCGAAGACGCCGGTCTGGAGGGACGAGACGCGGACGTCGCCGTCGAGCTCGGGGCACCACGGCTCCTGGTCGGCCTCGATTCGCAGGCGCAGGACGCCGCCGCCGACCTCGTACCGAGCCGCGGAGCGCTCCCGCGTGCTCCACTGCGGCAGGTAGTGCGGGAACCACTTGCCGGGGTCGAGCGAGTCGCCCTCGAAGACGTCCTCGAACTCGGGCTCGACCACGGCAGCGCCTCTAGAGCGGAATGTTCCCGTGCTTGCGCGGCGGCCGGCGCTCGCGCTTCGTCAGCGCGGTGGCGAGGGCGTCGCAGAGGACGGGGCGCGTGCGCCGCGGCTCGATCACGTCGTCCACGTAGCCGCGCTCGGCGGCCGTGTACGGGTTGGCGAACTGCGTCTTGTAGTCGGCGATCAGCTCGGCGCGACGCGCCTCGGAATCCTCCGCCTCCTCGAGCTCCTTGCGGAAGACGATGTTGACCGCGCCCTCCGGGCCCATCACCGCCACCTCGGCCGTCGGCCAGGCAAAGTTGAAGTCGGCGCGGATGTGCTTCGAGCTCATCACGTCGTAGGCCCCGCCGTAGGCCTTGCGCGTGATGAGGGCGATCTTCGGCACGGTCGCCTCCGAGTACGCGTACAGAAGCTTGGCGCCGTGGCGGATGATCCCGCCCCACTCCTGCGCCGTCCCGGGAAGGAAGCCGGGGACGTCCACGAACGTGACGAGCGGGAGGTTGAAGGCGTCGCAGACGCGGACGAAGCGCGCGGCCTTCACGGACGAGTCGATGTCGAGCGTGCCCGCCAGCGCCTTCGGGTTGTTGCCAACGATCCCGACCGGGTGGCCGCCGAGGCGCGCGAGGCCGACGACGATGTTCTCGGCCCAGAGCTGGTGCACCTCGAGGAACTCGCCGTCGTCGACGACGCGCGTGATGACGTCGCGCATGTCGTACGGCTTCGTCGGCTCGTCCGGGATGAGCGCGTCGAGCTCGGGATCCTCCCGGTCCGGCGGGTCGGCCGGCACGAAGTACGGCGGCGGGTCGACGTTGTTCTGCGGCAGGAAGGAGAGGAGATAGCGGGCGTCCTCGAGGCAGCTCTCCTCGTCGTCGGCGGCAAAGTGCGCGACGCCCGACTTCGAGGCGTGGGTGAGCGCGCCGCCGAGCTCCTCGAAGGTGACCTCCTCGCCGGTGACCGTCTTCACGACCTCGGGCCCCGTGATGAACATGTACGAGGTCTCCTTGACCATGAGCACGAAGTCGGTCATCGCCGGCGAATAGACCGCCCCGCCCGCGCAGGGCCCCATGACCAGGCTGATCTGCGGGATCACCCCGGAGGCCTGCACGTTCCGCCAGAAGATCTCCGCGTAGCCGCCCAGGGAGACGACGCCCTCCTGGATCCGCGCCCCGCCCGAGTCGTTGATCCCGATCAGCGGGCAGCCGAGCTTGAGCGCGAGGTCCATGACCTTGCAGATCTTCTCGGCGAAGGCCTCCGAGAGCGTGCCGCCGAAGACGGTGAAGTCCTGCGAGAAGACGAAGACCTTGCGGCCGAAGATCGTCCCGTAGCCGGTGACGACGGCGTCGCCCCACGGCCGCTTGTCCATCATCCCGAAGTGCGGGTTTCGGTGGCGGACGTAGCGGTCGAGCTCGACGAAGCTGCCCGGGTCGAGGAGCTTCTCCAGCCGCTCGCGCGCGAGCAGCTTCCCCCGCTCGCGCTGGCGGGCGACGGCGCGCTCGTCCCCGGAGTGGAGCGCTTCCTCGCGCAGGCGCGCGAGCGCCGCCAGCTTCGCCTCGGTCGACTGGAGGTCCTCGGCCTTGGCCATGGCCGGGAGCTTACTTCGGGTTGGCGCGGAATCGGCACGTTCCGTATCACAGCGCCGCGCTTTTTCTCGTTACGGTTGCAGCGGAGGGAGGCTAGCGGCCGGCCCCTCCGCGGGCGCGCGTCTAAGGTCCTCCAGCTCCTCGGGCAGAAGCGAGAACATCACCGCGTCCCGGCGCCTGCCCTTGAACTCCAGGAGCGAGCGGAGGGTGCCCTCCCGCGTGAAGCCCGCCTTCTCGGCGACGCGCTGCGAGCCCACGTTGTCGGGCTCGGTCGTCAGCTGGACACGGGCTGCGCCGAGCTCGGCGAACGCGAAGCGCGCCACCAGGACGAGGGCGCGCGTGGCGACCCCGCGCCCCCGCGCCTCCGCCTTGACCCAGTAGCCGATCTCGACGATCGCCGCTTCCTGGGCCCGAGCGCCGATGCCACCGAGGAGCTCCCCGGTCGTGCGGTCGAGGATGGCGAACGCGGACTCCTCGGTCGAGGCGAGGAACTCGCGGGCGTGATCCTCCGTGTACGGGAACGGAATGCGTGTCCAGCGGTCGAGGTCGGGGTCGGTGCGGATGGCGGCGGTCAGCGCAGGGGCGTCGTCCACCGTGAGCGGCCGGAGCACGAGCGCATCGTCCTCGAGCCTCACGGGGCGAGATGGGCGTCGTACGTGCCGAACTCCTCCCGGAGCGCGCTGCAGACCTCGCCGACGGTGGCGTACGCGCCCAGCGCCGCGCGGATGGGCACGAGCAGGTTCGCATCGCCGCGGGCGGCCTCCCGAACGGCGGCCAGCGCCGGCTCGATGGCGGCGGCATCCCGCTCGGCCCGCACCCGTCGCGCCCGCTCGACCTGGCGCCGTTCCGCCTCAGGGTCGAGACGGTGGAGCTCGATCTCCTCCTCGTCCCCCTCGGCGTAGCGGTTCACGCCGACGACGACGCGCTCGCCCGCCTCGACCTGCTGCTCGAAGGCGTACGCGGCGTCCTCGATCTCCCGCTGCTGAAAGCCCTGCTCGACGGCGGCAACGGCGCCCCCGAGCTCGTCGATGCGGGCGATCAGCTCCCAGGCGCGCTCCTCCAGCTCCCGCGTCAGCGACTCGACGAAGTACGAGCCGGCCAGCGGGTCGGCCGTGTCCGTCCCGCCGGCCTCGTGCCGGAGGATCTGCTGGGTGCGGAGGGCGATGCGCGCGCTGCGCTCGGTGGGCAGCGCGAGCGCCTCGTCGAAGGCGTTCGTGTGGATCGACTGCGCGCCGCCGCAGACGGCGGAGAGCGCCTGCACGGTCACGCGGGCGACGTTGTTCTCGGGCTGCTGCGCCGTCAGCGTCGAGCCGCCCGTCTGCGCGTGGAAGCGCAGGGCCTGGGCCTTCGGGTTCGTCGCGCCGAAGCGGTCGCGCATGATCCGTGCCCAGAGTGTCCTGGCCGCCCGGAACTTCGCCACCTCCTGGAAGAAGTCGTTGTGGGCGTTGAAGAAGAACGAGAGCCGCTCGCCGAGCTCGTCGGGCGAGAGCCCGGCCGCCACGGCCGCCTCGGCGTAGGCGATCCCGTGGGCGAGCGTGAAGGCGAGCTCCTGCACGGCCGTCGAGCCCGCCTCGCGGATGTGGTAGCCGGAGATCGAGATCGTGTTCCAGCGCGGTAGCCGCTCGCGGCAGTACGCGAACAGGTCGGTCGTCAGCCGCATCGAGGGCCGCGGCGGGAAGATGTAGTTCCCCCGCGCGACGTACTCCTTGAGGATGTCGTTCTGCACCGTCCCGCGGAGGCGCTCGCCCGGCACGCCCTGCTTCTCGCCGACCAGCTCGTAGAGCAGGAGCAGGAGCGACGCCGGCGCGTTGATCGTCATCGAGGTGGAGACCTCGCCGAGCGGGATGCCGGCGAAGAGGAGCTCCATGTCGGCGAGCGAGTCGATCGCCACGCCCGTCCGCCCCACCTCGCCGAGCGCGCGCGGGTCGTCGGAGTCGTAGCCGAGCTGCGTCGGTAGGTCGAACGCGACCGAGAGCCCCGTCTGACCCTGCTCGAGCAGGTAGCGGAAGCGCGCGTTCGTCTCTTCGGCCGAGGCGAAGCCGGCGTACTGGCGGATCGTCCACGGCCTCCCGCGATACATGTCCCGGTAGGGACCGCGCGTGAATGGGAACTCGCCGGGCAGGCCCGGGTCGGCGCCGGCGGCGTCCTGCTCCGTGTAGACCGGCTTGACCTCGATCCCCGAGTCGGTCTCGCGGCGGTCCTCGGCCGTGGCCATGTGGTGATCCTACTTCCGTGCGACCGGCCCGGGCAGCGCGCCGCCTAAGAAACTCGGCTCAAAATGAAGCGTTGTGCCGTCCCATCATTCTGAGACGAGTTCTAAGCTACCGGGCATGAGGATCCGCGTGCGGCTCTTCGCCGGCCTGCGCGAGCAGGCGGGCACCGCGCAGCGCGAGCTCGAGCTCCCCGTCGGCTCGCGGCTCGCCGACGTCTGGGCGCCGCTCGAGCTCGGCGACGAGCCCGAGGGGCTCCTCTACGCCGTCAACCAGGGCTACGCGTCCGGCGACCGCCTGCTCGCGGAGGGGGACGAGGTCGCGTTGATCCCGCCCGTCTCCGGCGGCGCCTTCAGGCTGACCGCCGACCCGATCGACGTCGGCGCGGTGCTGGTCGAGGTCGCCGACGAGCGGGCCGGCGCAATCGCCACGTTCCTGGGGACGACGCGGATCCAGTCCCGCGAACGCACCGTCCTCCACCTCGAGTACGAGGCCTACGAGGGCATGGCCGAGAAGGTGATGGCCGAGATCGCGGAGACGCTGACGGCCCGCTACGACATCTGCAAGGTCGCCATAACGCACCGCATCGGCCGGGTGGGCATCGGCGAGACGAGCGTGGCCATCGCCGTCTCCGCCCCCCACCGCGAGCACGCCCTCGCCGCCTGCAAGGAGGCGATCGACACGCTCAAAGTCGACGTCCCGCTCTGGAAGAAGGAGGTCTACGAAGGCGGCGAGGAGTGGATCGGGCGCGGCTCGTAGCCGCCGAACGCGAAGCGGGGGCCCGGAGGCCCCCGCCTTTCGCCGCGTGAGGAGCTGCCGCTACTCGCCCGCCGTCGCGCCGGTCGAGGCGCCCGGAGCGACCCTGCTCGGGGTCGTGCCGGCGGGAGCCGTGACCGCCCAGGTGCCGTAGCTGAATGCGTTGCCCACCGCCGCCGGGATGAGCCAGACGCCGGCGCCCCACTTGCTCGTCGCGGGATACGCCCCCGTCGTGCCCGTGAAGATCACGACGCTGTCGCGATTCTGGCTGACGGACTCGTACACGCAGAGGTGCCCGGGAGCCGCCTTCGGGTTGACCGCCGAGCCCGGGCAGTTCGCCGTCGGGGCCGAGCCGGCCGGCCGAAAGTTCGGCGTCGGCGCGGACGCGAGCTTGAAGCCGAACGAGATCGAGTCCCACCCGTCGTCGGCCGTGCTCTCCGCCTGAAGACCCGCGGCGTAGTTGCCCTGGATCGTCTTGATCGCGCTCTTCTTGACGTAGCGCGCGTCCGCCTTGGGCTTCAGATGGTTGTTCCAGATGTTGTTCCAGTTCATGCTCGCGCCCGCCGGGGTCGCGACCATGACGATGCCGAGGATCATGCCGGCCGCCAGCACCGCCACCAGCTTGCGCCTTCTCAACTTCCGCATCTCCCTTTCCTCCCAGATCGGTTGTACTCCGACCTGACGGAGGAAGGGCCGGCGATCTTCCGTCAGCCCGCGGGCGCCCCGTAGGTCCAGTTGCACACGTGGCCAGGCGCGGCAGTGCTCGGTCCGGTCGTAGCCCGGGGCGAGTCGAGGTTTCAAGACCTTCAGCGAGAGTCTTTCCAGGGCACCGCTACGATGAGTCGGTGAGCAGCCTGACGCCCCAGCGGGAGCCGGAGACCGGCGGCTACGAGCCCGATTCGCCTCCGGCCGAGGACGAGCGCGCGTACCGCGACTACGAGCCGATCCACCCGCGCGGGCGCCTCGGCGAGCTGGCCCGGAAGCTCTGGGTCCCGATCGCCGCGCTCGGCCTGCTGATCTTCAAGTTCAAGACGGCGATCCTCGCGCTCTTCAAGCTGAAGATCTTCGTCACGGCGGGGTCGATGCTGGTCTCCATCGCCGCGTACGCGTGGATCTGGGGCTGGCGCTTCGCGGTCGGCTTCGTCGTCCTGCTCCTGATCCACGAGCTCGGGCACGTCCTCGAGCTGCGGCGGCAGGGCATCCCCGCCTCGGCGCCGCTCTTCATCCCCTTCCTCGGCGCCGTGGTCGGGATGAAGCAGATGCCGCACAACGTCTGGAAGGAGGCGCAGGTGGCGCTCGCCGGCCCGATCGTCGGCAGCCTGGCTGCGGCCGGCCTCTGGGTCGCCGGCGAGACCCTCGACTCCGAGCTGCTCGTCGCGCTCGCGTTCACCGGCTTCTTCCTGAACCTCTTCAACCTGATCCCCGTCTCGCCCCTCGACGGCGGGCGCGCCGCCGCGGCGCTCCACCCCGCCCTCTGGGCGGTCGGCCTCGTGCTCCTCGCCGGACTGACGATCCTGCGCCCGAACCCGATCCTCTTCCTCGTGCTCATCGTCGGCGGGATCGAGGTCTGGCGCCGCTGGCGCGACCGGAACCAGCCCCGCACAGCCGCGTACTACGCGATCGCGCCCTGGCAGCGCGCCGTCGTCGGGGTCACGTATCTGGGCCTCGCGGCCCTGCTCGCCGTCGCCATGAGCGCGACGCACATCGAACGGTCCTTCTAGCCGTGGTGGACGACGACCGGCTGATCCTCGAAAGCACGGAGGGCGCCCAGCTCCTCCACTCGCGCCGGATCGGCGACGAGTTCCTCCTCGGCTTCGACACGGTCGCCGACCTGCCCAAGCCGGCCGTCACGATCTTCGGCTCCGCCCGGGTGCCGGAGGGCCATCGAGCCTACGAGGAGGCGCGCGAGGTCGGTCGGCGCTTCGCCGAGGCCGCGTTCACGGTCGTGACCGGCGGCGGCCCCGGGGTGATGGAGGGCGCGAACCGCGGCGCCAGGGAGGGAGGCGGGCTCTCGGTCGGCTTCAACATCGTCCTGCCGCACGAGCAGCGCTCGAACCCCTACCTCGACGTCGAGGTCGTCTTCGAGCACTTCTACGTGCGCAAGACGATGTTCGTGAAGGCCGCCGAAGGCTTCGTCATCTTCCCGGGCGGCTTCGGGACGCTCGACGAGCTCTTCGAGTCGATGACTCTGATCCAGACGGGCAAGATCCTCGACTTCCCCGTCGTCCTCTTCGACTCCGCGTACTGGAACGGCCTGCTCGACTGGATCCGTGCTCCCCTCCTCGCCGAGGGCATGATCTCCCCCGAGGACTGGGACAACCTCCACGTCACCGACGACGCAGATGAGGCCGTCCGCCTCGTCATCGGTGCTTACGAGCACCGCACTGTCTCAGCGGCGGCGCCGGTCTCAGCGGCGGCGCCGGTCTCAGCGGCGGCGCCGGTCTCAGCGGCGGCGCCAGCCGCACAGGCTGAGACAAGGAGGGAGGGAACGGCTCCGCCGCTCCCTCCCGGTCACAGCGCACAGGCTGAGAAGGAGAGGTAGGGAGCGGCTCCGCCGCTCCCTACCGGTCACCGATTTCAGTCCTCTTGCACCGCGCTACGAGCCAGGCCGCACCAGCGTCACCGACCCGCCGGGCCTCGGGCTCGGGCCGGGGATCGGGGCCAGCTTGCAGCTGATCCGGTACGCGACCCCCTTCGGGTTGTCGACCCGGAAGTCGTACCACTCGGTCAGCGACGGCCGGATGAATGTCGTGACGTTGTCCGCGAGCTGCGTGCTCGTGTTCCAGAGGTAGACGTCCATCCGGGGTCCGCCCGTGAGCCGTACCTCGATCCGGTTCCCGGGCATGGCCGGCGACCACTCCGACCACCACCAGTCGTCGTCCCCCGCCGGCCAGATCGTCGCCGCCTGGCGACGCGTCGCGTCGAACGTAGGGTTGCAGGCAGAGTGACGGCCGGCCACCGCGTCGTCGACGTTCTCGAAGCGGTCGGTCCCGAGCCCGACGGGGAGCTCGTAGACGACGACGCTGAACGAGTCGTTCGCGTCGGTCGAGGTTCCGCTCCTCGGTGTCAGCGACACCGTGTGCACTCCGCTGCCGAGCCCGACGAGCGGGCTCGCGCTCGTCACGAACGCCCTGTGGCTGTTGGCCTCGTTCGCGTAGACCCGCGCCTGGCCCACCTCGATGCCGTCGACGGCGACGTCGACGCCGATCACCCGGCCCGCGATCGTCGAGAACCCGGATCCGGACACCCTGATCAGGATCTGGCCGCCGGAGCTCTGGAACGTCCCCTGGAACGGGGCCGTCACCGGCCCGGGCCGGACGTCCATGACCGTCGTGGCCTTGACGATGGAGTTCTCCTTGATCTCGAACTTCGAGAGCGCGTTCTTCTTGATCTTGGTGCCCGCCACACTCCGGTTCACGAGCTGGCTGCCGTTGATCTTCGTGATCGCGTAGCCGGTCCCGCCAAGCGCGACGAACAGCGCAAGGCACGCGACAGCGAGTGCCGGAGACGGCCACCTCA
>Ga0299914_10001022_pt1 | contig 17835 bp, 18 predicted proteins | sample RVTome_10_FD_201361 | JGI IMG/M metagenome (GOLD analysis project Ga0299914, IMG submission 201361) | Soil microbial communities from uranium-contaminated site in the Upper Colorado River Basin, Wyoming, United States - RVT153D57 (version 2) ...
GTTCGGAGCCTTCATCCTGCTGTGCGGCACCACGCACCTGCTCGAAGTCTGGTCGATCTGGAACGGTTCCTACCGGCTCACGGGAACGGTCAAGCTCGTAACCGGCCTGACGTCGGCCGCAACAGCGGTCATGATGTTTATATACGTACCGCGGGCGCTTACGATTCCTAGCCCGCGCCAACTCGAGGATTCGAACGCAGCGCTGCGCGCGGAGATCGACGCGCGCAAACGTGCAGAGAGCGCGCTGAAGCGAAGTGAAGAACAGTTCCGAGGGGCATTCTACCACGCGGCAGTAGGCAAGGCCCTCGTAGCTCCCAACGGGCGATGGCTGCAGGTCAACGATGCATTGTGCGAAATCGCCGGATATGGCCGGGAGGAGCTACTGGGACTCCGGTTTCAAGATATCACGCATCCGGGCGACCTCGACGAGGATCTCGAGCAGGTCCAACGGATGCTTTCCGGAGAGATCGCAAGCTATCAGCTGGAGAAGCGATACGTACGGCGAGACGGCCGCGCGGTATGGGTGCTGCTCTCCGTCTCGGCCGGCCGTCTGGACGACGGCAAAGTCGAGTATTTCATCGTGGAGGTGAAGGATGTCGACGAGCGCAGGCAATGGCAGGAAGAACAGCAGCGCCTGTTGGAAGAGGTCCAGGCCGAGCGTGACAAGCTGCGCGCCGCAGAACAGGATGTCGCGCGCGCTAACGCGAGCCTGAGGGAGCGCAACGAGGACCTGCAGGAATTCGCGTTCGTCGCCTCGCACGATCTTCAAGAGCCCCTGCGTAAGATCATTGCCTTTTCGGACCTGCTGCGCGAGGATTGCCGGGGTCAGCTCGACGCGAGGGGCGAGGACTATGTCGATCGGATCGAGAACGCTTCGATCCGGATGTCACAACTGCTGAACGATCTGCTGCAGTACGCACGTGTGACCACGTACAAGGACCAGATCCGTATGGTAGATCTGAATCAAGCCGTTCGCGGCGCCATCGCGGATCTCGAAATGGTCATTGCCGAAGTAGGCGCGGAGGTCACGGCAACGGAGCTGCCGGTAATCCGAGCTGTGCCGCTGCAGATGCACCAGCTCTTCAACAACCTGATCGCCAACGCCGTCAAGTACATCCGCGACGATGGAACACCTCGCGTAGACGTCTATGTCCACGCAGAGGATGCTGATTGGATTACGGTCGTCGTGGAGGACAACGGGATCGGCTTCGATCGCAAATATGCCGAACGCATCTTTGCGCCGTTCGAGCGTCTCGACAGCCAGCGTCGTGGAGGCACTGGCATGGGGCTCGCCATCTGCAAGCGGATCGTCGAGCGACACGGCGGATCCGTTCGCGCTGAGGGGCGTCTCGGCGAGGGGACGCGCATTATCCTACGCCTGCCGAAAGCGGCCTCGGATTGCTAAAGTACATCCATTCGTGATCTACTAAAGCATGGGCACGGCCGCGGCCGCCTGGACCGTACCGCGTCCGGTCATCGACTGCAGCACGACGGGCTCGACGCCGCCCGCCCTGACGGCCTCGAAAGAAGCCTCGACGCGGATGTAGTTGTCGGTGTACCCGAGCATGGATCCATCCCGCGGCGTCTCTTCCCAGAGAACCTCCCGCTCCCCGCCGAGGTGTCTGCGATAGTGCTCCTCCTCTTTCTTTTTCGAGAGGATGCGGAGCACCTTGCTGCGCCGGGAGCGTTCCGATTCGATGACCCGCCTGCCTCCCATGTGATCCGGATGCTCGACCGCCGCCGTCTCGGGTCGCTCCGAGTACGAGAACACGTGCAGATAGGTGACCGGAAGCTCGTTGAGGAAGCGGTAGGTGTTCTCGAAATGCTCGTCGTCCTCCGCCGGAAACCCGACGATTACGTCCGCGCCTATGCCGGCATGCGGCATGCAGTCGATGACGCGCGCTACGCGTTCCTCATAGGTCCGGCTCCGATAGCGCCGCCGCATCTTGCCCAGGACGTAATCATCCCCACTCTGCAGCGGTATGTGAAAATGGGGCTGGAAGCAATTCGATGCCCCTACGAAATCGATGATCGCGTCGGTCAGCAAGTTCGGCTCGATGGATGATATCCGGTACCGTCGAATGCCGTCCACGCGGTCGAGGCGGCGGATGAGATCCAACAGAGAGCTCTCGCGATCTTGCCCGTAGAGCCCGATGTTGACTCCGGTGAGCACGATCTCCTTGAAGCCGCGCCGGGCGATCTCGTGAGCCTCCGAAACGACATCGTCCGGGGCGTGCGAGCGGCTCCGCCCTCGCGCAAGCGGGATGGTACAAAAGGAGCAGCTGTAGTCGCATCCGTCCTGCACCTTCAAAAAGGCCCGTGTGCGCTCGGTCGCTGAAAACGCGGGGCCGAAGCTCGTGCACTCGTCGATGCACGACACTTCGATCTGCGTCCGCTGCTTCTTTGTGAACTCCTCGACGAGCTGGAAAAGTCTGAATTTTTCATCGGCCCCAAGGACCACGTCGACGCCGTCGACCGCAGCGATTTCGTCGGGGCGGAGCTGCGCATAACAACCAGTCACAATGACGAACGCATCCGGATTGGCCCGAAGTGCACGCCGGATGATGTTACGGCATTTGCGATCGGCTTCGCGGGTGACCGAGCACGTATTCACGACCGTCACGTCGGCCGGCTCTTCGAACGGAACGGTGGTGAAATCCCGCTGATGAAATTGGCGCTCGAGCGTGCTCGTCTCGGCCCAGTTCAGTTTGCATCCGAGCGTGTAGAACGAAACACGCGACATAGCGAGCGGGTTCTTGACTCCAAATAACGCGGCTGTGCAACTGCACAGCGCGGGCCCGGGTTTCGTCGCACGCCGGACATCGTCCCGGCCCTTCCATTCACAGAACGGTACGGCCAGCTCTCAGTGATTGCACGTGAAGGTTATGTTCTAGTCGGCGCCGCACTGGTCCTGGCGATCGTGCTGATCGCAGGCGGGCTGCAGCTCTCGGGCATATGGCGCGCTCTCGTGATCGCAATGGCCGTGCTGGTGCTTGCATTCACCCTATACTTCTTTCGCGATCCCGCACGCACGCCCCCCGCCGAGGCCTCCGGGGGACTCCTCATTCTCGCGCCCGCGGACGGGAAAGTCGTCGTGGTGGAGGAGAACGTGCACGAGCCGCTGTATCTGGGTGGACCGGCCAGGCAGGTTTCCATTTTTCTCTCGCCCCTGGACGTTCACGTAAATCGCATTCCTGTCGACGGGATCGTCGAATACGTCGATTACATTCCGGGTGACTACCTGGTAGCCTGGCATCCGAAGGCGAGTGAGCAGAACGAGCGATCCGAGATCGGGGTGCGTCATGCGTCGGGAGCCCGTGTGCTTTTCAAACAGATCGCCGGCGCCGTGGCCCGCCGGATCGTGTATCATCTCGACGAGGGCGACACCGTCTCGGCGGGCGAACGATTCGGCATCGTGAAGTTCGGCTCCCGCATGGACGTCCTCGTACCGCCTCACGTCGAGCTAGACGTGGCCGTCGGCGATCGCGTGCGCGGCGGGGAGAGCATTCTGGGGCGAATTCCGGAGGCGGTCGGTGCGTCGTACGAGGCCGCAGAGCCTACGCAGCGAGAAGGCGCCTCCGACTAGATGGCCGACATCCATCCTCGTGACCAAGAGCGACGTCCGCCCGGAAAGCAGCGTCGCATCCGCGGCCGCCTCGCCGCGTACCGCGCGCGCAGAGCGGAAGGTGGAATTCGGCGCCAGCTGCCCCCGGCGGCCGTGCCCTCCTTCTTCACGCTCATGAATCTGTTTTCCGGATACCTGTCGGTCGTACAGACGATCGAAGGCCGATTCGTATATGCGTGCTGGCTCATCCTGCTCGCCGCGTTCTTCGACGTGCTCGACGGCATGATGGCTCGCCTGACAAACGGCACGAGCCGCTTCGGGATCGAGCTCGATTCACTCTCTGACGCCGTATCTTTCGGCGTGGCGCCGTCCGTGCTGGTCTACGTATTCGGCCTGCGAGATTTCGGAGCTGTCGGACTCATCGCCTCAGCGCTTCCCGCCATATGCGGGGCCGTTCGTCTGGCACGCTTCAACGTGGCCTTCGACGGAGTGAAGCGGGATTACTTCGTGGGACTACCCACGCCCGGAATGGCGGTCATCATCGTCACGATAATTCTGAATTTCAACGAAGCGGACTGGTTCGGCCGGTACGGTTCCGGCAGCGTTTCCGTACTCATTCCGCTCGTGATCGGATTGTCCCTGCTCATGATCTCGACGATGAAGTTCGACGCTATCCCGAAGCCCTCGGGCGCCTACATCCGCGCGCACCCTCGCAAGGCGGCAGCCTACGGTGTGGGTCTCGTGCTCGTCATCTTCTTGCAGCAGGTCGGGCTCCTCATCACGCTCGGCGCCTATCTGCTGATCAACATCGTTAGAGCCGTTTACACGCTCTTCAGCGGTGCGCCGGGCGATCGCGATTGGGAACGCGAAGAAGATGCGAAGCTGACGTAGGTCGGTTTCACGCGTGGCACGGCCGGCGCCGGCCCCCGTATCTTGACAAGCTCGATGTCTCGAAACTCCGCGGTTGTGAGAAGATGTATAAGGCAAGCATTCAGGTGACGCTTCGACCATCCATCCTGGATCCGCAGGGAAAGACGACCCATCACGCGCTGGAGAACCTGGGGTTCGAGACCGTCGAACGCGTACGGATGGGTAAGTACGTCGAGATGTGGATCGATGCGAATACGAAAGAGGGCGCCGAAGAAGTCGCCCGTAGTGCCTGCGAACAGCTCATGGCCAATCCGGTAATGGAGGACTTTTCGATCCACGTGGAGGAAGCGGCGCCGGAGAACGCTGAGTAATACGCTGCAGGAATCGCATTGAACGATTCATCGTGGATATGATGACGGCTTGGACACGACTTTCCGGCGCCGAGGCGCGACGCTGCGCTGGGGCCGTTCGTTCGATCCCGTACGCCTCTGAACGGGCTTCGCCGGCGCCGGAGACGGAGGTTGCCGTCGACGTCGAAGAGGAGGAGCGCACGGACGAGCCCTGGCGGGTGATCCTGTACAACGACGAAATCCATACGTTCGACGAAGTCATCTCGCAGATCATCAAGGCCACGGGATGCAGCACGGCGCAGGCCGAGAAGCTCGCCTGGGAGGTGCACACGAACGGAAAGGCAGCCGTCTACGAGGGATCGTTTGAGGATTGCTTTAAGGTGCAGGGCGTGCTTCGCGAAATCCAGCTCGTGACTGAGATCGAGGGGTAGGCGGCCGGCGGGATGTCTGAGGACACGTTCATATCGATCGCAGGACCGGCAACCGCGTCAGTAAAAACCAGGGGCTCGCGCTTCATCGGCGACGCACTACCCGTTCGTGACGAGGAGGCGGCCGAAGCGGCGATCGCCGCCGTGCGCAAGCGCCGCTACGGTGCGTCTCATCACTGCAGCGCCTACCGGCTTGGCCCGGTGCGGGACAGGTGGAGACATCACGACGACGGCGAGCCTCACGGTACCGGGGGAGCTCCGATCCTTCGCCAGATCGATGCTCGCGCGCTGACGGACACACTCGTGGTCGTGACGCGCTACTTCGGTGGAATGAAGCTGGGCAAGGGAGGACTCGCCCGGGCGTATGGTGAAGCCGCAGAACGAGCCCTCGATGCGGCTCGCATGGTCACCCACATTATATGTGAGCGGGCGCGCGTGTCTTTTGAGTATGATGACACGGCGCCGGCCATGGGCACGCTCCAGCGATTCGAAGCGCGCGTCGTCGATTCGGAGTATTTGGAGCGAACGGTCCTTACCGTGGACGTTCCAAGGAGTCGCTTCGAAGCGTTCGCCGAAGCCTTCGCCGAGGCGCTGGGCGCGAGGGGCACGCTGGAGAGCGCGGCCTAAACCTTGTATTTCTCCATCGCCGCTACTGCAAGCTCGTCGACGAGGTTGTTGAGCTCGTCGTTCGCGTGCCCTCTAACTTTCACCCACGTGACCTCGTGTCGAGAGCCGACGTCCACGAGCGCTTCCCAGAGGTCCTGATTTTCGACCGGTTTCTTGGACGAGGTCCTCCACCCGTTGCGGCGCCATTTGTCGAGCCAGCCCCTTGTAAAGGCATTGTGCAGATAAGCGCTGTCGGTGTGCAGGCGCACTCGGCAGGGCTGCGTCAGGGCCCGGAGGGCCTCCAGTGCGGCGGTGAGCTCCATGCGATTGTTCGTCGACATGGGCTCGCCGCCCGAGACGACTTTTTGATGCCCTCCGTACCGAAGCAGGGCGGCCCATCCTCCGGGGCCCGGATTGCCGCTGCAGGCGCCGTCCGTATAAACAATGACTTCCTTCACCAGCGCCGTGAGTCCATGCGATGCGATACGTAGAACCGCGGTAACGTACGGCCGGTATCAACACTTTTGCGGGGACGATGCTTCCGAGACGGCGAAAACACGTTGAAGATTAGACCATGGCGGCTTCCCGCTTATAGGGGCGGCATCACGCACCAGCGCGCAGAAGCAGGGCAAGAGGAACGATGAAATTTGTCGACTACGTGACCATAACCGCCCGAAGTGGACGCGGCGGAGCAGGCGCCGTCGTCTTCCGCCGCGCCAGGTACGAGCCGAAGGGAGGCCCCTCCGGCGGAGACGGGGGCGATGGCGGATCCGTCGTTCTGGTCGGAGACGAGAATCTCTACACCCTTCTCGATCTCAGGTACAACCGGCACCACTTTGCCGGAAGCGGAGAAGCCGGCGCCGGCAACGATCGCAAAGGCGCGGACGGCGAAGACATCGTGCTTGGCGTGCCCCCCGGCACGATCGTGAAGGTGACTGGTACGGACCGCGTGATCGGAGAGATCGAACAGCCCGGGGATCGTCTCGTGCTCGTCCGGGGCGGACGCGGCGGAAAGGGCAATGCCTTCTTCAAGTCCTCCACGAACCAGGCGCCGCGACATGCGCAGCCCGGCGAGCCGGGGGAAGAGAAGCACATAACGCTCGAGCTGAAGCTGCTGGCGGACGTCGGTCTGGTAGGCCTGCCGAATGCAGGAAAGAGCACGCTCATCGCCTCGATGTCGGCGGCAAGGCCGAAAGTTGCGGCGTATCCTTTCACGACGCTCGAGCCGGCACTGGGAGTGGTCTACGTCGAAGACTACCAATCCTTCGTGATGGCGGACATTCCCGGCATCATCGAAGGTGCGCACGAAGGAAAGGGCCTCGGGCTCCAGTTTTTGAAACACATCGAGCGAAACGCCGTCCTGCTCTTCGTCATCCCAATCGACTCGAAGGATCTGGCCGGCGAGTACCGTACCCTGCTAGGGGAGCTCGCCTCCTACGACGAGGCATTGCTCCAGAAGCCTCGCCTCCTGGCGCTTTCGAAAATCGATCTTCTGCCGCCTGCCGAACAGGACCTTATTCCCGATGTCGTCCGCGAGAGCTTCGCGGACGACATCGATCTGATCCCCGTCAGCTCGGTGGCGAACATCGGTATGACGCAGCTCAAGCATCAGCTCTGGACGGCGATCCGCAGGCATCGCGTCTCGCAGGAGGTCGAAGGATGATCCGGCTCGCGAAAACGCCGGGCGCCTCCCCACTCCCGCCTGATGACCAGCGCGCCCTGATCGCCCTCTCACTCGTTCCGGGCGTCGGCACGAGCCGTATTCGTTCGCTCGTCTCTGTCTTCGGGTCCCCCCGCGGCGTGCTGGGTGCGTCTCGGTCCGCCCTCACGCGGGTGCCGGGCGTCGGTCCCCGAACTGCCGGCGCCATCGCCGCATTCCGAGACGATGCTGCCGTCGATCGCCAGATCGCAGAGGCGGAACGGGTCGGCACGTACATGGTCACTCTCTGGGACGGCCGCTATCCGCACCTGCTCAGGCAAATCTACGACCCACCTGCCTTTCTGTGGGTTCGCGGAGAACTGCCTGCGGCGGAAGGACCCGGTCGCGCCATCGGGATCGTCGGAACGCGAAGGCCGACGTCCTACGGTCGCCGGACGGCGTACGACTTCGCGTACGTGCTGGCGCGGCTGGGATTTACGATCGTGAGCGGACTCGCGTATGGGATCGATGCGGTCGCCCATGGAGCCGCCCTCGAGGCCGGGGGGCGGACGCTCGCCGTGCTCGGTTCCGGAATGGACAAGATCTATCCGTCGCGGCACGGCACGCTGGCACGCGAGATCGCCAATGGTGGTGCCCTGCTCTCCGAGTTCCCGCTGGGCACGAAGCCGGAAGGATCGAATTTTCCACGCCGAAACCGCCTCGTGAGCGGGCTCTGCCTGGGAACCGTCATCATCGAAGCGTACGAGGAAGGTGGAGCTCTCATCACGGCGAGGCTCGCCCTGGAGCAGAATCGGGAAGTGTTTGCAGTACCGGGTCCGATCCACAGTCCCTCCAGTGCGGGTACGAACCGCCTCATTCAGCATGGAGAGGCCAGGCTCGTTCTACACGTCGAGGACGTCCTCCAGGAGCTGGGTATCGAGGAGGCGACCGCCGGGACCAGGATGCCCGCCGTCGATCCGTCGGACCTCGCACCTGGAGAGCGCCGGCTCTGCCGTGCATTGGCGACCGATCCGATGCACATCGACGCCATCTGTTCCGCCGCGGACGTTGATCCGGCAACGGCCCTGGTAGACCTGCTGAATCTGGAATTCAAAGGCATCGTACGCCAGCTGGCCGGGAAGCACTTCTGTCTCGCCGCGGCCGTGGTCACCTGAATCGTCTTGCCACCATTCACGGACATACTGCTCACCACGCTTGCGATGCTCTTCATCGGCGCCACCCTGATCCCGATCTGGAAGTACCAGATGTGGTGGGTCCGCATATTCGACTTTCCGCGTGCACAGATCGCTCTCGGAGGGTTCGTCGTCCTGATCGCCTACGCCGGTCTCGTAAGGCCGACGTCCAGCCCCGAAGTCGCGCTGTTGATCGTCCTGCTGCTGTGCGTCCTGTTTCAGTGCTACAAGATGCTGCCGTACACGCCCCTTTTTCCGAAACAGGTCAAAGCGGCCACGACGGAAGACCACTCGTGCGGCAGGCTTTCCGTGCTGCTGGCGAACGTGCTCATGGAGAATCGAGCGGCAGATCGCTTTCTTTCGCTGATAGACGAATACGACCCCGACGTCGTGCTCACGGTGGAGACGGACAGCTGGTGGGTCGATCGGCTCTCCTGCCTGGACGGATCCTACCCGTACGCTGTAAAGATCCCCCTTCCGAATACGTATGGGATGATGCTGCAGTCGAGACTCGAGATCGTGGATTCGGAGGTCAAGTATCTCCTCGATGCGTCGATTCCGTCCATTCACGCTCGCATCGAGATGGCCGAGGGACCGATCGTGCGGCTTTTCTGCGTACATCCACGACCGCCGGCACCGGCGGAAGATACCGACACGGTGGAGCGGGATGCTGAAATACTCGTCGTCGGACGGGCCGCTCGGGAGGAAGAGACGCCGAGCATCGTCATGGGCGATCTTAACGATGTGGCATGGTCGCATACGACGAGCCTCTTCCAGAGGGTGAGCGGCCTGCTCGACCCTCGCATAGGGCGCGGCCTCTTTACCACCTTTCACGCAGGCAATCCGTTGCTGCGCTGGCCGCTCGACCACCTGTTTCACTCCAATCATTTCAAGCTCGTGCGCATGGACCGCTTGCCTTCCTGGGGATCCGACCATTTTCCAGTGTTCGTGCGCCTTCAGTATTCGGCCCGTGCGGCCGAGCACCAGGATCGTCCCCAGGCTGACGCAGCCGACCGCAGCGAATCCCGGGAGAAGATCGAGCTGGCTGATGAGGCTTGAAGCGCTGCGCAGGCAGTTTCCACATACGCGGCATACCCTGTATCTGAATCACGCGGCAACGGCCCCGCTCAGTAGACGCGTGGTGGCAGCGATACGCAGATATCTCCAGGAGCGTCACGAATCGAACGTCGAGAATTTTCGGGCTTTCCAGCCGATCGTCGAGTCAGCCCGTGCGCGCGTTGCATCGCTGCTGGGCACCTCGATCGGACGCGTCGAGTTTGCCCCCAATACGTCGTACGCGCTCAACGTGCTCGCGGGCGGTCTCGACTGGCGTCCGGGAGACCGCGTCGCCGTGCCGTCCTGCGAATTTCCGGCGAACGTCTATCCGTTCTTGAATCTGCGGCCGTTGGGCGTCGAGGTAGACTTCATCCCTCACCACAGCGGCGCGGTATCCCTGGAGGCTGTGGAGCAGTCGATCAGGCCGCAGACGCGCCTGCTTACCATCAGCTGGGTACAATACCTGTCCGGCTATCGCGCCGATCTTGCTTCGCTAGGGTCGCTATGCCGGGACCGCGGCGTGCTGTTCTGCGTCGATGCCATTCAGGGACTGGGTGCGCTGCAGCTTGACGTGGAGAAAGCTGGCATCGATTTTCTGGCGAGCGGTGCTCACAAGTGGATGATGGCGACGCAGGGCATTGGATTCCTGTACCTGACCGAAGCGCTGCAGGAGCGCATCGCGCCGCCGGCCGGATGGCTGCACGGGCCCGTCGACTGGGATCGCCTGGACGAATACGAGCTGTCGTTCCATCCCGATGCCTCCCGCTTTCGACTCGGAACCCTGAACCACGTCGGCATAGCCGCTCTCGACGCTGCATTGGAACTCTACGAGGAGGCCGATCCCTCCTGGTGCGAGCGCCGGGTGCTTCGGCATGCCCGGCACCTCGCGGACGGACTGGCGGAGATCGGGCTGCAACTATATGGAGCCGATGACTCCGAGCGCGGATCGGGGATCGTCACCGTCGAATACGACGATGTGGCCGGGCTGCATGCCTATCTCGGAGAGCACGGGGTTGTTTGCGCGGCACGACAGAAGAAACTCCGGTTTTCTCCTACGTATTACAACTCCGCCGACGAGCTGAACCGGGCGCTCGAGATCGTCGAATCGTACGTAGGTGAGGCGTAGTCGTGGACGAGGCACGGGTCGAGCAGATCGTGACACTGGAGGTGCCTTCCGGGTATGAGGAGGCCGCTCGTCTCGACCGCTACATTACGCGCTTTCTGCCCAACGTTTCGCGTTCGAAAGTGCAGCGGGGGATCGAGGAGGGCTGCGTTACGGTCAACGGCGTTCCGATCGTCAAGTCCTCTTACAGCGTCCAGGCCGGCGACGTGATCGTGTGCACGCTGATGCGTCCACCGCCGATCGAAGCAGCGCCTGAGCCGATCCCAGTGGACGTCGTCTACGAGGATGAGGATCTGCTCGTCGTCAACAAGGCCGCAGGGATGGTGGTACATCCTGCCTACGGCCACCGAACGGGCACGCTCGTCAACGCCCTTTTGCATCACGTGGGGGCGGGCGTCGTGGACGTGGATTCGGACGAGGATGCAATCGACGACGACGAGCTGGGGCTCTCCACGATGAACGCGGTGCCGGCGCGCGAAGGGGATCCCGCGATTCGTCCGGGCATCGTGCATCGGCTTGACAAAGACACCTCCGGACTCCTGGTCGTGGCGAAGCACGACGCGGCGCACGGCGCACTTGCCCGCCAGTTCGCCGATCACAGCATCGAGCGCCGATATCTGGCCCTGCTGTGGGGCGTGCCCCAGCCACGAACAGGGCGCATCGCGACCGATATCGGTCGCGACCCTCGGAATCGCAAGCGAATGGCCGTCGTACCACCCGGTGAAGGAAAGCGCGCGGTCAGTCACTACGACGTCGTCGAGCCCTTCGAATACACCTCACTCGTTGCCTTTCATCTCGAAACGGGTCGAACGCACCAGATCCGCGTCCATGCGCAGCACGTCGATCATCCCATCCTGGGCGATGCGACCTACGGTGGGAAGTCGATACGGTATGGTTCGGCCTCCTCGAGCAGAAAGGCATTCTTCCGAAACATCTTCGAGAGATTGGATCGACATGCCCTCCATGCCGAAACGCTCGGTTTCGTTCACCCGCGAAGCGGCGAGCCCGTCTCGTTTCAGGCCGATCCACCCGACGACATGCACGCGGCGATCCAGCGGCTTCGCAGCGTCGAAGGCCCGGCGCAGGGCAAATCAGGGTATTAAGATGCCGTGCAGATTGGCAGGCGTTTCGGCGGCGGGGCGAACAAGGCCTCCCACAGGACGTTATGCCCTCTTGTATTCGGTCATCCACGAACCGGTACTTCGCCCCGCGTGCGGCCCGGCCGTTCGGTCGACCGCCTGCAATGGATCGAAGCGTCTTACCTATGCCCGCGACGAGATTCCTGGAAATACACGATCTCCTGTCACCGGAAACGATTCAGGTGGGACTCCCCGGATCCACCAAAGAGGAGGTGCTGGCGAATCTAATCAAGCTGCTAGATGGCCACCCTGCCGTTCGGGATCCGGACGCGGTGCGCGAAGCCATACTGGCGCGGGAGCGCATGATGTCCACCGGGGTAGGCAAGGGTCTCGCCCTGCCGCATGCGAAGACGCCCGCCGTCCGCGAGAACGTCGCGGCCTTTGCCGTAACGCGTGAGCCCGTCGACTTCGGATCGATCGACAGCACGCCGGTGCGACTCATCTTTCTGCTGGTCGGTACGGAGGCGGCGAAGTCCGAGCACATCAAGATCCTCAGCCGCGTCTCGCGTCTGATGAATCGCGAGTATTTTCGTGATCGACTACTGAGTGTGGAAAAGGCGGAGAACGTGCTTTCGATCTTCGAGAGCGGCGAAAATGATCTTCTAGAGGGATAACGCCCCTCGTCCGACCCTTTGCCGCCGAGCACACCGTCCTCCCTGTGGCCCAGACCTTTCAGAACATACGCGGAACCTTCGACATCCTGCCGGAGGCGTCGACGACGGACGGGACCACGATCGCGGGGAGCGCGGCATGGCAGTTCGTGGAATCGACCATCCGCAGGGTGCTGTCTCGGTTCAACCTGGTGGAGATCAGAACGCCGATCCTCGAGGATACCGAGCTCATCGCGCGCGGCGTCGGGCAGCATACCGACATCGTGACGAAAGAGATGTTCGCATTCGAGCGCGGCGAGGATCACTATGTGCTCCGGCCGGAGATCACGGCGCCGGTGATGCGGGCATACCTACAGCACCACCTCCAGCAGCGCGGCGGCGCTCAGAAACTCTTTTACATCGGGCCGTGCTTTCGCGCCGAGCGCCCGCAGAAGGGTCGCTATCGCCAGTTTCATCAGTTCGGCTGCGAGGTTATCGGAGCGGAGGATCCGCGGGCCGACGTCGAAGTGATCGCATCGATGCTCGCCGTCTACGAGGAGCTCGGCATCGGACGAAACGAGCTGCGCATCAACACGCTGGGAAGCCCCGAGACGCGGCCCGTTTACGTCGATGCGCTCAAGGCGCATTTCGAGCCGCACAGGGCTCGTCTCTCCGACGTGAGCCGAAATCGCCTGGATACGAACCCGCTCAGGATTCTGGATACAAAGGAAGGGAACGAACGCGAACTGGTTGCGAAGGCGCCGCGGCTGATCGATTTCGTGGACGAGGAGAGCAGGGCGCACTACGACCAAGTGAAGACGCTGCTCGATGATCTCGACATCGTCTATACGGAGGATCCTTTTCTCGTGCGCGGCCTGGACTACTACACGCATACGGCATTCGAGCTCGAAAATCCGGCGCTCGGGGCGCAGCGTGCGCTGGCGGGAGGAGGGCGCTACGACCTTCTGGCAAGGGACCTCGGCGCAAGCCGACCCGTAGGCGCCGTTGGATTTGCTGCGGGCATCGAGAGACTCTTCCTGGCGCTCCAGGCGCAGAACGTCGTGCTCCCCGGTACGCCGGTGCCGGATGTGTTTCTCGTCGCACTGGGAGACGTCGCTGCCCGGTGGGTCTTTCGCGAAGCGCAGCGCCTGCGCCGCGAGGGGCTGCGCGTTGCCCTGGATCTGAAGGGCCGATCGATGAAAGCTCAAATGCGAGAGGCGGACCGGCAAAAGGCTCCCTCTACGCTCATCGTGGGGGACGACGAGCTGGCAGCCGGCGTCGTTCAGATGAAGAATATGGGCTCCGGCGATCAGATCGAGATCCCGATCTCGGAAGTGAACGCCTACGTCCGCGGGCTCCGTACGGAAACGACGACGCGATAGCCGCTGCCGTTCAGCAAGAGAGCGACGACCATGTATCCGCGACTGAGCGACCTATTCAGTGATTTATTCGGCTTCACGCTGCCCATACCGATCTACTCGTTCGGGGCCATGGTGGCTGTCGCCGTTCTTACGGCGATGTGGCTCACCCAGCGTGAGCTGGACCGAATTTATGCCGACGGGCGGATCAGCGGCGTGCGGGTCTCGACGGAGAAGACGAAGCGCGGCCGTCCGGCGATGAAGGAGGCGAGCCCGTCGGCGCTCATCGGTACCGTGACGGTGCTGGCGGTCGTCCTCGGTATAGCGGGCTCGAAGCTTTTCCACATCCTGGAGAATCTCGATACGTTCGCCGCCGATCCGCTGGGCATGATTTTCAGCACGGGTGGGCTGTCGTTCTACGGGGGTCTCATCCTGGCGGGGCTTACGATTGCGTGGTTCGTTCGGCGAAAGGGGGTGGAGCTGGGCGCGTTCGCAGACGCAATGGCTCCGGGGCTGATGCTAGGCTACGGGATCGGCCGGATCGGCTGCCACCTTGCCGGCGACGGCGACTGGGGCATACCGGCGGATATGAGCCTCAAGCCCGACTGGATTCCGACGTGGCTCTGGGCCGAGACGTACCCGAACAATTTTCTGGGCATCGACATCACAGCGCCGGGGGTCTATCCGACGTCCATCTACGAGTTCGTCTTTGCGGCCCTGCTTTTCGGCGTGTTGTGGATCTACCGTAAGCATCCGTATCGAAACGGATGGCTGTTCTCGTTCTATCTCCTTCTCAACGGCATCGAGCGCATGCTGATCGAGCAGATTCGAGTCAACAACGAGTTCGACGTGCTCGGGCTCACCTTCACCCAGGCGGAAGTGATTGCAGGTTTGATCGTCGCCACGGGCTTGGTCGGCCTCGGCCTCACGTGGAAACGGCGCCTGAGAGAGGTTCCCCCGAATGCGGTTGCCTCACCCGCTTGAGGCCGACCGCCGCGCCCCGATCCTCCGAGCGAGGTCGTGGCTACGAACATCCAGGATACCACGGACTGGCGATGGACCTTCAACCGTATCTGCAGCGCGCCGTCGAGGCCGTCCGGGAGTGGGAGTCGGAATGGGGATCCTTTCGTCGTCACCCGTCGACCCGCCTCGATGAAGCCGCGGTAAGGCACGCACTGTCGGCGTACACGAGCCGGCTGCGGGGCAACTGTCCGTTCTTCCACCCGCGGTACGCCGGACAGATGCTCAAACCACCGCATCCGGCTGCCGTCGTCGGCTATCTCGCGGCGATGCTCATCAACCCGAACAATCATGCGATGGACGGCGGACGGCCGACCAGCGAGATGGAGAAGGAGGTCGTCGCTCGCATTGCCGCCATGTTCGGGTTTCCGGCGGCGGCGCTCGGGCACCTGACGAGCAGCGGCACGATCGCAAATCTGGAGGCGGCCTGGGTCGCCCGCGAGACCAACGACCGCGGAGCGGTTGCGGTAAGCGACCAGGGACACTATACGCACGGCCGGCTCGCGGACCTCTTGAGGATCGACCTGCGCATGGTTCCCTCGGACGACGACGGCCGGATGCGCCTCGATGTACTGGAGCCGGCCGTTCGCCGGGGCGAGATCGGAACCGTCGTCATGACGGCGGGCACGACCGCGCTGGGCGCGGTCGATCCCATCGCGGACGTGGTCGAATGGCGCGACCGGTACGGGATTCGCGTGCACGTGGACGCGGCCTACGGAGGATTCTTCGCCCTCGCAGCGGGGGACGACTCGGCGCCGCTCGAGGACGAAACGCGGCGGCACCTGCAAGCCATCGCTGACTGCGACTCGGTCGTCGTCGACCCCCACAAGCACGGCCTTCAGCCGTACGGATGTGGCTGCATTCTCTTTCGCGATCCGGCCGTGGGGAGCGTTTACCGGCACGACGCGCCATATACCTATTTCACCTCAGCCGATCTCCATCTGGGAGAGATCAGCTTCGAATGCTCAAGGCCGGGCGCGGCCGCAGGGGCGTTATGGCTTACGCTGGAGCTGCTTCCTCTGAGGTCGGACGAGGGGCTGGGCCCGATGCTAAGTGCGGGGCTGCGCGCCGCGAGAGCGTGGCATGCGCTCTTGCTCGAGTCACATGTTCTCCGGCCCTACATGCCGCCGGAGCTGGACATCGTGACGTACTTTCCTGAACCGGCCGCGGCCTCCGCTGCCGGCGTGTCACAGGCTTCGCAGGAGGTATTCGAACGAGGCGCGGAGGCGGCCGACGAGGCGTTCTTCCTCAGCGTGCTTCGGCTACCCGGCGATCAGTTCGCCAGGCGCCATTCCGATCTCGAAACGGACGCCGACGAGGTCCGCATCCTTCGAAGCGTCCTGATGAAGCCCGAGCACGAAGCGTACGTCGAACTTCTCCACAGATTCGTGACGGACGCAGCAGCGAGGTAAGACCGGCCATGTCGAAGCAGCGCCAGGAAGACGACGGACTGCTACTCGGGCGAAATCCAGTTCGTGAGGCGCTTCAACGCGCGCCGCGACGGATCGAGAAGGTGCTACTGCAGCAGGGAGGTGCCGACCTGTCGGAGATTCGTCGCCTCGCCGAGCATGCAGGCGTCCAGCTGCAGTACGTGCCGGCGGGACGACTGAACCAGCTTGCGCGCGGGCTCAATCACCAGGGCGTGGCGGCGCTCACGTCCCCGGTGGCCTACGTCGAGGTGCACGAGATGCTCGAGGACATCGCCCCCGTTCGGGAGGCGGTCGCGGCACGCAAGCCGCGCGTACTGGTACTCGACGGAATTCAGGACCCCTTCAATTTCGGAGCGATCCTGCGAACCGCCGTCGCGGCCGGTACGGCGGGCGTCATCATTCCCGGGCGCGACATGGCGCCCCTGAATGCAGCCGCCATGAAGGCGAGTGCAGGCACCGCCGGCCGCATCCCCATCGCTCGCGTGGCCGACCTGTCCGAGACGATCTATCAGCTAAAGGAACGCGGCTACTGGGTGGCGGGCGCCTCCCCCTCCGGAGACGTGAGCGTATGGGAGATGGACTGGAACCGGCCCGTCGTCATCATCATCGGAAGCGAGGGAGGAGGGATACGCCGGCGCGTGCTCGAAGCGTGCGACTACAGCGTCCGCATTCCCCTGTCCGGACCCTCAGAGTCCCTCAATGCATCCGTCGCAGCGGGCATCCTGCTCTTCGCCGCGGCGCGCGAAGAGAATGCGTAGTCGCACGCTGCGGATTCCGTTGTGATGCCGGCGCTCACCGGTTGTTAAGCTTATAGACGATCTTCCGGATGGTGTCGAACTGGAGATACGGATACTGGCCGCGGAGCGCCTCGATGGCGTCGTATGCCGGTACATCCTCCTCACGCAAGGACCGAAATTTCCGGCGGATCTGAAAGTCGCGGACGCTCTTCTCGTTGAAGAGATTGTGGTTGTCGAGCAATTCGAACACGTCGTCGCTGATCAATTCCGACAGCGGGTTCGCTGTGTCATGTTCCATTGATGCCTGCATGGTCGTCACAGAGGTTTGTTACACTGAATTGACGATGGGGATGTCGTCGAGCCATCGAGGCGATAGTAAGGCTACGCAGGACTTCTCAATCATCCGGCGATATTCAGGCGAACGGTTACAGCGGACAGGTGAGCCGTAACAGACGGGAATTGAATCGTTCCGACGAGAGCTCCTTGCGGAAGGCTCCTTCGCTCGAGTACGCCGCGGCTCAGGGACAGAGTAGATGGGATGTGGGGCCGGACGTCGATGCATGGACGTGCTCTGAGACGAGGGATCCCAGACCGGCGGCATGCAGCGCCTCGACCGCGGCCGTGACGACGGCTGGTTCGGGGTCGTCGAGCAGTTCGAGGAGGTGATCGACGGCCTGGGTCGACTCCGGGGCGAGGCTGCCGAGCAGATCCGTCGCCGCGAGGCGGAGACG
>Ga0299914_10001023_pt1 | contig 17827 bp, 18 predicted proteins | sample RVTome_10_FD_201361 | JGI IMG/M metagenome (GOLD analysis project Ga0299914, IMG submission 201361) | Soil microbial communities from uranium-contaminated site in the Upper Colorado River Basin, Wyoming, United States - RVT153D57 (version 2) ...
ATTGAACGTCGCCGAAATTGCCGTAGAGCTGCTCGGCGTTACATCGGCGCTTGCAACAAGGAAACAAACCGACGTCGTGCGTCAGCGTGATACCACGCAACGCCGCCGCGACGACATGATCGAGACGGCAAAACACGTGCTTGCGCCCGCGGATCGCAACGTGACGCTGACCGAACTCGCGGTGCGTGCGCACACGACACCCTTCCACCTCGCCCGCGTGTTCAAGGCGACGGTGGGCATCTCCGCTCACGACTATCAAGTCAGGGTGCGATTGTCGCAGGCGTTGAAGAACGTGCTCGATTCGAGCGAGTCCTTTTCCGATATTGCCGTTCGTTCCGGTTTCTCCAGTCACAGCCACTTTTCCCTGGCGTTTCGCCGCCACGTCGGCTTGACGCCGCTGCAGGTCCGGCGGCTCGCCCGCTCCGGAACGGCGGGGGAAGTGAGCAAGATCGTGACAGCGCTGATGAAGTCGATTGATTAGGATTTCGACTTTCTGAAACCGGCCCGGATGCGACCGACCGTGAAACTCGATAAACCCCCGGCCTTGTTGATCCTGGCAGTCCTGTTGACCAGCCGTATGGTGTTCGCGATGCAAGACGCTTCCGATGTGCGAGGCCGGGTGCCTGCTTTCCACGAGGCGTTGGAATCGTCGGTGCGGGCGGCAGAGATTTCACCGGAGAACGACATCTATGCGCCGCTGCTCGGCAGCTGGGACGTGCAGGTTGTCGATTATCCCGAAACCGGTGAACCGGTTCGCAACTCGGGAGAATGGCATTTCGCGCGTGTTCTGGAGGGACGAGCGGTACAGGATGTCTGGATTGTGCCGCCGCGCGGCGCGCGGTTCCCTGCAAGCAGGAACAACAACCGGTACGGGAGTTCATTGCGAATATTCGATCCCGCGCGGAACGCATGGAAGGTGATCTGGGTAAATCCGGTAACCGGCGTTGAAAGTCATCTCCGCGGCCATCGTGAAGGCAATCAGCTCGTCCACGTGGGCCGGCAGGACGGCGGCGATCTTTATCGCTGGACGTTCTCCGATATTTCAAATGATTCATTCAACTGGAGCGGCGAGGCATCCAGCGACGATGGTGAAACCTGGCGACTGGAAGCCGAGTTCTTCGCGCAAAGGAAGGACCCGGTGCAGGGTCGCAAACGGGAGATTCTCTGGCGCTCTCCGGACGGCGAACGGTTTGAGCATCTCTCGCTGGTACAGAGCGAAGACGGTTATGTGGCGGACGGTTTGATCCTCCGTCACGAAGCGCATGGCGACACGCGCATTCGTTACCGCATTTCGGTAGATAAGCGGGGGAGAACGCGCTCCGTAAGAGTGGAGAAGCTGGACGCCCATACGCAAAGCCTTAATCTTCACAGCAACGGCGAAGGACATTGGTGGAAGGATAATGGCGAGACCGTTTCCGCACTTGATGGATGTATCGATGTCGATCTACAGGCATCGCCGTTCACCAACACGATTGCCATTCGCCGGCTGGAATTGTCATCAGGCCAGGCAAAGGAAATACGAACAGTTTTCGTGCATCTGCCAGAGCTCGAAGCCGTGCCCGCAAGACAGCGCTACACCAGGATCGAGGACAACCTTTATCGCTATGAAGGTATGGAAACCGGGTTCGTTGCCGATTTGCCTGTCGATCACGATGGGCTGTTGATCGAATATCCGGGTTACTTCAAGCAAGCGTGGTCCAGATAAATTCTGGCGCCTGTTTCAAGCAAATTTGGAGCGTCAGTACATGATCTCGAACAACAACATTTCGTCCTGTAGTGGACGTATCGCCGTCTTCGGCGCAACCGGACACACCGGCCGTTTCGTGGTAGCGGAGTTGCTGCGCAGAGGCTGTGTGCCGGTACTCGTCGCACGGGATGCGGCCAGGCTTGAGGCGTTTCGCCAAGCCGTCGACCAAGCCGATGGCCAGCCGCTCGAAACGCGCGTTGCATCAATCGACGATCTGAGTTCACTCGACCGTGCGTTTCATGACGTCGCCGTCGTGATCAATTGCGCCGGTCCGTTCCTCGATACCGCGCAGCCGGTTATCGAAGCCGCATTGCGCGTGCGCGCGAACTATCTGGATGTGACGGCGGAGCAGGGATCCGCGCAGGATACGTTCGAACGCTTCGACAGCGCCGCAAAAGAACAAAATATTGTCGTTGCTCCCGCCATGGCGTTCTACGGCGGGCTGGCGGACCTGATGGTGACCGCGCTCATGCAAGGTTGGGACCACGCAGACACCCTGGAAATCGGCATCGCGCTGGACAGCTGGATGCCGACACTCGGCACTCGCCTGACGGGCAAGCGCAACACGGCGCGCCGCCTTGTTGTTGCCGGCGGCCAACTGGTTCCGCTCGCCGATCCGCTACCGCAGAGCGTACGTGAGTTTCCCGCACCGTTCGGCACGCAGGACGTCATGGCGCTGCCGTTCACCGAGATCATTACCATCTCGAAACATCTGCGCATCGCGAACGTGAACACGTTCATCAATCTCACGCCGATCAAGGACATTCGCAATCCTGATACGCCGCCGCCCGTAGCGGAGGACGAGTACGGCCGCTCGAACCAGGTGTTCATGCTGGATGCTCTTGTGAGCAGAGGCGATCAGACACGCCGCGTCACCGTGCGTGGCCATGACATTTACGCCGTTACGGCGCCGATTGTTGTCGAAGCGGCGGTTCGCATCCTGGATGGACGCGCGAAGACAACCGGCGCGCGGGCGGCCGGTGAATTGTTCGATGTGCGGGATTTTCTGAACGGGCTGTCGCCTGAACATCTGGCTATCGAATTCGATCCTGTTCCTTCGGAGTATCCGGCAACCCAATGAAGGCTCGATGGATAGCGGCGGGATACGGGATGGCACATGAATTTTCTCGAGGTCACGTGCTGGTGATTCCCGCCATTCTGCTCATCGGCCGGCGGCTGCAAGCCAAGGTCGGTCGTCGGATTCAGCAGATGCCGAAGCGGTCGCATGGAGTCGGCGCGGAGGAAATGCGGTTCGATGCCACGCCGCGTCGAACTTCCAGTTGTTGTCCGGCCATAGGCAAGACAGCGCGAGACTGGCAACATGGAGGAACCTGGCCACCGGTTTCCCGCATGGAGTCCGCATTGAATCCGAACATTCTCGTGGTTGATGACAGCGCGACGGTGCGCAACGTACTCAAGACGTATCTGACAAATCTGAAAGCAGGGTGTGTGGAGGCAGAAGATGCAACACGCGCCCTGCAGTTGCTCCATGCCCATCCCGTCAACCTGATCATTGCCGACATCAACATGCCCGGCATGGACGGCATCAGTTTCGTTCGCGAATTGCGCAACCATGCGCCACTGCATTTGCGCGACATGCCTGTTGTCCTGATCACCGCCGAGAAAGGCAGCGACCTGCGCCAGCGGGGAGTTGAGGCCGGCGCCAACGCGTTCCTCCAGAAACCGGTCAGCCATGACGATCTCTGCAAGGTGATCAGTAGCCTGCTGCCCGGCATTTTCCCGGGCGTGTAAACATCAGCCGAAGAGCAATTCGTTATCGCGTGCAAGCGGTTGCCTCACATCACTTGTGCCGTTCACTCCGGCAAGGAAATGTGTTCCTTGAGGTACCGGTCTTCCAGTGATTCCAGCAGATCATCATCTGCACCCTTCCGCGAACCAAAAAAATGCGACATCTCCTTTGCTATCAGTTCCTGCGCGGTGGCGAGTGCGTTGATCTTGTGCAGTGTGCGGCGCGAAATCTCCCCGTTCACTTCCTCGCGCACGGTGTCGGTAATTGCAACTGCAAGACCATGCAGCGTGCTGGAGGCGTGCGAGGGAAGCAGGGGAAAGGAAATTGAAGATTCGTCTTGCATGATGTTGCGTCCTTGCGATTGAGGCGCCGTGCGGCGCGGTTGTTGTGGGAGTGGCTTCCAGCCACGAATGTGATCGAACGAAGCATTGCAGGAGCGCACTCCGTGCGCGAATAACGCTGCCCTTGGGGCTGAACGCAAACCGACAAGCTGTCGAGAAAATTTTTGAGAGCGGGTTTTGCCCGCAGCTCCCCAATCGCGGGGACCCTGTCCGCTCCTCGGGCGACGCCCCAAACGCGGGCCCCGACGGCTTTAAAAGCAAAAGCGTCTGACGGTGACACCTCCGTGTGACTGGCTTATAAACAGCATTTCCACGAAGAGCCAGAACGGAAATCCACGCTGTCGCCGTCGTAACCCCTGATCGAAGCACTCCCTCTCCCTTTGGGAGAGGGCTGGGGTGAGGGGCTTCTCCAATCAACACCGCCCATACACCGCCGACTCCTCTTTAACGAATCCCGTTTCGGAATTCTCGGCCAGACATCTCGCCTGCAACGCGGCCACATTAATAAAGCGGTGCCGCCCGATCTTGATCGAAGGCAGATAGCTCCGGTCCAGCATTCCCCGCACCACGCCGACCTCCACGCCCACCAGTTCGGCGAAACGTTCCTTGGTCATCACGGGTACGGCTATCAACAGGGCGAGCGAGGGCGTGCCGGAACGTTCCATGTCGGCTAGACTCCAAATCACTTTGATTCACATTGTCACACGTTATGCTTCATATGAAGCACCTTCGAAACAAGTATAGCGAGGATGTCGAAAGTGTCAACCGTTGCAGAAAGGATTCGGATGGTTCGAGAAGCTCAGGATCTGAGCCAATCAGCGTTTGCGGCCAGAATTGGTATTTCAGTGCGTACCGTGCACACGCTGGAATACCGGGGAACATCGGCAAGCGTTCAGATCGTCGCGGCCGTCGCCGAACAGTGGCCCGAATATTCGTATTGGCTGTTGACTGGAAAAATAAATTTAAAGGTTGGGCAAACGAAGCCGAAGAAGGTCTCACGTCAGGATGTATAAATGCGGGCCCTGAGCTCATACCCGACGTTTCTACGTCGAATATCGACCGCAGGTACTAAACTCAGCTTGTTCGAAAGCAAGACATCGCCCACTTAATCAAAGAGTAAGACGATGATCACAAAATCAGCTGATCAAGTTGTCGCGCCAGCTAACGTTCCCTCATTGAACATAGGATCGGAATCAGGGACTTGGTTACTTTTTGTGCCGATCAGTGGCCTTGATCTTGGAAACACAAAAAATAACGAGTTCCACGTACAACGTGTGACATTTGTTTCCAAGGAAAGGCTTATCCGAGTAAGGAGGAGGTTCGGATTCCCTTTTACGATGGCGCAATATGCGAAGAAGCACCCGATATTCTTTGAGCATGTGGTTAACCGTGCGTCAACTTTTGCGCTGGTTCGGATGACAGGAAAAGCAGATGCAGTGCAGGGCGGACTGATCGCACTCGTCAGAGATGAACTTGCGATTCTTTCGCTTTCACAGCTTGGTTTTGGCGCGCGATATCAAAATGCACGTCCAGCAATATCCAGAGAGTACTCATCGGGCTCGTTGAGTTACATGCTATTGAATACAGAGACTGATTCATCTAAACGCCACACAAGCGTAAGCGGAAAATACAACGAATTAGCGTTGGACGAGCGTTGGCGTAGTTATCAAAAAGACGTTTTCTTCTTTTCCCTCCTTAGAATGCTAAATAAAAAGAGTGGAATCGCGAATGGATGGCGTCTTGATTTGAGGAACGCGGCAATTTTGGCAGGGAAAAGCCAACAGTCATCAGATGTGGCTGAATGTTTTCTCTGGAATATGATCGCGATTGAACTATTGCTTACAAGGCAAGGGGATTTGTACAGCAGCGCGCTGCCAGCACGTGCGGAAGCATTTATTGGATGGACCTCCGACTGGGTTCTCGAAGATTATGAGGCGAGAATTAAGTCGATATACAGGAAAAGATGCGACCTCGTGCATAGCGGCCGCCGGGATCAACTGTCGATAGATGACGTGTTGTTCTCAGACATTATTCTACTGAATGTTTTTACAAACATTGTTAGGCATCCGAAACTTTTCAATAGCAAAGAAAGCATAGTTAAATTTTCAGAAAGGGTGCAGGCGGAACACGTGCTTGGTTTAAAGTCCAAAGTTCGGCCGAAGACCCTGATGTTTTCGCGGCGAAAGTACGGGTCAGAAGAATACAAAAAAATCTAGTTCGGTTCGGACCTTGGGTTCTTTGAATAAAATTGGCCGGTGTCCTTTTATATAACCCTATGGTTTTTGTGGATAGGGGTAATGTAACAAATGCGTCAATCTGGACTTACTTTCCGCTTGAGAGGCTACGCCGGGGTCGGACCAACGCAACTTTTTGAATTTCCTTAAAACTCGTCCAAAAACACTACGTTTCCAACGCTTAGAGCGGGCTTTTCTTCCACAGAATCGACCGTATAAGCGGCGTGCGCGCGAATTGGGGCCAAACCTCGCGTTCAAACCTCGACGCTTGATCGTGAGACCGGGCCTCAAGTCACTGTTGTGAACGCGCTCAACATTCCATCCTGATGTCGAATTCGCGGGCCAGCGCTTCCGGACGCCGTTGCTTGCCGGCTTTCACCATTCGAACTATTCCGTAGGCCTCGAGTCTGCGCAGGGAACGAGAAACATTGCTTTCGGCGCGACCGCTCAGTTGCGCCAATTCATTGACTGATTGCGGGTGTTCTTCGCTGATGATCCGGATGAGGTCGCGATTGCGATCGAGCACTTCTGCAGCGGTCTTGAGTGATGGAAACCAGACTTTCGGTTCGCCACGTTTCACCTGGCGGCGGCCGGCCGCGATGTCCAGTACCGAACGAGCGTTTGGGGTCGCGTCTTGCGTTTAAACATCACGAACCGGCGACAGCCTGTCAATCGTGAAAGACCGGCCCGCCGGATAACAAAAACCTGCACGCGTAACAGAATGAAAAGGGCCGAAATGGTTCACCGTTTTTCCTTGTACCGCTGCCAGGCATCGAATTCTGATTTTCTCAATCCGTAGCGGGCGAAATTTCCTTCGTTGATTCGTTCCAGTTCGTTGATTGCATGCGCCGCGATGTCGCTTTTCGCGTCGCCAGCTACTGAATGGTCGTGGACTACCTGGTACGCGAATTCGACGGGGTCCATTTCCGGATGCCGGACCAGCTCCGCCACGACGCTGAATATGTCGTTTCCGTATTTCATGCGGAATCGATCCGGTTCGCCCAATGATTGTGAAACAGCCAGATAACGTTTTACCGAGCGACTTTGCGCCCAATCGAATAGATCGATCATCGGATCGAAATCGCGCAGCTCGTACACGGCAAGGAGCGATTGCACGTATTCATCGAAGGGAACGTCGATGAAGGTAATCGGACAATGATTGTCTCGGATCAGGGGTATGTTGGTTGCGAGTCGCGCGACACGCTTGTTGACGTCAATGAAAGGCTGCAGATACGGCAGCATAGTGAGGCAGAAGAACGATTGCTCATAAGGATCACGAATGGCACTCGCTTTTGATGAGAGTTCGAGGAAGTGTTCGTTGATCCGTTGTGGCACCGCGAGTGGTTCGTAGACGGAACCGCTGATCCAGACCTGGCGGGTACGCAGGCGTCCCGCGTCATCCGGATCAGGGAGGAGGTTGTCGGCGAGAATGGCGTGCAGGTTCCGCAACGTCAGTGAATCGGGCCGCAGATTCCCGGCTTCTTCCAGCAGGAATTCGATGGCTCGCTTGTGGTTGAGAATCATCTGCGTTTCCTGCGCGGACTTGCCTTCCGCGACCACGCCTTCGTTGATCAAGCGCGCTGTTTGCAGAAGATCGTAGGTGTTGCCTTCGAGATGCGACGACGCCCAGGAAAGGTCGATCAACAGGCGATCGAAAATCTGGCGCGCGTAGGTGCCGGCCAGGCGTTCGCCGTCAACCACGCCGCGTTTGAACATGCGGTCGCGAACTGCTTTCGGCAACAAGCGGGACTCGTTGGGCGTGTAGTTCGTCAGGATTGAAGCATCGAACGAAACCGGTTCGCGCAAGCGCTCGGGCCGGCGCACTTGTGTGAGAGCGGCTTCGGCGGCGATGCCGTATCGGATGCCGCTTTCCACCATTGTGGTTTGAGGATGCCGGGAAAAAAAACGCCGGGCCGGGCCTTCGCCTGCGGCCCGCACTTGTCCGGCTGCAATCAGTATGTCGAGGCGGCGCTGGATGGTGCGCCGCGCAGCAAGACCCTTAAGTTGGGACTCAAGGTCAATGACGCGTACACCGTCGGTCGCCATGTCCAGTACGGCGAGAATGCGTTCCGTGATGCCGGCACGTTCTTTTTTTGGCATGGTTTGGCTTTTATTTGGCATGGTATTGTGATAATAGGGAATAAATTATATAAGTCAACGAGTTATGAAGCTTTTTTTGGCACGGTCCGGTTTAACCATGCCAAATGAAGGAAAATTTCCGTCCGGAAGGAGGTTCTGCGAGAAAGGGTCGGTATGAGGCTGCTCCCGTTTCCGCGTTTCCGTTTGAGCTGTACCCGTCCGGGTCGGACCAGCGCATCTCTTTGAATTCTCTTGAACCTCATCCAGAAAAACGGCGTTCTCAGCGCTTGAAGATGCCTTTATCTTCCGCGGAATCGACCATGGGAGAATCGGGGACAGGCCACGATAGAGTGTGGGCCAAGGCTTGCGCGTCAACATCAGGCTCTCAGTCTGGTTGAATGAAATAACCGAACACTTTCATTGGGGAATGGCGCGACTATCTTTCTTGATCATGGAGACCAGACATGACGACACCAGCAAAGAACACGATCTGCCTTTGGTATAACGGCGATGCCGAGGAAGCGGCGAGGTTCTACGCCAGCATCTTTCCCGATTCGTCGGTCGGTGCGGTGCATCGCGCGCCGGGCGATTTTCCTTCCGGCAAGCAAGGGGACGTGCTGACCGTCGAGTTCACGGTGATGGGCATACCGTGCATCGGGCTCAACGGCGGGCCGGCGTTCAAACACAGCGAAGCGTTTTCTTTCCAGGTCGCGACCGTTGACCAGGCAGAAACGGATCGTTACTGGAACGCGATCATCGAAAACGGCGGTCAGGAAAGCGCCTGCGGCTGGTGCAAGGACAAATGGGGATTGTCCTGGCAGATTTCGCCGATCGCGCTGATACAGGCGGTCACCGATCCCGACCCGGGTGTCGCCAAGCGCGCGTTCGACGCGATGATGGAGATGACCAGGATCGACATCGCCGCGATTGAAGCAGCGCGTCGCGGTTGAGATTCCGCGCCGGAAATTCGGAGACAGACCACGTTTTCGCCACCTTGAGTTTCTCTGCATCCAGACCAACAGGTTTCTGATGAATTCCAACGTCACCAAACTGAAAACCGGCCGCAGCGTTCATCAGGTGCGAGTAACGCTGCTGCATTGTGATCCGCCCATCTGGCGTTGCTTGCTTGTTGATACGGACATGCCGCTCAAGCAATTCCATGACGCTTTGCAGATTTCGATGGGATGGCAGGATTGCCACTTGCATCAGTTCATCGCCGGCGATGTTCGCTATGGCATTCCGGATGCGGACCTGGATCCGAAAATGAAGAGTGAAGCGGGCGTGAAGCTGAAAGTCCTTCTGCCGAAAGCGGGCGCAGAGGTGATTTATGAATACGATTTTGGCGATGCCTGGGAGCACGAATTATTGCTGGAGGAAATTCTGCCGTGGCCGGATGAGGCTTTGCTGCCACGCTGCGTTGCCGGCGAACGCGCGTGCCCGCCGGAGGATTGCGGTGGGCCACCGGGTTACGCGGACTTGCTGGCCGGGTTGAACGATCCCGCGCATCCGGAACCCGAAGCCATGCGCGAGTGGTTGGGCGACGATTTCGACCCGGACGCGTTCGATGTTTCGGCGGTGAATTTCCGGTTGGGACGGATCTTTGTGCGGTAATCGGCCCCGGTCTGCAAGCGGTGGCGGACGGCCTTCCGGATGCGGCCCCTCCAACTCTCCGGCCGTTTCTTCAGCGTTACGTTTTTCTTTTGCAGTGCGGGATTCTGCGCCTGGTGCAGCTGGCAGGGACATTGACGGCTCCCATTAACAGGTGCTATCAAGAGCCCTGTTGAAAAGGCTGAGGTAGTCGCCAAATGGATATCAAGTTCTCCGAGGATGTCGTTCCTCTTTCCGATCTGAAGATCAATCCGGGCAAGGTTGTCGGCCGAACCAATGACACCCATCGGCCAATTCTTCTGACCAGCCGTGGCCGCGGTATCGCCGTGGTCCAGTCCCTCGATGATTTCGAAAGAAGCGTGGAGGAATTGCGCTTCGTGAAAGCGGTTGCGCAGGGCTTGATGGACGCGCGGGACGGCGACACGGTGAGTCTCGATGAGGCCAGGAAGCAACTCGGCCTGCCTAAGTGAAGCTTCGCATTGCGCGATCCGCGATGGACGATCTGCAGGACATCAAAGCGCACTACCTGGACCAGGGCGTCCCCGGTGTCGGTCTCGAGTTCGTGACATCCATCCTTCAACGTGCCGAGATGCTGATCGAGCATCCCGATGCCGGAAGGAAGGTTCCGGAATTCGGCCAGGAGCACATCCGCGAATTGATTCACCCGCCGTTTCGAGTGGTGTATTTGCGCGATGTGTCAAATGTCACTGTTGTGAGAGTGTGGCGGAGCGAACGGCTGCTGCGGGTTCCGCAAGTCTGAAATCTTCCGAGCTTTGAGCGAATCGGGAATACCTGCTTTGCCAAATCTACGCCCACACTCTTAAGCTTCATGTCGGACTCCTCTCATCTGTTGACTGCGATCCAACTCACAGTCTGGCACTTGATGCCGTAAGGGGGGAGGAGTCCATATCATTGGGCTACGCATGCTGATTCACATGATCTACGGCGTCCTGAAATCAAACACACTTTTCAACGCAGAAATACCGATGAAGGGGTTTGCCATTCAGACGGTATCCAACAGGTAGATGTGGTTCTATGTCACGACGTAGTTCAGCAAACACAGCTTGAACCGCGTGCGTGCCTCGAACAGCCAGTATTGCCAATGGCAGCTGCTCGGACGATTGCCGCTGCCTGATGATTCGGCTTTGATACAGCGCTGGTCGAAGCCATGCAAGAACAATAAGTTAAATAGACAATACGCGGCTTGTCATGTTTACTGTGCGGGCAGGGTTCCCTGCATTGGGGATTTTGAAAACAAGAAAACGGAGAATATTCATGAAGAAGATTGCGATGTTGGCAGCCGCAGTGCTGCTGTTGAGTGGGCAGGCAGCGGCTGATGACAGCACGGGCTGCGGCGTTGGATCGATGATCTTTGACGGCAAGTCAGGCATTCTCCCGCAGATCCTGGCGGTCACCACCAACGGATCAACGGGTAACCAGACTTTCGGCATTTCCAGCGGCACGCTGGGTTGCGATTCCAATGGCACGATTTCTTCCAGCGCCAAGATGGGCATGTTCACTGGCGAAAACATGGAAAGCCTCGCGCTCGACATGTCGCGCGGTGAAGGCGAAGCGCTGGAAACCGTCGCATTGCTGATGGAAATTGCGGATGAAGATCGCGCCGCTTTCTACACGCTGACAAAAGACAATTTCGCACGCATCTACAGCAGCGCCGATGTTACGGCTGGTGAGGTGCTCGCCAATCTTCGCCAGGTCATGGCGGAAGACGAAGCATTCAAAAGCTACGCCATCTAACGTGATATGAAACCAGGACACCCGGGAGTTTTCTCCCGGGTGTTTTTTTGAGCCATGACAAAACGCTGGATACTTCTGTTGCTGTTGTTGCCGGTGTCCGCGTCGGCGGCGACCGATATCGATGCGCTGGCTCACGATCCCTTCTGGCTGAAACTCGGGCATTGGAAAGCAACGCTCACCGGATACGAATCGGAAGTCGATTCAGATCATTTCTTTCTTGCAACGGATGGCAAATTCGACCCTCGTGCAGAGCTTGCGGCAACGATCGATGGCTTGCGTGGCGATCCTTCGGTAGTCGCTTGCCGTTATCCGGTACGCGCAGAATGGCTGGCGGATAAACTTGGTGAAGCGTTTGCCGGGCTTGGCAGCTGCGCCGATTTGCACGAATGGTATGACGAGATCAATCCGCATACCGTAACCTTGATATTTCCCGCCGCTTATCTGAACAATCCGGCATCGATGTACGGACATACCTTGCTGCGGATCGATCCACCGGGTGGCGAGTCCGCGCTGACGTCGTATGCCATCAATTTCGCGGCGCAATCCACAGAATCAAATGGCTTGATCTTCGCAGTGAAGGGTTTGAGCGGCATGTACGCCGGTGTTTTCGGCGTGATGCCTTATTACCGCAAGGTGAACGAATACAACGATCTGGAAAATCGCGACATCTGGGAATATCGCCTGAATCTTTCATTGCATGAAACGCGCCGCATGCTGTTACATCTGTGGGAACTGAACGAGATCGAATTCGATTATTTCTTTTTCGATGAAAACTGTTCCTATCAATTGTTGAGCCTGCTGGAGGTTGCCCGCCCGTCGCTGGCGCTGACGGATGATTACACCTATCAGGTGATTCCGTCCGATACCGTCAAACAGATGCTGCTTGAAGTCGGGCTTGCCGACGCGCCGAAATTTCGTCCGGCGCTTGCGACCCGGTTGAAACACCAGGCATCGTTTCTCGATGACGAGCAGATAAGCAGGTCCATTGCAGTAGTGAACAGCGAATTTGCGGTCGAGCAACTTACGAACATCGATCTGGATGCATTGGAGAATGCACGCGTACTCGAGTTTGCTTACAGCTGGTTGAGATACACACATCTCCGTGAAGGTGGTACGCAACAGGTTTCGGGCCCGATAGCGTTTGAATTGCTGAAAACGCGTGCTGCTTATCCCGTCGGCGATGTGTTTGGCGAAGAGCCGGTGCCGGACACCGCACCTGAGAACGGTCATGGGTCAGCGCGCGTGATGCTGGGGGTTGGTGAGCTTGACGGCGAGCACTTTACCGAACTCGGTTTGCGTGCTGCTTATCATGATCATCTTGATCCGGCGCCCGGATTCCAGGATGGCGCGGCGATCACCATGTTCGGGTTGAAGATTCGTGATTATGAAAATGGCGATGCGCAACTCGAAAGCCTGGATTTGTTGGAGATCGATTCGCTGTCCCCGCGTACACCGATATTTCAGCCAAAATCGTGGCGATTGCATGTACGTGCCAGTCGCTTGCCGGGAGCTGATCCTCACAATCCGCTGGTGGTGGACGTGGGCGGCGCGCTCGGCGCGAGCTGGCAGCTCGATGACTCATTACTGTACTGGTTGCATGGGAGTGCGCGCCTGCTTGCCGATGATGATTTGCCAAAAGGACATTTCTCGTCGTTCGGCATCGATGCCGGTGCGCTATGGCAGGTTACGGCACGCAGCGCATTGATGCTTGAGTTGCGCGCCGACAGATGGTTTGGTGGCGATGAGCTACGTCATCGTTCGGCAGAGTTTGGCAGCAGCATCGCACTGACTGATGACTGGTCGATGCGGCTGACGGCGAAATACCATCGGCTGGATGACGCTGACTGGCGTGAACTGCAATTGGCTGGCGCATATTATTTCTGATCTTGCGGGCTGGGATGAGTGGAAGTGGTCGGGGGTCAGATACCGTCTTGAACGGCAAGTTCCCGCATCGGTGTTTCTGCGTTGAAGAGTGTGTCTGATTTCAATACGCCATGGATCATGTGGATCAGCCGGCGCTGCTCGCGCCGACAATCGTTTTCGAGTTTGCTTTCGAGTTTGGAGGTCTGGTCTTGAATCCGAGCATGGTGAGATTCAAGACGCGACTAACCTGTCAAAGGCGCCCAAGGGCGCTTTTTTTTGACATGCGTGATTCGTGGCGGTTTGGCATGGAACCGGGAGTAGCAGCTTCACTGGCTCCAAACGCTTCAGCGGCGCGTGAAGACTTTACATCTGCACGATCCGAGCAGCGTCAGGCAGCAGAATAGAAATACGTCCGCCGGTCCGTCTCCGCCACTGCTGTCGGGCGCTGGATCTTCAGTACCCCCTGAGACGCCCGATGTTTCACCGCCGCTGCCGCCTGCATCGTCGCCAGAATCCTCGTCCGTGTCTTCATCCATGCCACCGCCAGTGGCAACGTTTTCGTCATCACCTTCGTCGCCAGAGTCACCTGAACCGCCTGTTTCATCGTTCGTACCGTCCCCGCTATCGTCGTTGCCCGTATCCGGCAAGCGAGCAGCCAGGTCATAGGCGCGCACTCGACCGAACGCTGGAACGCCGATGACAAGGGTGCTGGCCGAAACGGCCACGGTGTACTTGGCTTCGCTACCGTAAACCTCGGTAAGGTGCTGCCAGTCGCCGTTCTCGTCCTTGCCGAAGATGTGCACCTGGCTGCTCTCCGTGCGCTCGCCACTTACCAGGAGTCCGTCGCGAAGCGCCAGTGTTGATCCAAAAGAATCGGTGGGATACGGATTCGGTTCGCTTAGTGCGACATCGAGCGGCCATCCCGATCCGTCGTCCACAGCGGTTGCCGACTCGTTGTTGAGCGATCAATAGCATCAGCACGCGCACCTGATCTTCATCGGCACAACATCGGCGCTGTTGGCTCCAGGCAAGCCACAGTTGCAGCGTATGCTGGAAGCTCAGTTGCCGTGGCGAGACACCGGCCAGTCTGGAATTTGACATGGGTTCCCAGTTCCCATAAGTAGTAAGTGGGAGGAGGGGCATGGCAGTGCCCCGTTCAGGAAAAAGAACAATCGGGGGGGACAGCGATGCAATCACGCCTTTTCAGTAGGCCGATCAAGGTGTTTTGTGTGCTTCTTGGATTAACAGGCACCCACATCACCTCCGCTTCTACGATTACCTATTTCGACGGGCCGAAACAGTATGACGCCGCTGTGATGCCGTCCGACGTAACCGAAGGTCTGTATCTGCGTTACGACCATCCCTACTTCGGTGGGGATTTATACATCGCGGCATTGAACAACGGCAGTCAGGCCATTAGAAATCCTGTCGATGGCGAGGCGTGGGTTGTCTGGATTTACGACACGACCGCCAGTCGCAGTGTTGGCAGCGTCAGCTTCATCTACGAGGAAGCGTCCGATTGTGTCCTCTACCAAAACGCGCCTTTCTCGTGCGGCATTCGTGTAGCTGAAGACGAATTTGTAATAAGGCAGCTTCGAATCCGGATTCCTTTTGGAACCCAATGCCTGTTAACGCGAGACTATGAATTGCGCGTGGACCACATCCTGCCTGAGAGCGGCGGAGGGCCCCTGCCAGTCAGTGACTCGCCCTACGCATTTCAGCCGAGCCGTTTCCGACCAGCCGAACCTGTTCTCGCGACGCCTGATTCATTGCGGCCCTATCTTCCTGGCGACAACTTCAGCCCGCAAAACCCGTTGGCGGCGATACCGGCGGAGGTAGGTGTGATTGCCGCAGTCGTACCGGACGACCTTGGTTGCCGGACGCCAATCGAGAACGCGTCTTTTGAGGTAGAGGCAACCATTGTCCCGCAATCCGGTGGACACACTCACTTCACTGGAGAGGAGGAACAGGCGGACGGCATCTTGTGGGACTTCAACGACCCGGCACCTCCCACTTCGTCTGCTCCGAGCCCGACTTACACGACGACTACCGATCAATTCGGAAGCGTGCTCCTCAAGTACCGACCTGGTGAGATCGCAAGCGTAGAGCGGTTTACTGCAACGGTATCTCTGCCCGCAACGGACTATGAGCCTGCAGTGACGCGCGAGAAATCCGAAGACCTGTTCATCAAGGTAAACGGCCTGCTGCATCCGCCGCCCGGTTATGGCGGGCAGAACTTCGTCTACGCGGATGGCGGTGGATGCCCTCATTTGATAGACGACCGGTCGGGAACGAGTTTTGGCCACTATTTCAATAGCTCGATGATCCAACGCGTTGCGACACTCAACGCGCTCTACAACTTGCATACCAACAACAATCTTTCGCTGAACGACGGCTCGCTGCCTTATGGCGGACGTTTCGATAACGAGTTTGGCAACGGGCGAGGCATCAACTGTCACGAATCGCATCGGCGTGGGATCGATCTTGATATCAATGGCGTGGACACTGGTGACGGCAATTTGCGCGACATCAACGACACCGTGACCTTTAACGGCGATGACCTTCCACTTGGCGTTTTTCTGACGGACGTTGCGCGAATGATAGGACTCGAAAAAATCCCGGAAGGATGGTCCATTCACTACCGTCAGGTTCCAAACAACTGATCAAGGGGAATGAAAAATGAAAACACTACGATACGCATGCGGTTTCATTGCTGTAATCCCCTTGGTTGGTTCGGCGGCCGAGTTGAAGGACCCGCGGACACGCGATGAGGACATTTCCGGCACGCGCGTTGAAGTGACCTACGAACTGCGCGGCGATGGATTGTATGAATACGTCTATTCCGTGGCAGCACCCGCCGATAATCTCGGATACGTGAGTACATTTCTGATGGACCTGTCCTGTTCGGGACAAGTGCCGGGAACAACGCCGCCGCTGGGTTCTGGTCAGGGCTATCTGGGCAATTTCTCGGATGACGGCAAACATGTGCCGGCAACCGTCAGTGCAGATTACGGCCAGGCGGCGACTTACGGTGTCAGTGCGCAGAACAAGGCGCAGTGGGCGGTGACTCTGCGCGCCGGGGAATCATCAACGGGACTTCGAGTCTTGTCACCTGCATCGCCAGGCCTTCGTGAATACCAGCTCGTTCCTTACATGGACAACGATCCAAGCTGGGATTACCCAAAGGAACCCGATCCGACTATTCCCTGGATTGATGACTTTACTGTCGTGGGCGTGGCAGCAGGGCCCGGCTGTCCTGGCGTTTCGCCCCCCGTTGAAGAACCGTTATTCGCCGGTTCGGGTAATGCTCAAGTGGAACCCGAGAACATAAACATGCTCCTCGCATATAAGGAACCAATGCGCGACAAGATAACGGTCGATGCGACAACGGAAGTTGTTCCTATGGATATCGTTTATTCAAACGATATCGACTCGAAAACCTTCAAGGTACAGCCGGGCCACCTGCGCCCGCTCTTTGATCCGCGAGCCGGCACTACCCAACGGGTTGAAATCCCGCTGAAGGCGGCAAAAAACATGGTGCACTTCGAAGTGCGCTCAAGTTCCGATCGCGGACGTCGAAACGATGATGATGACAGCCAGTCGTACAAGGACCGTGATCGTTTCGAGTTTCGGCGCAAGTGATCCGATAAAGAGAAAACTGGGAGCAACGGTTATGAGAAAGTCAATGGCATTGAATGCAGCTGTTCCATTTCTTTTCGGAGCATTTTGTTTGATTTGCGCACCGGCGCTTGCCGATGATGATGTTGAGAAACTGGTTCGGTTGCTGGACGTGCCTGCTGGCGGCGTTACCCGGCTGCCCAATCAGCCAAATCACGTTCTGGTGTGGTATTCGCCGAAGCTGGATCCTGCCAGGTTCAGAGCGATCCTGAATGGTATCGACGTTTCAGATCGATTCGAGCCGAAGCCGAATCATTCGGAACGTGTGGATCTCCCATTCAGTGACGGCGAAAATTCTCTTGTTATCGAGGCGGGTGCAAAGAAGGATTCGGCAACAGTTGTTGCGGCCGCTACGGACAAGACGGTGCAGGCCGCTTACTCCATCAACTATGAGAACTTGGACGCCCAGCCCCTTGCCAGTACCAACGTCAGACGAAACTTATCGAAGGAGCAGGTGGACGCATTCCTTCTCCAGCATGGCGCCAAAACAGAAAAGAAACCTGGAAAGTGAAGGTCGGGATCAAGTTGAGCTGACCCTGTCGAGCAAAAGAGGCCAGTATCCTTTTCAACTAACGCTTGTCGCCGTACAGATACTCCGCCGCTGCGGCACCCATGCCGCGATAGTCGTGACGATTCCCGGTACGATTTCCAGTTTCCAGTTCAGGTCGGTCTCAAGTTGCTCTGCTGTCGCTTGCGCGGTGGTGAAGAAATGTTGTCCGCGCTGGAGTCTGCCGGGTCCTTGCTGATTGGCTTCGGGCGTTTTGCGCAGGCT
>Ga0299914_10001024_pt1 | contig 17820 bp, 16 predicted proteins | sample RVTome_10_FD_201361 | JGI IMG/M metagenome (GOLD analysis project Ga0299914, IMG submission 201361) | Soil microbial communities from uranium-contaminated site in the Upper Colorado River Basin, Wyoming, United States - RVT153D57 (version 2) ...
CTGGGCGACGAGGCCGGGCCCGGGGCGGTCAGCGAGCCCCTCGACCAGGCCTTCCTGGCCCGCCTGGCCGACCTGGTCGACACCGCCACCGATGCCTTCGACGAGCTGGACTACGCCCGGGCCCTGGAGCGGACAGAGCAGCTCTTCTGGACCTTCACCGACGACTACCTCGAGCTCGTCAAGGGCAGGGCGTACGGCGACGACGGCATCGATCCCGGCGCCACACGATCTGCTCGGGCGGCGCTGGCCATGGCGCTCGACGACCTCCTCCGCTTGTTCGCGCCCTTCCTGCCCTACGTCACCGAGGAGGTGTGGTCCTGGTGGAGGACCGGGTCGATCCACCACGCGTCATGGCCGGACCCGGCCCCGCTGCGGGCGGCGGCCGCCGGAACCCCGGGTGACGTCCTCGACCTCGCCGCCGACGTCCTCTCCGAGGTCCGCAAGGCCAAGACGGAGGCCAAGCGGTCGCTGAGGACCCCGGTGCAGCACCTCGCGGTGCACGACACGGTCGAGCGCCTGGCCATGCTCGACCAGGTGCGCGGCGATGTCGTCGAGGCGGGGCACGTCGCCGACCTGGCAACCCACCTGGCCAGTGCAGCTCTCGTCGAGGTGGTCCTGGCCCCCGAGGAGCCCGGTTCCTGAGCGGGCGGCCCCGCTCCTGACCGGAAGGCCCGGCTCCTGACCGGGAGACGGCGGGCTGTCAGAGCGAGCCGCGGCCTCCGTGCGAGGAACGGTTGAACAGGACGGTGGCCTGGAACGTGCCGGGTGGATGGAGCTGCACTGCGTGGTAGAGGACGCGCCCCGATCCGGCCACGCCGGTCAAGCCGACGGACAGCAGCGGCGTGTAGCGATCGACTGCGCACAGCTCAGCTGACCATGGCTCTGCGGCGACGACGTCGAGCGCGACACGCTCCCACCGCACGGGGTGACCACCCATGGCCCTGACGAGATCATGTAGGGACACCCGGTGGGCCGGCACGTCGGCTCGTGCCACCAGAGGGATCGTGTCGACCTCACCGAGCACGACCTCGCCATCGCGGTACCAGCGCCGCCGGAGGTGCCAGGCTCGCGTGCCAATGGCGCGCCGCAGGTAGCCGGCTTCGGTTGCACCCAGGGTCCCGACCTCGCATTCGACGACCTCGACGCGGATGGTTCGCGGATCGGCTCTGAACAGGCCCGGGGGCTCGGCCAGGAGCCGGCGGCAGACGCGGCCGGAGGCGGCGCGTTCGGACTCGATGCTCACCTGTACATCTCCAGCCATCTCGGACCCCTCTCCGGTGAGCCATCGTGGACATCGGCTGCACAAGGGACGGCCCAACCCGCCCGAACCTGACACCGCGATCGCGGATTTCTGGAGTCCAGGCGGCGCCACGAGGGCTGGATCACTGCGCTCCGTGGCGATCTCGGGTCCGAAGACCACAGGACGTGCTCTGGTAGCACCGGAGACCACTCACCCGTCGAGGCGGAAGGTCTGACCGTCTTCCGCCACCAGCCAGTAGCCCGACCCATCCGGATCGGCCACCATCCCCACCACCGGCGCCGCCAACACCAACCCACCCGTCGAACCCCGAAACGCCGCATCGAAGGCGAACACCCCACCATCGGAACCCACCAACCAGTAGCCCGACCCATCCGGATCGGCCACCATCCCCACCACCGGCAGGGCCAGGGTGAGGTGGGACAGATCACCGAGGTGAGGGGCACCGTCGTGGGCATGGACCTTGCCTCCGGCTGTCACGGTCCAGAAACCTCCGCCGGGATGCGCTGCACCACCGACGAACGCCTCGCCGAACAGATGCTCGGCGAAGCTCGCCGCTACCGGTGCGGTGCGAGAGATGACCAAGGCGTTGTCGGCCGACGATCGACCCAGAGGTACCCCGTGGTACCGGAGCCGTGGGTTGGAGAAGTACGGGACCACGGCGCAGGGACCAGGGCAGCCGGAGCCGTAGGCCATGACGGTGCGGAAGGTCTGGCCCGGCGCTGTGTGCTGATAGCCGTACCCGAACGGGTAGGCGGGTGCGAGGTCGGCGTTGCCCTGGTCGTGCTCGGCCCCCAACAGGTGGCCGAGCTCGTGTGTGTAGCTGGCGACCGAGCCGTGACAGCTCGGATCGTCGTCGACAACGCTGAAGGCGTAGGGAGCGAACTTGGGGCTGACCAGGTCGGGCCCCATCAAGAAGGAGATTCCGCAGCGGCCGTCCTGGGGGGACAGGTCCGCCCACAGCGTCACCAGGTCGGCCCTGGTGGCCCTTCGCAGGGCGTGGACGTCGTCGAGGACCCCGTCGGCAGGCTCGACGAGGTGGTGCGCGGCTCGAGGCCCGGTCAGGCCGTCACCGCCGGACACCTCGAAGACACCCACCAGGTTCAGGCGAGCGCCCGTCCCGCTGCGGGCCAGGACGCCGTTGGCGACGGTGACGGCGTGTCCGATGTGGTTGCGGATCAGTGCCGAGCCACCGGCGTTGGCACGAGCACCGGGGCTGTGCACCACCATGACGTCGATCGGAACGGAGCCACCGGCGCCGGCCGCCGCCGGGACCGGGCGCGGCGCCTGGCCACCGATCGAGGTGTCCGACTCCCGGTCCACCGGAGGGGAGAGGGTGTCGCCGCCGGTGCGGCCCAAGCCGCCCGTCGGGTCCAGCTCCAGCGGGAGGTGTCGGTGACTTCCCGGAACGGTGACCAGGCGCACGACGCGGCTCGGTCCTGCCATCACGCGGGCCGGCATCGAGTCGAGCATCAAGTCCTCGGGTACAACGGCGGCCGAGGACGCGGCCGCCCCCAGCGCGGACGCCGCTGGGACGTCGCGGAGGCCATTCGTCGCGCCCACCGCCAGGGCGATGGTCGTCATGACGGCGAGAGCCATCGCCAGCGGAGCGGCCCTGGTGGAGGAAGGCAAATCGGGCTCCTCCGCTCACGTCCGGCCGGCTGGCGGCGCGGCCGGGTGGGATCGCCGCGACCCACACCTGCCCAGGACCGGGACCGGTCGGGGGCTTCGGGGGCGCGACGGGCAGCCGTCTACCGCTGGCAGGATCATCGAACGCAGTGCTCGCGAACGGCGATCAGGTCGAGAGGTGCTCAGCCAGTTCGGCACGCGCCACGGGCCGCTCCACGCGGGAGGTCAGCGACCAGGGCCGCCGCGCCGGGCGCGATCGGTGGTCGTGGCTGTGCGGGCGGGCCGCTCCGCCCAGGTGTGACCTCATCAGGCGTTCTTCGAGCGTGTCGAGGAATACGCTCGAGGGCGGTTCGGCCACTGACGCCCCGAGCGCCTCCAGCACGGCTACCGGGTCGGCCCCCCGTTCCAGCGCCTCGCCATGCCCTTCCGCCACCAAGCCACGATCCACCGCGAACCGTGCCGGCATCCAGCGTTCTGCCATGGCAGAACCTCCCAACCTGGTCAAGCCCGCACTTGTCTGACAAGCAACCTGGCAAACCCAGCACTTGTCTGACAAGTGTTATGAGCTGATTGCCCGCAAACCGCAACATTGAGCGCCCAATCCACCACTGAGAGTGCTTGTCAGACAAGTGAGGTCACGGATCGCGACACGGCCCCTGTTGCACTCCGCGCCTCGTCGACGGGGCTACAGTCACTCTCCGTGCCAGACGAAGGTGAGTACGATCTCGCCGGCGGGGTCACGGTCGTCGATCGCCTCCGGGCGCTGTGGCACGATGCAGCCGCCAACGACAGGCCGATGCCCGGCGAGCCTGTGCTGGCCCGCCAGCTGAGTGTCAGCCGCCAGGCCGTCCGCGAGGCACTCATCCGCCTGGAGGACGAAGGCCTCATCAGCCGCCGCCGCGGTGCGGGCACGGTCATCAACTCGCGAGCCGTTGCCATCCGATCGCGGTTCGACCGAAGGGTCCAGTTCAGCGACCTCCTGGTCGAGCAGGGCCGCGTGCCGCGGGTCGAGGTCGTGAACAGCACGATCAGTGCCCTCGAGGAGCCGGAGGCGACCCGGCTGGGCAGGCCGGTGAGCTCATGGGTCTGGCAACTGCGACGACGGTGGTACGGCGACGACGAGGTCGTCGTCGGCGTGGTCGACACCATCCCCCTGCACGAGGGACAGGAGCCCCCGCCGTCTGGGACCCCGCCGACCGAGGTGTCCGAGGCAGAGCTCGGCGAGGCCGTCGAGTGGGAGATGGTGAAACCTGATGCAGTCGCCGCCGACGAGCCCCTGTCGGAGCTCTGCGCCGTAGCCGTCGGTCATCCTCTTCTGGCCCTTGACGTCCTCGGCGTCGCCCGGTCCGGGCGGCTGCTGTACCACGCCCTCGAGTACTACGTGCCGGGAATCTTCGACTTCGACTTCGTCCGAGTGGTCAGGCGCTGAGCGCGTTCGACGAGCTCGACGTCGTCCAAACCAGGGAGTCGACTACCGGTGTCGAGCGGCTTCGTCGCTGGAGGCGAGCACGCAGACGGCGGTGGCACGACGCCGACGCGGTGACGGCACGCCGGTGGGCGTCACCCGGGGCCATCCGCGAGGATTGGGGGATGGTCTCAGCGCCGCCGCGACCGTGGCTGTTCCGGTGCGTCGTGCTGATGGCTGCGCTGGTCTTCGGCGTGGCCAGCCTGGCGACCGTGGTGACTCCGGGTGTGCCGGCCGCCGCCGCGCAGCCAGTGGCGGGCCCCGACACTGCCCCCACCGGTTCCCGAGCCTCCTCCGCTGACAGCGCGGACGACCCGTACGCCGTTGCCGCCGCGACCACCGGTGACGTCCACCCCATGGGTGCCGCCCGATTCCACGGTTCGCTGGCCGACACGGGCATCGAGGAGCGTGTGGCCGACATCGCCGCCACCCGCACAGGTCGCGGGTACTGGATCGTGACCGAGGACGGCCACGTCTACGCCTACGGTGACGCCCGCTTCTTCGGCGACCTGCGCGGGGTAGGGCTCAACCAGCCCATCGTGGCCATCGCCCCGCACCCGCGCGGCTTCGGCTACTGGCTGGCCGCCGCCGACGGCGGCGTGTTCACGTTCGGCCCCCGCGCCGGCTTCTACGGCTCGATGGGTGCCATCCCGCTCGTCTCCCCGGTGGTGGACATCGTGTCGACCACCACGGGTCGGGGCTACCTGATGGCCGCCGCCGACGGGGGCGTGTTCAACTTCGGCGACGCACCCTTCCTGGGCTCGATGGGAGGCCGGCCGCTCGACGCTCCGGTGTCGACCGTGATCCGCAGCTCGTCCGGCCGGGGCTACACCCTCTTCGCCGACGACGGCGGGGTGTTCACCTTCGGGGATGCGCCCTTCCTCGGCTCGTTGGGGCGGACCGGGCAGCCGCATCGGATCGTGGCCGGCGACGCTGCCGGCGACGGTCGCGGCTACTGGATCGTCAGCGAGCGCGGCACCGTGACGTCGTTCGGGGCCGTGGCCAACCACGGGTCGGTGGCCGCATCCGGCGAGGAGCCGGTGGTGGGCATCGCCGCCCGACCCAACGGCGACGGATACTGGTTGGCCACCACGCCCGGCCGACCCAGCGTGGGGCCGGCGCTCCCTGCGGGCTCGGGCAGCGGTCGCCGCGTCGTCTACTCGAACTCGAGCCAGCGGGTGTGGCTGGTGGAGCACGGGGAGTGGGTCGTCGACTCGTGGCTGGTGTCCGGACGTCCCGGAGTGCCCCAGCCCGGCACCTACGGCGTGTTCTCCAAGTCGCGCCACGCCTGGGCGGGCCACGGCGGCATCACCATGGAGTACATGGTCAGGTTCGCCCACGGCCGCACCCTGGCCATCGGCTTCCACAGCATCCCCGTCCGGTCCGACGGCAGCCCGCTGCAGAGCGAGGCGGAGCTGGGGCAGTTCCGCTCGGCCGGCTGCGTGCGCCAGCGGTGGGACAAGGCCCGCCTCCTCTACGAATGGGCCCCCATCGGCACACCCGTCATCGTCACCGCCTGACGATCCGACCGCTGACGATCCGACCGCTGACGATCCGACCGCTGACGATCCGAACCCGCCCCCTTCCCAAACTGCGAACCTGGCATCGGCGCGGCCACAGATGACCGCCTGGATGCCAGCTACGGGTAGGGGGAGGGTTCAGGGCTCGCCGCCGGCATCCGCGGCGCTGTCACCGGAGTCCGCGTCGCCCTCCTGTGCCGCAGGCACCCAGGGATCACTGCGCAGCCACAGGGCGCGCTGGGGGAACGGGATCTCGATGCCCTCGCGGTCGAAGGCCTCCTTCAGGCGGGCTCGCAGGACCCTGGCGGTGCGCCACTGCTCGGACGGGCGGGTCTTGACCGCCAACCTGATGGCGATGGAGTCGGCACCGAAGGCCTCGACGCCCCAGACCTCGGGCTCCTCGAGGATGGTGACCTCCTCCTGGGACCGCCAGACCTCATCGGCGACTGCCTTCATGACCTCGGTGGCCCTGTCTATGTCGGTGTCGTACGCCACCTCCATGTCCAAGATCGTCCGCGCCCAGAGCTGGCTCATGTTGCCCACGCGGGTGATCTCGCCGTTGGGGACGTGCCACACGGTCCCCGCCACATCGCGCAGTCGGGTGCTGCGCAGCCCGAGGTGCTCGACCGTGCCGGTCGCCTCGCCCACGTCGATCACGTCCCCGACCCCGAACTGGTCCTCGGCCAGCATGAAGATGCCGGTGAGGAAGTCCTTCACCAGGGACTGCGCGCCGAAACCGAGGGCGACGCCGGCGATGCCCGCTCCGGCCAGCAGCGGTCCGATGTCTATCTCGAGTTCGTTCAGCGCCATGAGACCGGCGATGACGAAGATCGTCGCAGTGGCAACGCTGCGCAGCACCGTGCCCAGGGTCAGCGCCCGCTGGCGGACTCGCTCGCTCTGGCCGGCGATGCTACGGATGGCGCCGCCCGTCGACCGAACTGCCAAGACGGCGGGGCTGGCCTGGTCGTCGGCGTCGGCGCGCCGCTCGCTCGAGGTCACCACGTGCCTCACCAGCCGGTCGATGGCCTTGTGGACCACGTAGCGGACGACGAGCGCCGCAACCACCAGGATGATCAACTGCAGCGGCTTCTCGACGAACCATTCCGTGAAGCGGGCCAGTACGCCGTTGCCGGTCTGCTCGTATACCCACTCGCACAGCAGGCCCGGGCCATCGCCACAGGCGTCGATCAGGTCCTCCTCCGACACCCCATCATCGGGGGGCTGGGTCTGGGCCAGGACCGAGAGATCGATCACGAGGAATCAACGTAGCCCTCGTCCTGCGAGCGCCGACTCCTGTCCCGATGGCAACCAGCCAGTACGTTCCCGACCATGAGCGATGCCGTGCGCTACGAGGCCCACTCGGGGCGGGCCACCATCACACTCGACCGGCCCGAGGCGAAGAACTCCCTCGGACCGGAGCTCGTCGACCAGCTGGCCGGTCACCTGGAACGGGCCATGGGAGACGACGGCGTGCGCGTGGTGGTGCTGACCAACACGGGGAACACGTTCTGCGCGGGCGCCGACCTCAAGGCCACCCGACCGGGGCCGGCGGTGGGACCCGAGGTCGACCGGCGTGACTTCGTCGACGTGTTCGAGCTGATGCAGGGCGGCGCCAAGCCCGTCGTCGGCCGCATCGCCGGCCACTGCACCGGCGGCGGGGTGGGCCTGGCCGCCGCTTGTGACATCTCGGTGGTGGCGTCCGACGCCCTGATCGGCTTCACCGAGGTACGCATAGGTGTGGCACCGGCGATCATCTCAGTCGTCGTCCTGCCAAAGCTGCGCCGCGCCGACGCCCTGGAGCTGTTCCTGACCGGCAAGCGCCTCCCGGCGGCGCGGGCGGTCGAGGTCGGCCTGCTCAACCAGGTGTGCGAGCCCGGTGAGCTGGACACGGCGGTGGACGAGGTGGTGGCCGATCTGGCGGCCGGGGGACCCAACGCCCTCACCGCTGCCAAGTCGATGATCTTCGACGTGCCCGGCCGCCCTCGAGCCGAGGCCTTCGCGGAGATGTCCGAGCTCAGCGGGCGCCTGTTCCGGTCCGAGGAGGCCGCAGCTGGCATCGCAGCCTTCCGGGAGCGACGGCCGGCCCCGTGGGTGCCGTGAGCCGGCGGCGCCTCGCTGCCCTGAGTACGCGGCGCCTGTCCGTGCCCTGAGGGCCTACTGCTCCCGCTGCGCCGTTATCACTCGTTGGTGTGACCGTTGTAACACCAGAACTCCGCGCCTCGACTGCGAGGGAGGAAGATGCCGGGCGGGATCTTCAGTAGTCTGCGCGCGCCGTTTCTCCTCGGCTTCATGGTGATGCTTGCCCTCTTGGGCGGCGGACTCACACTTGTCCTGTCAGATGACGGGTCGAGCCTCACCCGCCTCACCTCGGTCACCACCATCCCCACCAGCGAGGGCAGGGACGCCGTGGCTCTGTTGAAGGTGCGGCCCGACCCCGGCGACCCCGCCCGTTCGAGCTCTGTGGAGCGCGTCAAGCCGGTCGTCGAGTGCGTCGACCGCCGCGACCCCTCGATCTGGCTGGCGTACTTCGGGTACGACAACGGCAACGACTCGAAGGTGTCGGTCCCGGTCGGCGACACCAACCACCTCGCGGCAGATCGGGGGTCTCCGCCGTCCAGCTTCGACCCCGGCCGGATCCGCTTCGCCTTCGCGGTGTCCTTCCCCGCCCAGGCGACCGCCAACTGGTCCCTGCAGGGCCGCACCGCCAGCGCCGGCGGCATAGGGCCGGAGTGCGACGTGGGCGTGTACAGCGATGTCGCCCTGCCCGCTCCGGGGGCCTGAGCCACCAGCGGCGACCGCCGCCAGCCCCTTCCCAGCACGGGCGACGAGCCCGGTAGTGCGCCCGATCGTCACCTCCTCGCTTGACACCATCGGCGCTGAGCGTGTCGCTAGTGTCGGCACAGCCCGCACGATGGGCCGGCCGATCCGGGCTTGACCGGGTGCGCCGGAGACACGATCCCCTTTGGAGAGCCTGGTGAACGATCGAGCGCGCCGTTGGATGCGCATGGCAGTCCCGCTCGTGGCAGTCGGCATCCTCGCCGCCTGCAGCGGCGGTGGATCCGACGACGCCGCCGCCGAGACCGAGCCAACCACCACGACCACGTCCACCACCACGACGGTGGTCGAGACCACCACCACGACCGAACCTCCCGCCTTGATCGCGCCCCTCACGGGACTGCCGGTCCCGGCAACGATCGACCGCCCAGCCCTCATGGTGAAGATCGACGCCGATGAACGGGCCCGTCCCCAGTGGGGAATCAACCAGGCCGACATCGTCTACGAGGAGATTGTCGAGGCCCAGCTGACCCGCCTGGCGGTCATCTTCCACTCCGAGGACTCCGACCCGGTCGGGCCCACCCGTTCGGCCCGCACCACGGACTTCGGCCTGCTGGCCCCGCTCAACACACCGATGTTCGCCAACTCGGGCGGGAACTCCAACGTGGTGAACGCCATCAGCGGCCTCGACGTCGTCAACGTCAACCACGGCAGCGCCGCCGGCAACCTCTACTTCCGGGAGAACAGCCGGTTCGCGCCGCACAACCTGCTGACCAACACATCGGAGCTGTACGCCCTGGCCGGCGCCGAGGGCGGCCTGCCCCCGCAGCTGCTCACCTACCGAGCCGAGGGAGAGGACCTGCCACTGGACGCCCGACCTGTGCAGGGCGTCGACCTCGCCTACGGCGGCACCGACGTGACCTACACCTGGGACCCGGTGGAGCAGGGTTGGCTGCGTACGCAGAACGGCGAGCCGCACGTAGACACCGACGGCGTCCAGGTGGCGCCGGCCAACGTGATCGTGCAGTTCGTCGACTACGGACGCAGCCCCGCCGACCCCCGCTCACCGGAGGCCATCACGGTGGGTGAGGGCGAGGCATGGGTCTTCACCGACGGGCACGTGATCCAGGGCCGCTGGGAGCGCGCCGTTGCCGAGGAGCCGATCGTCTACACCACCAACGACGGCACCGTCATCGGCCTCACCCCCGGCAAGACGTGGGTCGCTCTGCCCCGCACGGGTCAAGCCACGCTGGTGGGCTGAGCCCGGCGACCCGATCCCTCAGAGCGCCGGGCCCGAGCCAGCGCGTGACGGGCGCAGCCGGCGGCGGTCCTCGAGCCGGGACCGCGAGGTCTCCAGCTCTGCAACGAGGGTGCGGTATGCCCTGACCCGCTCACCACTGATGCGACCGAGTGCGGCTGCGGCCCGGACGGCACAGCCGGGCTCGACGCCGTGACCGCAGTCCGCGAAGCGGCAATCGCGGGCCAGCGCACCGATCTCGTCGAACACCTCTGAGAGCCCGGCTCCGTCCCAGAGCTGGACCTCCCGTACACCGGGGGTATCCACAACGAGGGCACCCGAAGGCAACCGCACCAGCTCTCGCCGCACAGTGGTGTGACGACCTCTCCCGTCGTCGCGGACCTCGTCGACGGTGAGCAGGTCCTCGCCGGCCAGGCGGTTGACGAGGGAGGACTTGCCGACGCCAGACGAGCCCAGCAGCGCCACCGTCGAGCGCGGCACCAGCCACCGCTGCAGCTCGCCCAGCCCCTGGCCGGTCGTGTTGGACACCGGGACCACGGGGACCCGTCCCCGCGTCGCCACGGCGAGCACCCGGCCGGGTTCGCCGATGTCGTCGACCTGGTCGCTCTTGGTCACCACCACGACCGGCACCACGCCGCCTCCGAGGACCACCGCCAGCAAGCGTTCGATGCGCCGCACGCTCAGGTCGTCGGTGGCCGACGTGACGATGAAGGCGGTGTCGACGTTGGCAGCCAGCACCTGCGCCTCGGGCACCCGGCCGGTGGCCCGGCGGACGATGACGGTCTTTCGTGGGAGCCGAGCCGCGATGTCCGGCTCGTCGCCGCTGCCGACGAGCACCCAGTCGCCCACCGCGGGGAAGTCGGCGGGACCGGCAGCGCCACGCCGCAGGGTGGCGGTGACGGGAACGGCCATGAGACGGCCGGCAGCGCCGATCAGGTCGTAGTAGCCCTTGTGGCCCACGAGCACCCTGGCCGGCTCCACTTCGGGCGACACCAGGACCGGCAACCCCTGCTGGTCGGCGAACCATGCCTCCCATCCCCAGTCCGCCAGCACGGTTGCGGCATCGCCGGAGGTCACGTGGCGAAGACCTGCCCGTCGTCGGCGAAGGCCTTGAACTCGAGCACGTTGCCACTGGGGTCGCGCACGAACATGGTGTGCTGCTCGCCTGGTTCGCCGTCGAAGCGGACGTGCGGGTCGATGACGAAGTCGACCTCGTGGGAGGCAAGCCGGTCGGCGAGGACGTGCCAGTCGCCGACTTCAAGCAGCAAGCCGAAGTGCGGTACCGGGACGTCGTCGCCGTCCACCGGATTGGTGGCAGCCACCCGATCGGTCCCGCCCTCCCCGTCGTGACGATCGCCATCGGGGGTGTCGACGAGGTGGGCCACGATCTGGTGGCCCCACAGGTCGAAGTCCACCCAGCGGTCCGACGACCTGCCCTGCGGGCAACCGAGCACCCCACCGTAGAAGCGGCGCGCCGCGCTGAGGTCGTGCACACCGAAGGCGAGGTGGAAGCGTGGCCGGGCCGGGCCCGGCGGGTCAGCCGCCATCCAGACCACGCTAGCGAGGCCGCTGCGACACCGCCCTCGGGCGGGTTCGTGCCGTCGGGAACCCGGCTCCTACCCTGCCCGGAAGATCGCCTGTGACCGCCCGTGCCATACCCTCCTCTCTCCAACCCCGGCGGCCACTGGCTGCTCGGGTGCTGCCGTCGTCGATGTTCTACGGCTGGTGGATCACGCTCGGGTGCGGCGTCGTCCTGCTGGTCTGCGTGGGCATCGGGTTCTACGTCCTGCCCATCTTCCTGGGCCCCCTGCAGGACGAGCACGGCTGGTCCAACCTGGCGGTCTCGGGGGCGACGGGGCTCTACTTCAGCGTCAGCGGCCTGACCAGCGCCACCATCGGCCCCCTGGTGGATCGGCGCGGCCCGATCGGCTTCCTCGCCGCGGGGACGGTGCTGTTGGGGCTGTCGCTGGCCGCTGTGGGCCAGGTGTCAGAGCTGTGGCAGCTGTACCTGGCCTACGTCGTCATGGCCGTCGCCTTCTCGATGGCCTCGAACATCGGGACCACGTCGATCATGACCCGGTGGTGGATCCACCGGCGGGCGCGGGCGATGAGCGTGGCCTTCTCGTTCATATCTGTGGGGGGAGCAGTGTTCGCCCCGATCGGCACCGGGCTCATCGAGAGTGGCGGCATCTCGACCGCCGCCCCGGTGCTGGGGGCCATCGTCGTGGCCGTGGCGCTACCGGTGATCCTGGCCGTGCTGGTGTGGGACCCGGCCCAGATGGGCCTGCAACCCGACAACGGCACGGTCCCGCAGGCACCGCGGTTCCGCGTCGACCTCGACGCCCAGTACCGCGTCTGGACCCGCGCCCAGGCTGCCCGGACCAGACCGTTCTGGGCGATGATGATCGGCTTCATGGTCGTGCTGCTGTGCCAGATCGGCTTCCTGGCCCACCAGGTGGCCTTCCTCACAGAGCGGTTCGACTCTGCCGCAGTGGGCGCCACGGCCATCGGCACGGCCGCCATAGGTAGCGCCGTGGCCCGGCTCGTGGTCGGGACCTTCGCGGACAACGTCGACAAGCGCCTGCTGACCGTGATCCTCGTCCTGGGCCAGGCCGCCTCCGTCTTCGCCCTCGTGCTCACCGACAACCTGGCCGCCAACTACGTGCTGGTGCTTGTCTTCGGCTTCACGATGGGGAACATCTTCATGATGCAGAGCCTGCTGGTGGGCGAGATCTTCGGCATCCCCTCGTTCGGCTCGATCTTCGGGATCACCTCCGCCGCCAGCCAGATCGCGGGCGGTGCAGGCCCCGTGCTGGTCGGTGCCCTGGAGTCATGGTCGGGCAGCTACTCCGCGCCCTTCGTGGTGACGGCCGCCCTCACCGCGCTGGCATCGCTGGTGCTGTTGGAGGCGCGTCCACTCACGTGAGCGGCCTCGCGTCGCTCGAGGACACGTCGTTCAGGGGCAGGTCATTCACGGGCAGGTCGATGCGGGCTCGGTCCCGGCCCGGCGCTCCCGAGCGAAGGCGAGGACGTCGGGGAGCGACGCCAGGTTGACTCCCGCGTGACCGGCGCCGTCGTAGAGGCGCAGGTCGACGATCGTCCCGGTGGCGCACAGTCGCCTGGCGATCGACGTGGGCCCGGCCGGCGGCACGACCTCGTCGGTGGTGCCCTGGACGATCAGGACCGGGGCAGCGATGGCCGAGCCCCCTGGCTCGTTCTCTGCCAGGCGCGCGCCCAGCGGTCCAGCCACGGTTCCCCCCGGGCCACTCCACGCCTCGGGCCGGATCATCTCCGCGATGCTCAGGTCGGCGTAGGTCTCGAAGACCTCCTGCACACAGCCTTGGCCGATGACGTCCAGGCGATCGAGAGCGGCCGGGGTCAGGTAGGCGGCGGGGTCGACGTCGTCGTAGCCGGCGGCGTACCCACCGACGATCATGGGCAGGAACCCGGCAGTCGGGTCCGTGCCGCCGAGGCTGGTGGCCGGGCGCTCGCCCACCAGAGAGGCGGGCGCCGCGGCGATCACACCCAACAGGTCGATCGTCGGCGCATACCCGGCCGCCAGCTGGCCGGCCCACAAGGCGGCGTGCCCGCCCTGGCTGAAGCCCCAGATCAGGGACTCCGGCCTGGCACCCGCCTCGGGCAGGGAGGTGGCAGCGCGCACGGCGTCGAGCACCGAGCGCCCCTCGCTGCCCCCGACGAGGTAGGGGTGCAGGCCCGGACCGCCGAGGCCCTCGTAGTCGGTGGCGGCCACCACGTAGCCGTCGGCCAGCATCGGTGCGAAGAGGGCGGCGAGCTCGCCCGCGCCCCGAGCCGACGGCGCGCAGCCGTCGGCCAGCCCGGTCGTGCCGTGAGCCCAGGCCAGCACCGGGCGACCGCCGGGCGGCGCCTCTCCCGGCGGCGCCAACACCATGCCGGTGACCTCGACGGGCTCGCCGTCCACGGAGGTGGAGACGTAGCTGATGCGCCAGGCCTTGGTACCGGCGGCGCCGACCGGCTCGGCGAGAGGCTCCGCGGCCACAACTGTCCCCGGCGGCTGATCGGGACCGGCGCCATCGGGCGACCCAGCCGTAGTCGCTGCGGTGGTGACCGGCACTGCCGTGGACACCGACGCGGCCGTGGTCACCGACGCGGCCGTGGTGACCGATGCGGCCGTGGTCACCGGCGCGGACGTGGTCACCGGCGCGGCCGTGGTCACCGACGACGGGGACGGCTGGAGCGTGGTGTCAGATGCAGAGTCGGTGTCTGCGCAAGCAGCCAACGCGAGGGCAACGGCTCCCAGCACGGCAGTGCGGCGCATGGCGACGCCACGCTACCGATCCCGCGGTGGCCGCAGCCGCGGTCGTGCGGGCCGTCGTCGTCCTAGCCGGGCACAGCTGAGCGTTCCGGCCCGGACGGGGAGGGAACCCACGACGTGAACAGCGAGTGGATGGCGGCGCCACCGACCATCGCTTCTCGGGGCCCCCCCAAGGCGCCGACCGCGACGACGAGGTTCCATCCGCTCGACACGGCGCCCGTCGCCGACTCGGCAGATCGGTAGCCTCGCCCGCGTGCCTCAATCCCGCTTCCGCGGCTTCCCACCGCAGACGGTCGAGTTCTACGAACGTCTCGCCGCTGACAACACACGAGCCTTCTGGCAGGCGCACCGGGCCGAGTACGACGGGTACGTGCGTGCACCTATGGAGACACTGGCGGCGGAGCTGTCCGATGAGTTCGGCCCCATGCACCTCTTCCGCCCGCATCGCGACATCCGCTTCAGCAAGGACAAGACCCCCTACAAGGTGCATCAGGGAGGGGTCACCGAAGGCGAGGGCGGCGAGGTCTACTACTGCCACGTCTCGGCCGACGAGCTGCTGGCGGCATCGGGGTACTACATGATGGCCCCCGACCAGCTCGAACGGTTCCGGACCGCCGTCGCCGACGACCACAGCGGGCCACTGCTGGACGAGGCGGTGGCAACCACCGCCCGAGCCGGACTGTCGATCTCCGGCACCAACGAGCTGAAGACCGCGCCGCGCGGCTACCCCAAGGACCACCCGCGCATCCGATTCCTGCGCATGAAGGGGCTCACCGCGTCCCGCTCGTGGCCGCCAAGGCGGTGGTGGAACAGCCGGGAAGTGGTGGCACGAATCGCCGGTACGTGGCGGGAGGCGCGGCCCGTCAACGACTGGCTGGGCCGATATGTCGGGCCCTCGGAGCTGCCTCCCCGTGAGGCGCGCTGAGCTTGCCGGGCCACGGCGGTCGCCGAGGGTCCGCCTGTCGGGTACCCCCCGTTGGTACTTTCGGACACGGACCATCGGACGCGGGGTGGTCGCGTGAGGGGTACCCATGAGCGAAGTGTCGGGGCCATCCGGCGATGTAGGCACATCCGAGCCCGGCGACACAGTCGACATCGCAGATGGCGATTCACCTGAGCACTCGACCAACTGGCTTGCCGTCGGGCTCCTGGTCGGGGCTCTCGTCGCCGCGGTGGTGGCGGCGATCCTCCTGCTCACCCGCGACGACAACGGCGACGGGGACGGTGGCGGGGGAGACGGAGGCGCGCCCGCAGCAGAGGCGGTACCGATCGTCGAGAGCATCCAGCGTGACCTGCAAGCGCTCGGCTTCTACGACGGGGATGTCGACGGGCAGTACAACGAGGCCGTGGTCGCAGCCGTGGAGGCCTTCCAGTCCGACGCCGGATTGACCGTCGACGGGCGCTACGGGTCCGAGACCCACGCCGCGTTGGAGGAGGCCCTGCGGGCCGACGGCCAGAACAGCCAGACGGTCATAGAGATCCAGGAGGTGCTGACCGACCTGGGCTGGTACGACGGCGAGATCGACGGCATCTACGGCCCTGGCACCTCCATCGCCATCGCCGAGTTCCAGGCCCACCTCGGCCTCACCCCCGACGGCATCATCGGCCCCGAGACGGCCGCCGCCTACCAGTCGACCTGCGGCGAGGACCGGGACAGCTGCAGACCCCCGGCACCGGCGGTGAACCTCACCACCAGCGACGGCGTGGCCGTATCGCTCACCCTCGAGTCCTGTCAGAGCGCAACCGAGACGGACATCGAGCTCGCGGCGCAGTCGGACACCGCACAGCTCGAGGTGGACGCCGAAGCCAGCCAGGGCACCATCCGCTACCAGAGCGAGGACGGCGACAGGGAAGGCATCGTGGACACCGTGATGGTGGGAGCCGACGGACGCTTCAGCGTGTCGGGGACCCTGAACCTCATCGACGACGCCTCCGAGCCGGCCACCTTCCAGTTGACGGGGTCTTGCGTGACATCCTGAGCCCTGCGGACCCGGGCGCTGCTCTGCCACACTTCGCGCCACCCCAGACTGCCGATCGGCCAGCGCGGAGGTCCAGCCCGTGACCCATCCCTTCCTCGACCAGGAGACTCCCCTCGCTCTGGCCCACCAGGGCGGAGGCGACGAGGAGATCGAGAACAGCACAGCGGCGTTCGCCAACGCGGCCCGCCTCGGCTACCGCTATCTCGACGTCGACCTGCAGGTCACCAGTGACGACGTGCTCGTGGCTCACCACGACGAGACGCTCGACCGCCTCACCGACCAGACAGGTGCCATCCGGGACAAACCCTGGGACGAGGTGCGCAACGCCAGGCTGGCAAACGGTGAGCCGCTGGCCACCTTCGAGGCCCTGCTCGACGCCCACCCCGATGCTCTCTGGAACATCGAGGTCAAGACCGACGCCGGCGTGCGACCCACCCTCGACGTGGTGCGCCGGCGGTCCATGGATCGACGGTGCTGCCTCAACGCCTTCAGCGACCCCAGGATGTGGAAGATGCGGCGCGCCGGCAAGGGCCTCGAGTTGTGCACCTCCACGGCCCTGGCCGGCACGATCTACCTGAAGCTGACGTCCTACCTGCCGCTGCCCTTCCCCCGCTGGTCACAGGCCACGGAGGCCCCGATCAAGGACCACGGCATCCCCGTCCTGGACGGTCGCTTCGTCCGGCGGGCGCATAGGGTCGGGCTGAAGGTGATCGCCTGGACCATCGACAGCGCCGAAGAGATGCGCAGCCTGTTGGACCTGGGCGTGGACGGCATCCTCACCGACCGGCCGACCCTGCTCAAGCAGGTTTTGACCGAGCGCGGTCAGTGGGTGTGAGCGACGCTGCGGCGCGGTCGTGACGAGCCCAGGGCGGCCATGGCCAGCAACCCGAGGGCGGGACCGGGCACCAGGAGGGCGAATGCCCAGCCCCAGCCCAGCGAATCGCGCACCACGGGTACCAGCCAGATCGTGACCACCGTGAGCGTGAAGCCGATGGCCAGCTGAACGGTCACGGCCGTCCCCACGTAGCGCTGGTCGGCCACCTCGGTCACTATGGCCGAGAACTGGGCCGAGTCGGCCACCACCCAGAACCCCCACCACAGGCCCACCACCAGCACCAGCAGCGGCGGTGCGTCGACCATGAAGCCGATGAAGGCGGCGACGGCACCCGACGCGGCCAGGGCCACCGAGGCTGCATAGCTGCGGCCACGCCGGTCGCTCATCCGCCCAGCGGCCAGGGAGCCGACGCCGCCGATTCCGATGACCGCGAACGTGGCCACCGCGGCGCGCTGCTCGGCGTCAGGGCCGCCGCCCAGCACATCGGTGAAGAAGACCGCGAACCAGGCCCACATGGCGTAGAGCTCCCACATGTGACCGAAGTAGCCCATGCTGGCCAGCCGTGTGGGGCGGTGCAGCAGTACCGCGCCCATCTGGCGGGGATCGAACCGGGCCGACGGGAACACGAAGGGTCCGTCGCTCGCCACCAGCTCGGCGATCAGGCCCCCGGCGACGGTCAGCGCGGAGGTGACCACGATGACGCTCTCCCAGGGGATGTCGGCCACCCCCCGCACCAGGTGCGGAAGGGCCGACCCAACAGTCAGCGCCCCGACCATCACGCCCATGGCGGTGCCGCGGCCGGCACGG